>Ga0066604_10002066_pt1 | contig 10525 bp, 5 predicted proteins | sample Higcelwee11metaG_FD_59501 | JGI IMG/M metagenome (GOLD analysis project Ga0066604, IMG submission 59501) | Freshwater pond sediment microbial communities from the University of Edinburgh, under environmental carbon perturbations - High... | ecosystem: Environmental > Aquatic > Freshwater > Pond... | reverse complement strand
AAGGCGCTCGCAAGGGCGAGGGTGTTGCGTGTGCCCTCGATGTTCGTGCGCTCGATCTGCTCGCGGTGGCGATCCTGGTACTGGAGCGAGGCCGCGGCGTGCCACACCACCCACCGCGCCGCGGGCAGCGTCTCCTCCACACCACAGCCCGGCGCGGTGATGTCACCCGCCACCACACGCAGGCGCCCAAGCTGCGACCGCCAGGCCTCATCCAGGCCAAACCCTTGGGCGACGGCCTCCAGCGTGTCGTGAAGTCGCCGCTCGGGGGTCTGGCCAGAGGAGGCTCGCACGATGGCGACGATGGGATCGTTTGTTCGTAAGAGCAGCTCCAGCAGGATTGCGCTCCCTACAAAACCCGTGGCCCCCGTGAGCATGTGCGTCGTGATGGACATCTGCGCTCCATTTTTTTGGCTGGTGATTCCAGCTTCTTGTCGTCTGAGCGCCGCGCAGAGCCCACCCCTCTCGTCAGGGCGACCCAAACGCGGCGTTGATCTCGGCTTAACCCCGCAGGTGGGACGCCGCGTTGTAACCTTTGGACCGATCGAGCATGTCCGCGAGGGTGTCGCGGAGCGTCTCGATTGGATCCCGTGGCGACCAGCCCAGCTCAGCCCGAGCCCGGGTGTCGTCGAGATACCAGGTGTGACAGGCCTGCTCCATGCTCACGCGGTCCACGGTGAACCCGAAGCCGAAGCCGTTCTTGCCCCAGCCGGGCAGCCAATCAAGGGCCGTGCGCATGAGCGGCGGCGCCTTCATCGCCGGGGGTTTGAGCGTGGTGAGCCGCGCGAGGCGCTCATAATACGCCATAAACGTCATGTTCACCGCGCCGAGCAGGTATCGACTGCCCGGGCGCCCTCGCCACAGGGCCGTCTCTACCGCCGTCGCGACGTCCCGGGCGTCCACGAAGGACAAGCCGCCAGGAGGCGCCACGGGGAGCTGGCCATCCAAAAACATCCGGATGGAGCGTGTGCTCTCGCCGTCTGTGTCGCCCGGCCCCAACAACAGGGACGGGTTCAGGGAGATCACGCCGAAGCCCGCGTCGCTCTTTGCTAGGGCGGTCTCTTCGCCGATGAGCTTCGAGCGGTAATACGGCCAACGGTAGATGATCTCTTTGGGCGTCTCAGAGGACTCATTCGTGATGAATTCGTCCTCTTCGGAGACGGCGACGGTGCCCGAGGTGGAGAGATACACCACCCGCTTGATGCCCGCGCGCCGCGCCTCCTCCAGGGCGTTCTCCGTCCCCCGGACGTGAACGTCATACAGACGCTCGGCGTCGTCGGGGTGCTGGGAGACGAAGCCCGCGAGGTGAATAAGCGCCTCGCAGCCGTCCATCGCCGAGGGCAGCGTGGCCCGATCGGTGACGTCGCCCTTGGCGACGGAGACGCCCTCGATGGGCCGAGGGCGCCGCGCGAGCACGACCAGCTCATGGTTACGTTTGAGACGCTCGACGACGTGTCGGCCCAGAAAGCCCGTGCCGCCGGTGACACAGATCCTCACAGCGACACCTCCGAGAGCTGAAACACCCGCGAGAACTCGATGAGCAGCGGGATGTCGTTGGTCTTGATGGCCCCTGAGAAGAACTCGCCGGGATCAGGGACGTAGCCGTCGCGGATGATGCGGGTGAGGATCTCGGGCGAGGTCTTCACCACACAGTCCGCGGAGCCGCCGGGCGGGCGCCCCTCGGAGACGGTGCAGCCCTCCTCGGTCAGGATCACCGTCCACTTGGGGCCGTCCTTCTCACCCAAAGAGAAGTACCAGGAGATCGGGCGCTCCAGACGATCCTTCGCGAAGCGTGTGGGCAGACCCTTGAGCGCGGTCACCACCGCGGGCTCCTTGGGCGCCTCCACCTCGACGAAGTCTTCAGGCGCGCAGCGGCTGAGCTCCAACACCTCGCCGTCGCGCAGGGCCTCTACCGCAGTCTGCGCCATGCGCGCCACACGCCGGGCGGCGTCACCGTGCTTGAGGCCGTGGGTGAGCCGCTGCAGCTCCTCAATCGTGAGCGCCGGGCCGATGCGCACCTTCACGTCACGCTTACGAGGCACTATCGCGCCCTTGGGCAAGGCGTCAAACGTGCCCTCTAAGTGCATGGGCAGGATGTCGAAGCCGGTGTCTAAGGCGAGCCAGCCTACGAGCGGCTTAAACTCGCCCACCACACCGTCTGTGCGGCGTGTGCCCTCGGGGAAGAGCAGCACGACGTTGCCGTTGGAGATAACCGACTTCGCCTGCTCTAAGCTCGCCCGGAATCCACGTTTGCGGTCGATGGGCTCTAGGTTGGTGAGCTGCTCAAAATACGCCACCACCCACTTGTTGCCCTCGAAGAAGTAGTCCTTCGCCGCCAAGGCGACGAGCTTCTGACCATAGGGCCCGAGGGCGTACTTCACGAGGCCCATGTCGAGGTGAGAGCAGTGGTTACTCACCACGATCACCGGGCGGTTCTGGGGGATGTTCCCTTGGCCGATGACCTCCGTGCGTAGGCCCGTGCCGTACAGCTCACGCTGCGCCCAGCCCAAGGCTGATTTGAGCGGCTGGGCGATGACGTTGGGGATGTGAACCCGGTCACGAACGTCCTCTTCCCGCACAATCGTAGGTTTGGGCACGTTCACCAGACGCACCACGTCCGCGACGGTCTCGCAGCGCGTGAGCGCCTCGGCGTCGGGCTGGCCGCCCTCCATGCTCTCTAAGGCGGAGGCCAGCTCGACCCACATCAAGGAGTCGAAGTGCAGCTCATCCGCCATTCGTGTGTCGGCGGTGACCGTGGAGGGATCCACCCCCGCGACCTGGGCGATGGCCAGGGCCACGGGCTCCGCCACGCTCTCGCCGCGCCGCGGTTTTGACGCCGAGGCCGCGACGATCTTCTCCAGAACCTTCTTGACCTCCTTCCGCACCACCTTACGAGAGCTGGTGCGCGGGAGATCGGCGTCGACGAGATGAATCACGGACGGACGCTGAGACGCGGGGAGCTTGGCCACGGCGTCACGAAGCGCCTCTTTTACCCGGGCGTGGGTCGAGCTACGATCGAGGCCCGCGACGTCCTCGGGCACGGCGAGCAGACCAAGCCGCTCACCGCCGCGGGGGTCCGCGAGGCCCACCAACGAGTACTCCTTGACACCTGACACGGTCCCAAGGCTTGACTCGACATCGTCCAGGTAGATGTTCTCCCCAGACGCGTTGACCACGACCTCCTTGGACCGCCCCAACAGCGAGAGGCGCCCTTTGTGATCGATACGCCCGATGTCGCCGGTGTGTAACCAGCCGTCCCCGTCGAGCACCTGGGCCGTGGCTTCAGCGTTGCCGAAGTAGCCCACCATCACGTTCGGACCGCGGGCGATCACCTCCCCCACGCCATCCTTGTCGGGGTTGAGGATCTTGAGCGTCACGCCAGGGATGGCCTTGCCGACGCTGCCGGCCTTGGTGCCCGGGCCACCTTCAGCCACGGCGAGCACCGGCGCGGCCTCGGTGAGCCCGTACCCCTCGGCGAGATGTAACCCCAAGCCCTGGAAGAGCTGGTGCGTCTCACGAGGCAGGGCCGCGCCGCCGCTGATGAGGAAACGGATGTTTCCGCCGAGGCGCTCATGGACAGAGCCGAAGAAGAGCCGACCGACGTCGAGCCCCGCCGTCTTGCCCAGCCATCGGTTGAGATCGAGGCCCAGATCGACGGCGACCTCAAAGAACGCGCCCTTCTCTTTGACCTGGCCGCGGATGCGGCGCTCCAGAAGCTGCCACAGCGCCGGCACACCCACCATGCCCGTGACGCGCCCCTCACGCAGACCGTAGGTGAGACGTTCACCGTTGATCTCGTCCAGGTAAATAATCCGCGCGCCGCGAGAGAGCGGCAGCAGCAGGCCGCAGGAGAACTCGAAGGTGTGGTGCAGGGGCAGCACCGAGAGGATGCGGTCGGTCTCACGCAGGGGGAAGATCTTGCCCAAGCTGCCCAACAAGGAGCAGAAGTTTGTGTGCGTGAGCATCACGCCCTTGGGCGTGCCTGTGGTGCCCGAGGTGAACAGGATGCTGGCCACGTCGTTCGGCTTGTTGCGGTGGGGCTCCGCGGCCAGAGCCGCCTCGAGCTCTTCAGCGTCACCGGAGTCGGCCAGCTCGTGAAGGTCAAGCTTGGCGCAGAGGATCGCCTCACCGAAGGAGTCCCGAGCCTTCTGATCCATCACCGCGAAGCGGAGCTGGGCCACAGACTCGATGTTCACGATCTGCTCGGGCTTGAGCGCGGGATCTACTGGCACCACGACGCCGCCCGCGTAGAGCGCGCCGAAGTACACGATCGGCCAGTCGGGGTGGTTCTGCCCCGAGACGAGCACGCGGTCACCCGGGTTGAGCCCAAGGGAACGTAGGCGCGCGGCCACGGTGAGCGCATGCTCCCGAAGGCTCTGGTAGGTGACGACAGCGAAGCCGTCTGTGTGGGTTTGCGCCAAGGCGGCGGCGTGGCGGTGCCGCTCGGCCACCTCGTCGATCAGATCCGTGAGCGTGTCGTGGCGGCGCAGGGCTTCGGCGGGCTTGGAGATGCGCTCGTCGATCTCGGGCATGACGTGGCGCTCAAGGCCAGGAATATGCACGTCGAGGAGGTAATAACGCCAGTCGATACGCTCGGGCCACCACGGCAACAGCGCCCGCTCGCCGTCCGGCAGGCGCATGTACGCCGCGCGGGTGTTCGCGCAGGAGAAGCGGTAGTTGTGGGTGGCGGTGAAGGGCACAAACTGGTCGAGGATTCGTGCGCGGATGAGGAGCTGCTTCGACACGGTCTCAAGCTGCTTCGCGGCCGGCCCGGTGAGCGGCTTGAGCGGCCCCCCGACCGAGCGCACAAAGCCCGCGACGCTCTTCACCCAGCCCGCCTGGGCGGTGGGGCCCGAGGCGTAGTATTCGTTCGCCGTCATGTGCCCCGGCTCATTGTGAGCCATGACCCAGTTGAACAGCGGGTTCCCGCCGGCCTTCTCGTTGTAGTGGCGGCGTTTGCCCAAGCCCACGAGCTCGATGAGCCGGTACATCGGCAAAGGCGCGCTGTCCGAGCTGCCGAGCTGGTAGACGACGCGCGGGGAGCCCTCAAGAAGCTCACCCAAGGCGCAGATCATGCCCGCGGAGACCATGTCTACGGGGATCACATCCAACACAGATTCTTTCTCTGCCGGGAAGCCGCCGGGGCCCTTCATCGACAGGTAGATCAGCGGCGCGGAGGTGTTCACGCCCTCACACCAGCCCACCTCGGGGTACTCCATCGACGACTCAATCACCGCCGGGCGCACGATCGTGAACGGCAGGCCCGAGAGGCAGAGGATCTGCTCGCCGATGCTCTTGGTGTAGGTGTAGATGTTGTGCCAACCCCAGAACTTCGCCCGCTCGGTGCCGTCTTTGATGAGACGGTCCTCGATGAACTTGCGGCGCACCTTCTCCAGCTCATCGGCCAAGGCGCTGCCCCGGGCGGGCTCACCCCGATCGATGAGGTTCTTCTTGGCCTGATCCAAAAACGCCGACTGCCGGAAGGCGTCGTTGGCGCGGTGGCGCACGTTCTCGACCAGGTCCACACACTCGGCGATCTCTCGCGCCGGGTCCCAGTGCTGCTTCTCGAGCTTGTCGGCCTTGGGGAAAGGGTACGACAGAGGGTCGATCTCGTGGACCTCCCCCGTGCGGTCCCCCGCCACATAGCAGGTGGAGGTGTGCATAAACGGCACGCCGCCCAGGTCTTTGGCCAAGGCGACGAGGTTCTGCATGCCGAAGGCGTTGGACTTGAGCGCGTAGTCGAGCGGCGGGTTAAAATCGACCACACCGGCGATGTTCACCATCGCGTCGATGCGCCCGCGGAGCTGATCCCGCACAGACTCAGGCACCCCCGCGAAGGGGTCGGAGACGTCGCCGGGGATCGGCGTGATCTTCTCTTTGATGAACTCTTCAAAGCCCGTGCGACCGTACTTCTCGCGAAGAGGGTCAAACGTCGGCGAGGTGACGACCTCGGCCCAGAAGCGCGCCTGGGTGTCTTGGCCTTTGCGGGGGCGCACGACGAGGTAGACGTGGCCGAGCTCGGGGTAGCGGTGCAGCAGCAGCGAGAGCCACACCTTGCCCAAGAAGCCCGTGCCGCCCACGGCGAGCAGGCGGCGCCCAGTGAGGAGCTGCCGCAGCATGAGCGGCCGGGCGTTTGCTGCGCCGCTTGTGGTGAGCTCGCTCATAGAGCGTCGTCCTCCTCGCCGCTCGTCTCCGCCAACACCCCAGCGGCTTTGCCTGGGGTCACCTCGGTCATCACCATCGGCGCGATGCGGAACAGCGTGATCGACGGGCTCGGCGGCGCCGTCTCACGCGCCATCCGCAGGGCCTCGTTCATCGTGGGCGCCGTCTCATAGCCAAGGATCTTCGGAACATACTCGTTGTCGGCGCCGACGACGATCACCCGACCGATGTGCTGGCGGCCGTTCTCGCCCCAGTACCACATGTAGAACGGGTGCGCCGGGTGGTAGCCCTTGCCCGTGCGGTACATCTGGATGTAGCCGGGGTTTCTGGAGAAGTCGCGCTCGAACCGTTTGTGCAGCTCCATCGCGTCTTTTGTCTGTGTCAGGATCTTGTGGAAGAACTCGACGTAAGGCGCGTGCTGCTCCCGATCAAACTTGTCGGAGCAGGGGTGCGTGATGATGACCGTTCCGCCCTTCTTCACCAAAGGCGCGCCCTTGGAGAGGTTGAACAGATAGCCCTGGGCCATCACCGAGACGAGCAGCGGGTTCAAGAACGCGCCGACGTTGTAGGGGCTGATGTAGGGGATCGGGAAGATGACGATGTCAGACTGGCCCTCGACGGGCACGAGGAGCTGCTCGTAACACTTCTTGAGCGTCTCTTTGTGCACCGCCTCCGTCTCACCGGCCCACACGCCGATGACACCATACGGCGCGGGCACACGCTCAAAGATGGCCTGGCGCGCGGGCTGGGGGAGGATCTGCAGGGCCTTCACCAGCGCCTTGAGACCACGCTCCTCTGTGGGCGTGAGCTCGTCCTCGTTCTTGGACAAGAACTCGAGCGGCGTGTCAAACATCCGGTTGTTCACCGTCGTCTCGATGGTGAACACCTTGATCTTGGAGTTGATGAGCTTGCCCACCCGCTCCAGCTTGGCGCTGAGATCGGAGACCTTGGGATCCATGTAGGTCTCCGACGCGCGGATCGTCGCCGGGTTGTGGTGGTGGCGGAGGGTCTTGTACCCCACGAGCCCCGTGCCCAGAGACTTGTGACCGCCGTTCATCGGCACAAACGTGAGGTTTGAGTAGATGATGAGGTCGCTCTCGGCGGCCCGGGCGTTGATCTCGACGTCGATGCCGTCTTCAGTCTTGCCCAAGTACGTCATGCCGCCGGGGCGCTCGGCGTCGTGGTTGTACAGACGGTTGGGCCAGAAACGTTTGAAGGTCTTGGGGCCGACGGTGTGTTTGATCTCGTCCTTCGTCATCGGCCGGTGAAAGGCCGTGGCGATGATGAGCTCGATGTCGGTGACGGCGTACTGGTCGAGGAGCTCCAACACCGCCTCCACCACACGGCCGCGGATGTCGGGGGCCTTCATCGGCGGCAGGGGCATGGAGAGGTCATCAATGGCGATGGTGACCTTCATGCCCGGACGCAAGAGCGCGTAGAGCGGCTCGCTGTTCAGCGGGTGGCTGAGCGCGTAGCGGATCGCGGCGTCGACGTCGTTTAAGGGCTTGAGCGGCGGCTTGGGGTAGATGACCCGGGTGCCGATGGGGAGATCAACCTCGACGAGCTGGTCGCCAGAGAAGATGACCCGCGGCTTCGAGCGGTGGCTGATGGTGACGACGGAGGGGTGGCTGCTCATCGAGGGCCTCTAGGATTCCGCAGGGTTCAGTGGCGACCGAGCATCCCGCGGGCGGGGGTGTCGATGTCGAGGATGGGCCAGTTGTAGGCGTGGGCGAGCTGGCGCAGCTTGGAGTCGGGGTGAACGCAGTAGGGGTGGCCCACCACGGAGAGCATCGGCACGTCGGAGTAGGAGTCGGAGTAGCCCTGGCACAAGGCGAGGTCGTGGCCGTGGCCTCGGGCGTCATCAACGATGAGCTGGGCTTTGCCCGGCCCGGCGACGACGGGGCGCATGAGCTTGCCCGTGGCGTAGCCGTCCTTCATCTCTAGGCGGTTCGCGATGATGTCCGCCCGCGGCACGTTGAGGTGGTCGGCGAGGTGGAACATCGTCACGTCCAAGGAGCCCGTGATGAGCACCACCCGCATGCCCGCGTCTTGGGTCTTGAGGATGAGGTCCGTCGCGCCGCGGAAGAGGTTGGGCTTCACGACGGACTGAAAGACCTCACGGCTCAGCTCGATGAGGCGGTCTTCAGACATGCCCTTGAAGTGGGAGAAGAGCGCCTCGTTGAACAGTCGGCGGTCTTGAAGCTCGGCCAGGGCCATCCGCGGGCCATCGAGCAGGGCGCCGCCGATGCGCTTAAACGTCTCCCAGGGGGTCTGGGAGTTGGCGAAGTACATCACCGTCGGCTGGATGAGGTTGGTCCGGACGAGGGTGCCGTCCACGTCGAAGTAGGCCGCGCGCACCGGGGTGCTCCTGGTTACAGGGGCGGGCACTTAACCCGGCCCGACCAGCCGCCGCCACCCTGCCCCGGCCAGCTTTTCGCCCACCTGACGAGGCATGACGGCATTCTCACCAAGCCTGGTGAGGCCGCGAAGGCGCTTACGCAGCGCGTGGCGGAGACGCGAAGGGCGCTACGCGCGGAGGGCTCAACCTCTGGCGCGACGGGTGGTCTCGGCCAAGCCGTCCTCGACCGAAGGCACCAAGGGCAGGCGGTAACCGGCCTTCACGCCCGACTCCGACATCGCCCAAGGGAACGGCGCGTCCACCCGCTGGCTCACGCCCTGCTCACGCATCCAGCGCCACAGCCCCGCGCTCTGCGCGGACACCAAGGCCGTGACCTCGGGACGCTCCCCCTGCTCTTGCTCACGAATCTCCTGCATACGGAGCTGCAGCGCGAAGATGGCTGAGCGGCAGAAGTCACTGGCGCTGCGCTCCTGCGCCGCAGGGTCGAGGCCCCGGGCCTCGGTGACGAGGTGGTACGCCCGCTCGCGGGTGAGCGCCCGGCTGAGCACGACGAAGAGATACTCCGCCACCTCCACCGCCCCCCGCCGCCCGTAGAGCCGGGCCTTGCCCCGCCCTGGCAGGTATCCGGCGGCGCAGTCACAATGAGCGGCCACCGCGCAGACCAGTACGCAGCGCCAGTGGGCGGGCCCGCCGAGGAGGATCTCCCGCCGCTCAAAGGGATCCGTGGCGGCGCGCTCCTCTTCGCTCAGCTCGGCGAGGCTGACGCTGCGCTCGACGAGCAGGCGCCGGGCGATCCGCGCCGCGGCCTCGCCCTCTGGGGTGCCCGCCTGATCGGCGGCGAGGTTGAACAGCTTGCGGATTCGGTCGAGCCTCACGGGGGCCTCCTCGGGTGCCTAGCGCCCAGAATACAGCGGCGGACCTCAGCCCCACGCGCCGGTTCTGCGCCTCACGAGCCCTTGACGAGATCCCCGCTTACAGGCCCGCGTCCCGCAGCGTCGCCACCTCAACAGAGAAGAAGGTGAGGTGGTCAAAGGGGCTGGTGAACGCGTTGTTGAAGAAGCCGAGCTGGTTGAGGTGATCGGCGGGCATCGTGCCCAGGTGTTCACCCCAGATCGCGGAGTCCACGGGCACGAGGCCGTCGTTCTCGCCGTCGAGGAGCTGCACGAGGGTGTAGGTGGCGGCGAAGTGGGCGTCGACGATCTCGCCGTCGGTCTCGCCTTGGCAGGTGAAGTCGAACGCCCCGCAGGTGCGCCCCGACCACGAGCGGTACCAGACGCCGTCTACGTCGGTCACCACGGCGTTGAACGCCGCCATCTCGTCATGGGTGAGCCCCGCGAGCTGCGCGGAGAAGTCGGCGCTCTCCCCCAGGCCGATCAGCGCGGCGAGGCCCGCCATCGCAGCGTCGATGATCCATTCGGCCACGGCGCTCACGTCGAGCACCCCCATCGCCGCGTCGGCCACGGACGTGCCGTGGTGGGGCGTGGCCAACGTGGTGACGCTCACCACCCGGTCGGAGTAGCCGAGCGCGCTCACCAGATACCGCGCGTCGATGCCGCCTTGGCTGTGCGCGATCAGGTTGAAGCGCCGCCCGTTGCCCTCCATCATGAGCGTGTCGATGGCGGCGGCCCACTGCGCGGCGCGGGTCTCCGTGGGCATAAAGGCGTCCACCGCGGGCGTGTGCACCTCATACCCCTCGGCCTCAAGGGCCTCCTTCACGTCGATGAAGTAGTCGAAGAGCCCGAGGAAGCTGTCGGTTCCGCCCATGCCGTGCATCAACACCAGGGGGTGCCGAGTGAAAGACAGCTCACAGCCCGCGGCGCAGGCCACGGAGAGGGTGTGGGTGGTGGGCCCGGCGTCGGGATCTGCGGGCTCGATCCGCACGAGCACCTCTCCCGAGCGCACGAGGCCGACGTTGAACCCGCCGCCAGCCACAACGGCCACGGGGCCCGCCAGCGGCGCGCCGAGCAGATCGACCACGGTGACCAGGGCCTCCCCCTCACCATCCCA
>Ga0066604_10002065_pt1 | contig 10528 bp, 7 predicted proteins | sample Higcelwee11metaG_FD_59501 | JGI IMG/M metagenome (GOLD analysis project Ga0066604, IMG submission 59501) | Freshwater pond sediment microbial communities from the University of Edinburgh, under environmental carbon perturbations - High... | ecosystem: Environmental > Aquatic > Freshwater > Pond... | reverse complement strand
GATCTCCCAGCCCTCGGCCCGACGCCGCACCCGCCCGCTCTGCAGCCAGCCGCGCAGGGTGTGCGTCGCCAAGAGCGGGTTTCCGTCTGATGCGTCGGCGAGCAGGCGCGCCAAGACCCCGCCACCTTCGCCGAGCAGCTCGTGCAGGTTGGCCTCGGTGAGCGCGCCGAGCAGGTGCAGGGTGAGGCCGTCTTCAGGCACCGCGGGCTCCCGGCGGGCCGTGGCGATCATCCCGACCCCCAGGGGCAGCGGCGTGAGGAGCAGGGCCGGGCCGAGGTGGTCTTGTTCGCCGAGGTCGTCGTTCACGATGAGGCAGGGCGCGGCGGGGCCGAGCTGCTGCGTCAGCTCAGCGATGAGCTGGTGGGGGCAGGGCTCGTCTTCAGCGCGGCGCTCGGGGGTCGCCGCGGCGCCGCCGGGAGTGACGAGCACGCAGCGGGTGAGCTGCTCCAACGGCGTGGCCCCCCGGGGCAGACGCAGCAGCGAGAAGCCGCGCAGAAGCGCCAACGAGAGCGCCTCCTCGATCAGCCGGGACTTGCCCGTGCCGGCCTCACCCACAAACACCAGCGGGCGCGGGCGCTCACCGCGGCCGGCCTCGCCCAGCAGCGACTCCACGGCGGCGAGCTCGTCCTGGCGACCGACGAAGGCCCCGCCGAGCTCCCCGGCGCCGCTCTCTTGGGGCTCTCCGGCGAGGGCTTGCTCGATGAGCGCCTTGGCGTCGAGGGCGCGCTGGGGGCGATCCGCCGGGTCGACCCGCAGCATCGCCAACACCGCCGCGGAGAGCGCGGGAGGCACGCCGGGCTCACGCAGGTGCGGCGGGCTCGGCGCCTGAGTGAGCTGCTGGCGGAGCAGCTCGACGCCGCGCAGCCGACCCCACGGGAGCTGACCGGTCAAGAGCTGATAGAGCAGCGCGCCGCAAGAGAAGAGGTCCGCCGGGGGGCCCAGCTCGCGGCCCGTGGCCTGCTCGGGGGCCATGTAGCCGACGGTGCCGGCCCGGCTGTGGACCCCAAACGGCGCGGCGAGGCCGAGGTCCAGCAGCCGCACACGGCCATCGTCCTCCACCAAGACGTTCGACGGGGAGAGGTCTCGGTGAACCCAGCCGCGCTGGTGGAGCACGTCGAGCACCTCCAACAGCCGCAGCACCGGGCGCACGACGGCGACGAGCTCCGGCGAGGCCGGGCCGCCTGTCCACGGGGGCAGCGCCTCGTGATTCTGGCGCAGCGGGCGGCCGTTGAGCCGCTCCATGACGAGGTACGGCGTGGCCTCATGCACCCCGGCGTCGGTGGCGATCACCACCGCGGGGTGGCGCAGGGTGTTCAAGGCGCTGCGCTCCCGATGAAAGCGCGCGAGCACCTCCTCGCCTTGTCGGGTAAACAGCTTGAGCGCGAGGGGCCTAGCCCCCTCACGCACCGCGAGCACCACGCCGCTCGCGCCTTGGCCGAGGATCCCCTCCACAACGTAGCGCCCTGAGATCAGCTCCCCTGGCTCGGGAACATGGACGCTGGCCGGATCGTTTCGGATCATGGTCACGTTGTTGTTCCTCATGCTCAATAATAGGATCGCGAACCTATATGCGTGGATCGTCTTTGGCGAGCAACCCGACCACCGAGACCCTCGACGAGTCAAACCCAGGACGTCGGGTCGCCGCCCAGGTGACCTTTCGTCTCGTCGAGCTGTGGGATCGCCGTGGTGTCGTCAGCGAGGGCGCCTGGGAGATCACCGGTCCGCTGATCATCGGGCGCTACGCCGACGTGAAGATCAACGATCCCTCGGCGAGCCGTGAGCACGCCCGCGTGCAGCCCAGCCGCAAGCCTGGCCTCGCCCTTGTGGTTGATCTCGGCTCTCACAACGGCACCTGGGTGAACGGGGTGCGGGTTGACCGCGCGCTCGTCGGCGTCGGCGACGTGGTGCGCATCGGCCGCACGCTCTACGCCATCGACGAGGTCGGCGCTGAGGCCGGCCGCCTCGCCAAAGACATGGGCGCCCGGGCCGGGGCCATGCTCGACCTGCTCTCACCCTTAGAGAAGTTCGCCAAGTCCGACACCCGGGTGCTGCTCACGGGCCTGCCCGGCGTGGGCAAGCAGGTGCTCGCCGAGGCCCTGCACCGCGCGTCCGAGGTCGAGGGCCCCTTCGTCTCGGTCAACTGCGCGCGCCTCGACCGCGACACCACCGACTCCGAGATGTTCGGGCACCTCAAAGGCGCGTTCACCAACGCCTTCCGCGACCGCGCCGGGCTCATCGCCCAGGCCGACGGCGGCACGCTCTTCCTCGACGAGATCGGCGAGCTGCCGCTGGAGTCTCAGGCGCGGCTGTTGAGCGTGCTCCAAGACGGCGTCGTGCGGCCCCTAGGCGCCGACCGGGGCGCCCCCGTCGAGTTCCGGCTGATCTGCGCGACCAACGCCGTCTTGGAGGCTGCCGTCGCCCAAGGCGCCTTCCGCGCCGATCTGTACCACCGCATCGCCGAGTGGCCGGTGAACCTGCCGCCGCTCTCGGCGCGCACCGCCGACATCCCGGCGATCCTCGCCAAGCTGGGGCACCCTCGCCTCGAGCGCTTCACCACCCGCGAGGCCCTGGTGCTCGCGTCGTGGCCCACCAACGTGCGTGGCCTCGTCTACGCCGCCCGGCGCCTGGCGATGGCGGACGCGAGCCCCGAGCCCCAGCGCATCCTCTTCCCCGGCGGGATGCGCAACCGGCCCTCGGCCTATGTGCCGCCGTACTCATTGCCCGAGAGCGCTGAGGAGCTGGAGCTGCTCATGGCCACCTTTGAGGGCAACATCGCCGCCGCCGCGCGCCACGTCGATCGATCCCGAGAGATCGTCTACCGGATGCTCACACGCTTCAACCTCGGCGACCGCCACTAACGCAGGCGCTGGCCGCCGCCGGGCGGGGCCCCCGACGACTACTCGTCGAGGCCCTTGGTGATGTGGAACTCCACGCGCCGGTTCTTCTGTTTGCCCTCAGGCGTGCGGTTCGTGTCGATGGGGCGCGTCTCGCCGAAGCCAGCGGTCTCCATGCGGCGGGCCTCGATGCCCTTCTCCAGCATGTACTCAAAGACCGCGTCGGCGCGGGCCTTGGAGAGCTTCTGGTTGGCGTCGTCGCTGCCGTCGCTGTCGGTGTGGCCCTCGATGCGGATGGAGATCTGGGGGTAGTCCCGCATGACCTGCACCACGTCGTCGAGGATCGGGTAGCTCACCGGGCGGATGATGGCTTTGCCCGTCTCGAACTGGATCTGCTCGGAGATCACGATCTGCTTGTTGGCGACCTTGACCTTTGAGGGCTTCGTGTCGGGGCAGCCGTCGTCGTCCATGTACTCGTTGACGTTCTCGGGCTCCAACGGGCACTTGTCGACCGGGTCCAAGAAGCCGTCGCGGTCGGAGTCGAGGATCGGGCAGCCATCCGGCGCCGGGCCGGGCTCGGACGGGCAGCGGTCGACCGGGTCCATGTAGCCGTCGCCGTCGGTGTCGGTGGGCGGGCAGCCTGAAGGCGGCGGGCCGGGGATCATCGGGCAGGCGTCTTGAACGTCTACCAGGCCGTCCATGTCGTTGTCGGGCTCGGGGCAGCCGTCGAGATCGGCGTAGCCGTCGCGGTCTTCAGGATCCATCGGGCAGGCGTCAGCGGCGTCGAGGATCGTGTCGTTGTCGTTGTCGGGCTCGGGGCAGCCGTCGGTGTCCTTGAAGCCGTCGAGGTCTTCAGGATCTTTGGGGCACTCATCTACGTCGTCGAGGAGGCCGTCGTTGTCGGTGTCGTAGACGATGTCGGGGCAGCCGTCGTTGTCTTCGACGCCGTCGAAGTCTTCAGGGTCGTTCGGGCAGTCGTCTACGTCGTCGGTGATGCCGTCGCCGTCACGATCTTTGGGCAAGCAGCTCGGCGCGGTGTTGAGCGCGATGTACGCGTTCTCCAGCGCGATGTCGAGGTGCTGGCGGGCCCGGGTGGGGTCGCCCTGCTCAAACTCGAGCTTGGTGAAGGCGATGTTGGACTCGGCCAGGGCGTACTCCCGAGGGGTACACTTCTTCGCGTTCAGCGCCGTGGCCTCGGCGTAGACACGCTCCACCTCGGCGAAGTCGCTCTGCAGAGTGTTGATGTTCACGCAGCCCGCGATGAGCAGGAGCGTGAACGGCCAGGGGAGCAGGCGCCCCGTGGAGCTGGGGGTCACTCGTCCCACTGGTCCTCCTCGTCCGTGTTGGTGGGCGGGGGGGTCGTGCGATCGACCTCCTCCGGCACGATGTCCTCGGCGTTCTCAAGGTTCTCGCGGGCCTTCGCGCGGTCGGCGGCGCCCTCGTCCGCGCTGCCGTAGCGGGCGATCTCCTCAGCGCGCCGGGCGAAGTTCTCGCCTTTGCGCGCGAGATCTTCAGCGGCGCCATAGTCCGAGTACCCCCACTCCTCCCGGGCCTTGAGCCGGTATTGTTCGGCGAGGGTGTGCTCGTAGATGGCCTCTTCAGCGGCCTCGGCCTCGTTGGCGTCGTGCCACGCCTCCTCCAAGGAGGCCAGCCGCGCGGTGGGCTTGATGGCGATGCAGCCGCTTGAGAGGCCAAGCGTGACCAGGATCAGAGCGGCAGAGGGACGGGTCATGGCGCTGCTCCAGCGTCGGGACGATCGTTATTGGAGCCGACCGGAGCGGGCGTGTCAAGGGGGGCCGCCCCCTTTCGCGGCGCGCCGGGCGCCGCCTCGACGTGCTCATGGGCGCCGGGGTCTTCAGGGACGGCGTCAGAGGCCTCTTCGCTGGGGGGCAAGGTGGCCGCGAGCTCGATCAGCGGCGTGAGGTCAAAGACCGCCATGAAGTAGCGGTTCGGCATCTCTTGGTCGGGCAAAGAGACCTCATGGGACGACCACGGCACATAGACCGGGCCGTCGGGCACCTTGTACTCGTTGCCCGGGTAGTCAAACCACGCCAGCTCGACGTGCTCCTCCGGGGTGATCTGCAGGGCCTCGGCGAGGCGGCGCACGACGTCGCGGTAGAAGATCGGGCCGCTGCGCGGATCGACGAGGTAGTAGCCGCGCTCGTGAACGACGAGGTGCTTGTAGCCGCCGCCCGCCACGAGCCGCGCGAGCTCCTCGCGGTTGAGGAGGGCGAGGTCAGTCTGCTCTGGGTCGCGGGAGAGGCCGAGCAGCACGTCTTGGGCGGTCTTCCCGGCGCGGTCGGGGCGGGCGAGGTAACGAAGGCGCGCCGCGGCCTCACCGCCGCCCTCTTTGCGGAAGACCGGCGGGATCGCCGGGGGCGTCGCCCACGACCGGAACACCTTCCGCCGGTGGGTGAGCTGGTAAAAGCAGATGAGGTCTTGCTGCTGATCGAGGGGAAGCTCGATGATCCCGGCCTCCTCCGCCGGGTCCAGCGTGGTGTACCACTCGGGCACAAACAGGGCCGAGACCTTCAGGGGCGGGCGCCACATCGTCGGCTTGAAGCTGCCTTCAGCGATGGGCCCGATCTCCCAGCGGTAGAGGATCTGCAAGACCGTGCCCAAGATCGCGAGGCCCGAGAGCACCCGCCGCCCCCACAGGCCCCCCGGCGCCCGGGCGAGGCCCAGGGCCACCAAAGCCACCGAGGCCACCACCACCATCGCGCCCATGCGGTAGGGCCCGAACATACGCGCCATGCCCGGCACCCACTGAAACATCACCGTGTAGGGCATCCGCAGCACCCACTCCCCGCCGAGCAGCAGCACCTCCGAGGAGTCGGCCTTCGCGCCCAGCTTCAAGAACGGCCCCAAGGTGCCCATGAAGAACACGGCGAAGACGAGCAGCCAGAAGCGGCTCACCGGGCTGCGGCGCCCTGTCGGCCCCAAGGCCGGGAGCACGCCGAGCAGCAGCACGGCCAAAGAGAGCGCCCGGGGGTGGCCAGGGTTGTAGAGGTAGTCCACCGACCACGACGACATGATCGTGCGGTTCAAGGACGAGAGCACGTTCTCCTCGTACGTCGAGGGCCGCAGGGGCACCTCGCGGATCACGTCGTACTCAGGGAACGGCAAGAAGAAGCTCACCTCGGGCAGCTTTGAGGCTAGGGAGCCGCCGCCCGCGCTGGTGGAGGTGGCGCCGCTGGCCTCACCCAAGATGTAGGGCAGCGCGAACAGGCCCGCGACCAGCCCGGTCGTGATCAACAGCGGGATCATCCAGGTCAAGCTCCGCTGGATGAGGCGCAGGCTCGAGCGCTGCCCCCACAGCGCCCGCAGGGCGAAGAGCCCGAAGAACATCCCCGCGAACAGGCCATAGAACCAGTAGAACGCCCCACACAAGGCCAACACCAGCCCCGCGAGCACCCCGTCGATGGGCCGCTGGCGCTCTTCAGCCCGGGCCAAGGTGATCGGGAACAAGAGCACCCACCACAAGACCACCTGGCGCAGCCCGCTCCCGTGGATGTCTTGCAGGTTCAGCGGGTTCACCACGGCGAGCAGGCCCGCGGCGAGGGCGGTCACCGGCTGTCGGCTCAAGGATCGCCCCAAGGCGTAGCCGCAGAGGCCGTCCACCACGAGGATAAAGAACACCTTGAGGTTGTAGTGGGCGGGGAGATCCCAGATCAGGGAGAGCGGGAAGCTCACGAAGAGCACGTCGAGGATGTTGCCGGTCTCGGGGTAGCGGCCCAGGCTCAAGAAGGTCAACACGCGGTCGGTGAGGGAGAGATCGGAGGCGGCGATGGCCTCGAGCTCGGTGAAGTGCCACCAGTAGCGCCACAGCCAGCCGCCCAGCTCACCGCCGCCGATGATCACCTCGTCGAGGTGGTTGATGGCCGGCCAGGTCATCGCCGCCGCCGCCGCGAGGTACACCAAGGACGCGATCAACCCCTCGATGAGCCACTGGCCGCGCCTCATGCGCCGTCCTCGCCCGCGGGCTCGAGCGCCGGCAAGGTGTAGAGCGCCACGTCGTCTTCTGCGATCTCCAGAGGGGGCCCGAAGATCCCGTCCAGGAGCGCCCGCACCATGCGGCGTTTGTGCTCGGGGTAGAGCGACTCATGCACAACGATGGCCCGGTATCCCTCCAGGCTCAGAAGCCGCGCGCCCATGACCAGCTCAAGCTCGGGCATCACCGGGGGCAGGTCGATGGCGCGGCTGGCCTCTACCTGAATCAGCATCCAGGTGAGCGGGTTGCGCTCCAGAGGATCGGGGAGCGGGTCGTTGAGGCCATAGGGCGAGGGGCGGCCGTGGGCCGTCTGGTAGTAGGTGTACACCGCGCGCTCGAGGTTGGGCACGGTGATCGGCAGGTCGAGCACGGCGCCGTCCTCTGGCAAGCTCGCGTACGCCGCCGGGATCTTCGCCTCACACCGCGGCAGGGGCCACGGCGCCGGGGAGAGCAGCAGCACCTCACCCAGCGCCAGCGCCGTCGCCGCGCCCACCACCCCCCCCTGAGGGAGCGAGACCCGCGCCGCCAGCGCCTTGGCGCCAAAACCCGCGAGGATGCCCAGGCCCAAGGTCGCGGGCACCACAAAACGGAAGGGGTGCGAGATGCGGGAGAACAGCGGGAAGGCCTCAAAGAACGGCAAGAACGGCAGGGGGATCTTGCGGCCGTCCCAGGTGACGTACTCCCCGGCGACGTGCAGGTAGGGCCCCAGCGAGAACACCCAGAACACGAGCGCGATCCACACCCACAGGCTCAGCTCCCGGCGCGGCCGCCACAAAACGAGGCCGGCGACGGCCAGGGCCAACATCACCCAGCCCAGGTAGGTGATGATCAGCAGGTCCTCGCCATAGAGCGCCTTGAGGTCGGGCGAGTAGTTCGCGCCGGGGCGAAAGCTAGAGATCAGGTCGGTCATGTTGTGGTTGAGAAGGCTCGCCCACACGAAGGCCGGGTCGCGGGTGACCATGGCGTCATCGGCGCTGATCGTCGCCGAGAGCGCGGTGAGCGTCGGCGCCACCAAGCCGCCAAACAGCGCGGCGCCGAGGATCGTCGAGAGCACGAACGCCCCCCAGCGCACCTGGCGCGGCGCGGTGACCGCCCGATGCGCCACGACCACCACGGAGAGCAGCGCCCCGAACAGCCCGTAATAAAAGTTTGACGTGGCGCACACCGCCAAGGCCGCGCCCAAGGCGAGCCCGCGGGAGATCCTCGGCCGGTCGAGCAGGCGGCACAAGGTCAGCAGGTAGATCGGGATCCAGCCGGTGTTGATTGTCTCGGTGATGCCGTTGTAGGTCTGGCCGAGCACATGGGCGGAGCTGCCATAGAGCGCGGCGGGCAAGATCGCCGCGAGATCATCGCGCAGGACGTAACGCGCGAGCAGCCACGCCCCGAAGGCGTTCCAGGCCAAAGAGCCGATCACCACGGCGTTAAACGCGGCGACGAGGCCCAAGGTCCACTGGATCGGCGCCGAGAGCACCGCGTTGAAGCTGTCGATAAAAAACAGCGTGCCGCCGCGGGGGTGGTTCAAAAGCGGCGTGCTCATGGGGATCGTGCCGTCGTTGGCGAGGCCCTCAGCCACCCACCAATAGCCCCAGACGTGGTTCCAGGTGTCGTTGCCGGGGTGCCCGACGAGGCCCTCCGTGGGGCGCAAGACCATCGGCCAGGTCAAAAGCGCCGCGAGCACGAGCGCCCCCAGCAAAGCGAGGCTCACGCGGCGCAGCTCTTGAAGAAGGTCAGGACGCATTCTTTGCAGGGGTCCAGTCAGGGGATAGGACGCTTCGCCCGTTGACGGTAACAGACCTCGGGTGTTTGGATCGAGCCCTGTGCGCACCTCCCCTCTCCTGATGCTCGTCCTGGCGGCCTGTCAGACCGAGCCGATGCCCCTCCCGACGGCCGCTGAGGCCGCCGCCGCCGACGCGCGCGTGGAGCAAGCGGCGCGTCCGCCGCTCACGCAGGTGCTCTACGACTACGCCCTCGCGCCGGATCTCCAGGCGCGTGAGCAGCGCGTTCGCCTGCTCATCTGGCTCAAACACATGGAGCTGGGCGACTACCAGCTCCGGGCGCTCGCGGAGCTGCACGTCCAGGCCGAGGCCGAGCGCGCCCGCATCGACGCCGCCCAGGCCGAGCTCCTCGCGGCCTCTGAGCCCACCCTCACCGCCACCTACGACAACTTGTGGGCCAAGCTCTCCGCCGGGGCCTCCCTCGACGACCCCGCCTTGGCTGAGGCCGCCGCGCCCCTGATCGACGCCCGCAAACACCACGAGCGCGCCGACGCCCTGCTCGCCCTGCGCCTACAAGGCGTGAAGGCCGTCTTAGAGGCCGAGCGCCCCTGGCTCGCCACCTTGAGCCCCAAACAAGAGGCCCTGCTCACCGACAGCCTCTTCGCCCTGCGCCACAAGCTCGATCCCTACGCCAACCCCGGCGACTTCAAGGCGCTCGTCGGCACGGTCTTCTCCGCCGGAGAGTACGGCACCTTGACCCGGGGCAGCTTCACCCAGACCGACGACCAGCTCGACCTCTCCCGGCTGTGGTCGGACTACACGAAGGCCGAGGTGAACGGCCCCGTGTTCAACAACGCCCGCCGCGAGCTGATCCTCTACATGCTGCTGATGGAGCCCACCCTGCCCGAGGCCATCCAGGCCGCCTTAGGCGCCGCTACGCCCGCCCAGCCAGCCCAGCCCGCCCAGCCCAGCCCCCCGAGCGGCGGGTGAGCGAGGCCCCTCGGGCGCTGATCACCGGCGTCACCGGACAAGACGGCAGCTACCTCACCGAGCTGCTCCTCGACCGAGGCTACGAGGTCCACGGCCTCGTGCGCCGCTCGGCCACGGACAACCTCCAGAACCTGCGCCCGGCCCTGGCCCGGGGCGTGCTCAACGAGCGCCTGTTCTTACACTTCGGCGATCTCCGCGAGGCCCTGGGCCTGCACCGCCTGCTCGAGCGTCTAAAGCCCCGTGAGGTCTACAACCTCGGCGCCCAGTCCGACGTGGCCTTGTCCTTTGAGCTGCCCGCGGTGACCACGGAGATCAACGCCGTCGGCACCACCCTGCTCTTAGAGGCCGTGCGAGAGGCCGCGCCCCAGGCGCGCTTCTACCAGGCCTCGTCTTCAGAGATGTTCGGCCGCGTGCGCGAGACGCCCCAGCGCGAGACCACGCCGTTCTACCCCCGCAGCCCCTACGCGGCGTCTAAGGTCCACGGCTACTGGATGACCGTGAACATGCGCGAGAGCTGGGGCCTGTTCGCCTGCAACGGCATCCTGTTCAACCACGAGAGCCCCCGCCGCGGCGAGCGCTTCGTCACCCGCAAGATCGCCCGCGGCGTGGCTGAGATCGCCCAAGGTCGCGCCAAGACCCTCACCCTGGGCAACCTCGACGCCCGCCGCGACTGGGGCTACGCGCCGGAGTACGTCGAGGCCATGTGGCGGATGCTGCAATGCGCCGAGCCCGACGACTACGTCATCGCCACGGGCGAGGCCCACAGCGTGCGGGACTTTGTGGAGGCAGCGTTCGCGGTGGTGGGGCTGCCTTGGCAGGATCATGTGCGCCTGGATGAGCGTCTGCGGCGCCCGGCGGAGGTGGACGCGCTCTTGGGCGACGCCAGCAAGGCCCGGGAGAAGCTCGGCTGGGCGCCGACGGTGCGGTTTGAGGAGCTGGTGCGGCGGATGGTGGAGGGGGAGCTCAACGCCTAAACGCCACGCCACCCCGCCCAAACC
>Ga0066604_10002061_pt1 | contig 10533 bp, 3 predicted proteins | sample Higcelwee11metaG_FD_59501 | JGI IMG/M metagenome (GOLD analysis project Ga0066604, IMG submission 59501) | Freshwater pond sediment microbial communities from the University of Edinburgh, under environmental carbon perturbations - High... | ecosystem: Environmental > Aquatic > Freshwater > Pond... | reverse complement strand
ACACTCGGTATCGAGGAGGCCCGGCCTCTTCTTTTCCTTGCGTCGCTCGCCCAACAAGACTCGGCGTCTCTGTCGGGCTTGAGCGCGCAGGAGAAGAGATTCTCCCCCTCCGTGCCGTCAGGCGCAGAGGATCATGGCCGGACGGTCAGCTCCAGGACGACCTTGCCGTGCCCGGCGCGCAGGGCGTTGCCCATGAAGTCCCCGTCCATCCGGCGGATCGTCCACCCGGCGATGCGCACGAGGCCCTGGATCTCCTGCGGGTAAAACATACGCATCGGCACGCGGATCTCTTGGAGCCGGCCGCTCGCCCGCTTGTAGTGGTAGCGCACCCAGTTGATCTGCGTGATCGGGTCGTAGAAGCCGTTCTCCCAGCTCTTCATCTTGCCGCCCTCGGGGTCGGGGTACCAGCGGATCTCGTGCTGGCCTTCAGGATCGCGGGTCCAGAAGGTCGGGTCCGGCACCACAAGATCGAGGGCGAACACGCCGCCGGGCTTGAGGATCGTCTGCACGCAGCGCGACATCGAGAGGAAGTCTTCAGCGATCCGCAGGTGGTGCAGGGCGTTGAACGGGAGGATGATCAGGTCGAACAGGCCCGGCGCGCTGAAGTCGCGAAAATCTCCCTCGATGAGGCTCACGCGCAGGCGCGGCTCGGCGCGCACGCGCGCGCGCAGGCGATCGAGCATGGCCGGGGCGCGGTCTAAACCGACCACCTCCGCGCCGCTGCGCGCGATGGGCAGGGTGAGCCGCCCGGTGCCGCAGCCTAGCTCCATCACACGCTCCAAACCCTTCGCGAGCCTGAGATAATGGCCCATGTCTTCGACGAGGCCCTCATACTCCAGGTCGTACAGCTCGGGGTGGCGGTAGAAGTCTTGTTCGGGGGACAGCTCGGGGTCACGTCGTTCCATGCCGAGAGACTACAACGGACAGCAGCGCGCGCGCACGCGCGTTAGGGTGCGACGATGAGAGAGAGCCCTGTCGTGCTGCGAGGCGCGAGCCTCCACCTAGAAGAGCTGGTTGAGGTCGCCCGTGGTCGGCGCCCCGTCGGATTGGGGGAGGCCGCGCGGGCCGAGATGTCGCGCAGCCGAGCCTGGGTTGAGTCCGTGGTGCGAGGTGAGCTCGTGGACGCCAGCGGGCAGAGCCGCGCGATCTACGGGGTGAACACCGGCTATGGCTCCTTGGCCCGGGTACGGATCCCTGCAGAGTCCCTCAACACCCTGTCCCGAAACCTGCTGCGCTCCCACGCCGCGGGGGTCGGCGAGCCCGCCGCGTTGGACGTGGCGCGGGCGACGGTGCTCCTTCGGGCGAACGCCTTGGCGCGTGGGGTCTCGGGCTGTCGGCCAGAGCTCGTGGAGCTGCTCATTGAGCTCCTCAACCGGGGCGTCACGCCGGTTCTGCCCACCCAAGGAAGCTGCGGAAGCTCTGGGGATCTCGCGCCTTTGTCACACCTCGGCCTGCTCATCGCCCACGACCCCGGCGACCCCGAGGCCGAGACCGGCGAGGCGTACTTTGAGGGCGAACGCCTGAGCGGCCGTGAGGCCCTGCGTCGGGCGGGGCTGGCACCTTTGGCTCTGGGCCCCAAGGAGGGCCTCGCGCTCACCAACGGCGCCCAGCTCACCACGGCGATCACGGCCTTGGCGATCTACGACGCGGAGCGCCTGCTCGCCGCCGCCGAGCTCGCCGCGGCGATGTCGATCGAGGCCCTGCGTGGGGTGCGGCGGGCGTTTTTGCCCCTCGTTCACGCCCAGCGGCCTTACCCCGGCGCCCAGACGACGGCGGCGAACCTGCTCGCACTCCTCGACGGCTCGGCGCTCATGGACGCCGTGCCGGGCAAGGTTCAAGACGCCTACTCCTTACGCTGCACCCCGGCGGTGCTCGGCGCGGCCCGGGACGCGGCGCGTTTTGTTCGGGGCCAGGTCGAGGTGGAGCTGAACGCGGCCACAGACAACCCCTTGATCCTCCTCGACGCTGAAGGGGACGACAAGGCCTTCTCCGCCGGGCTCTTTCATGGGGAGCCCGTGGGCATGGCCGCGGACTTCCTCAAGATCGCCTTGGCTGAAGTCGCGAGCTTGAGCGAGCGGCGCCTGTACCGCCTGCTCACCGCGGCGCTCTCGGATCACCTGCCGTCGAGCTTACGCGAGGCGCGCTCGGGCCTGGGGCTGTTGGCGCTGCAGACGACGGCGGCGGCTTTGGTCTCCGAGAACAAGGCCCTGGCTTGGCCGGCCTCGGTGGACTCGATCCCCACCTGCGAGGATCAAGAGGACCACGTCGCGATGTCTACGACCGCGGCGCGGCGGGCCTCGGACGTGCTCAACAACACCCAGTGGGTGATCAGCGTCGAGCTTCTGTGCAGCGCCCGGGCGTTGAGCCTGCGCTTGCGGGGTGAGCCCGACCTTCAGCTCGGCGCGGGCACGGGCCCGGCGCGGGCCTTGGTCGAGCGGGCCTTGGCCCATCTCACCGAGGACGCCACCCCCGCGGAGCAGGTCGCCGCGGTGCATGAGGCGCTCTGGCGCGAAGGCCCCGATCCTGTGCGCGCCGCCGCCGCCGCGGCCGCCGTCTCGGGCTGGCCCCAAGGGAGGATTGAATGAGCGCCGAGATCGTCCTGGGAGAAGGCCCGCTCACCGTCGACGCGCTCATCGCCGTTGTGGATGGCGCCCCGGTGCGCCTCGGCGACGAGGCACGGGCGCGCATCGCCCAGAACCACACGGTCTGGCTGGGCCTCGGGCCGCCGGACATCCTCGCCCGCAAAGAGACCTGGCTTCTGGGCATCGAGGGCACCGGCGCCCCCCAAGCCCAGCGGGTGAGCACCTTCGTGCGCTGCCACTGCGCCGGAGTCGGGCCGCCCTTGGCCACGGCGCTGGTGCGCGCCTTGATGTTGACCCGGGCCTCGCAGCTCAGCCAAGGACTCTCCGGCGTGCGCCCGGAGCTCATCGAGCTGCTGCTGGCGATGCTCAACGCCGGGGTTCACCCGGTGATCCCCAGCCTGGGCAGCGTCGGCGCCGCCGGGGATCTCGCGCCTCTGGCCCACCTCGCTGAAGTGGCGTTTCGCCTTGGCGGAAAGGCCGAGCGCGGAGGTGTGGTGCGGGGCTTCGCCGAGGCGATGGAGGGGGTCCCCAGCTTCACCCCCGAGCCCAAAGAGGCCCTGAGCCTGATCAACGGCGCCACGCTCACCGCGGCCATGGGCGCCCTGGCCGTGCACCGGGTGCGACGCCTGCTTCGCACCGCCGAGCGCACGCTGTCGATGAGCATGGAGGTCGTGCTCGCCGACGCCGGGTGTTTAGACCCTCGCGCCTTGGCCTCTCGGGGGCACCCCGCGGCGGTGGAGAGCGCGGCGCGGGTGGCGGCATCGCTTGAGGGCTCGACCTTGGTGCAGGTGGGGCGCTCACCAGACGCCTTCTCCGTGCGCTGCGCCCCGGCGGTTCACGGCGCGGCCTGGGACGCCTTGGAGTACACCGAGCGGGTGGTCACCCGGGAGCTCAACGGCGCCTGCGACAACCCGCTGGTCTTTGAGGACGGCGCGGTGGAGGCCGGGAACTTCCACGGCGCCCCGGTGGCGATCACCCTAGACCACCTCAAGGTCGCGCTCACCCAGGTGATCTCCATCGCCGAGCGCCGGGTGTACCGCCTCACCTATGGCCGCCTCACGGGCAACCTGCCGAGCTTCTTGCTCGAAGGGAGCGGCGTGAACAACGGCTTCATGTTGGCCCAGTACACCGCGGCCTCGTTGGTGAGCGAGTGTAAAGGCCGCTGTTTCCCGGCCTCGGCGGACTCCATCCCCACGGGTCAACACGCCGAGGATCACGTCCCCATGGGCCCCAACGCCGCGCGGGGGCTGTTGCACATCACTGAAGACGCCGCCTCGGTGCTGGCGATCGAGGCTCTGGTCGCCGCCCAAGGCCTTGAGTTTCGCCGGGCGGGGCGGTCGTTTCTGGCCGACGGCACCCGGGTGCAGGGCCCGGAGGTGGCCTTGGCCCCTGCGGTCGCCGCGGCGCTGGCCACCGTTCGTGCGGTCGCCCCCTTGTGGGTAGACGACCGTGTGCTGCATAGAGACCTCGCCGCCGTCGCGACGCAGGTTCGTGACGGCGCCTTCGCCCAAGGAGATGGAGGTCGCGGTTGGTGAGCCCCGAGGGAGGTCTACCGATGGCACCACCCTTGCATAAAGGGTTGGTCGCGGAGCTGCGTCCGCGCCTCACAAGCGCCTTCGGGGCCCCTGGAGATGGCTTCTCCGGGGGTCGTGTCGCGTAGTCTGCTTCGCACCCCGCCACATTCGTTACACCCTGGACGGCTGACCTCATGTCGTTACCGCCCCTGCTGATCCTGTTGCCCGCCGCGCGGGCCTCCCTCGCCGACGTGGTCCTCGCCACAGGCGCCGTCCCGGTCATCGACCTGACCTTGGACGAGGAGGCGACGATCCCGCCGGGCGCTGGGGTGCGGGTGCGGCCCGACCAGGCCGCGCCGGGAGACGGCTGGGTGATCGTCGCAGGGGAGGGCGCGGCCCCGGTCGGTCGGCAGGCGCTCATCGAGCGGGCTCAGCCGGGCCCCGCGCCTGAAGGTTTTGTGGGGGTGATCCTGCGGGGTCGTGAGGTCGCGGGCGTCGGCTCCGATGTAGACGGCTTCGCGCTGCTCGTGGCCCATGGTCCGGGCGGGATCCTCGACGCGGGCCTCGGCCCGGACACCGCCGCCGCCGCCGTCGCAATCGGGGCCGCTGGCGTCGTCGTCTCCGAGGCGCTCTGGGCCTTGCCTGAGCTGGGGCTTGGCCCCAACGCGCTCAAGCGGGTGCGCGCCGCCCGGGACGTCGACACCGTCGTTGTCCACGGGCAGCGGGTGGTCGCCCCGGCGCTCTCTCCGGCCTTGCAGCGCCTCGCGGCGGGGGAGTCGTTGGCCTCGGTCTGCGGGGGCTGGCTCTTGGCCGACACCCCGGCGCACACGGGCCTCCCCGCGGGCCAGGGCCTCGCCTTGGCGGCCACCCTCGCCGATCGGGTGGGTGGGCTCAAAGAGGCCATCGCCGCGTATCAGCAGGCCATGGGCCGCGCCGTCATAGCACCTCGGGGAAGCCGCGCCCGTGAGCTGGCGACGAACCTCAGCGCGCTCCTCGCCGCGCGTGGCGCCGCCGCCGCGTCCCCTACGGGCCTCGTCGGCGCGGGGGTTCTGTGGCAAGAGGCCGTGTGGGCCGGGATGCCGGTGGTGGGTGAGCCCGCCGCCGCCCGGGACGCCGTCGGCGCCGCCGTGCCGCGGGTGGAGGTCGCCGCGTCCGCCGCGCCTGTGGTCGCCGCTGCGCCAATCGCCGCGCCCGTCGCCGCGCCCGAGCCAGACGAGACGCTCACCGAGGCGCCGTCCGAGGCCATCGCGATCATCGGCCTGGGCTGCGTGTTCCCCGACGCCCCCGACGTGGCGACCTTCTGGGACAACATCCGCGCCGGTCGCTCCAGCATCCGCGAGGTGCCCACAAACCGCTGGGATCCCGCGCTGTACTTCGATCCCGACAAGACCGCGCTCGACAAGACCTACACCAAGATCGGCGCCTGGGTCGAGACCCTGCGGTTTGACCCGCGGGCCTTCCGGATCCCGCCCAAGGTCGCCGAGGTGCTCGACGACGTGCAGAAGATGGCCTTGGTGGCCGTGGCCCAGGCCTTCGCTGATGCGGGCATCTCCCCGGAGAGCAAGATCGACCGCTCGCGGATCGCGGTGATCTTGGGCAACTCCATGGGCGGCTCCACCCGGGACGAGTACGCCATGCGCGTCTACTTCCCGCGGATCCTCCAGGCGCTCTTCGCCTCGCCGGAGCTCGCCAACCTCGACGCCGCCCAGCGCGACGGCCTCAGCCGCAGCTTCTCCGACCGCCTCAAGTCGGGCCTCAAGCCGATCACTGAAGACTCGATGCCCGGGGAGCTCTCAAACGTCATCGCCGGGCGTGTGGCCAACGCCTTTGACCTCGGCGGCCCCAACTTCGTCACCGACGCCGCCTGCGCGTCGAGCGTCGCCGCGATTCAGGCCGCGGTGAAGGGCCTGCGCGACGGCGACTTTGACCTCGCCGTCACCGGCGGCGCCGACCGCACCAACGACGCGCCGACCTTCGTGAAGTTCTCCAAGATCGGCGCGCTCTCCCCCGATCACAGCTCGCCCTTTGACGCCACGGCGAACGGCTTCGTGATGGGCGAGGGCGCGGGGGCCATCGTGCTCAAGCGCCTGAGCGACGCCGAGCGTGACGGCGACCGCATCTACGCCGTGATCTTGGGCGTGGGCGCGTCCTCGGACGGCAAAGGCAAAGGCATCACCGCGCCGAACATCGAGGGCCAGCGCCGGGCGCTGCGCCGGGGCTGGGCTGAGGCGGGGGTGGATCCCGTCGAGGCCGACCTCATCGAGTGCCACGGCACGTCCACCACCGTGGGGGACAAGGTCGAGGTCGAGGCGCTCACCGAGATCATCGGCGGCGGGCGCCGCGGGGCCCGGGGGCCGGTGCGTATCGGCTCGGTGAAGTCCCAGATCGGCCACCTCAAGTCCGCCGCCGGGGCGGCCTCGATCATCAAGACCACCTTGGCCCTGCACCACAAGACGCTGCCGCCGAGCATCGGCTACCGCACCGCCCGGGCTGACCTGCCGCTGGGTGTGGTGCCGCTCCAGGTGCAGACCGTCGCCGAGCCCTGGGCCATCTCCGCCGATCGCCGCCGCCGCGCGGGCATCAGCGCCTTCGGGTTTGGCGGCACCAACTTCCACGCGGTCTTGGAGGAGTACGTCCCCGGCCAGGCCCCCGCCGCGCGCGCTGGGCGTCGAGTGGCGCCGCAGGTCGTCGCCGCCGCTCGGGTGGACGCGCCCATCGTCGTGGAGGCCCCCAAGGTGGAGGCGCCTGTGGAGCGCAGCCTCCCCGATGGGGTTTGGGCCACCTCGGGCACCAACCAGGATGAGCTCCTCCGCCGCGTCGACGCCTTGATCGAGGGCAAGCCCGTGCCGTGGTCGGCGTCGCGCCCCCTGCGCCTCGCCGCCGCCGCCGACACCCACGAGGAGCGGGTTGAGCAGCTCAACCGCGTCAAACAGTCGATCCTCAAGGGCCAGTCGCCAGAGCTCCTGCGCATGCGCGGCGTGGCCTTGGAGGACGAGCCCTGCAACGGCAAGCTCGCGTTCTTGTTCACCGGCCAAGGCAGCCAGTACCTCGGCATGGGCCTGGACCTCGCCGCGATGTACCCCATCGTCGAGCAGACCTTCGCTGAGGCCGATGAGGTGATGCGCGGTGAGCTTGGCCGCCCCCTGCGCGACTTCTTGGCGGGCAAGGTCCATGGAAGCGAGGAGGCCTCTGAAGAGGCCCTGCGCAACACCGAGATCTCCCAGCCCGCCACCTTGACCATCGACGTGGCGATCATGCGCCTGTTGATGGCCTATGGCGTCATGCCCGACATGGTCGCCGGGCACTCCTTGGGTGAGTACGGCGCGCTCGTCGCCGCCGGGGTGATGGAGTTTGACGCCGCGCTGCGCTCGGTCTCGGCGCGTGGCCGCGAGATGGCCGGGGTGAAGCTCGCCGACCCGGGCAAGATGGCGTCCATCGCCGCCCCCGGAGATCGTGTCCAAGAGGTGCTCTCGGAGATCCCGGGCTACGTCGTCGCCGCGAACAAGAACGCGCCGAACCAGACGGTCATCGCCGGGGCCACCGACGCCGTCGAGGCCGCCTGCGAGGCCTTCCGCAGCCGCGGGGTCACCGTCTTCCCCCTGCCGGTGAGCCACGCCTTTCATTCGGCCATCGTCGCCCCGGCGAGCGAGCCCCTGCGCCGGGTGCTGGAGCGTGAGGGGGTTCATAGCCCCCGCCGCCCGATCACCTCCAACGTCACGTCGAACTGGTACCCCAACGATCCCAAAGACATCACCGAGCTCCTCGCCCGGCAGGTGGCCTCCCCGGTGGAGTGGGTGTCCCAGCTTGAGCGCATGTATGACGAGGGTGTGCGCATCTTCGTGGAGTGTGGCCCCAAACGTGCGCTCACCGGGTTCTGCGCCGCGGTGTTTAAACGTCGGCCCCACCGCGCCTTGTACACGAACCACCCCAAGCTCGGCGGCGTGCGCGCCTTCCGCGACGCCTTGGCGGGGCTCGTGGCCTTGGGTTTCCCCGTGCGCCGCCGCCCCCTGGACGCCGTGCCCGACATCTTCGCCGAGCCCGGCCCGCGCCTCTCCACCACCGCCAAGCTCGCTGAGGGCGGCCAGCCGTTCACGGCGAACCCGTGGGTGGTCGAGGAGGTCCAGCGCGCCATCGGCGAGGCCATGGGCATGCCGCCGAGCGCCATCGACCCCGACTTAGAGCTTGAGGCCGATCTGGGCTTAGACACCGTGCGCCAGGCCGAGCTCATCGCGCGGATTCGTGAGCGCTTCTCGCTGCCCCGTGAGGCCGACTTCCGCCTCGCCGACACCAAGAGCGTGCGCCAGGTGATTGAGTACTTCGCGAACCGGATGGGCAAGATGCAGCCCCGGCCCTCGCCGAGCGAGACGCCCCTCCCTGGGCCGGTGTTGACCTCCTCCGGCGGGCCGTCACTCAGCGAAGAGTCACTGCGCGCCTTCGCCGAGGGCTTGGCCCGGGCGGGCATGTCGGGGACCGACGCGGCGAGCTTCGGCCAGGCCGTGCTCCCCGCGGTGACGGCGCTCCTGCACGCGAGCTGGTCGGCCTTTGGCGCCCGTGCGGTGCCTGTCGCTGCGCCGGTCGTCCCCGTGGCCGCCGCGCCCCCGGCCTCGCCGATGCCGACGGCCCCGGTGATCGCCGCCGCCCTGGCGCAACCCGCCGCCCGCGCCCGGGTGGTGTGCACCGGCGCGTCCGTCGGTCTGCCCGGCGGGGACGAGGTCTTCGCCGCCGACAACGTGCAGGCGCTCCTCCGCGGTGAGCAGCGCATCTCCACCATCCCCGTCGAGCTGCGCCGCCGCTTCATGGACAAGGGCCTCGTGCGGCTGGTGAAGGGCGAAGACGGCCAGGGCTCGTTCTTGCCGGTGACTGAAGACAGCCAGGTGATTCAGCTCGCCGGGCGCGGCGGCAAGGTGGATCTGGTCAACGACTACGGCATCTCAAAAGACTGGGTGAAGGCGCTGGATCGGGCCACAGAGCTGGCCTTCGCCGCGGGCATCGAGGCCCTGCGCGACGCCGGGGTGCCCTTGGTGCGCACCTGGCAAGAGACGTCTACGGGCAAACGCCGCCCCACCGGCTGGGCCTTGCCCGAGTCTTGGCGTGACGACACCGCGGTGATCTTCGCCTCGGCCTTCCCCGGCTACAACGAGCTCATCCGCATCTTGGGCGGCGGCCGCGACGAGAACGGCCACTTCGACCGCCGCTTCTTGTTCCAGATCCTGTCCATGGGCCACTCGCAGTTCGCCCAGCTCATCGGCGCCCGGGGGCCGAACACCCAGGTCAACGCGGCGTGTTCGTCTACCACCCTGGCCATCGCCTTGGCCGATGACTGGATTCAGCTCGGGCGCGCGCGGCGGGTGATCGTGCTCGGCGCTGATGACGTCACCTCGGAGCACATGCTGGAGTGGGTGGGCGCGGGCTTCATGGCGGCCGGCGCGGCGACGACCCAGGCCCGCCTAGAGGACGCGGCCTTGCCCTTTGACCGGCGCCGCCACGGGATGATCTTGGGCATGGGCGCGGTCGGTCTCATCTTGGAGCGCGCTGAAGACGCCGAGGCGCGTGGCCTCACGCCCATCGCGGAGCTGCTCTCTACCCAGATCGCGAACTCCGCCTTCCACGGCAGCCGCTTAGACGCCGAGCACATCGCCGCGCTCTTTGATCGCCTCGTGGCCGAGGCCTGCGCCCGCGCCGGGGTGAGCCCGACAGAGATGGCCAAACGCGCCGTGTTTATGTCGCATGAGACCTTCACCCCCGCCCGGGGTGGGTCTGCCGCCGCCGAGATCGCCGCCTTACGCCGGGCCTTTGGCGCCGCCGCCGACGAGGTGGTGATCGCCAACACCAAAGGCTTCACCGGGCACCCCATGGGCGCCGGGATCGAGGACGTCGCCGCGGTGAAGGTGCTGCAATACCAGCAGGTTCCCGCGGTGCCCAACCTGCGAGAGCCCGACCCCGACCTGGGCAAGCTCCGCATCTCTACCGGCGGGACGTTTGAGCTCGGCTTCGCCCTGCGGCTCTCGGCGGGCTTCGGCTCCCAGATCGCCCTGGCCGCGTGGCGTGGGCTTGGCCGCGGCGACGACCGCGTGACCGACCCGGCTCGGCAGCGTGGGTGGTTGGCGCGGGTGACCGGCGCGGCGAACCCGCGGGTGTTTGTGGAGCAGCGCACCCTGCGTGTTGAGGAGGGCGTCGCCGCCGCGGAGGCCGTGGCCGCGCCCGTGGTCGCGCCCGTCGCCGCGAAGGCGGGGCCGTCTGAGGCCGAGATCCTCCAGCATCTCCGCCAGGTGATCGCCACCCGCACCGGCTACAGCCTCGACGACATCGAGCCCGACTACGAGCTTGAGGCCGATCTGGGCATCGACACGGTGAAGCAGGCGGAGATCTTCTCTGAAGTGCGCACCACCTTTGGTGTGGAGCGTGACGACAAGTTCAGCCTCGCGGACTACGGCACC
>Ga0066604_10002052_pt1 | contig 10561 bp, 8 predicted proteins | sample Higcelwee11metaG_FD_59501 | JGI IMG/M metagenome (GOLD analysis project Ga0066604, IMG submission 59501) | Freshwater pond sediment microbial communities from the University of Edinburgh, under environmental carbon perturbations - High... | ecosystem: Environmental > Aquatic > Freshwater > Pond... | reverse complement strand
TGACCTTCAATCCCCAGATTTGCAATCTTCAGACTGTCAGGCAGAATTTCCAGGTTCCATCTCTTGATCCGCGAATCTCCCAGCATCCAGATGTCAGCTTCTCCCAGTACCGGCCCGATAGTCTCAATACTGAGGCTGCTGTTCTCAAGTGGATCAATCCTTAAAAGATTCTGTGTCTTATAGTTGTCCTTGTAAGTATTTAGCGAAATCAAACCAAAACCCCCAATTACTACTATCAACAATAGTATATAAACAATTAATGTCACTCTGTTCTTCATTCTATCCATTTTCCGTTGCTCCAATTGGTCAATTCAGCCCTTTCATTCATTTGGATGTTTTCCCGGATAATCCTGGCAGGATTCCCTGCAACGATAACATTTGACTGAAAATGCTTTGTGACAACTGATCCTGCTCCTACAATTACCTCATCACCTAAATGCACTCCCGGAAGTATAGTGGCATTCACTGCAATAAAGCACCTCTTTCCAATATATGTATCAATCAGTAACGGTTGATCGTCAACCCTCTTGCAATGATCATGGCTCAATATTGTGACACCTGAAGCAATCAGGCTGTATTCACCTATATGGACGCCTGCCGGATAAAGGCGGTCAAGATGAAGTTTCCTCTCGAGAATAACAGTTCGATGTATGTCATAACCTTTCATCCTTGCCAATCGGACTCGCAGACTTTGTATTACCCCGGCGATTGCAGTCCTTAGTCTGAATTTCAGGTAGATATACTGTTTACTCATGACAACTGTTTGTTTATGACCCCATTATAGATACTCAACAGGTCACGGTAGTGTGTCTTCTCCGAAAACTTATCGCAGGCAAAACGGTAAGCGGCCTCGGACATTTCAAGGTATTGATTATCACTCATTTGCAATGCCTGTCTTATTTTCAACTCAAGGTCGTCAGAATCTCCCATATTGAATAAAAATCCTGTCTTCCCTTCAATGATTAACTCGGGGATGCCTCCGATATTGCTACCAATAACAGGCTTCCCAACAGAATAAGCTTCGATGATCGTCAGAGGATTGTTCTCATACCATTCAGAAGGCACGAGTACAAATGAGGAATCTCTGATAATACTAAATAATTCTTCTCCTTTTCTGAATCCAAGAAATTCAATATTCCTGATATTTTTGCTCCGAATTTCACTGATAATCTGGCCTGACATGCTCCCTTCCCCAATAATTTTAAGCTGCATACCCTCACCCAGTCTTTGCCATGTATTGATAAGAGTCATGACACCCTTTTCAGGTGCAAGTCTCCCATAGAAAAGGAAGTACGAGCCTTGAGATGTCCTTGGGTTACTCATACTCAGCAACGGGTAAAAATTGTAAAGATGAATGAAGCGGTCATTGAACAGCGGGTGAGACTGGTGCTTTAAAAAGTTGAATTTGCTGACGCATATTATCTTGTTGAAATAGTCTTTTGGTTTGAGAATATTGTTGTTCAGCACAAATTCTAAATAGTTAACAATGCTGTAATACAAATTCCTCCTGTTACACCTGTGGTATATGCAGTTTAACCTCGTGGCAGTCAGGCATCTCTCACAAATCTTGCCAGAACCGTCAATCATGATATTCCTGGGGCATAACAGACTGTAATCATGAAGTGTAATAATAGCAGGTATATGCTTCCTTCTTAGCACAGGGAGTATTGAAGCCGTAAGTCCGCCTTTATACAGGTGAATATGTGCCAGGTCAGGCTTGAAGTGATCTATGACCTTCTCCAGGTTACGGCGTGACTCCGACGAATAGAGTTTTCTTGGCATAAATAAAAGCTGCTCCACGAAATTGAGCTTCAGGGCATCAATATCTTTGACAAAGAAATCTGAATATGGGGTTGGGTAATTATACTGTGACTGAGTGGAAAAATAAGCAACATCATGACCTCTTGATTCCAACAGATCACCAGTGTTCAGGTATACCACGTCAGCACCACCCCTTCTATAGTGACAGTTGTTAATCAGAAGGACTTTCGGATGTTTCCCGGTAACATCCTGATTGGATTTTGACACTGAGAATAATGGATCGGATGCTTTGGCAACAGAATCACTTTGTGCTTTAGTTGTATGGCCAGCAGTGATTACATTATTATAAACTTTAAGCAGCTTGTGTGCTACCGTATCAATATCCAGTCCTTTTTCTTCAATGGAAAGTCTTGAATTGATATTTCTTGTATTCAATGCTTTGTCCGACAATTCCGCCAACTCCTGTGGGCCAAATGTTCTGGATACATAAGAACCCTCAACGTCACTTAAAAGGTCATGAACGTTGCCCACGGGTGTCGATACAACAGGTACATTGCATGCCATACACTCCTTAACAGAGTTTGGGGAACCTTCAAAATCAGAGGTAAGAAGGTGAAGATCTGAAGCGTTGATATATGACGGAATGAGGCTTCTACCGGTATTGGTTAATACAAGGGGTTCCAGATTTTCATGGAGATATTTCTCCTTAAGTATCTCTATGGTTTCCGAATACCGGTCAATTCTTTTGCACGGCCTGCGGTTATAAGAATCCATGAAGAGAATATACCTCTTTCCAGGATCTAGGCCCAGCTTAAGTTTACACTCAACCTTATTCATCGGGGTGAAGAAACTTGTATTCACACCGTTGGGCAGATAAACCGTTTTTGAAAGACTAACCCCTTCAGGTTGATTTTTAAGAATAATCCGATCAAAAAAACTATATAATATCCTAAAAAGAATGATACCTCCCTCGTTGCGCGGATCACTTTGGTATGAGAGAATACGCCGCATACCGGACCACTTTCCCGCCAGCAGGAACAGAACAGCACTGTAGCTATGATGGCAATGGATCAGGTCATAACTGTTATCTTTCAACAATCTGTGCAATTTACTAAGCGATCTCAGGTATGCCCCTTTCCCCTCTTCCCGGCTATTGATAAAGAAAACCTCATTCTCAGCGCCCAAGCTGGCCAATGATTCAATCTGCTCCTTAATGAAGATACCGAAAATCGGAAAGTTTAAAGTTGGAAAGTTATTTGTTATATGGAGTATTCTCATCTCTATATCGTTGGCGAAAACCACAAATCATTACTATTACGTTTATCCTACGCAGAAAATTGTTTACTTAAATAAATCATTTATTATGGAATCAATTTCAGTGATTCTGGCTGAGTTCAATTCATGATGTTGTTGTACATAGAGTCTGGCTTTCCTGCTAAAGTCTTCAGTTCTTTTTATTTCCTTCAATGATGCAATCAGTTTTTCCATGTCTCCGTCTGCAACAACGCCCAACTCTTCCCTTTCAATTACACCTCCTGGATCAACATAGAGAGATATAACAGGAATGCCACAAGCCCATGCTTCAATAAAAATGTTTGGGAAACCCTCCATTGGAGAGGTAGAGATCAATGCCCTGGAGCCCGATATTTCCTTTAGAGTTTCTCTATGGCCCAGACGTCCTTTTAGTTCAACGTTTTTAAATGCTTTTAGTCTCTCATAATAACCATTTCCTGTCTTATCACGGGGTCGCCCTATTACCTTGAAGGAATGCTCCGGTGTTCTTCCTACGAGCTCATAGAACTTTCCAAACCCCTTTCGTTTGTCAAGGGATCCAACGTAAACAAAACAGCCATTCTCTTCCGCTTGCTCAATATCCATATTAGCCAACTCAATCATATTAGGCAACATCACTGAATCAATTCCTTTCTTACTCAGTATCTCCTTCTGTCCCTTGTGCTGAACAAGAATCATGTCAGCCCTCCTTAAAAGAAAGGGATACACTATCTCGCCGCCAACGCCATTTAAAACCCCCCAAAGATCCTTGATATTTGAAGAATAGAAATGTTTCCAGCGCTTGGCGATACTCAGGATATCCAGATCAGATGCAAGCGCCAGGACAAACTTTGCATTTAATCTTCGTGCAGCTAAATAGACAAGAATATGCCTGTACTCCCGGATCCGACAGTAATAAATATCTGCCTTCATGTCGACAAAAGTTGAAAAAAGGATTGGCAACCTGTGAGTGAAGGTCCTGAGCATTTTTACCCCACCGCTGTAACCTTTTACAGGATATACAATAATACCTTCGGGAGTTGTGAAACTTTCCTGAATATCAAGGTCGACCACAACAACCTCATGTCCCAATCCGGCCAGTGTCCTGGCAAGCAGTGCGATTTGCAGTTCACCACCACCAAGAGTATTACCCTTAAGGGCATCTGCAACTTTTCCCCAGAAACAAATCTTCATAATTTAATACTTTTTGCTGCTTCCGATAGAGTGGCCGAAGCTATATTCTTGTCTTTCAAATGGTTAAATAGACTTTCAAGCAAAATATAAAGCTCTTCAACAGAATTTTGGTCGGGACGATACTTGGAACATCCGGGCATTAACTCACTCGAGTGGAACATCATTGTTATGAAGGGCAGTTTTAATCGGACTGCTTCATTTATAAGTTCCTGAAACAAAGTAATATCAGCTTCCGGAGTAGGTCTCAGCCACTCTGGTTGATTGCGGTAGAACAACTTTCTCAGGACTCTGAGTAACATGCTATTATTAACGTTCTCAAAGTAATAGTCTGCCACGCCCCTGTGTCTGTTAAGCGGAAATTTTGTTGGTAACGTAGTTATGGGAATTTCTGTTATTGAGCCACCATCAAAACGAAACTTATAAGGATAGGGAGAATGCCTGATAAAATCAGGACCTCCCTGGCCTCCATGTAATCCTTTCTGCGCTACCCAGCTTACAAATGGGGTAACTGAAGAGTCAACAAGATAGCCGTTTTCAATCAGAGATTTGGCGACATAATTGTTAAAACCATATCTGCCTGAGCGAAAAGAGGTCGGACGTTTACAAAAGGATTCTTCAATCTGCTCTGTCAGGTTCCGGATTTTTTTATTCATTAACTCATATGACAGTTCAGTAGCGAAAGCATGCTCGGGATCGTTCTCCCTGTAGCCGTCCTCATCCTTAAACGGAGGGGTAGTCCATGAATGCAGATGGGCTCCTATTTCAGCCTGATCCTCCCTGCTGTATGCTGTAAATATTTCTCTGCTATAAGGATCATTACAGATTTCTGATGTAACAAGGTATGTCGGTCTAATACCGTAGTTACTGCAGAGTTCCTGAAAACGAGGCACAAACTCAATATTCTGCACGGACAGTTCACGTCCATGGTCCCACTGATTATCACCCTCAGTATCTATTGTAAGTATGAACTTCATCTGAATATTTGCTCAAAGTTATTTCCCGGTGCAATAATGCAATTCTTATTGTCGGATTTCATTTCTCAATACGTTGAAATCATTGCCAGTTATGGAGTTCCATTTTTAATATGAATCGTCACTCTACCCCTTGCCGGCATGTCAAACCAGACGATTGCATCTCCGTCTACCTGTTTGGATGAATAATTTGCCCCCATGATATGAACGTAATTCAAATCAGTATGAATAGCCAGTGACAAACCTTGAACAGGTTTATCATTATTGTTGTTGATTTGAAATGATGCGTCTGATACATACTCCAAAGTAATATTCTCAACAAGGCGCCAGTAATCCAATATGTCCTTTACTGTAGTAATATACAAACTACCTTCATCTCGACATTGGTCCATATATGCGAGCATCTTATCAAAATACGGATTAATTATAAGTTCTCCTCCATTTACCACTAAAATGTCATCATGAATGCCATTTCGTACATAATATCCGTGGTTAAAGAAAGTACCCTGCTCGGCTATAAGCAAATCAAGATGGCGTTTTTCGATACTAAGGTTGGCTTCGTCCCAACTGCGTGTTACTCCGTTATAGTCAAATTCAGTAGGCCAGGAATATAAATCCTTGGAGCTCGTAATATTTTGCCAATAAAGCGGTGTAGGGAAAGCACTTCCCTTAAAAGGTCGTTGCGAATTAAGCTCAAGTTTTGGAGTATATAAGTTGTATATATCTACCAAAACCTCAAATAATTCTTCTCCTTTATATTTCCTTAAATATCTGTAACGATTCCAGAATTCTTCGAAAAAGCTCTTGAACCTCAGCGCCAACCACTCTTCCTTAAGCGATGGGGTAGAAACTGAAAATCTTATTGCTTCAACAGCCGGACTCCAAAAATAATCTGTAGAGTATTGTTCCCAAAGATCCTCTGCATAAAATTCTGAAGATGGATCTAATCCGTCGCAAACAAAAGCCTCTCTGTTATTGTTCCCCGGAAACATTCCATGATCAATCCATGTTCTGGAATGATATCTCTTATCCATAAAGGCAATTGCCGCAGCAAGTACTTTCCGGGAAGAATTATTATTATCCGGTGTATGCAAACAAATGTCATAGTTACCGTGTGAATAAAGCTGATCGAGATACTCCAGAAAGGCTCCTTCCTCGGGTTTATAACTTATTGAACTGGCTGTTAACCCATCGTCAAAATCTTCAAAGAACACACTTTTGGTAACAGGAATTTCATGCCCTGCAAAACCGCCTGTTGCATTCTCTGGATCTATTATATTCTCTGACCCAAAATATGCCGCTCGATGTGTCCTCATATTTCCCCCATCAGCATGTTCTGTAAATATGTAACCAGCAACATATCCATGAGGCACAAGCATAAATCTTGGCATAATTTGAGGGTGATTTCCAAATTGAATTGAAAATACATCTGATCTGGACATGCCTGAAAAGTAGGTTGATGCTGACCGGTCAATCCATTTTCCGCCACCATCCTCCTGATAGGGTATATAGATGAAGGGGTGGTCGAGATTGAAATCCAGGTTTATAAAGACAAGCTGTTTATCAGATTTTAGCTGTAAAGATGAAATACCCGGTGTATGGTAGATGAACGATGATCTTTTGCCACTTCCAAAACGTACGCCCTGCTTGTCAAGCCAGTACTCCCTGCTAAAAGGTTTTACATCAATATCCCTATTCTTAAGATAGACCTCTGAAACCGGTACCTCATACCTTGCAATCAAGGCCTCACGGTCTACGGTTACTGCTGATTCATAATGAGTGCTGACATTCACATTCATTTGGGAAGTATTACGACTTACAGTTAACCAAATATTGACTAAAGCAAGAGGTGACCCATATCCTGTAATTAAAATCGTGCTGTCAGAAGTAAGGCTTGCGGAACTGTTTGTCAGGCCCAAATTATCCACAGAGCCTTGATATAATGAATAATAAGTCAGAGAAGACAGAATTGTTTCACCGTCGGAGGATTTGACTTTTACGTCACCCTGCTGGCTAACCTCCAGTGTGTACCATTGATTTCTGAGAACAATAACTTCTGATGATGATGAGTTTGCCTTCAACGCTTTTGGTTTGATGGCAGGCAGATACGAAGGACCAGTATGAGAATCAATATAGCCAGATACTATGACCAGTATCAACATTGATATTAACAATAAGACTGAATATATCACGATCCTAATCGCTTTCCTGCGGTTGGATGTCTTTTCCTTTCGTTCAGGTGTCATATCACTTTACATTGCCCCGCTTAAGACCAGCATCACCCAGATGTTGAATTTTGTGGTCTTAGGCGTAAAAAAGTCTATTCTATTCCAAGATATTATTTATATACCCCACAGTCGCTTTATCATTCTTATAAATCCTGGCAGGATTACCCACTACCAATGAGTTATCAGGTACATTAAAACTTACAAATGAATTCGGAGCAATTAATACATTCTTACCTATCTTTATTTTTCCTGTTATTACTGCTCCCGTACCAATCCATACATTGTCATCAATGGTTGGATGTCCTTTTGTCGGGCCTCGCAGAGTTTGTCCTAAAGTCACTGTGTGTGCAATGTTACAATTTTTTCCAATTTGCACGGGAGCCCCTATGATAACCGGTCCTTGATGCTCGCTCAGGAAAAAGCCTTCTCCAATCCGGGCCCTTGGATTAATTTGAAACCCATACTTATATGAGTACCTACGTAAAAGCAACCTGTAGAAGATACCTTGTATTGAATACTTTTTATGCTGCTGGACTTTTCTGAATAGAAATGTATATCTAAAACCTGAAATAAACCAGGCCTCAAATAATCCCTTGATACCAGAGCGGCCCGCGTGTCTGTACAAGTCTGCTCTTATTAATCGATCCATTACCTCTTATTTTCACCTATGCAATTTGGTAAAAGTATGATTTTACGTCTCTTCCTTTGGCTATCCTTATGAAAAGTTACTTGGATTGGGCAACTTGCCTGGTTATTGAAATAAGTGTATCAATAAATACAAGTGGTGACCCCAACTCCTCAACCTTTTTGCAAAGCTTTTGGCCAAATTCTGCACGCTTGTCACTATTTGCATACAGATCATTGGCCTCACTGGCAAAAGCAGCAACATCGCCCATTTTCACTAAAATGCCATCTTCACGAGTAGTAATATATTCCCTCATCGTAAAATTATCTGTGGTTATGACTGCCTTACTCATTAAACCTGCAGTAAATAAGACAATAAGCCCGGCAGGAGCTTCAGTATTGAGTGGCAAGGCCAGAAATGAACATCCTCTCATGAGCTTTTGAAATTTATCATAATCAATACTGTAGTAATAGGTAATATTAGCAGGCACATTATGCCCCAATAAGTTTTCTTTGGGGCCGACAACCACGAAGTTGATATGGGGCAATAACACTGCAACTTGTTTTATGGTTCCCCAATCTCGCCCATTTGAACCTCCGCAAAAGATGTAATCTTCAACCTCTTCTGGAAAAATTTGAGATTTTTCCAGATCTCCATAACAATCATGCAGCAAGAAAAACTTCTTTTGAGGTAATCTGAATACTTTTCTGAATAACATTGACAGCTCTGTGGAAGTTACCGTCGGATGAACATGATCGCTTCGTAACATCCACCTGTACAAAACCCATTTTACAAATGTAATTAGGTCTTTCCCTTTATTAAACATTAGGTTTATTACGATAATCTCTCTGCGCTTAAACAATATCAGAGACAGCACGAAAACATACAAACCCATTACATCAAGAAAGCAGATAATAATATCATTTCTCTTGCTCATGTGCAAACTCTCATAGGCATTAACAAGATAACGGTAATGAAGGATTTGAATCCGCCTAAGTCTGGAAAGAGAAGAATTCTTTCGCATTGATTTCATTCCAATATAATTGACGGGAAAATTTCTTTGTGCAAAACCAGAAATCAGCCAATCGTTGATACTGCTATCTTTAAGAAAATATACCTCCCTATCCATTATAGTTACTCTTTCTTTTTAGAATGCCCTCATAAGCTATCTCATAACTTTTAACCATTTGAGAAAGGGCAAAATTCTCATGAGCATATCGGTTCCCATTCTCTACTACCCGCATGTAATCGCCATTTCGCAACAAACCGATAGCAGTTTCCAATTTCGTAATTAGCATTGATGTGGATCCATCGTAAACCAACCCATTTATGCCATCCTCTATGAAATTATCAGGATTTGCTCCGTCAGAGACTATACACAGACATCTTGCAAGCATCGCCTCAAACAATACATTAGGACAGCCCTCATAAAAAGAGGATAAAACAAAAATATTGAACCGTTTATAGTAAGCTTCTATCTCCGGTTCGGAGTCCAGGATTGTAACGTACTGTTCTAGTCCATTTTTTATCACATAATCTTCATTGGTCTTAAAGCTTTCCATGGATATGTCTCCAATCAGGAAAAAGTGCAGCAAATACTTTTCTGAGATTCGATTTATAGCTTCCAGGATTTGGATTTGATTTTTTTGCGCTGTCTGCCGGCCGACGGTGCCAATAATAATTTTGTCTCCTAATTGAGATGGGGCATCTTGATTGAACCTTTTAATATCAAACCCATTATAAATATTGAAAATTTTGTGGTAGTATTTCTCTCCAACCAATACTCGAAATTGATCCTTTGCCTTAAGACTATTTGTAATCGTGTAGGACCTCCTGACTAAAAACTTCTCAAAGAATAAATAGAACCTCGGGCCATCCTGCAGATTGTTGCGTATTGAATAAATAATTCGCTGGTCAAATCTTCGTGGTGCCACCAACCTCACCCAGAAGCCATTATGAAACAATAAGGTGTGGAGGATGTCAAAATAATTTTTAGTCAGGATTTTGCGCAGATAAATGACGTTACTAATGTTTCTGAATAATTTACATGTCCGTGGAGACTGATGGACTAATAGTTGTATCGGTAATTCGAGAACCTCCTTATAGAAGATTTCAGTATTTGCATATAGTAAAAGAGTAATGTCATACCTGGAGTGGTCAAGAGCTTTGATCAGGTTAATAGTTTGTCGCTCAGCTCCACCCTGCGGAAGATGGGAAAGGATGAAGCAGATTCTCGTCTTAGAATGCATTTCCAATTTTTATTTATCCCTCAGGAAAAGTTTCTCATTTTTCAATTACTTATTCTTCCATGCTCTAGATACAAGCTAACTTTCAAATAGGCTGTAAAATATTAACACGCACCTTAGATTCTCGAAATCATGTAGTTATCATTCTTACATTCCAGGCCTGGCGCTTAGTCAGGTCTCAAGTACCTTTTTCATTTCATGAGGGTGGTTGGGTTGAAGCTTTGGGTTTAATGACTTGATGAAATCCAGCATCCTTATTGCCTG
>Ga0066604_10002039_pt1 | contig 10596 bp, 6 predicted proteins | sample Higcelwee11metaG_FD_59501 | JGI IMG/M metagenome (GOLD analysis project Ga0066604, IMG submission 59501) | Freshwater pond sediment microbial communities from the University of Edinburgh, under environmental carbon perturbations - High... | ecosystem: Environmental > Aquatic > Freshwater > Pond... | reverse complement strand
AAATTAAAACGATATCGTAATGAAAAGTTTTTTGAAATACTTAGGACCGATTATTTTATTGATTGGCACTGCTTTATTAGCTGTATATTTCTTCAAGAATACTCCAGAAAACACTATTTTAATTGTTGCCGGTTCAATGATGGTTACAGGTTTGATAGCACATGTGGTAATCAACAAATACGTTGATTAAAATTTTCAACCACATTAGTCACATAGTACACTTTAGTTTTTTATTGATGATGTATTTATACATTACAACTGTTCAACGATAACTAAAGTGTACTATGTGACTAATGTGGTTAATTTTTAAAACAACATCGGTTTACGTTGCTTTGCTTCTTCCAACGAAAGCAGGTTTATCTTCTGTTTTTGTTTCTCTCTCAGACTTTTATATTCTTCAGTAATCCCAGCAGTAAACTCCGTAATAGTTTTCTTATTCATGAGTTGCGCTACAATGTGCGTATTCACGGATGCATCTTTCACATATACGACAGGTCCGGTATAGTTAGGTGAAATTTTTACCGCAGTATGTATCTTTGATGTTGTTGCTCCTCCAATCAGTAAAGGGATTTTCAATCCGGCTTTCTCCATTTCGGAAGCCACCACACACATTTCTTCCAGAGAAGGAGTGATTAATCCGCTTAATCCCAACATATCAACTTTCTCTTCAATGGCTGTTTTTATGATTCTGTCGGTTGGCACCATAACGCCCAAATCTATCACTTCATAATTATTACATGCCAGCACCACAGCGACAATATTTTTACCTATATCATGTACATCACCTTTTACCGTTGCAATAAGAAACTTTCCAGCTGTAGAACTCTGACCCGGAACTTTTTGAGCTTCAATGTAAGGCTGCAGAATTGCTACTGCTTTTTTCATCGTGCGGGCAGTTTTTACCACCTGAGGTAAGAACATCTTACCTTCTCCGAACAAATCGCCAACGATGTTCATTCCGCTCATCAAAGGTTTTTCAATTATTTCAAGAGCTGTATCATATTGCGACAATGCCTCGTTCAGGTCTTCTTCCATATAATCACTGATACCTTTGATCAGCGCATGTTCGAGTCTGCCCTGTAGATTGCGTGTACGCCATTCATCAATTTTCTTTTCTGCAGAGCTTTGTTCGCTAGTTGTTAACTTGATTTTTTCAGCATAATCGACCATGCGTTCGGTAGCATCAGGGCGGCGATTCAACACAATATCCTCTACATGCTCCAGCAATTCAGCCGGGATCTCTTCGTAAATCTGTAACATTCCGGCGTTCACAATACCCATATCCAGTCCTTCTTTAATCGCGTGGTAGAGGAATACGGAATGAATGGCTTCGCGCACTGCATCGTTCCCACGAAAAGAAAATGACAAGTTACTGATACCGCCACTGACCCGGGCAAAAGGTAAATTTTCTTTTATCCATCTCACTGTGTGGATAAAATCAACCCCATAATTGTTATGTTCCTCAATGCCGGTTGCAATTGCCAACACGTTGGGATCGAAGATAATATCCTGGGGCGGGAATCCAACTTTCTCTGTAAGTAACCGATATGCTCTGGTACAAATTTCTTGTCGGCGAGCGACGGAATCCGCCTGGCCTTTTTCATCAAAAGCCATAACCACAACAGCAGCTCCATAGGCACGAACTTTCCGTGCTTTTTCCAAGAAGTCGGCTTCGCCTTCTTTTAAACTAATGGAATTGACTACACATTTCCCCTGGATGCATTTAAGCCCTGCTTCTATCACTTCCCATTTCGATGAATCAATCATGATGGGAATTTTTGAAATTTCAGGTTCAGAGGCAACATAATTCAGGAAAGTAATCATCTCCTGTTTTGACTCAAGCATGGCATCATCCATATTGATATCCAGTATCTGTGCACCATCCTCCACCTGTGCCCGGGCTATGCTCAGGGCTTCTTCATATTTTTTCTCATTGATAAGTCGAAGAAACTTGCGGGAACCTGCAACATTACATCTTTCACCTATATTCACAAAAAGAGCATTGTTATCTATTTCCAGATGCTCCAATCCTGATAAATGAAGACTACCAACATGTTCATCGGTTTTTTTTGCAGTACGCAAATCCGCATTTTTTACCAATTGCTGATAGGCAGCAATGTGTTCCGGCGTTGTACCGCAACAACCACCAATGATATTCACAAGATGTTCATCAAAATACTCCTTCACCTGTACTGCCATCATCTCCGGACTCTCGTCATATTCGCCGAACTGGTTTGGCAAACCCGCATTAGGATATGCACTCACAAAACAATTGGCTTTAGCAGCGATTTCCTGCAGATAGGGCTTTAGATCTTTTGCCCCGAAAGAGCAGTTTAGTCCTACGGATAATACATCAGCATGGCCTATAGATGCGAGGAAAGCACCGATGGTCTGTCCTGACAGCGTACGTCCGCTGGCATCAGCCACAGTGGCTGAAATCATTAGTTCTACATGCTTACCGAGTTCCCGCATAGCCTCTTCTGCTGCAAAGATAGCTGCTTTGGCATTCAGGGTATCAAAAATCGTTTCAATCAGTAAAGCATCCACACCTCCTTCTATCAGCGCGAGCATTTGTTCTTTGTAAGCCGCAACAAGCATGTCAAAAGTCACAGCACGATAGGCGGGGTTATTCACATCGGGCGACATGGACGCAGTTTTATTGGTAGGGCCGATGGCTCCTGCCACAAAACGGGGCTTGTCCGGATTTTCTGCAGTAAACTTATCCGCAGCTTTTCGCGCCAGACGGGCAGCTTCAAGATTCAACTCACGCACATACTCACCCATGCCGTAATCTTCCATCGAAATTCGCTGGGCGTTAAAAGTATTGGTTTCGATGATATCTGCACCTGCTGCAAGATACTGACAATGTATCTGATAGATAATCTCTGATTGCGTTAGCACCAACAAATCATTGTTGCCTTTTTGCGGGATGGTAACATCAGCAAACCTGCTGCCACGGTAATCCGGTTCAGTCAACTTATGCCTCTGAATCATGGTTCCCATGGCACCATCGAGTACCAGAATGCGGTTTTTTAATTGATTTCTCATTTGATGTAAGACCTGTCAGGTTTTAAAAACCTGACAGGTCTGGTCTATTTCGTATTATTAAATTTTCAATAACCCTTTACCAGTCATTTCAGCCGGTTTGGCAATACCCAGAATCTGACAAATTGATGGAGCTACGTCCGCCAAAATACCATTTTCCACACCTGCTCCCGGACGATCGGTTACATAAACAATCGGCACAGGATTCAGAGAGTGAGCCGTATTAGGCGAGCCATCTTCATTGACAGCATTATCAGCGTTACCGTGATCGGCAATCACAATCACTTCGTAATCATTCGCTATGGCAGCTTCTACAACTCTCCACATACATTCATCGATGGTTTTCACCGCTTTCACTACTGCCTCATACACACCGGTATGCCCCACCATATCACCATTAGCAAAATTCAAAGCGATGAAATCAAACTTCTTCTTGTCAAGTTCAGCGGTCAATGCATCTGTAATTTCATAAGCCGACATTTCTGGTTTCAAATCATAGGTAGCTACTTTAGGTGACTGAATCAAAATTCTTTCTTCACCTTCAAACTCAGCCTCACGTCCACCTGAGAAAAAGAAAGTCACATGAGCAAATTTTTCTGTTTCGGCAATACGCAACTGCGTCTTTCCCAATTCTGAAAGATACTCACCCAGCGTATTCTGCACATTATCCTTATCAAATAACACTTTCAATCCTTTGAATGAAGAATCATAAGGTGTCATACAATAATATTCCAAAGGAATCGTATGCATATCGAATTCATGCATATCTTGTTGAGTCAATACTATGGTCAGCTCTTTTGCACGGTCGTTACGATAATTAAAGAAAATCACCACATCACCGGATTCAATTTTCGCCACCGGCTGTCCAGCAGCGTCAGTTACCACAATCGGTTTTACAAACTCATCCGTTACACCGGCATCATAAGAAGCCTGCATAGCAGCTACCGGATCAATAGTCGGTGTTCCTTTTCCGTTAACCATTAAATCATAGGCATCTTTAACACGTTCCCAACGTTTGTCACGATCCATTGCATAATATCGTCCGATAATCGAAGCAATTTTTCCGGTTGAATATTGGGTGTGAGCCTCCAGTTGTTCGATGAAGCCTTTTCCGCTTTTAGGATCAGTATCACGACCATCCATAAAACAATGCACGTAAGCATCATCTATACCATAAGTTTTGGCAATATCTAATAATTTAAAGAGATGATCCAGAGAAGAATGCACACCACCATCGGAAACCAGTCCGAGAAAATGCATTTTCTTATTATTCTTTTTGGCATAAGTATATGCATTGATAATCTCCGGATTTTGCAAAATACTGTTGTCGCGGCAAGCGATGTTTATTTTCACTAAATCCTGATAAACAACACGTCCGGCACCGATATTCAGGTGGCCTACTTCCGAGTTACCCATCTGTCCTTCTGGCAAACCCACATCTTCACCTGAAGCCAACAGGTAAGAATTAGGATAAGTTGCGATTAATTTATCCCAGTTAGGAGTCGGAGTTGAAGATATTACATCGGCCTTCGAACCGTTGCCGATTCCCCAGCCATCAAGAATCATTAATAAAGCTTTTTTATTCATATTGTTTTGATTTATATTATTTTACCTTAAACTAACACCCTTATTATTTCTGACTACAAAAGTACTGATTTTTATTGAACCACAAAAGGCACAAAAGGAAGACCAAGGATTCACAAAAGAAAAAAGTAGTGTATATTATTATTTGACTTAAACAACTGAATGATTATAAAGTTTATGTAAATCAAGTAAGAAGTAACTTTTGTCTCATTTTTATTGAATCAACAAGAAAAGTCTTTTGTGATTCCTTGGTCTTCCTTTTGTGCCTTTTGTGGTTCAATAAAAAACTGTAAATTTGCACACATTATTAGATAAAAAAAAGCAACTGTATTTATGGCAAAAGAATTCAAATATCAGGAAACTTTCCCGATGGAAAAAGACAACTCAGCGTATTACCGATTAACAAAAGATTTTGTCAGCACTGCAAATTTCGAAGGACAGGAAATTTTGAAAGTAGCTCCCGAAGGACTGACTTTATTAGCCCGCACAGCGATGCGTGATTGTTCTTTCCTGCTTCGTCCTGAACATCAGCAACAAGTTGCAAATATCCTGGCAGATCCTGAAGCCAGTGAAAACGACAAATATGTAGCAGTAACCATGTTGCGCAATGCCGAAATTGCAGCCAAAGGCGTGTTGCCATTCTGTCAGGATACAGGAACAGCAACGGTATACGCCAAAAAAGGCAACAATGTTTATACCGACGGTTCTGACGAAGAAGCTTTGTCGAAAGGCATTTACGAAACTTACAGGGACGAGAACCTGAGATATTCGCAAAACGCGGCGTTGAATATGTATGATGAAGTGAACACCGGAACTAACCTGCCAGCCCAAATCGACCTGATGGCAAGTCATGGCGACGAATATAAATTCCTGTTCATTGCCAAAGGAGGTGGTTCTGCCAACAAATCTTACCTGTTTCAGGAAACAAAAGCCTTATTAAATCCTGTTTCGCTGGAGAAATTTCTGACTGAAAAAATGAAAACGCTTGGCACAGCAGCCTGTCCGCCTTATCACTTAGCTTTTGTGATTGGAGGGACTTCTGCCGATGCCTGTATGAAAACGGTTAAACTCGCATCAACCAAATATTATGACACATTGCCTACCACCGGCAACGAACTCGGACAAGCATTCCGTGATGTAGAGATGGAACAAAAAATACTGAAAGCAACACAGGATTTTGGTATGGGAGCACAGTTTGGAGGAAAATACTTTGCGCATGACATTCGCATTGTCAGACTATCCCGTCATGGGGCATCCTGTTTTGTTGGCATGGCAGTTTCCTGCTCGGCCGATAGAAATATCAAGGGTAAAATCAACAAAGATGGCATTTGGCTGGAAAAGCTGGAAGACAATCCAAGCAAGTACATCCCCGAAGAATACAGAATTCAGGGCGAAGGCAATGCTGTGAAAATTGATTTGAACCGTCCGATGAAAGAAATCCTGGCCACATTAAGTCAGTATCCTGTTTCTACCCGTTTATCGCTTACAGGAACCATTGTGGTTGGTCGCGATATAGCCCATGCAAAACTCAAGGAATTGCTTGACGAAGGAAAAGAATTGCCGCAATACGTAAAAGATCATCCGATTTATTATGCAGGACCTGCAAAAACGCCCAAAGGAATGCCTTCCGGTTCGTTTGGTCCGACTACAGCCGGCCGTATGGATTCATATGTCGATTTGTTTCAATCGCAGGGAGGAAGCATGATTATGATAGCCAAAGGCAACCGCAGTCAGCAGGTCACTGATGCCTGCCAGAAATACGGAGGTTTTTATTTGGGTTCTATCGGCGGACCTGCCGCCATCCTCGCGCAGCAAAACATCAAAAAAGTGGAATGTTTGGCTTATCCTGAGTTGGGCATGGAAGCTATCTGGAGAATTGAAGTGGAGAACTTCCCTGCATTTATACTAGTGGATGATAAGGGGAATGATTTTTTCAAACAAATCAAGATGGCAACATACTAATCAATCAAAAAGAATCAGACAGGATTTACATATATAATCTTGTAAATCCTGTCTAAATATTAAAACGTATACTGATGAAAAATTTAGAAAAATGGAGTTTGTTTATTGTTATTACAGCACTAATCATGCTATCGTCATGTGAAAAAAACGAGATTAGTTCCATAAGCATAAATAAAACATCAGTGGAACTCAATATCGGACAGAACGACACACTTATTGCAGAAATATCTTTTACCGGAGAGTTCTCTGACATCCCTTTAAATTGGACCGTCGACAACAACAGTATTGTTTCAATTTCCGAGTTGAGCGGTAGTAATGTAAAATCCAGAACCGGGAACAACAGTACCATAGAGAAAAAAGCCATTATCACCGCACTTCGGGCAGGCACAACAAAAGTTACAATTGGATCTGGAGAAAAATCTATTTCCTGCGATATCACTGTCGTAGAAAGAAATTTCAGTTTTAATCAGGCTTATATTTCAAACTGGGGTGACTACTACGACATTGAGAACAACAATTTCGACATGTTTCTGCTTGAGAATACATTGTCATTTGACACTGAACGAAAAGCTATAGGTAGCGGGACAATACTGTATCTTGATTTTCATGTGCCAATTACGCAAAATGAACTTGCAGAAGGGTACTTCTCCTCTGCAAATACAGGAAACGCCAACACTTTCTTTCCTGGAGAAGGAGATGAAACCTCATATGGAGGTGCTCATTTTATTGAAGTAGAAGGAGATGTATATAAGTCCATCACCCTAATTCAAAGTGGACATTTTGAATTTATTCCCAATGGAGACAGTTATAGAATTGAAGGTGAAATGATCACCGAACTCGGTGAAGTAATTACATTTACTTGTAGTGGCCCTGCTATTTTATCAGACAAGAAGGAAATCCCTGTGGAAATTAATCCGGCTGTAACAAAAGGCAATTTATACTACTATGGTGATATTTATCAAACAAATAGTTCAAATAATTTTTTAGTCGAATTACTCAGTGAAAATGCTATCTCCACTTCTGAGGAGTTCAAAGGCGAAATGCTCCTTTTAGAGTTTAACACCTCTTTATTGGCAAACAACCATATTCCTGACGGGACTTACAACATGATTAGCAAAAGTAAAAATTTCACACCTCTCACGTTGGTATATGGGTTTACCACACAGGCAAATGAAAACTGGGGATGCTGGTACTACAGTGAGACAACAGTAAAAAAACTCAAAACCGGTAACGCGATAGTAGGTAAAAGCGGCGAAACTTACACCATTCAATACGAGTTGTATGACAGGTTTGGCTCAAAAATATATGGATACTATTCCGGAACTTTGAATTTCATTCAAGGCAGTCAGGCGGTTGTAACAGATGGAGCAAGAATCAAGAGAACAATATTAAGAAGCAAACCGGACAAAATAAAACCTATCCAAAACAAAAAATATTAAGATAGCAGATTATTATTTTCCCCATTTAAGCGAAACAAGCATGGTTTGGCGCGTCGGATCATTTTTGGCTGCGAGCACATAGGCAAAATCCAGTGTTAAGCCGAATAAATGCAAGCCGCATCCAATTGTGCCATAGGGCATACCAACCAATTCGCTTTCAAAACGATAACCTGTTCTTAACGACACCAGTTTATTGTAAGTATATTCAGCACCAAAACCGGCTAAAACTCCTTTATAATTGGGTGTTAACTGATAAGATACATCGGCAACGCCAATCAAGTTGTGTTCCTTTTTATCCAGAAAACGGTAAGCTGCACCACTATGAATACGGGCTGGCAAACTGTATGCTGAATTTCCATAATTTATTTTTGTACCTACATTGGAATATCCGAGCCCAACATTTAATTTTTGATATTCATAAAGTATAGAGATGTCAGATGCAAGCGCCGATGCCTTTTCTTCACCACCCAGGTCGGAACTAATGTAACGCAAAGTTGCACCCACGGATATTGCAGAATTAATTTTATAACCAAAACCAACTTCCGCAGCATATTCCATAGGAGTGTAAGGTCCTATTACGCTGCCCTGATCATCTGTCCTTTCAATGGCATCCAGAATGTTATAACGAATACCAGCTGCTATTCCGACATTCTTATGTTTGGTATAACCTGATGCATTAATAACAGAACTTCCCGAAAATTGAGGTTGCCACGAGAGTAAGGATACAGCCACTTCGGTATTTTGGGCAGTGCTGGACATAATTGCAGCCACATTTCTTTGCGATGCAAATGGCGACGCCACCACAAATCCGGCATTCCCCATACCAGCGGTACGTGCATCAGAGAAATAATTTAAAAAAGGAACACTTTGACCATATGAAAATGATATGAGGCAAGTCAAAATAACAACACTAACTACTCGCAATTGATTCATAATTTAATTATTTGCTTAATAATTTCATTTTCTGCAAATTTCACTTTGACATTGTAAACACCGCCACTGTATTTCGACAAATCAATCTTCTCAGGTGCAAACGGTGAAATGTCCATCTCTTTTTCAAATACCTTTGCACCTGTATTGCTATAAATCGAAACAATACAATGTTTGTTTTCTCCTGTGCGTAGCCACACAAAATCTTTTACCGGATTGGGATAAATATCTATCACCTGGCGGCCGTCTCTGACTAAAACACTTAATTGCTGGGTCACCGACAATCCCATAGCATCAGTTGCTTTCATAGTGATTTGTGCCATCCCATAAGCAAGTGATACAACATAAAGTTTTCCTTTATTCTCATTAATATGAACCACATTGGAAGCCGTATTAACAAAACTGTACTTCAACTGTTCGCCATCCTGATCTCTAAAATAATCTGAAATTACAAAGGATGACTCTTGATTCAATGCGCCTATATACAAATTACTGATTGCATTTACAAGTTCAGGCGCATGATTCTGAAGCACTTCATAAACAATTGTTTGAGAAACAGAAGCTCCATATTGATCTTCCAAATTGAGTTTAATAGTGTGTATACCCTGTTCACTTTCAATTCCTGTAATAGTAAGCTGAGCACGCCCATCACCCATGTCAACCAGAGCTATACCATTGGTTGAAGGTTCAATACTCCATAATATTTCATGCCCATCAGGGTCGTTTCCTGAAAAATTCAGGACAACAGTCTGGTGTGCTTTCATCAAAACATTCGCGCTATCTAAAACAGTAATGACAGGAGAATTATTTGACAAAGTTGTTTGTGTTACCTGTGGCGAAAGCGATGAGAAATTTCCGGAGAAGTCAAAGGCATTTACAATAAAATAATAGGTTGATTCAAAATCCAGTCCTTTGATATCAGCTTCCAACACACTTCCTGCATTTAATTCACCTGTAGGATAACTGTTTATCATGACATCAGCAGGAGGATTGTTTACGTTGATTCCTGTCAACGAAGTTTTGCGGTAATATACATTAAATCCGGATGCCTTACCATCATCGGAATCAGTAGGTACCGTCCATTTCAGAGTAACCACATTAGATCGTACGGTGCCGGTAACCGAACCCACAGCGTTAGGAGCTGTAGTACTGCCTCCTGCAAGTGAAGCAAGAGCATTTACCAATCCTCCGAGTTTACCCTTGTATGATGAGTTATAATTATCAATATTGGTTGCGCTGTTTTCTAATCTTGCCCGTAGCATGTCAGCATTATATCCACTACGCTTAAAATGAGACAGTACCAAAGCTGCAACGCCCGATACGTGAGGACAAGCCATTGAAGTACCCTGCATATAACCATACCCGTTCACAACTGTACTAAGCACCGTCCCTTTATTTCCAAAACTTTGGACATCGCCACCTGGCGCAGCCAGATCAATCCATTCACCAAAATTAGAATAGTAAGCCTTTCGGAAGTCTGGAGCAATAGAGGAAACCGCCACTACCTTTTCATAGGTTGCAGGTGCAGCAGCAGATCTGTTTTCATTTCCGGCTGCAAATATGACGATTCCACCTCGCATGGCTCCGGTTTGTTTCCCATTTTCGTCAATTCCTGCATTTAGAATAAAGTAATCGA
>Ga0066604_10002034_pt1 | contig 10612 bp, 11 predicted proteins | sample Higcelwee11metaG_FD_59501 | JGI IMG/M metagenome (GOLD analysis project Ga0066604, IMG submission 59501) | Freshwater pond sediment microbial communities from the University of Edinburgh, under environmental carbon perturbations - High... | ecosystem: Environmental > Aquatic > Freshwater > Pond... | reverse complement strand
TCGGCCACGGTCTCCACCAGCTCCTGTCGCGCTGCCGCTACCGCGGCCAGTCGGGCTCGGGCGTGCCGCGGGACTTCGTCGAGCTGCCCTCGCAGATCATGGAGAACTGGTGCTGGCAGCGCGCCAGCCTGGACCTCATCGCCCGGCACCACGAGACCGGCGAGCCCTTGCCCCAGCCGCTCTTCGACCGCCTGGTCGCCGCCCACAACTTCCAGGCGGGCATCAACTTCATGGCCCAGCTCGCCCACGGCAAGCTGGACCTGGAGCTGCACCTGGGCGGTCGTGACTGGTCGCCTGAGGAGCTCGACCTGCGCCTGCGGGAGCTCCTGGACGGCTGGAGGGTGCCCACCCAGACCGACGCCGGGTTCATCGTGCGCCGCTTCACCCACCTCTTCGCCCACCCCACGGGCTACGCCTCGGCCTACTACAGCTACAAGTGGGCCGAGGTGCTCGACGCCGACGCCTTCACCCGGTTTCGGGATGAAGGGGTGCTCAGCCCGGTCGTGGGCCGGGAGTACCTAGAGCGTGTGCTCTCCCGGGGCAACAGCGCGCCGCCGGAGCAGCTCTTCCGCGACTTTATGGGCCGCGATCCCGACCCCGACGCCCTCTTGCGTCGCTGCGGCCTGAGCGTTTAGGGCCGATCCGCTCAGCCTTTGGCGCGGATGAGGGCGAGGCCGGCCTCGGGATCCTTAAAGCCGACCATGAGCGGCGCGCCGTCCTGCTCGATGATCGGCCGCTTGAGCAACATCGGGTCGTTGGCGTACGCCTCAGCCCACTGGGCGTCGGTGAAGCTCGTCTTCTCGGGGCCGAGCTGGCGGAAGGCGCGGCCCGAGGTGTTGCGCAGCCGCAGCGCGCCGAGGGTGGAGATCCAAGCCTCGATCTGCGCCCGGCTCGGCGGGTTCGCGCGAAGATCGACAAAGGTGTACTCAATCCCGGCGAGATCAAGGTGGGTCCGGGCGTTTCGTACGCTGTCGCAGGTGGGGATGCCGTAGACGGTGAGGGACATGCTCGCTCCGACGTTTTCGGCTCCATAACCCGATCGTGATCCTTGGCGTTTTGCTTCCTGACGGCCCCGGTGGGATCAAATCTGGCGTCGGCGCGTAGCGGTTTTATAGCGCCGACGCCAGAATCGACCGTTGGCCAGTCGAATTTGGCGGTTGCGCTATGTACCCCCGGCGTAGGGCGCCATAGGCTCAGAGGAGGAGCGTCCACCCGATGAACACCAAGATCGTCGTCGTGATCACGCGCAGCGCCTTGAGCGCCGCCGCAGCACTCACCCTCAAGCTTGGCCGCGTCTTGGCTGAAGACGGCTGGCGCGTGCGCCTCGTGGACGCGCCGTCCGCCGCCCTGAGCAACGCCGCGCCGCCGCGACCGCCCGACGAGGAGCGCCGCCTCTGGGGCGCTGAGGCCACCCACGCCCAGCGCGGCGTGTTGACCCTGAGCCCCGCTCTGGGCCCGGCGTCGGAGTTCGCCGGGGGCGAGGACCACGGCGCGCGGCTGCGTCACGCCTTAGGCCGCCCCCTGGCGCCGGGTCCGCCCGAGCTGGTGCTCGCCCTCGCCGGGGACGAGCGGGGCCTCGGCGCGCTGTTGGGCGTCGGCGACGCGGTCCTGGCCATCGACATCGAGGCCGAGCGTGAGGCCCTCGCCCCGCTGATGGCGGCCTCGCCGATTCGTGTCGGCGCCTCCCCCGACGAGGCCCCCGCGCTCCTCGGAGAGCGCCTCGTGCGCGCCTTGGGCCTCGTCCACCCCGAGGCCGCCTCTCGCGCCCGCCGAGTCGCCTTAGAGGCCGAGCACGACCTCGCGTGGGAAGGCTTCGGTGAGCTGTGGGACACCAACCCCGAGGCCGCGCAGTCCTTCTTCTGGGGCTCCTTGGCCACCCAAGACAGCCCCACCAGCGCCGCCGTGGCCGCCTTGGGGATCATCCACGATCGGGTCCCGAACGATCTCGACGTGCTCGGCCCGGTGCTCGGCGTGTGTGTTCAAAAGCTCGGCGCCTTCGGCCCACACCCCCTCGCCGAGCGTGTGTGGCGTGTGGCCTCGGCCATCGAGACCCAGGCGGTTGAGCCCCTGCCGCTGCGCCTGCAGATCGACCTCCTCGACGCCGGGCTGCGCTACGCGTGGACCTTACGCGATGAGGGCGATCCCAACTTTGAGCCGCTCCTCAGGAGCCTTGAGGACCGCCTCCTGCGCCTCGACGCCTCCACCACGCGGCCCACGGACGCCATCCGCCTCGCCGTCGCCTTGGGCAACCTCGCCGCCTTGACCGGTGACCTGAGCCAGCTCACCTGGGCCCGGCGTTGCCTTGAGCTCGCCGAGCCCAGCCAGCCCGCCCTCACCGAACGATACGGGGTGCTCGTGCTCACCCGGTTCGCCGCGACGGGGCAAGATCCTTCGCTCTGGGATGAGCTGGTCGCCCACGCCCGCAGCCGTCTGGGCCCCGAGCCCGCCCGCGCCCACCACCTCATGGCCGTGGCCTTCGCCCACCGAGGCGACCGCGCGACGGCGCTCTCCCATCTCGGCGAGGCCTGCGTGTACGACCGTCGCCGCCTGCTCGCCGCCTTCTGTGACCCCGATCTGGAGCCGCTCTTTGTGGGCGCGGGCCGCGTGGACTACCGCTTCCGGGTGACGGGGCCAGAGGGCGGGTAAGCCCAGCCAAGCAGGCGCCCCGCCCACGAAGATGGACAGCCGCCCGGCCCCCGGCTACCTTGCGCCTAGCCCCACTGATGATGATCGGGGTGTTCACCAGGTCGCGTTCTCGGCAGGCGGAGTGGTGGGATCTCCCAGGATGCCGAGTGGCCTACGGGCCGAGTGACCATTGAACTTCTCTGAGCTGAACCTCATCGAGCCCCTGCTGCGCGCCGTCGTCGCCATGGGCTACACCGTCCCCACCCCCATTCAAGTGCAAGCCATCCCGCCCGTCCTCGAAGGGCGCGACCTCTGCGGCATCGCCCAGACCGGCACCGGCAAGACGGCGGCCTTCGCGCTGCCCATCCTCCAGCGCCTCTCCGCGGAGAAGCCCGCCCGGCACATCCGCGCGCTCGTCCTCGCCCCCACCCGCGAGCTGGCCGCCCAGATTCAAGACACCTTTCGTCAGGCGAGCCAGCACCTCCCCGGCCTGCGCTCGGCGGTGATCTTCGGCGGCGTCGGCCAGTCCGCCCAGGTGCGGGCCTTGGAGTCGGGCGTCGACATCCTCGTGGCCACCCCCGGCCGCCTGCTCGACCTCTCCGGCCAGGGCCTCCTCAAGCTCGACCGCGTCGAGATCCTCGTGCTGGATGAGGCCGACCGCATGCTCGACATGGGCTTCGTGCCCGATGTGCGCCGGGTGCTCAAGCTCATCCCCACCCGGCGCCAGACGCTGTTCTTCTCGGCGACGCTGCCGCCGGTGATCGACGAGCTCGCCGGGCACATGCTCAAAGACCCCGCGCGGGTCTCGGTCACCCCGGTCACCAAGACCGCCGACAAGATCGAGCAGTCGGTGTACTTCGTGCACCAGATCGACAAACGTGCCCTTCTTCGGGAGCTTCTGAGCAACCCTGAAGTGAGCCGGGCGGTGGTGTTCACCCGCACCAAACACGGGGCCAACCGCGTCGCCGAGCACCTAGAGAAGGGCCGCATCGCCGCCGAGGCCATCCACGGCAACAAGAGCCAGAACGCCCGCGAGCGCGCCCTGGGCAACTTCCGCCAAGGCACCACCCGGGTGCTCGTGGCCACGGACATCGCCGCGCGCGGCATCGACGTGACGGGCATCTCCCACGTCATCAACTACGACCTGCCCACCGAGCCCGAGACCTACGTTCACCGCATCGGCCGCACGGCCCGGGCGGGGGCGGGCGGGATCGCCGTGACCCTGTGCGGCCCCGACGAGCGCGGCATGCTGCGCGACATCGAGCGCCTCATCCAGCAGCGTATTCCGGTCGTCGATCCCTGATCGGCGTTGATTGGTCGAGCGCTCAAGGATCCTCCGCCGCCTCTCCCTCGCCTCTGGGGGAGGGGACCGGATAAGGGGCCGCCTCCACAACCTTGGGAGCGCTACCGATGAGCGACGAGCTGCTGCGAGGCTTCGCGCCGATCACCCCCTCCGCCTGGCAGATGATCGACCAAGAGGCCAGCCGGGTGCTGCAGGTCCACCTGACCGCCCGTCGGCTCATCCAGACCCGGGGCCCGCTCGGCTGGGATCACTCCGCGGTGAACAGCGGCCGGGCCACACGCCTGGAGGAGTACGGCGGCAGCGCTGTTCAGACCTTGGTGCGTGAGGTCCAGCCGATGTTGGAGCTTCGCGCCCCCTTTGAGCTCGCCCGGGATGAGCTGGAGTCCATCGGTCGGGGCAACCCCGCGCCGGATCTCAGCCCGCTCACCGAGGCCGCGCGCAACATCGCCGCCGCTGAAGATCGCCTCGTCTACACCGGCCTCGCCTCGGCCTTCGTGCGCGGGATGCACAGCCACTCCGAGCACGAGCCCGTGGCCTTAGACGGCGACTACCACAACTACCCCGACGCCGTCGCCTTGGCCTTTGAGCGCCTGCGCCGCGCCGGGGTGGGCGGGCCCTACGCCATGGCCTTGGGCACCCGCTGCTTCTCGGGGCTCAACACCACCACCACCGTGGGCGGCTACCCCGTGCTAGAGCACGTCCGCCGCATCGTAGACGGCCCGATCATCGCCGTGCCGGTTCTGGATGGGGCCCTGGTGCTCAGCCAGCGCGGCGGCGACTTTGAGCTGGTGCTCGGCCGCGATCTGAGCGTTGGCTACAGCGACCACGACGCGCGCTCGGTGCGGCTCTACTTTGAGGAGAGCCTCACCTTCCGCCTGCTCGGCCCCAGCGCCGCCGTGCCTTTGGTCTACCAGAGCGAGTGAGGGTGCTCGCTGAACTTGTTCAATGAACAGGTTCAGCGGACGTCCACACCCAAGCTCAACGACATGAAGGTCAACCAGTTGCGGTTGTAGCCGTCGCCGGGCGGCGTCGGGTTCGACGAGGTGCCCGTGGCGCCGCCGCTGATCGCCCGCAGGTTTAAGAACGGGTACACGCCGCCGTCAAGCTCCACCCCAGCGCGCACCGAGGCGTCGAGGATCGCGCCCACGACGTCCGAGGTGCCGCCGTTGAGGTACTTGATCGGCGCGTAGAAGCCGTCCACCTCGGTGCCCACCCAGTAGCCCTGATCGCCGACCGGCGTGCGGGCGCGCACCTTGAGCAGAGGCACCGGGCCGATGTCGCGGTTGGTGCGGCGCAGCTCACCGTTCGCCGAGGTGAACTCGATGTTCGCGTTGCGGATCTGCAGGCCCAGGCCCAAGGCCAGCTCCCGTTTGTCGCCGGGAAGCAGATCGTAGGTGTACGAGCCGCGCCAGAACGAGAAGCCGTAGCGCAGGTCCACCGCCGAGTCCGCGGGGAAGGTGGCTTCGTCCACCACCAGATCTTCGGTCAGCCACACCTGGGTCTGGATGTCGAGGGGCTGATACAGGAAGGTCGCGGTGTGCCGCGGGCCGAAGTGGGCGTCGGCGCTCAGCCGCAAGAACGGGAACGCCACGTCCTGCCCGCCGTCCTTCACATAGTCGAGCTGCGTGCCGCTCTGGCTGAACTGGATGTTGTGCACCAGGGGCTTGAGCGCCCCCAGCTCAGCGTGGAGCGACAGCGCGTAGGGCCGATCCGCGTTGTTGAGCGCGGTGGGGGCCTGTTGTTGGGCGAAGGTGACGGAGGAGAGCAGGACGAGGGTGAACATGGAGAGCTCCTAGGGTCAGCCTTGGGGGAGAACCTTCTCGATGGCGGCGGCCAGCGCGGGATCGTTCGGCGCCACCTTCGACGGGAAACGCCCGACGACCTCGCCGCTGGGGGCCACGAGGAACTTCTCAAAGTTCCACTTCACGTCCGCGCCGCCGCCGGCGGGGCTGGAGATGAGCTGGGTGTACAGCGCGCTGCGGGCGGCGCCGTTGACGTCCTGCTTCTCCAACAGCGGGAAGTCCACGCCATAGTTGAGCTTACAGAAGCTCGCGATCTCTTCAGCGCTGCCCGGCTCCTGGGCGCCGAACTGGTTGCAGGGCACACCGACGATGGTGAGGCCCTTGTCCTTGTACTGCGTGTACAAAGCCTGTAGACCCTCATACTGAGGGGTGTAGCCGCACTTTGAGGCGACGTTCACGAAGAGCACGGCCTTGCCAGCGATGGCCTCGGCGGGGAGCGGCTGGCCGTCGAGGCCCACCAGCGCGGTGGTCTTGAGCCAGTCTGCGGCGGGGGCGGCGGCGGGGGTCTCGGTGGGCATCGGGGCCTCGTTGGTGGAGACATCAGCGGTGGGGGTGGGCGCGGGGGCCTCGGCGACGGGCGCGGACTTGTTGCCGCCACAGGCGGAGAGGCACATCGTCATCATCATCGGGATCAGGCGCATAGAAGCTCCTTACTGGTTTCTGGGGTTTTGTATACAGTTTTCTCGCTCATCTGTCCACAAAGAATGTGCAAACCAATTGCGTTCCCACTACGAGCCAAGTACACTGATCTTGCCAGCGGGACACAACGTTGGTGTTCAGGGGTACGCCGCATCCTTCAGCTCCCTCTCTCTCGTCACTCGACCCCTTCCCCAATGAGCTGAAGGGTGCGCGCGTTTCTCCCGATGCTCGCCATCTGCGCTTGAGCGCCGCAGACTCCCCCAGATCCGGTTAACTCTCGGGACCTCGCCCCGGCCCCTGCCGGTGAGCGCCCGAGAGGTGATTCGATGGTCAGACACTTCCTGTCCTTGGCGGACCAGAGCCCAGAGGAGCTACGCGCGCTCCTGGATGTCGCCCGACAGGTCAAGCTCAACCCCCCCGCCTTCGCCAGCGCCTGCCGTGGCCAGACCTTGGCGATGATCTTCCAGAAGCCCTCGCTGCGCACCCGCGTGAGCTTTGAGGCGGGCATCTTTCAGCTCGGCGGCCAGGGCGTGTACCTGGGCCCCAAAGACATCCAGCTTCACCGCGGCGAGTCCCTGCGCGACACCGGGCGGGTGCTCTCGCGGTACTGCGACGGCCTGATGGCCCGGGTCTACGCCCACCAAGACATCCTCGACCTCGCGGCGAGCAGCACCGTGCCGGTGATCAACGGCCTCACCGATCTCCTGCACCCCTGCCAGGTGCTCGCCGACCTGCTCACCATTCAAGAGAAGCGCGGCCAGCTCACGGGCCTCAAGCTGGCGTACGTCGGCGACGGCAACAACATGGCGCACTCGCTCTTGTACGGCGGCGCGCAGTTCGGCATGACCGTGAGCGTCGTTCACCCCCGGGGCTACGCGCCGAACCCGGAGATCGTCACCCACGCCCGGCAGCTCGCGGCGAGCTCCGGCGGCGCCGTGCTGATCACTGAAGACGTCGAGGAGGGTGTCGTAGACGCGGACGTGGTGTACACGGACGTCTGGGCGTCCATGGGCCAAGAGGAGGAGCACCGCGAGCGTGTGCAGCGCTTCGCGGCGTACCAGGTCAACGCCGCGCTCATGGCCTTCGCCCGGCCCAAGGCGCTGTTTATGCACTGCCTGCCTGCGCACCGCGGTGAGGAGGTCTCCGCGGAGGTCATCGACGGCCCGGCGTCGGTCATCTACGATCAGGCCGAGAACCGCCTGCACGCCCAAAAAGCGATCCTCATCCGCCTGTTGGGCCGCAAGCATCTGTGAGCTTGATGCGGCGTGACACCTTCCGGCGCCCCCGGCGTCGTGTATAGTAGGCGTAGGAGGGCGAAGGTGACTGAACATGTACGGGTCGTAGAGGTCGGTCCTCGCGATGGCCTCCAGAACGAGCGTGAGATCGTCCCGACCGACGCCAAGGTCGAGCTGATCCGCCGCCTCGTGGCCGCGGGCTGCGAGGACATCGAGGTCACCTCCTTCGTGCGCCCCCGCTGGATCCCCCAGCTCGCCGACGCCAGCGACGTGCTCAGCGCGCTTCGTGGTGTCCAGGGCGCCACGTTCTGGGCCCTGGTGCCCAACGAGCGCGGCTTAGAGCGCGCCTTAGACGCGGGCCTCTCCGGCGTGGCCACGTTCATGTCGGCGTCGGAGACCCACAACCTCAAGAACGTGAACCGCACCATCCGCGAGAGCCTCGGGGCCTTGCGCGAGGTCATCGGCACCGCCGTCGCCGAGGGCCTGCGGGTGCGGGCCTATGTCTCCACGGTCTTCGGCTGCCCCTATGAGGGCGCGGTCTCCGTTGAGCGCGCCGTCGAGATCGCCGCCGCCCTGCGTGAGATGGGCGCCGAGCAGATATCCTTGGGCGACACCACGGGCATGGCCAACCCCAAGCAGGTCGGCGAGGTGATCGCCGCGATGCACGCGGGCGGCTTACCGCGCTCGTCCTTGGCCATGCACATGCACGACACCCAAGGCGCCGCGCTGGCCAACGTGCTCGCCGGGCTGCAAGCCGGGGTGCGCACCTTCGACGCCTCGATCGCCGGCCTCGGCGGCTGCCCCTACGCGCCGGGCGCCTCAGGCAACGCCGCCAGCGAAGACCTCGTGAACATGCTCAACAACATGGGCTACCAGACGGGCATCGACCTCGACCGCCTCTGCTCGGCGGGCGAGTTCATCGCCGACGTCCTGGGCCGCGAGCTGCCTGGGCGATACCACAAGTATTGGCTCGGCGCCCGCGCTCGCCGTGAGGCTCGCACCGCCTGATGGCCCGCGCTTTCCTCAAGATCGTCGCCGGGGCCAAACAGGGCCTCAACGTGCCGTTGACTGAAGACGCCGAGCTGCTCATCGGGCGCAGCAAGGGTGATCTCATCCTCGACGACACGATGATCTCCGGCCAGCACGCCAAGCTCAAGTTTAAGGACGGGGTCTGGCAGCTCCGAGATCTGGGCTCCACCAACGGCACCATGGTCGATGGGCGGCTCACCCGCGAGGCCACGCTGCGGCCCGGCGCGGAGATCACCGTCGGCAACACGCGGCTGGTGCTGCTCATCTCCACTGAAGAGGAGACGGCGGCGGATCTCGCCGAGCAGCCCAACCCGCCCCACGCGGAGCTGGCCTGGCTTCTGGAGGAGGAGCTCGTCGAGCTCAAGGGCTCACCCGAGCGCACGGGCTCGGCCGCCGACGCCATCGGCCAAGACCTACGCCTGCCCCCGGGGCTCAACGCTCTGGTCGAGGTGGTCGCCGGTCAAGACACGGGCAAGGTGTTCCGCTTCACCCGTGGCAACGTCGTCGTGGGCCGCAAGATGGGTGAGATCCCCCTCTCCGATCCCGAGGCCAGCCGCCGCCACGCGGTCATCGAGCTCTTTGGCCGAGAGATGATCTTCTTGCGTGACCTGGGCTCTACGAACGGCACCTTCCACAACGGGCGGAAGGTGAGCGCCGCGCGGTTGCGCGCCGGGGACACCATCGGCGTGGGCAAGACGGTGATGCGGCTGAACATCACGCTCTGAGCGAGGTGTTTGCCCCGAATCGCCGCCTTAGAACTTCTGCGCGGCGGCCCAGCGGCGCCAGGCCTCTTTTTCTTCAGCGGCGGTGCGGCCCTCAGCGAGGTTCATGCCGGTGATCTTGCGGAGCGCCACGAGGGCGGCCTCGCCGACGGCGGGGTCACGATCCTCCAAGCAGGCCACCAGCGCGGGCACGCTGGAGCGCAGGCCGATCTCGGCGATGGCCTCGACGTAGCGAGCGCGCACCCACAACGAGGAGCCCCGGTAAAAGTTGGTGGGATCTCGCAGGGCGGCCTCTAAGGCCCGGGCGCCGCGCTCGTCTCGGCAGCGGCCCAGAGCCGTGGCGGCCTCAGCGCGCACCATGATCGCCTCGTCCTTGAGCAGCTCACAGAGGCGCTCCACACCGCCCGCGTCGCGAAGATCCCCCAAGGCCGCCGCCGCCGCCGCGCGCATGGCGGGCTGGGGGTCGGCGCTCATCAGCAACAGCGGGGCCAAGGCGTCTTTGGAGCTCGACTGGCCCATCACCCGCGCCGCCACCCAGCGCTGTCGGCTGTCGGCGTCTTGATCGCGGATCGTCGCCTCCAACATCGGCCGGGCGGTGGAGAAGTCCATCACCAGGCGGTTGAACGAGCTCATACGCTCGGCCTCGCTCAGGCTAGCGTCGGCGGCCCGGGCGAGATCTTGTTGGCTCGCGGCGTAGACGAGGGGCGAGGTGGCGAGCGCGGCGGAGAACAGGGCGAGTCGCAGGAAGAACGTCATGTTCACCCCAGGCCGTTGAGCGTCCCGACGATGTAGTTGAGCAAGAACAGCATGATCATCGGCGAGAAGTCGAGGCCGCCGAGCTGGCTGCGCCCGAGGATAGCGTAGATCGGCGCGTAGAGGGGCTCCACGATCATCCGCGTGAAGCGCCGGGGGAAGGCCGTGGGGTCTGGTGAGAGCCAGGACGCGATCACGTCCACGAAGATGACGACCTGGAGGAACTTCAGGATGCTGATCACGACGAGGACCATACGCGCGCTCCCGAGCGGTCAGTGAAGGACGACCGCTCGCTCAGAACTCATACGCGATGCGGGACTGGATCGTCCAGGCGCGACCGTCGATGGTCACGCCGACGTTCTCCCAGGGCAGCCGGTCGGAGAGCTGGGCGTAGCCGCCCTCTAAGGACAACAGCACCACATCGTTGAGCCGGCCCTTCACCGCCATGTTCGCCTCCCAGCCCAAGATCGGGCTCTCGGCGTCTTCATCGGTGAGGATCACCGC
>Ga0066604_10002029_pt1 | contig 10625 bp, 9 predicted proteins | sample Higcelwee11metaG_FD_59501 | JGI IMG/M metagenome (GOLD analysis project Ga0066604, IMG submission 59501) | Freshwater pond sediment microbial communities from the University of Edinburgh, under environmental carbon perturbations - High... | ecosystem: Environmental > Aquatic > Freshwater > Pond... | reverse complement strand
CTCGTCGCCCTGCGCGATCTGGAGCTCGCTGAAGAGGGCCACCTCCCCGGCGGGCGCGGCCTCGCCCGGGGCCGGGCCTTGGCCCAAGACCTCCTCTCGGTGACCTTGGAGGCGTGGGACAACGAAGGACGCCGGGGGGCGCTGCGCCTGCCGCGGCCCGCCCTCGCCGCCGACCCGGTCACCCGCCGCCGCCTCGCCCTGCGCCCCATGGGGCAGCATGATGAGGCGATCCTCAGCTTTGAGAGCCGCTTTGATGACGACGGCGAGGCGCGGCCTTGGGTGGCGCTCGGCGGGCCGTCCCTCGCTGAGCTGCTCCCCGTCGAGGACTGGCCCGAGCCTCGGCTCATCGCCGCCTGCCTCGTCGCCGGGCTGCGGGGCCTCGCTGCGTTGCAGCAACAAGGGCTCGGCCACGGCGCCTTGGGTCCGGAGCACCTGATCTTCACCCTAGACGGGGTGCGCCTGGCCTGGCTCGACCCGGTCTTGCCCACGCCGCCTCGGCCCGAGGACGACCTCGCCGCGCTGGGCCGCGCCGTCGGCGCCCTCGATCCCGAGGGGCACGACTCCTTGGGGGCCCTGGCCTGGGGCTTTGCGGAGTCGCCGCCGCCGAACGTCGGCCTCGCCGTCGATCTGCTGCGTCGCAGCATGGGCCAGTCATTGTTGGAGCGACGCCACGAGCTGGCGATGCACGCCCGGGCCCAAGGCCGCCGCCATCGCCACGCCCAGGCCCTGCACCTCAGCCGCCGCCTCAGCCTCGCCTTGCCGCCCCCGGCGGGCGTGTTTTGCCTCAAGGCCGAACGAGACGCGGTGATGGTGCTCGCCGACGCCACGGCGACCCAGCTTCGGGGCGGCCCGGCGACGGCGTGGCCCACCCGTTTTCTGCCGGTCTTGTGGAGCCCAGAGCACGGCCTCGACGCCAGCGCCGCGCGCTCCTTGGTGCGCGCCTGGACCACCCGCGCCCGGGGAGACGAGCCCCGGCGTGTGGCCCAGCAGGCGGAGCTGGGCAGCACAGACGAAGGCGCGGCGAGCCTGGTGCGCTGGCTTCAGCTCCAGCTCAGCTTACGCACCGAGCGCATGTTGATGGCGCGGAGTACGCCCTGAGCCCGGCCTCTGTGTGGGCTCAGATGTGTGGGCTCAGAACGCGTCGTTCAGCGCGCCGGGGGTGCCTTTGTTGTCTCGCTCATAGCTGCTTGTGCCTCTGGACCAGTTCAACGAGTCGTCGTTGTCCAGGGCGCTGTACAGGCTGGCGTTGAGCTGCATCGAGTAACCTGGGGCCATCGCCGCGGACCAGTCTTCCCGGCTGCTGTCGTACTCCAGCTCGTCGATGATCACGCCGTCAAACTCGATGTACAGCTCATCCTCTGTGTTGGTCAGGTCGATGTCGCCGCCGTAGGTGTAGTTTCCGGTGAGCCCGCCGTTCTTGCTGCTGTCATCGTCGCGCAAGAACAGCGCGTGCTCCCCGGCGGCGATGAAGACCTCGCCGCTGAGGATGTGGATGTCGCCGTCGCCGTCATAGATCGTCCAGCCGCCACACATCGAGAGGTCGGCGCTGCCCGCGTTGTACAGCTCAAACCACTCGGCCTCGTGGTCCTTGATGGTCTTGGGATCTTGCATGATCTCGGTGATCACGAGGTCACCGTAGCTGATGAAGCCCTCGTCACAGAGACCATCACAGTTGTTGTCGGCGGCGTCGCGGATCTCTTTGGCGGTGGGGTTGACGCTGATGGCGGTGTCGTCGCAGTCTAGCCCGCCTGTGACCGCGTCTGTGTCGTATCCGTCGCCGTCACAGTCGAAGTCGCTGTCGCCAAGACAGTCGGAGTCGACAGCGTCGTAGCAGACATCTGACGCGCCAGGGTAGCTCGTCGCGTCGCTGTCATCACAGTCGGTGTCGTCTTCGCTGAGCCCGGCGGTGAGCGCACAGGCGCGGGTGGTGGCGGAGGGGTCGCCGAAGCTGTCTCCGTCATCGTCGATGTAGTAGAGGGCGGCGTCGATCGGCGGGCCCTCGTCGGTCTCGCCGTCGCAGTTCTCGTCTGCGCCGCCGCAGACCTCGGTGGCGTCGGGGTTCACGTCCGCGTCGCCGTCGTCGCAGTCGCCCGCCTGGGAGAGGTAGCCCGAGGGCGCGGCGCAGGCCTGAAGGCTCACGTTCGGGTCGCCGTAGCCGTCGCCGTCACCGTCGGCGTAGAAGGTCTCGGCGTCGGCGGTGAGGCCCTCATCAAGCTCACCGTCGCAGTCCTCGTCGCGGCCATCGCAGGTCTCGACGCCGTCGGGGTTCACGTCGGCGTCCCCGTCATCGCAGTCTTCAGCGTTGTCTACGGCGCCCGTGGGCGGCTCGCAGGCGACGAGCGGCGCCGCCGGATCGCCGAAGCCGTCCTCGTCTTCATCGGCGTAGGTCGTCACCCTGTCGATGGCGTCCTCGTCGATCTCTTCATCGCAGTCTTGGTCTTCGCCGTCGCAGACCTCGTCCGCGCCGGGGTACCGGCTGGCGTCGTTGTCGTCGCAGTCCGTCGCCGCGCTCACGCCGTCGCCGTCGGCGTCCACAGGCGCGCCCGTGTCGTCGTCTCCGCCGCTGCTGTCGTCGCTGGAGCTGCTCGTGTCGTCTACGGGCTCACGGTCCTCTACGCCGATGGGCTTCTCGGGTAGACACGCCATCATCAGGCAGAGCGGTAGAGAGAGAAGGCAGCGCATCACACACTCCGGGGGTCTCACCATCCTGCCGGGGATCGGCGCCCACGTCAATCGGGTGCGCCTCAAAGGCCGCTGGGCTCACCGGGGATCGGCTGGTGAATGGGCAGCACCACCTGAAACCGCGCGCCTTCGCCGGGCTGGCTGCGCACGGTGATGAGGCCGCCGTGACGCTCGGCGATTCGGGCGCAGATCGCGAGCCCCACGCCGTTCCCGCCGTACTCTTCAGCGCGGTGAAGCCGCTGGAAGATGCCGAAGATCCGGGGGGCGTACCGTTCGTCTAAGCCGATGCCGTGATCTCGCACCGTGATCCGCGCTACGCGGGTGTCCCACTCGGCGCTCACCTCGACGCGGGGCACCTCGTCTTTTTTGTGGAACTTCAGCGCGTTGCCGATGAGGTTCTGTAAGAGCTGGTGCATCAGCGTGCGGCTGGACTCCAGCGTCGGCAAGGGCCCGACGTTCACGATCGCCCCCTTCTCGTGAATCACCTCCTCAAGATCGGAGAGCACCTGGCGGACCACCACGCCGAGATCCACGGACTGGAAGGTGATGGGGTTCGCCGCGGCGCGGGAGTAGCTCAACAGGTCGCCGATGAGGCCATGAACCCGCTCGGAGGAGCCGTAGATGCGGGTGAGGTACTCCTGGGCGCCCGAGGGGAGCTGGTCGCCGTAGAGCGCGCGCAGGCGCTCGGCGAAGAGCATGATCTTCCGCACCGGGGCCTGGAGGTCGTGGGAGACGATGGACGCGAAGCGGGAGAGCTCGGCGTTGGACAGCGCGACGAGGCGCGACTTCTCCTCCAAGAGCTGCTCGGCCTGCTTACGGTCGGTGATGTCGCGGCCGATGGCGTAGATGAGCTGCTCTTCTGCAGAGGCCGACGCGCTCCACAAGACCGTGCGCCACCCGCCGTCCGCCGTGGCCAACCGCAGCTCAAACCCGACGACCTCGCGGCCATCGGCGAGCTCTTCAGCCACGGCGCCAAAACGGGCGCGGTCGTCTGGGTGGCTCAGCTCGATGAGCGCCCGACCCAAGATCTGATCGAGGGGCAGGCCCAGCGAGCGCTCCCACGCGGGGTTCACCTTCTTGAGCCGCCACTCCAGATCAAGGATGCCCAGCATGTCCGGGGACATCCGGAAGAACCGCTGCGCCCAGCCCATCTCGGGGATCGTCGGCATGGAGTCCTTACGCGCTCAGCGTCACGAGCTGGAGCCAGTATCGCCCAAGCAGGCTCATCAGGTCCACTAGGCCATCAAAGCTCGGCGGGCGGATGACCACGGAGCTGACCCCCGCGGCGTAGAGCTCCTTGACCCAGCCGCCCTCGACGGGGCCAGGGGTGATCACGATGACGGGCACGGCGCGGGCGCGACGATCGGCGCGCAGGGTGGTGATCAGCGGCAGGAGCTCCGGCGGCTGAAGGTCGAGCAGGATGAGCCCTGGCGGCGCCTCCCCGGCGAAGAGCGCGAACTCCCCCTCGCCGCTGAGATACCGGGTGAGCGCGCCGGCGTCCTCCAGCACATCCAGGCGCCCGGGCAGGCTGGCGTCGATGACCGCGGCCTCCAAGCGCAGGCGCAGATCCGCACGATCCACCACGAGGCAGATCACCAGCTCATCGCCAAGGCGAGCCTCTGGGGCCATCAATCAGTCCTCATCGACGACGCGGCGATCACGCAGGCGCCGCTGCAGCGCCTTGGCGAGGCCAAACTCGGGGTCGAGGCGCAGGGCCCGGGCGACTCGGGCCACGGCCTGCTCGTGCTCGCCGGAGTCGGCCTCCACCGCGGCGAGGAAGGTCTGGGTGGCGGCGACGGGGTCACCGCTCACATCAGCGATCTCCAGGAGCTCACGGCCCTTCGCGTGGCGGCGGCGCAGGTCGAGCTGGGGGTTGTTCCAGATCGCCCAGCCGAGGTAGCCCGCGTAGAGCGACGAGTTGGGCTCTTGTTCACGCGCCACATGGAACCACCGCGCCGCGGTGTGGAAGTCTTTGGCGGAGAGCGCGCGGAGGCCCTGCTCAAAGCTGGTCTGGTGCGGCGGGACGGCCAAGACGCCGCCCGACGGGCGCCCAGCGCGGATGTTTTTTGAGGCCTCACGAACCCGGGCGAGGAGCTTCTCGGAGATCTCCGAGAGCATGGCGTTCTGGGCCTCACGCACGGTCTCGTCGTCGTAGCGGCGCTCCAGGCGCTCCAAGGCCCGGCTCACCAGCTCGGGGCTTGAGCCCTTGGGCACCCCCAAGGCCGTCCAGTCATCGGCGCGCTCGATGCGCTCCCACTCCTTCTGCAAGCGGCCCAACAAGAGCGCGAGGTGGGATGGATCCACCGTCGCCCGGCGTGGCGCCTCCACCGAATGAACCGAGATGTCGTCGAAATAGCCGGAGCGCGCCTGGGGGCGCGGGGTGGCGGCGAAGCTCGTCTTGCCGTCGAGCTCCTGGGGCGGCGCGGGCCGGGCCGGGGGGTTGAGCTGGCGGGTGCCCACGTTGACCGGAGGCGTAGCGGGGCGCGTCGGCGGGGCCTCGACCGGCGCCCGCGCCGGCGACTCAGCGGCCGCCGGGGCCGGGCGCAGCATGAAGAAGCCCGTGGTGATCAGCGCCGAGAGCGGGCCGGCCAGCTCTCGGGGGGAGATGCCCGCGCGCTCGCAGGCCTCCCGCAGAGGGGTGTGCGCCCTGGGCATCTCCAGCAGGCGCCGCAGGCTGTCGGAGACGGGGAGCTCCAAGGCCCGGGCCGCCGCGCCGCGCTCGACGAGCACATGGTCGAGGCGCCGCAGCACCAGCTCGGGGCGCTGCAGACGCAGGATCGTGTCCCAGAGGATCGGCGCGATGGGGATGCGGGCGCTGCCATAAGGCGTGAAGCCCGCGGCGAAGGTGACGCCGCCCTCCCACATCGCCAAGATCAGCGCCCGGCGCGACTCGGGGTCGATGGGGTCGCCCTCGTAGATCGTCGCCAGCAACCCTTGGCTTGAGACCTGGACCACGCCGCTGTGGCGCCGCGCCCAGAGGCCCACGACGAAGTTCACCGCGTCGGGGTCGGGGTCGCCGGAGGTCTCGGGGTCGTCCAGAGGGGCGGTGCCGTCGGCGTCGGGCACGCGCCAGTCCAAGAGCGGGAGCACCTCCTCCAACACACGGTAGGGGCTGCCGAGCTTCACGACGGCGGGCTGAAGGGAGCAGGCGCGCAGCTCACCCAGCCACGCGCTCAGATCCGCGCCCGCCTGGGGGTCGAGCAGGATGACGCGGGCCGTCGGGCGAGCGCCGAGGCGTCGCGCGGGCAGCACCACGGAGAGCTCCCCACGCAGAGAGCCATCGACGAGCAACAGATCGCAAGACTGCGTCTCCCAAGCGCGCAGGGCCTCGTCTGCGGAGCCCGCGCGACGAACCTGGAGCCCCGCCCGGGCCAAGAGCTGCACCATCGCCTCAACACGCCCACGATCATCACCCAAGATCAAGGTGCGAAGCTGTCCTAGCTCCGGCCCCTTCTCGTTCGACCTCATGTTGTGCTCCTTGCGGGACGCAGCCAGGATGGCGCGCAGAGGAGAGGCCTCAACCGCCCCGGAGCGCAAAACGCTCCCGTTCGTCAATCGACCGTTGTCCACTGGATCCTTCCTGGTCCGCGCCACGTCGCGTCAATCGGCGTCATGCCGGCCCGTCAATGTAGCAGGTTTTCTGTGAACGCTGCATTAACCACGTCTTACGGCGGTGTCTGTCCTGCGTGTGACCGGGGATCAGACGCCGATCAGACCTTGAGGAGTCCTTGGGCGCGCATCCAGGTGAGGGTCTCCGCGAGGCACTCTTCTAAGGATCGTGGGGTGTAGCCCAGCTCGGAGACGGCCTTGTCGCAGCGATATCGGCGGTTGCGGCAGCTCATACGCGCCAGCGCCGGGGTGATCCTTGGCCGACGCTGGCCAAGCCGCGCCAGCCAGCCCTCGACGATGGAGAAGGGGTAGAGCAGCCCCTCGCCCACCACACGCCGAGGGGCGGGCACACCCAGGCTGGCGGCGATCGCGGCGTACAGCTCCAAGAACGTCGGCGTAGCGCCGCCGAGCACATAGCGGTGGCCCGGGCGGCCGCGGGAGAGCGCGCTCACATGGGCGGCGGCCACATCGGGCAGCGCGCACACCGTCGTCGCGCCGCAGGGCACCATCGTCGGGCCGCCGCCGAGCACCTGGGAGAACAAGGCGCTGGTGTGCCCGCTGAGATCATCGGCCCCAAAGACGATGCCGGGGTTCAGCGCGATGACCTCTAGCCGCGTGTCACCCAGGGCGAGCTGCTCAGCCTCAAACTTGCTCTCTAAGTAGTGGAGACCCAGACCACCCCAGCCCCAGACCGTGTCCTCATCGCCGAGCTCGCCGGCCTTCACCTCCCCCAACGCGGCGATGGACGAGGTGAGCACCACCCGGCGCGCCCCCGCCGCCGCAGCGGCGTTGAGCACGTTTCGGGTGCCCTCGACGTTCACGGCGTGTAAACGCGCCGCGTCCTGCGCCGCGTACGAGACGAGGCCCGCGGTGTGGATGACCGCCTCCGCGCCGCTCGCCGCCGCGCCGAGGGTGTCTGGGCGGGTGATGTCGCCCTGGGCCCAGCGCAGGGGCAGCCCCGTGAGGAGGCCCGGGCGGCTTGGGTCACGAAGGAGGGCGATCACGTCGTGGCCCGCGTTGAGCAAGGCCCGGGCGATGGCCGCGCCGATCTGTCCCGTGCCCCCGGTCAGAAGAACCCGCATGGTGTCCTCAAAAGGTTCAAGCTGGACTATCGCGCCAAGAATCGGCGGTCACCCCGCTCGCCAGGAAGCCGCTCAACGCGCCGGGAGCGCCACCGTGGCCACGACGGCGCCCTCCTCCACCCAACCTCGCTCGGGGAGCGCGATCACCACCCCGCTCTCGGCGGCCCGCAGGCGCTCTACCCGTTGACCTTCTAGCCCGCGGATCTCGGCCAAGGCGTCTCCGGCGGCAAAACGACCGCCTGGGCCGACCAGAGGCCGCAGCACCCCCGCCGCCGCGCAGCGCGGGCCCGCGTCCCGCCGAAAACGACCGGGGCCGAGGTGGCTGGGGTGGCGCGGCGCCGGGCGGCGGCACAGCCCCAAGGCCGTGAGCGCGCCCAAGGTGGCCACGGTGGCCTCCTCGACGGCCGCGGGGTCGAGCAGGCGCCGGGGCCCACACTCCAAGGTCACCGTCGGCACGCCGAGGAGGTTCATCATCGCCCCGGTCAACGAGCGGTCGAGCTGGTAGCGGCGGTACAGATCCGGGGGGTACTCGGCGAGCGCCGTGAAGCCTGAGCCCTCGGCCAAGGCCCACGCGCGCTCCTCGATGAGGTTTGCGTCGGCCCGGGGGCGCACGCAGCGATCCACCAAGGCGTAGGGGATCGACGCGCAGGAGTCGGTGTGCAGGTCGATCAGCGCGTCGGGGCGGCGATCTCGGAGCTCCTCCCACACCGCCGCCGCGTGGCGATCGGCCAGGCCGCCGCGGCTGTCGCCGGGAAACAAGCGGTTGAGGTCACGCTCGTCGCCGGGCAGGCACCGTGTGCCCCGGCGTAGGCCCTCGGGGTTGAGGCTCGGCGCCAAGAACACCAGGCCCGCGCGAAGCTCTGTCTTGAGCAGCTCCAACAACGAGAAGATCACGCCGACGCCGACACACTCGTCGCCGTGGACGCCCGCGGTGATCAGCACACGCGGCCCCGGGAGCCCGGACTGCAAGGTGATCACGGGCACAGCGGGGGCGGAGCGAGAGGAGAGCATGAGGTCCGGGCGGGGGCGATCCAGCCCACTCTATCTCAGCCAACAGGCCTCTCGCCGCGACGGAAGCGCGCCAAAGCTCATCATCGCGCCTTGAGCCCCAAGCGCCGATGACTTAAGCTGTGCCGTCCCGCTCATTGAGGGCGCGTCGTCCTCAGCCAAGGAGTCTCCCATGTCGCACATCGCCAACCGTAAGCGCAGCATCAAGCACAAGTCCAAGATCAAGGCCAAGTGCAAGAAGCGGGCGCTCCGCCGCACCCGCATCCTCCGCAAGCGCAGCTCCGGCGGTCGCCTCGTTCGCTGAGCCGCACCACCGCCACGGGAGGCGCGGATGACGATGAGCCCCGACGATCGGCCTCTTCTCTCCGCGTTCTCCCGCGCCGCGCCCTTTCTGGCGCTGGCCCTCACCGCCGCCTGCGGCGACAAAGAGCCCGCCGACTCCGGCGCCTGCCGCGCCACCTGCGTCTCGGAGCTGGCCTTCACCTTCTCTGATGGCCGCGAGACCTTCAAGCTCCAGGTCTCCAGCGCTGATCTTGGCACGCTCTCAGCCTTGTGCCCCGAAGAGCTGCTCATCGGTGAGGACTACTCCTTGGAGTGTGACCCCGGCGCGGCGATCTTCTCCTTGACCGGCGCCGAGTTTGACGACGGCGCGCTCAGCGTCTCCATCGACGACGGCGCGGCGGTGACGCTCGGCCCCGATTGGTCCGAGCCCGAGACGATCTGCGACACCACCTGCGCGTCGGCCACGGTGGTTCTGGAGTAAGATCGGCCCTTGTTGTGGGAGTGCTCCCACCGCGAGAGGTGCCTGTGCAGCGCATGACCGTCCGGCGAAAGCTCGCCATCGCCACCTGGAGCGCCCCCCAAGAGGGCAACATCTACGGCAAACTCACCGTCGATGTCACCCAAGCCCTGGCGTACCTGCGCTGGAAGCGGGAGACGACGGGCGAGAAGGTCACCCTCACCCACCTCGTCGGCTTGGCCGCGGGCCGGGCGCTCTCCCAGGCGCCGGGGCTCAACGGGCGCCTGCTCTTTGGGCGCTACATCCCCCACGAGACCGTGGACGTCTCGTTCTTGGTCGTGCTTGAGGGCGGCGAGAACCTCGCCAAGGCCAAGGTCGAGCAGATCCACCAGAAGAGCGTGGCCGAGATCGCCCGAGAGCTGCGCACCCTGGCCGAGCGCCTGCGCGCCGGAAAAGATGAGGCGTTCAAGAAGAGCCAAGGGCCCCTGGCGATCTTGCCCACCTGGATCATCCGGCCCCTGGTGTGGCTCACGGGCTGGCTGACCGGGGCCCTGGGCGTGAACATGGCGGCGCTGGGCTTAGAGCGCTACCCCTTCGGCGCCTGCGTGATCACCAACGTCGGCGTGTTTGGCCTCGACGAGGGCTGGGCGCCGCCGACCCCCTTCGCCAGGGCCCCGGTGTTCTTGTTGATGGGCGCCGTGCGCCCTCAGCCCACGGTCATCGGCGGGCAGATCGTCGCGCGAAAGCTGATGAGCCTCTGCGCCACCATCGATCACCGCTTCATGGACGGGGCCCAGGGCGCGGTGCTCGCCCGGGTGGTGCGCAGCATCTTCACGAACCCCTGGCAGCTCGACAACTTAGAGGGGCCGCCTGCGGGCTGGGTGGATCCGGGCGACGACGACTCGGCGGCCTGAGCGCGCGAGCTAGGGCGGCGGGTAGGTGGAGCGCGCGAGCTCTTCTAGCCCTTCAGCCAAGCTCACGAGGCCTTGGTAACCCAGCTCTCGGCGGGCTTTGGTGTCGGAGAGCGTCATCTCTTGCCCCGAGAGCAGCACCGCTGTGCGGGTGATCGGCGGCGCGCCGCTCAACGGCAGCACGCCCCACAGCGCCTCCGCCGTCCAGGCCGCCGCCCGCGCGAGGCCCAAGGGCACTCCGCCTTTGCCGGGCACGACGCCTTGGGTGCCCAAGAGCTGGGTCAAGAAGGTCCGGAACTCCAGGGGGTCGCCGTCGGTGAGGTGGTAGATCTCGCCGCCTTTGCCGACGCGGGTGGCGAGGAGCAGGCCCTCGCAGCAGTTGCGCACATGGCAGGTGGACGTGAGGTGGCGACCGCCGCCCACCCAACGAAAGCGCCCCTCGGCGACCATCACCCGCAGGACGGGCATCAGCGTGGTGTCGCCGTGGCCCCAGATGAGGCGCGGGCGCACGACCATCACCGCGAGCTCCGGCGAAGACGCGGCGAGGGCGAGCACCTCGGCTTGGCGTTTGCTCTCGGGATAGAGCCCGATGGC
>Ga0066604_10002021_pt1 | contig 10653 bp, 6 predicted proteins | sample Higcelwee11metaG_FD_59501 | JGI IMG/M metagenome (GOLD analysis project Ga0066604, IMG submission 59501) | Freshwater pond sediment microbial communities from the University of Edinburgh, under environmental carbon perturbations - High... | ecosystem: Environmental > Aquatic > Freshwater > Pond... | reverse complement strand
GGGCAGCCGCTCCAAGACGCGCTGGCGCGCGCGGGCGCGCTCGGCGAGGGCCGGGGAGCGCGCGACCGCTTGGGCAAGCTCTTCGGCACGATCTGGATCAAGCGCGCCGAGCAGCCACGCGCTGAGCTCAAACTCAGAGATTCCGTTCTCTGGCAAGGGATCACCTCCTTCATGGCGACGACAAGACGGGCGCCAGATGGCGCGACCAACGCTGCAATTGACGACGGGCGTCGATGACGTGTTGAACGGACTCCACGTACCCTCGGGCGGGCCAGCGCTGGCCTATGGGCGCCGTGGACTGCAAGAGCTTGAGCACCCGCGCCTTCACCCGCCGGGGCTCGGAGAGGTCTTGGTTTGCCCAGGAGTTGAGCACGGGCTCCAGCTCCCAGAGCAGCTCAGGCAGCTCCGCACGAAGAGTCTGGCGTAGGCGGGGGCGGTGCAGGCCGGGCTCACGCAGAGACGGCGGCAGCTTGGACTTGAGCAAGGCGCCCCAGACGGAGTCTCGGTCGCCGGTGCTGCCGTCGTACACCCAGCGCCAGAGGTGCCCCAGGCGGCCGCGGAAGATCACCAGCAGCACCCAGCCCTTCGCCTCGTCGATCGACATCGCCGGATCGGCGTCGGTGGCGCCCTCTGGCAGGGGATCCGGGGCCACGCAGCGCGGCGTCACCCGAGGGGCGTGGCCCATGGACAGGCCGAAGGTCAGCTCACGGTTCACCCAAGCGTAGGCGTATCGGCCGGCGGCGTCTTGGGTGCGCGCGTGGAGCGCGTCGAGGCCCAACAGCGCCGAGAGCACGGCCTCGGGCCGGGCGGCGAGGGTGGCGCGTAGGCGGGCGCGGGCCCGGGCGACGTTCTGGCGGCAGATCGCCCGCAGCTCCGCGTCTCCCAAGGCCTCTGGACCGGCGTGGGCCGCGCGCTCAATCAGGCGGCTCAGCAGGTGCATGTGGGTGATCCGCGGCAGGGCCTCGGGGTCGTCTCGGAGCCAGGCGCTCAGCCGGGCCGCGCGTCCCCGGGGGGCGTCGTCGGGCCAGATCGCGGCCAAGGTCGGCGTCCAGAGGCGACGGCTGGCGAAGCAGAGACCGGCGGAGGCGCGCTCTTGGGGGCTGAGCACGAGGCTGAGGCAGCGCAGCGGGCCGCCGGGGCCACGCTCCAGGGCGCGGGTGGCGATGTCCAGCCAAGCGGGCAGGCTCCCCTCGTCCCGGGCGGTGAGCAGGGTGGCGAAGGCGCCCTCCCCCAGCTCGATCAGCGTGTCCCGTCGCGCCTTTGGCGGCAGCTCGGCGGCGCTGAGCACCCCCTGAAACACCGCCTGAACCCGGGGGATGAGCTGGTTCACGGCATAGTCGTAGGGCTGGGCGCTGTAGAAGTCCTCGGCGAACCAGGCGGTCCAGGCCAGGGCGGCCTGGCCATCGAGGGCGGCGTCGGTGGTGAGCGGCGGCTCAAAGCTGGCCTCGGCCTCCCGCCATCGCGCACCGGCGACGGCGAGGCGGGCCAACGTACGCGCCGAGAGGAGCGCGCCGTCACGACCCCGCAGACGCCGCGCGGCGGCCTCGACGAGCCGGGGATCCTCGACGAGCCGCCACCCGCTCAGGAGCGTGACGAGAGGGCCGAGATCTCCCGCCGCGAGGGCGCCGAGCGCGGCGGAGGCTGGGCCGAGGTCGTGGGAGGAGGTTTCCAAGGGGAGTCTTGACGCTCCGGCGGGTGTGCGGCCTGTTGTATCGACTCATGGCGCGAGCGGGAGCTTGTGTAAACTTCGGCGGACCTCTCATCAGGCGAAGGCATGGCCGCTGATCCCACCCCGAGCGGGCCCTCTGCGGACGGGTGGACGAGCCCCTCTGGCGCCTTGGAGCTTGTCCCGGGCGCGCGCTTCGGGCGCTTCACGCTCACCCGGCGGCTGGGCGCGGGCGGCTTTGGGGAGGTCTGGGAGGTGGTGGACCCCACCCGCAGCGAGCCCGTGGCGCTGAAGATCCTCTCCTTGGGCGGCCCGGCGCGGCGGGCGCGCTGGGCGCGGGAGGTCGCCGCCCTGGATCTCGCCCGGCTGCCGGGGGTGGTGACGCTCTACGATCATGGGGAGGCCGAGGCGGGGCGGGCCTGGATCAGCATGGCGCTCATTCAAGGGCGCCCCTTCCCCCGCGGCCCGTGGTCCGTCTTGGGCCCCATCGTCGAGGCGCTCTTAGAGACCATCCACCAGGTCCACAGCTTCGGGCTCGTCCACCGCGACCTCAAGCCAGAGAACGTGCTGGTCACCGAGGCGGGCTGGCCGGTGATCCTCGACTTTGGGTTGGTCTCGGGAGAGGCGGCGCCGCAGCGTGAGCCCCCAGACCTTCCGCTGACCCAGGTGGGCGCCCCCATCGGCACGCCCCGTTACCTCGCGCCGGAGCAGCTCCAGGGCCGGGTGCGTGTGGACGGCCGCGCCGACCTCTACGCCCTGGGTGTGATGCTCTACGAGGCGCTCACCGGCGCCTCTCCGCACCTTGGCGACGACGCCTTGAGCCTGGGGCTCTCCAAGCTCAACGACCTGCCCGTGCCCGTGGATCAGCGCGCCGCCGAGATCCCCGCCGTCGCCGCCGACCTCATCATGCGGCTTCTCCGTAAGGATCCCGCCGAGCGCCCGACGGCGGCGGAGGCGCTCCAAGCCCTGCGCGGCGTGCCCCTGCTGGGCGCCAGCACCCGCGCCATCCTCGGTGACCCCTCGCTCTTCGACGCCCTCGCCGAGCGCCTCGGCCAAGGGGAGACCGTCGATCTTGGCGGCCCGCGGCGATCGGGGCGCACCCGCGCGCTCGTGGAGCTGGCCCGGCGGCTCCCCAGCGCGGTCTGGGCGGTCCCCGCCGATCGCCCCTACGCCTCTCTGCGCGCCGTCCTCCCGCCGCGGATCTTTGAGGAGGGCCTCAGCCCGGAGGCCGTCTCCGAGGCCTTAAACACCCTGCCGGGCCCGCTCTTCGCCGATGACTTCGCCCAGCTCGACCCCTGGACCCAGGCCGCGCTCTTGGGCGCCGCGCCGCGGGGGGGCCTGCTTCGGGTGCGTGACGCGCCGGGCGGCGTGCGCCTGCCGACGGTCTCTCAGGAGGCGCTCGCCGCGCTGTTTGTGGGCAGCGAGCGCCTGCACCACGTCCCCAGCCGCGCCGCCCAGGAGGTCTTGCGCCGCACCGGGGGCCTCGCGGGTCGGGTCGCTGAGCTGCTCGCGCGCTGGGAGCGGGACGGCGTGATCACCAGCACCCCAGACGGCCTCGCGGTGAGCCTCTCCAGCCTGGAGCGCCTCGGCGCGGAGGCGGTCCTGCCCTGGTCGGCGGAGCGCGCCCCGCCCCTGCCGTTGGAGCAAGAGGAGCTCCTCCGCTGGCTCATCCTCGCCGCCCCCCACCAGACCGTCGAGCGTGTGGGCCGCCTCATGGAGCGGCCGGTGTGGGAGCTGCGCTTGCAGCTCACCGAGCTCGCCGCCCGAGGGCTCATCGCCTGGGAGGCGGACCTCCCGCGCCCCTTGGCCGAGCCTGTCGTCTTGTGGAGCCCCGAGCGCCTGCGCGCCGCCCGCGCCCGCATCGCCGAGTCCTTGCCCCCGGGCGCGGAGGGCCGCCTCGGTCACCTGTTCGCCGCCGGGATGACCGCCGCGCTCGAGACGGAGCTGGCGGCGCTCATCCCGCGCCTGCTGGCCGCTGGGGCCGTCAACGACGCCATCCGCGCCCTGTGGACCGCCCGCCGAGAGCTGCCAGAGTCCCGTTTTGTCCGCGAGACCCTCACCCGGCTCCTCCTCGCCCGGGCCGACCGGCGGGGGCTCGACGAGGCCGCCGAGGTCGCCCGGGGAGATCACCGCCTGGAGCGCCTCGTGCGCGCCCACCGCGCCGCCCACGGTCGGCGTGTTGAGGAGGTGGTCCAGGCCCTCGGCCCTCCCGGCCTCTTTGACGACGATCCCGAGCTGGCGATGTCGGCCTTCGCCGCCCAGGTGCGCGGCGTGCGCGGGGAGCCCATCGAGGTCCAGGAGGCCCTGCTCGCCGCGATCGCCACCCACCCCGCGACGCGCTCCTCCCCCGAGGCCGAGGCCCGGCTGATGACCTGGCAGGCGAGCCACCACATGTTCTCCGGGCGCTTCGCCGAGGCCAGCCGCCTGCACCGCGTGGCCGCCGAGCATCGGGACAGCCTCACCGGGCGCCTCGTCTCCTTAGACGCCGCCGCTTTGGCCGACCGTGAGCGCGGCGACGTCGAGGGCATGGAGGCCCTGGCCCGCGAGATTCAGGCCGAGGCGCGGGCCGCGGGGCTCATCGTCGAGGAGGCCCGGGCGGAGTGGCTCAGACGTTCGGCGGCGGCCCGCCGGGGCGTGGTCACCACCCCCGACCTTGAGCTCGTGGCCCTCGTCGAGCCCCTCCGGGACTGGCTCTTGAGCGCCCGGGTGAACCTCACTGAAGGTTGGATCGCCCTGCGCGCAGGGCACCCGGCGACGGGGAGCTTGGGGAAGGCGGCGGAGGCGCTGTTCGCCGCCCAGGGCATCCATCTGGGCGTGCTCTCGGCCTCAGCCCTGCGCTACGCGGCGACAAAGGAGGGGGACGTCGCCGCGCTTGTCGCCGCGCTGCGCCGCTGCCCCGTCGCGGCGGTTCGGCTGGACGGCTTGGCCACCCTCGCCGCGGCCGGCGCGCGGTTCCCCTTGGCCAGAGGGGAGGTTCTTTCAAACGTTCAATCACTCGGAGAGGGGGCTGGGCCACTCAGGATCGGAGCGTACTCGATGGACGAGGCGCTCGACCTGCTGAGCCCCCTTGAGGAGTGACCTGTGAGCAGCTTGCCGCCTTTCTTCTTTACCCGCCTCGCCTTTCTCAACCTCGACGCCGCGCCCCCGGCGGAGGCCCAGGCTCGCCCGACGTTCAACCCCAGCTATGACTCCGGCGGCGTCGATGTCTGGCAGGGGAGCGACATCTCCGGCGTGACCTACACCACCGAGCACTCGGCCTCGTCCACCACTGAAGACAGCCTGCTCCGCGACACCTCCGGCACGGGTTTGGCCGTCTACCCCGGCCACGCGCCCCGGGTGCCGTCGTCGTCCGCGCCGAGCACCGTGGCCGAGGCCACCTCGGGCAGCTTCACCGACCGCGATGACTTCCTCACCAACGCCCGCAGCCACCTCAGCCTCGGCTCCAGCGAGACCTGCACCTACGCCCGGGCCAAGATCAAGCGCTACAAGGTCACCAACGTGTCGTCCCTCGCGGGCGCCGTCAGCGAGGTGAGCCCGGCGAGCAAAAAGATCAGCCGCATGGTCGGCGTGAACGGCGCCAGCCAGATGCGAGAGGGCTGGGTCTACGTCGAGACCAGCGCCACGGTGGACGGCGAGACCGTGCGCATCGTCCACCAGATCTACCCCGGCGACCTCATCCTCCCCCCAGACGGCGAGGTGACCTTAGAGGCCTACAGCAACCCGAACGACTGGGATCTCGCCGGGCTCATCACGGCGAAGGCCACGGTGAACGGGCGTTATGACGTCTGCCGCTGCACCATCTCCACCGTCTCTAGCCAAGGCGCCTTGGACAGCGCGAGCGACCCCAGCGACCCCGCCACGCCGAGCGCCGGGGTCACCGCCTGGACCTGATCGGGATTAACTGACTGTCGGTCAGTTATTCCGGCGGGGGGCGCAGGCCCAAGGTCGGCGCGGCGGAGCTGGGCAAGAAGTCCAGCACCTTCCGCGCCGTCTCCAGCAGGCCCCGGCCCTCGACGGCGGCCAGCTCGCCGAAGTTCTCCGAGAGCGCTGTGAGGAGCTGCTGATCCCCGAGGCGGTGCAGGGCTTGCACGAGGTTTGGGCTCCAGGCCTCCGCCGCCCGGGTGGCGCCGTCTACCCGGGCGCGCAGGTCCTCCAAGGCGAGGCTCTGCTCGGCCCGGCGCGTCTCTAAGGTGAAGCTCGCCTCTTTGGCCCGCTGGCGGAGCTTGCCCTCGTGAAGCTCGCCTTCAAGCGTCATCGCCGCCCGGCGGCGCTCGGCCTCAAAGGCCTCTCGCTCCAAGCCCAGGCGAGCGCGCTCGGCCTCAAGCTCCAGGCGCAGAAGCTCGGTCTGGTGCTTCTCACGCTGCGCGCCGCGCTGAATCTCCTCAAGCTGGTGCTGCCGGGCGACCTCACTCTCTTGGCTCGCCAGCTCGATGGCCCGCTGAATCGCCTCGGTCTGGGCCAAGGTGAGCAGCTCCCGCACGTCCTCGTCCTCGATCTCCAGCTCCAAGACCTCGACGTCGTACACACGCATGCCGTTCTCTTCAAACAGGCGGCCCGGGCGCGGCCCCTCCTCGGGCTTCTCGCCCAAGACCGCGTCGCGGATCACCGGGGCCAACTCCGATTGCAGCGTACGGATCGGGAGCTGCCGAATACGCGCCTTGATCACCGAGCTGGCGTGGTCACACAAGAGCTTGATGTAGTTCTCCACGGCGAACCAGCGGCTCGGGTCGCGGCCCTCAAAGCTCACGCGGTAGGTGAGCGTCACCCGGGCGCGCACGAGGTCCTGCGTCATGCCTTCGACCACGTCGCTCACCTTGTTCCCGGTGACCTGGAGCGCGCCGGTCTCCAGGATCTCGGCGTCGGACTTGGGGCGGCCCGTGGACAGGCGCAGGGCCTGGAGCGTCTCGTCAAACCGCAGCAAGATCGACGTGGGGCCTAGCTCCACACGCCGGGCGCCGCCCTTGTCGACCACCTCGACGGCGTAGCCCGAGGCCACCTCCACCCGCGGGGCCTCGCCGCTCAGCTTGGGGCGGCGGCTCAGGGGCTCATGCGGGCTCAACAGCCGCGCCTCACGCTCGGTCAGGGGCCGGTGCATGAGCGCCTGGCGCCGGGGGTCGGGCAGGTACATCGCCGGGCCCCGCACCAGCTCCACCTCGCCGGTCACCCGGTCGAGCACATAGCGGCCCTCGCCCCGGGGGATGGTGATCGCCTCGTGGAGATCCTGATCCGCGGCGCGGATGATCTCGACCTCCTCCCGGGGGAACCAGATCAGCCGGGCGCCGTGAATGAACAGCTCCTCGCCCTCTTTGTGCTCGGCGCCGTCGTCCTCAGTGAACGGCGCGACCACACGCAGGTGCAGGCCCGTCGTCTCCCGAAGCTGCAGCGCGGGCAGCTTGGGGCTGCCTTCCCGCAGCAGAAACCGCTCCCGGGGCTCGGGAAACACGACGGCCTCACCGCGCACGATGCGTTTGCGCCCGTCTTCGCCCAGAAGCACGCAGTACTCCAGGCGGCCCAAGGTGACGGCCTCACGCACATAGCGGCCCTGGGCGTCGGGCACGACCTCGACGCCTGTGGGCGGGATGTAGAAGCGGCAGTCCGTGCCGCGGATCGTGCGCTGCTCCCCGGCGGCGAAACGTTGACCCTCGGCGACGTCGTCCCGGGCCAAGACCGCCTTGGGGTCGCGCCCGGCGGCTTCAGCGTCGTAAATCCGGATCAGCAGGTGCTCGTTTGGGCGTAAGGCGTGGCCCTCGATCACCTTCGCCATCTGCCCCGGCCACAGCGGGAACGACACCGGGCCGGGCACGTTGAGCTTGCGGCCCACCTCCAGGTCGATCAGGGTCGAGGCCACGCCGGGGCGCGGGTGGTGGTTGTCCTTCGCCGGGTTCTTGAGCACGACGTACCAGCTCGCCGGGGCCGTGGCGAAGACCTGCACCGCCTGGCCCAGCTCCACGTCCTGAAACCGTTTGCTCTTGGGGTTGAACAGCACGGGCTGGTCGGTCTGGGCGAGGGAGGTCTTGTTGGGGCCGACGTAGCAGTTGATGTGGCCCTTGGTGGTGTCTTGGATGTAGGCGAACTCGTTGGGGGCGAGGACGAGCTCACGCTCACGGCGCTCTTGCATGGCGGCTCCGAGGGGCTTGGGGTGCGGATCTTGGGCGAGCCGGGCGGGCTCAGCGCCCTGTTCGCAAGGAGCGTGCCGGGGCCCCAGCGCCCTGTCTTGGGGGGTCTGCGCCGCGGTGGGGCAGGGGAGCGCGCCAGCTCGGGGCGGCCTGGGCCGCGCTGGGGCAGCGCTTGAGGGGGCCGCGGGCCACACCTGACAGGCCCTAATTTGAGTTCCAGATCCTGGCCTCCCCGCTCAGCCACACCGCCAAGCTCAATCGATGGATCTTCGCTACTTACGGACTTTGCGATCCCGCCAACCCCCCTGGCACGCTCCTTGCGTTTGTGGGCAGCGTCACCCACACACCCGGACTTCAACATGGCCACCACGGTCATGGCGGGCGCGGTAGAGGGCGTGGACGGCGTCGAGGTTCAGGTCGAGGTAGACCTGGTTCGTCGGCTCCCCCGCGTCACCGTCGTCGGCCTGCCTGCGAGCGCGGTCAAAGAGAGCACAGAGCGAGTTCGCAGCGCGATCCTCGCGTCTGGGCTCGACTTCCCCAAGCAGCGCGTCACCATCAACCTCGCCCCCGCCGATGTGCGCAAAGACGGCACGGCGTTCGACCTCCCCATCGCCTTGGGCATCCTCGCCGCGGCGGGGGTTGTGCCCGAGGAGTCCCTCGCCGGCGTGATGGCCATCGGTGAGCTCTCGCTGACCGGAGCGCTGCGCGACGTGCCCGGCGCCTTGCCGCTGGCGCTGTTGGCCCGGCAGCGGGGCGTGCGCGCCTTGATCCTCCCCGAGACCTGCGCGGGTCAAGGCGCCGTGGTGCCCGGCCTCAACGTGCTCTCGGCGACCAACCTCTCGGAGGTGGTCGATTGGCTCAACGGCAAAGACACGCTCAAGAAGGCCAGCTTCGTCGCCGCGCCCCTGCCCGCGCACGCGGGCGACCTCGCCGATGTGCGGGGCCAAGCCCTCGCGCGGCGGGCCCTGGAGATCGCCGCCGCCGGGGGGCACAACCTCTTGCTCATCGGGGCCCCGGGCTCTGGCAAGACGATGTTGGCCTCGCGCCTGCCCGGGCTGTTGCCGCCGATGACCTTTGAGGAGGCCATCGAGACCACCCGAGTTCACTCCGTCGCGGGCCTGCTCCCTGAGAAAGTGGGGATCTTGGAGCAGCGCCCGTTTCGGAGCCCCCACCACTCCATCTCCCCCGCCGGGCTCTTGGGCGGGGCGAGCTTACGGCCCGGTGAGCTCTCATTGGCTCACCACGGCGTGCTGTTCTTGGATGAGCTGCCCGAGTTCAGCCGGGGCACTCTGGAGCAGCTCCGCAGCCCCCTCGAGCGCCGCGAGGTGGTCATCGCCCGCAGCGCCGGCGCGGTCACCTTGCCCGCCTCGTGTATGCTCGTCGCGGCGGCCAACCCCTGCGAGTGCGGCTTCTGGGGCCACCCCAACAAGCCCTGTCGCTGCGGTGACGCTGCGCTCAAGCGCTATCGCCAGCGGCTCAGCGGCCCGCTTCTTGACCGCATCGACCTCTGCGTGCGGGTAGACCCCGTCGAGAGCGAAGAGCTCTTCTGCGATCGTCGCCGCGAGTCGAGCGCCCAGGTGCGCACCCGGGTCATCTCCGCCCGCCGGGCCCAGACCGAGCGCTACAAGGCGCTGCCCATCTTCAACAACGCCATGCTCGACGGCCCGGCCTGCCGCGAGGCCGCCCAGGCCACCCCGGCGGGGATGCGCCTGCTCCGCGACTCGATGGAGCGCCTCAGCCTCTCGGCCCGGGCCTGCGACCGGGTGCTCAAGGTCGCCCGCACCATCGCCGATCTCGACGGCGTCGCCCGGGTAGACGTGGAGCACGTCGCCGAGGCCGCCGCCTTCCGCGCTCAAGACAGCGTCGACGCCCAGGCGGGCCTATGAGCCCCCGCGCCTTGGGCCTCACCTTCGCCGCGACCTGGACCCTCTGCGTCGTGGACCAGATCGACGGTGACGTCGCCGCCATCGAGCTCGCCGAGTCTCAGCTCATCACGCTGCCGCTGCGCTGCCTGCCGCCTGCGCCCCACGAAGGGGAGCGCCTGGAGGCCCGCCGGGCGCTCCCCGACGACGCCGCGCCGCCTGCGCCCGATTGCCTCTACCAGCTCCGTCGCCCTCGCGGTGACGGCCCCCCGACGGCGGCCCTCGCGCCGTCCCTTCGTGACCCAACCAACAACACCAACAACACCCACAGACAACGGAGACAGCCATGATGACCCAGACCACCCACCACCCCGACCAGCTCAAGGCCCTCGACGCGGCGCTCAACTCGCTCCACAAGCAGTACGGCCCCGGCGCGGTGATGCGCCTCGACGGCAGCGTCGCCGAGCAGACCGGCGTCCCCATCTCGACGGGCTCGTTGAGCCTCGACATCGCGCTCGGCATCGGCGGCCTGCCTCGGGGGCGCATGGTCGAGATCTACGGCCCCGAGGCCAGCGGCAAGACCACCCTCGCCCTGCACGCCATCGCCTCCGTGCAGGCCCAGGGCGGCATCGCCGCGATCATCGACGCCGAGCACGCCCTGGATCCCAAGTACGCCGCGCATCTCGGCGTGCGCCTCGACCAGCTCCTCGTCTCCCAGCCCGACTCCGGTGAGCAGGGCTTAGAGATCGCCGAGCAGATGTGCCGCTCCGGCGCCGTAGACCTCATCGTCATCGACTCCGTGGCGGCCTTGGTGCCCGAGGTCGAGCTAGAGGGCCAGATGGGCGATCAGCAGGTGGGTCTCCAGGCCCGCATGATGTCCAAGGCCCTGCGAAAGCTCACCGGCGTCGTGTCCCGCACCCGCTGCACGGTGATCTTCATCAACCAGCTCCGCCAGAAGATCGGCGTGGTCTTCGGCCCCTCCGAGGTGACCACGGGCGGCAACGCCCTG
>Ga0066604_10002018_pt1 | contig 10656 bp, 8 predicted proteins | sample Higcelwee11metaG_FD_59501 | JGI IMG/M metagenome (GOLD analysis project Ga0066604, IMG submission 59501) | Freshwater pond sediment microbial communities from the University of Edinburgh, under environmental carbon perturbations - High... | ecosystem: Environmental > Aquatic > Freshwater > Pond... | reverse complement strand
GTGGGACGAGATCGACGGCGCGGCCTGGGGAGACTCGCTGCGGGAGGGCCACACGCTCTTGCTTCAGCAGGTGATGGACGACCCGATCTTGCCCTGGATGGGCACGGAGCTCCTCGCCACGGCGGTGGGCGCCACCCAGCTCGGGCCCACCCTGACGCCGATTCATGGCCTCGTCCCTCAAGAGGGCCCCCAGGTGGGCGGCGCCGCCCTGGAGCAGTTCGCCGTGCCCCCGAGCGGCATCTACGACATCCACGGCTTCGCGGCCCGGGACACTGTCGCCGGAGCCGCCGCCCTGGAGCAGATCTTCACGCTTGTGGAGGGCGCGTGGAGCGGCGAGCCCACCTTGGCGCACCCGACGATCTGCGCGGAGCAAGGCCGCGACGGCACCTGCGACTTCTCCGAGGCCTGGAGCGAAGACTGAGGGCGCCCGCCCACCGACGCGGCGCTTTGACGCGGGGTTAAGCGCCGCCGCGACGCGTTGGTTAGCAAGATCGCCCGGCCTGACGCTGGGGGATCGGAGGCCGGAATGACCGATCTCTTCGCCGCCCGCAGCCAGATGGCGATGTCGTTGGGGTTTCACATCCTCTTCGCCGCGGTCGGCATCGGGATGCCGCTGTTGATGGTGATCGCCGAGGGGCTGTGGATTCGCACCGGGGATCCCCTCTACAAGGCGCTCTGCCACCGCTGGGCCAAAGGCACGGCGATCCTCTTCGCCGTCGGCGCGGTCTCTGGCACGGCGCTGAGCTTTGAGCTCGGGCTGTTGTGGCCGGAGTTTATGGCCCTCGCCGGGCCGATCATCGGCATGCCGTTCTCGCTGGAGGGCTTCGCGTTCTTCTCCGAGGCGATCTTTCTGGGCATCTGGCTCTATGGCTGGGACAAGGTGAGCCCCCGGGCGCACTGGGCGGCGGGGTGGGCCGTGGCGGCCTCAGGCGCGCTCTCCGGCGCGTTTGTGGTCTGCGCCAACGCCTGGATGAACGACCCGCAGGGCTTCACGATGGTGGACGGCGTGGTCACCGAGATCCGCCCGTTTGAGGCCATGTTTAACGCCTCATCGTTTCCCCAAGCGCTGCACATGACCCTCGCGGCGTACAGCGCGCTCGGCTTCGCCGTGGCCGGGGTTCACGCCTGGGCCCTGCTCAAGCGCCCGGGGCACCCGCTGCACCAACGCGCGTTCGGCATCGCCTTGGCGGTCGGCGGCGTGGCTGCGCTGCTTCAGCCGCTCAGCGGCCACCACAGCGCCCAGCACATCGCCGAGCACCAGCCGGTGAAGCTCGCCGCCGCTGAAGCCCACTGGGAGACCGGGCCCCGGGCGCCGGCGCTCGTCGGCGGCTGGGCGGACGAGGAGGCCGAGGAGACCCGCTACGCCCTTGAGATTCCTTGGCTTCTAAGCGTCATGTCGTTCAACGACCCCGACGCCGTGGTGATGGGCCTCAAGGACGTGCCTCGGGAAGATCGCCCGCCCGTCGCCGTGACCCACCTCGCCTTTGACGTCATGGTCGGCGCGGGCACATTGATGGCCGGGGTCGCCGCCTTGGCGGGGCTCCTGGCTTGGCGTCGTCGGGAGCTCCTCGCCGATCCCCGGCTGTACAAGCTCGTCGTCTTCGCCTCTCCGATGGGCATGATCGCCATCGAGGCGGGCTGGGTGGTCACGGAGGTCGGCCGCCAGCCCTGGATTATCCGCGGCGTGATGCGCACGTCCGAGGCCGTGACGCCGATGCCCCAGCTTCAGGTGCCGTTTATGGTGTTCACGGCGCTCTACGTCGTGCTCGGCCTCGTCGTGGTGCGGCTCTTGCAACGCCAGGTCTTCGCGACGGTGGACGGCGAAGGCGCGGGCCTCGACGCGGGGGAGCACGAGGAGGGGCCCCATGCCTGATCCCGTGATGCTGCTCGCCGGGGTGATCACCGCCGCGCTCATCGTCTACGCCTTGACCGGCGGCGCAGACTACGGCGGCGGGGTGATCGACCTCTTCGCCCGTGGGCCCCGGGCCAAAGACCTCCGCGCGCTCATCGCGCGGGCGATCGGGCCGATCTGGGAGGCCAATCACGTCTGGTTGATCCTGGTGATCGTGCTGATGTTTGTGTGTCTGCCCAAGGCCTTCGCGGCGATCATGACCGCCTTACACATCCCGCTGACGATCCTGCTCATCGGCTTGGTGCTGCGCGGCTCTGCGTTTGTCTTTCGCGCCTATGACGATCCGTCCGATGACGTGCAGCGCCGCTGGAGCCTCATCTTCGCCGTGGCCTCCGTCGTCTCGCCTTGGGCCTTGGGCGCGACCTTGGGCGCTGTGGCCTCGGGCACGATCACCTTCGACGCCGCCGGTCGGGTGCAGACCGACTTCGTGAGCGCCTGGGCCGCGCCGTTCCCCGCCGCGCTGGGCTTCTTCGTCGTCGCCTTGTTCACCCTGCTCGCCGCGACCTACCTCACGCTCGAGACCGACGACGCCGAGCTGCAAGACGCCCTGCGCGCGCAAGGTCTCGGCGCGGGGCTGGCCTCGGGGCTCTTCGCCTTCGTGGCCTTGGCCCTCTCCCAGACCGGGGCGCCGAGGGTGTGGGCGGGCCTCACCCAGCAGGTCTGGTCACTGCCGTTTCAGGTCTTGACCGGGGCGACGGCGATCGGGGCCTTGGCGGCGCTGATCAGGCGGCGCTGGGCCCTCGCGCGGGCGGCGGCGGCGGCCCAGGTCGTGCTCATCGCCTTGGGCTGGGCCTTCTCTCAGGCGCCGTACGCCGTGCCGCCTTCGCTCACGCTGACGGACGCCGCGGCGCCGGGCTCGCTCATCACCCTCGTCCTGACGATCTTGGGCGGGGGGGCGATCTTCCTGATCCCAGCGTTCATTCTGCTCTACCGGGTCTTCGGAAAGCGCGTCTGGTGAGCCTCAGGGCCCCTTTCCGAATCTGAATGGACACGTTCCGAGGATCTTCTCCCGATCACTTCACAAAGGCGCCTGCTTGGGCCATTGATGAATGAGCGACGAAGAGCTGAGCTTGAGTTGATGGTTGGCCTGCTTCATAGATTGTGGCCTTTTTTCCTCGCTCTTCGTGCTCTCCCTTCTTCTGTGGTCGCCCCCTGTTGGGGCTTTTATGGCGCTCCCAGCGCCTTCACCTCGGGCGACCCACTGTGGTGTCGAAGGAGCAGCAGGGCCCATGACGGCCCTCCATTTACCCCTTGCCTTAAAACTCCTTTCAGATGTTGAAAGCGCATAGTGTTGGTCGAAATTGATAAGCGATTGCGCAGCGACCTTGAAGATGCGACCTTGGGTGAAGCGGTGAGGGGCTAATTGGTTGACGCGGCCAGTAGGTTGCCAGTGTTTGCTGGTTTTGGCCGCGCCCCCCTCACCCTTGCTGTTTGCTCCCGGCGAGCCCCGCTGTTTTGAGGCAGACTGAGGCCATCCCTACACGCCTGGATGGCCCCATGCTCCGCTTGCTCTCGCGCCGCGCCGCCCCTCTCTCTTGGGCGTTGTTGCTCTTCGCCGTCGCCTGCAAAGATGACAGCGTCACCCCAGAGGACACGACGCTACCGCCCGGTGACTCCGGCGGCGCGGACTCCGGCGAGCCCGTAGACGCCGACGGGGACGGCGTGCCCGCCTCTGAGGACTGCGACGACAACGACGCGGCGGTCTCGCCCAGCGCCCAGGAGCTCTGCGACGGCCTCGACAACAACTGCGATGGCGCCGTGGATGAGGGCGCCGCCGACGCGACGGCTTGGTACAGCGACGGTGACGGTGACGGCTACGGCGCCGGGGAGCCTACGGTGGCCTGCGAGCCCGCTGAGGGCCAGGTCGCCCAGGCCGACGACTGCGATGACGCTCGCGCTGACATCAACCCCGGCGCCGCCGAGACCGACTGCGCCGACCCCACGGACTACAACTGCGACGGCTCGACGGGCTACGCCGACGCCGACGGTGACGGCTTCGCGGCCTGCGAAGAGTGTGACGATGGCGCCGCGGACGTGAACCCCGACGCCACAGAGATCTGCGACGGCCTGGACAACGACTGCGACGGCGCCGTAGACCCGGCCACGTCTGAGGGCGCGCCGAGCTGGTACGCCGACAGCGACGGCGACAGCTTCGGGGACGCCGACCGGCCCACGGTGGCCTGCGAGGCGCCCGAGGGCCACGTCGCCGACGCCACCGACTGCGACGACGGCCTAGGCGCCGTGAACCCCGACGCCGCCGAGATCTGCGACGGCATCGACAACGACTGCGACGGCCTCGTAGACCCCGCCACCTCAGACGGCGCGCCCACTTGGTACGCGGACTCAGACGGCGACGGCTTCGGCGACGCCGACTCGCCCCTGATCGCCTGCGAGAGCCCGAGCGGCCATGTCGCCGACGCCACAGACTGCGACGACGCCGCGCCAGACACCAACCCCGACGGCCAAGAGGTCTGCGGCGGCGGGGATGAAGACTGCGACGGCCTCCTCGACGATGAGGACGGCAGCGTGGATCTCTCCACAGGCGACTCGGCTTTCATCGACGCCGACGGCGACGGCTTCGGCGCGGCGCCGGTGATCGCCTGCGTGCTGCCTCCGAACGCCGTCTCCGACGACACCGACTGCGACGACGCCGACCCCTCCAACTACCCCAGCGCCGCCGAGCGCTGCGACGGCGTCGACAACGACTGCGACGGCGACGACGACACCATCGGCTACTGGCCCCTGGACGAGGGCACCGGCAGCACGGTGTATGACGCCGCTGGGCTCGGACTGAGCGGCGCGGTGACCTCGGGCACCTGGACCACGGGCAAGGTGGGGCAGGCGATCGACTTTAACGGCACGTCCACGACGATCGCCATGACCCCGACCGCGAAGGAGCTCGTCCCAGAAGGGGGCCTCACGGCCTCGGCCTGGGTGAAGCCCGACAAGCTCAGCAGCTCAAGCTGGGACACGGTGCTCTCTGTGGGCACCTTGGGCACCACGGGCTGCTGCGTCGACACCTACTTCTTGGGCTACTACAAGACGAACATGGCTTGGTACAACGACGGAGCGACGTCGAACAACGTCATCATCAGCTCGGCGACCTACGCGGCGCACGTCGGCGGCTGGCACCACCTGCTCGCCACCTGGAGCCCCGACGGCACCCAGGCCATCTACGTCGACGGCGTGCTCTCGGTCTCGGGCACGAGCGGCCCCAAAAACCTCACCAGCGACGGCGCGCCGTTCCGTGTCGGCGCCGACACCAACTCCGGCAGCCCGACGCTCTACTTCGACGGTGTCATCGACGAGGTGAAGTTGTTCGCCTGCGCGGTGAACGCCACCCAGGTCTCCGCCGATTACTCCGCCAACTGGCCATTCTGAGCGAGGTTGATCAGGGGAGCTTTCGGAGCACGATCACCCGGCGGGGCCGCCCGTCGAGGTCGTAGTCCCAGCGGCCGGCGGGCTCAAAGCCGGGCGCCTCAGGGGCCTCTCCTCGGGCGAGCATCAACGCTACACGGCCGCCGGGGCGCAAGAGCCGGGCGGCCACACGCACCAGCTCGTCCGGCGGCACAAACGCTCGGGCGATCACCCCGTCGAAGGCGGCGTCTGGAAGCTCAACGTCGCGGCCTCGCCGCACTGTCGCGTTCTGGAGCTTGGCCTCCCGCACGACCTGGTCCAGAAACGTCGCCCGCTTCTGCCGGGGCTCGACGAGCAGCACCCGGGCCTCGGGGAACCGCGCGGCCAAGGCGATCCCCGGAAAACCCGCGCCCGAGCCCAGGTCTACCCAGTCTCCTTCGGCTTGGAGCGGGCCCACGGCGGCGACGGCGTCCTCAAAGTGTGGCTCGGCGGGGCCGGGGCCGATGAGGTCCATGGCGTGCCGCCAACGCTCCAGCAGGCGCAGATGAACGGTCTCGGCGGGGGTGAGCGAGATCATCGGGACAGCCATAAAGCCAGCACGTCCAGGGCGGCCGGGGTGACGCCCGGCAGGCGCGCGGCGGCGGCGAGGGTAGGGGGGCGATGGCGAATGAGGCGCTCCCGCACCTCAGCGCTCAGCCCGGGCACGGTCGTGAGGTCGAGGGACTCCAAGGAGCGGGCCTCCAGGCGGCGGGTGCGCTCGGTGCGGGCCTCCTCGCGCCGGATGTAGCCCGCGTACTTCACCTCGGTCTCGACCTGCTCGGCCTCCTCGTCGCTGAGGTGAGGCAGCTCAAAGAGCGCCGTGAGCGCGCTCCAAGAGGCTTCAGGCCGACGCAGCAGCTCATCCCCGGCGATGGCTTGCCGAAGCCCACCCAAGCCCGCGGCCTCGATCCGGGCGAGGGTCTGGGGGTCGGGCCGCACCTGCAGCGCGGCCAAGGCGGCGTGCCCCCGGGCGATGGTCTCTTGCCGGGCCTCAAAGGCGGCCCAGTCCACGTCATCAATGAGCCCCAGCGCCCGGCCGATGGGCATCAGGCGACGGTCGGCGTTGTCCTCACGCAGCACGAGGCGGTGCTCTGCGCGAGAGCTGAACATTCGATAGGGCTCACCGCCGATGCCTTTGGAGATGAGATCGTCGATGAGCACGCCGAGCATCGCCCGGTCGCGGCCCAGGCGCAGGGGCTCCCCCCGGGCGGCGCTCACCCCGGCGATGAAGCCTTGGGCGGCGGCCTCCTCATAGCCTGAGGTGCCGTTGAGCTGACCGGCGAGGTACAGGCCGCGCAGGTCTTTGTGCTGAAGATCCGGGCCCAGGGCCGTGGGGTCGGCGAAGTCGTACTCCACCGCGTAGCCGTGCTGGAGGATCTCCGCGCCGCGCAGGGCTGGGATGGCGTCGAGCAGGCCACGCTGCACGTCGTCGGGCAGAGACGTGCTCAGGCCGTTGACGTAGATACGCTCGGTCTGGTGGCTCTCGGGCTCGAGAAACAAGAGGTGGCGCTCGCGGTGGCCAAACCGCATCACCTTGTCTTCGATGGACGGGCAGTAGCGTGGGCCGACCCCCTCGATCTGCCCGGCGTACATCGGCGCGCGGTGGATGTTCTCGCGGATGAGCGCGTGGGACTCTTCAGTGGTGTGCACCAAAAAACAGCGCGCCGTGGGCAGGCTGCGGGGCACCGGGGCGTAGGAGAAGCGGCCTTGGGTGTCGTCTTGGGGCTCGGTGAGGGCCCAGTGGATCGTGCTGGCCTTGAGGCGCGGCGGCGTGCCCGTCTTGAGGCGGCCCAGGCGCAGGCCGAGATCCCGCATGGAGTCCGCGAGACGCCACGCCGCGGCCTCACCCACACGCCCGCCCCGGGTCTGGTGCTCGCCCCGGTGCAGAAGCCCCCGCAGAAACGTGCCCGTGGTGAGGATCAGCGCCTCACAGCGCAGGGTGTCGCCGCTGGCCAAGCCTACGCCGACCACCCGGCCGCCTTCAGTAAGCAGCTCGGCGGCCTCACCCTCGACAAGCGTCAGCGACGGGATCTTCGCCAGGAGGGCCTGCACGGCGGCGGGGTAGCCGACCACGTCCACCTGGGCCCGGCTTGAGCGTGTGGCGAGGCCTTTGGAGGTGTTGAGCAGGCGAAACTGAATCGTCGCCGCGTCCGTCGCTCGGGCCATGAGGCCGCCCAGCGCGTCCAGCTCACGCACCAGACATCCCTTCGCGAGCCCGCCGATGGCCGGATTACACGACAGGCGCCCGACCTGATCCCGAGAGAACGTGACCATGGCCACGCGGCGGCCCAGGCGCGCGGCGGCGGCGGCGGCCTCGACCCCGGCGTGCCCGGCGCCGATCACCACGATGTCGAAGGAGGTTGAGCCCACCGCCGCGCCTTAATCGAGCGGCGCGGCCTCCACCAGCGCGCCTTGGTCTTCGCCCAGCCACACCGGGGCGATCTGGGCGACGGCGTCCTGGGCGATCTCCAAGGACATGAGGTCCAGGGGGTGCCCCGCGGAGAGCAGGCCGGTGTACTGATCTTCACAGCGGAAGAGCACGAGGCCGTCGCGGCTCACGAGCGCGAGGCCGAGCTCTACCCGGACGGCGTAGGGCTCTTCAGTCCAGTCCACGACGACGGGCAGGCCGTCCTGAAACACGAGCTCACCGATGAGGTGAGAGGAGGTGAGGGGCTGGGCCTCGATGGAGCGCACCCACACGAAGAGCGCCGCGTCGCCGCCGACCTGGGCCGCGGCCTCGGCCAAGGCGTCATCGAGGCCGGCCTCGTCGGTGAGGGCGCGCTCGACCCGCTGGCGGGCGGTGGGGGGCATGGCGCCGTCGCGCAGGTGGCCTCGCCAGCCCTCGGGGAGCGCCGCGTAAAACGCCCCGGCGAGGTCGTGGTGCAGGGCGTCGGGCAGGGCCGCGAGCTCGGCGGCGCGCTGCAGACGACCGGCGGAGAACTCCGCGGAGAGCGGCGCGGAGAGCATGTCGGTCATCGTCGGCGCGGGCGTCGGCGCGAGCACCATCGCCGGGATCACACGAACCTCACCGAGCACAACCTCGGGGTGAACGTCCCAAGGAGTGCGGTCAGCGTGGGGGTGATGGCTCGCGCAGCCAGGCGCGAAGAGAGCGAGCAGAGAGAAGGTCACAGGGCGCAGGCCTCCCCTCAGGCTGGACCGCAGGATCCTCAGGAGGTTCCCAAGAATCGTCGGTGAGGGTGATCGTGCTCATCACGATAGCCCAAGGACGCCCGGAGTTGGGGTGAACTCCGCGTCAGGCGCGAAGCTCATCGGCGATGGCCTCGATGCGCCTCGCCGGGCGCCCGAGCACCTGGCTCAAGGTCGGGTCCACCACGGCCTCGCCGCCGAAGCGGATCACGAGCTGCAGCGCTGTGGTCACCGCCACCTGGTCCCACGGCATTCCTTGGCCACGAAGGGTGGTGATCCAGCGCGGCAAGCTCTGGGGCGTGTGGCGGATCTTCCGCCCCAACACCCCGCTCAGCCGGGCGGCGACCTCGGCGAAGGAGAGCGCCTCGGGGCCGGTGAGGGTCCACACCTGCTCCCCCTGAGGCGGCGACATCAGCGCGGCGGCGGCGGCCTCGCCGAGATCCCGGGTGTCTACCCAAGCGACCTTCCCGTCCCCCGTCGGCGCGGTGAGCGCTCCGGCGTCGAGGCCCGGGCGGTAGAGGCCGAGGAGGTTCTGCGAGAAGAAGCCCGCGCGCAGAAACGTCCGGGAGAGCGGCCCGGCGCGGAGCTTGGCCTCCAAACGTGCGTGGGGCAAGAAGTCGTGGCGCTCGGCGGCGGGCACGCTCAGCAGCGCGACGTGCTCGACCCCAACCTCGACCGCCGCGTCGATCAGCGGGAACATGCCCTCTTCAACCTTCGAGAGCTCCGGCGGACGCACCAAGAGCAGGCCCGTGACGCCCTCAAGCGCTGGGGCGAAGGTGCTGGGGTCGCCCAGGTCGAGGCGCATGACCTGGGCCCCCTCCCGCGCCATCGAGACGAGCCGCGCGGGGTCTCGGGCGGTCACACGCACCGTCGCGCCACGGCGCAGCAGCGTCTCGGCGGTGGGTCGCCCAACATTTCCTGTGGCGCCGATGACGAGGAGCATGAGCCTCCAAAGACGCCCGGGTGACCGCGTAGGCTCGCATCTCTCTGTTGTTCTGTCAAGAGCTGGATCCCGGAAGTCTCGGCCCAGGTCGCCACCCTACGTCGTTTTTACAATCAAGACGACACCCCGGTCTGTTAGTCTCCAAGGATGCCTCTGCTCCCCAGGAAGCACCTCCTTGGTCAAGCAGCGTTGGCGCTGGCGCTCGCGCCAGGGCTGCTCTCCTTCGACCTCGCGCCCACCGCGCCTCCGGCCCTCCCGCCGGGGCCGCCTCCCGAACGTCACTCGTTGGCGTCGTTTGAGCTGGTGGACGACGGCCTCAGCGTCGAAGACTGCCTCGGCGTAGGCCCCTGTGAGGACGCGCGCACGGTGCTCTTGGACCTGCGCTCCTTCGACATGCCTTGGGGCGGCGGCGCTGAGCTCATCACCTACGACTACGCCGAGGTCACCCGGGCGCTCTCCAAGGCCGAGCTTCTGGACGAGGGTGAGCTGTCTTTGGCCGTGCGCCTCATCTTGAGTGAGGTCGGCGCGGATCGGCTGCTGGTGAACCGCTTCGGTGTGCTCGAGGCCATCGGCATCCTCTACACCGTCGACAACCGCCTCGACCCGCTCGCCTACAACCCCGAAGATCGTGAGAACGCCCCGCTGTACCCCGGCTGCGGCCCCGGCGGCGGCTTCGCGTCCTGCGCCAACGCCCAGCAGTACCTCGGCATGGACACCTGGCGCGCGCTCAACCCCAGCGTTCGGTACAACGAGGCCCTGCTCGTCCAGGCCACGGATCTCGCCGTGCTCGCCTGGGTCGTGCAGCAGCGGGGGCTGATCGAAGACTTCACTGAAGGCGCCACGAGCTACGTTCACCGCTGCGGTGATCTTGGCTATGGTCTGCCCACCTGGTCTTGCGACGGGCACATGGGCGCTCGGGCCCGCGACGTCAAGGGCGCGAACCCGTTCACCGGCCCCCTGGTGTTTAAGGCGCCCGCGGGCTGGTCCATTCGCCGTGGGCTGTATGAGCTGCACGAGAGCCGCCACGTCGATTTTGACCCCCGCTGGGACGATCTCGACCACGCGCCTTGGGACACCCTCGGCTATGGCCCCGGCGACAGCCTGCGCCGTGAGGCCGGCGACGGCGTCGTAGACCTGGGCGACGAGGTCGAGGCTGCCCTGGATCCCGACGTCGTGCGCGCCCTGCGTGGCCAACGCTGAGGCCTTCACCACGCCCTGACGTGCGCGCGTAGCGAGCCTCACCCGCTGGGTGTATCTT
>Ga0066604_10002014_pt1 | contig 10679 bp, 5 predicted proteins | sample Higcelwee11metaG_FD_59501 | JGI IMG/M metagenome (GOLD analysis project Ga0066604, IMG submission 59501) | Freshwater pond sediment microbial communities from the University of Edinburgh, under environmental carbon perturbations - High... | ecosystem: Environmental > Aquatic > Freshwater > Pond... | reverse complement strand
CCATGATCCCGGGAATAGGCAAGACACGGTCAGTAAATCATATTCATCCTGATAATAATATCCAGCGCCGTACAGCTAAGACTACCCCTAATATTGTACTTATATTGTGTGATCAGGTTAGAGCTGACGTATGTAAAAGGGAAGGATTTGCGTTGGATACAACACCTTTTCTGGACTCCATGGCATTTTCCGGAATGTGGTTTAACAAAGCCTATACCTCAGCACCCGCGTCTGTGCCTGCAAGGACGTCACTTTTTTCCGGGCGTTTCCCCAGCGCAACAAGAGTCAGATCGAACCATAACATACAGGATGGCATTTATTCTGAAGATTTAATTGATATTGTCAAATCCTGCGGTTATAAGACAGCTCTGATAGGTAAAAACCATTCTTATCTTTCAGCTGACCGTTTTGATTACTGGAAAGAGTATGGACATCTTGGGATGCCTGGTCCGGAAAATTCTGAAGAAAAGGCCTTTAATGACTATTTGAAAACGACAAGCTTCTATGCCGATTATAATCCGGCACCATTTCCTGCTGAACTACAACATCCTGCACGTATTGTAAGAGACGCACAAAATTGGATCAGTTCGGTAGAGGACCAGGGTGCACCGTTTTTCTTGTTTATGTCGATTCCCGAGCCTCACAGCCCTTATCAGGTTTCAGAGCCCTATTATTCGCTTTTTCCACCAGAGAGTCTTCCTCCAACACTTACTAAGCAGGAAGACAGGGAAAAGAAAGGTAAAAAATTTATGATCCAGGCTGAATTGATAAAAAAAGTCAAGCCTGACTTTGAGAAACATATTCCAAGGATCAGAAGTAACTACTTTGGAATGTTACGCCTGATTGATGATAACTTAAAAAAGTTTGTTGGCTATCTGGATGAAAAGGAGTTGAGGGAAAATACAGTGATTATTTTTATAAGTGATCATGGTGACTTCGTGGGTGAATATGGACTGCCGCTTAAAGGTATTGGTGTTCCAGACTGCCTTACAAGAATACCTATGGTCTGGTATGGCCCTGGCATACAAACCCTGAGTCAGTCTCATCATAATGCCCATGTCTCGCTCGTCGATGTTTTACCGACCATCTGTGACATGCTCGGAGTGGAACTGCCGGATGGAGTCCAGGGACGGAGCATGTGGCCTTTACTTAGCGGTGCCGACTACCCCGAGAAAGAATTCGAAAGTGTAATGGTTCAGCAAGGCTTTGGCGGATTAGATTATACAAGCATAGACCAGTTGGATCCTTATGTTGAGGGCTGCCTGAAAGAAGGGTCGGAGCAGTTTGATGAATTAAATAGCTGGACACAAAGTGGCATTTTACGGATGCTCAGAAAAGGCGATTATAAATTGGTGTATGATATGCAGGGCAGAGAAGAACTCTATGACTTAAGTGCGGACCCTGCTGAAGTGAATAACCTGTTCGAAAAGCGAAAGTACAGAAATATTAAAATGGAGCTTTTGCAGGACTTGCTGGCCTGGGAACTCAGGGCTCAGGATCCATTACCCTTACCCCGAAGGAGATATATCTACAGGAGTGATCCAAGAAATTATTGGTCTCCTTATCGTTTAGACATGTAGCAAATGAAGAACACCTGGAAAAAACTATTGAGATGAAAAGAAAATATTTTGGTGCGATAGGGATAGGTGTCCTTAGCCCTCTTAGCTTGCAGGCTGCTGCTCAACCTGCCCAGGAGAAGGAACGACCAAACATAATTCTGATTATGTCTGACGACATGGGTTATTCTGATCTTGGTTGTTATGGGAGTGAAATAAATACCCCAAATCTTGATGCACTGGCAAAAAACGGTCTTCGTTTTACCCAGTTTTATAATCAGGGAAGATCCTGCCCTACGCGGGCATCGTTAATGACAGGCCTGTATCCTCATCAGGCAGGTATAGGCTGGATGACTGCCGTAAGTCATGATGAAGATGGTTACAAGGGTGAATTAAATTCCAATTGCGTCACCATTGCCCAGGTCTTGAAAGAGTCAGGATATAGCACCTATATGTCAGGGAAGTGGCACCTGCAGTATGACAAACACACGGTCCTGAACAGCCCGAACCATAATTGGCCATTGCAGCGGGGATTTGATAAATTCTATGGAATGCTTGTAGGTGCGGGGAACTATTACGATCCGGCAACCTTATGTCGTAATAATACCCTTATTACCCCATACACTGATTCTGAGTACAAGCCTGATAATTACTACTTCACAGATGCGATAACGGATAATGCCCTGGCTTATCTCCATGAGGACAGGGGAGATAAGCCATTTTTCATATATGTAGCCTATACTACCGCGCATTGGCCAATGCATGCTCCGGAAGAGGCCATTGCTAAATACCTGGGGAAGTATGATAAGGGTTGGGATTATACCCGTCATCAGAGGCTGACAAGGATGCAGGAGTTGGGGGTTATTGATACAACTGTTGCCATGTCTCCTGCCACGGCGGGCTCATGGGCAGATGAACCTGACAAATTGCCAATGGCAAGAAGAATGGAAACATATGCCGCAATGATTGAGATAATGGACCAGGGAATAGGCAGGCTTATTGCCGAGCTCAAACGGAAGGGGATCCTTGAAAAAACAATAATCCTTTTTTTACAGGACAATGGCGGTTGTGCCGAGGGGATTGGATTTGGAGGTCCCGAAGGCCAGACCAGACCGATCGCGAATGACACAACTGACCTGAAGCCACTTACCAGAGAGGGCCTCCAGACACAGGTTATTCCTCCTGTTACAAGGGAAGGTCAAATTGTAATGGCTGGAAAAAAGGTTATGGCCGGTCCGGAAGATACTTACCTGGCTTATCTTAAACCCTGGGCTATGGTATCAAATACGCCATTCAGAAAATATAAGAAATATGTGCACGAAGGAGGGATTGCCACGCCCTTAATAATTCACTGGCCCTCAGGGATTCAAAGTACCGGGGAATTGAGACATCAGGTTGGTAATGTGATTGATATCATGCCGACTATAATTGAACTTGCAGGTGTAGAATACCCTCAGTCATATAAAGGACATCATATTATTCCTCTGGCTGGAATAAGCCTGGTTACTGCTTTCAATAACCAGCCATTGAACCGTAAACTATTGTTCTGGGAACATGAAATGAACAGGGCAGTGAGAATGGGAAACTGGAAATTAGTTTCCACCGGAAAACTTATGGATGGGGGATATGGTTTTTGGAAAAGTTACCAGAATGGCAAATGGGAATTATACGATCTGGCAACTGACCGTAGTGAACTGAAAGACCTGTCAGGTCAATATCCCGATATTGTTTCCATGATGTCTGCCTATTGGGAAAAATGGGCCGCAGCAGCTAAGGTTCTGCCTGCTCCATGGAAGGAAACCAGTCAGGCTGTCAGGAGTATCTATGTTGATCTTAATCAATAAAAAAGCAAGTAAAGACATTAATAGGTTCAGCAGGTCTTCCTCTGTTTATTGAAGATTTGAGTTATGAACTTGTGTAGAATTAGATAGTCTTCATTACTCTGTTTTCATGTTTTTCGGCTGGTGGCTGAGCGCATCCAACTCAGTGGCCTGACCTTTATCCCCACAAGAAATCATCCATTCCTTTAAAACCTTATCAAGTTTGTCAATTATTACCTTGTTTCCCGCTTCCAGGGCAATATTTCGCATGCAATACCTGTCATTTTCAAGGTCGTAGAGTTCAATACCGGGCCGATGCTGGTATCTGTTGGTCAGCCGGTATGCCAGGGAATCTGTTTCAGCCTTCACCTTCCATTTCTTGAAGAGCTGGCCTTGCGTTTCTACATTCTGAAACATTGCTTCCGGTGTTAAATTTATGATATACCGGTACTTCTTGTCAGCTACCGACCTGATGCCATAATACTCACTACCAGATATAATGCCGCGGGTCGTATGTAACGAAAAGGTGTATTCTTTATGCTCTTTAGCTTTTCCCAGGAGTACTGGTAAAATGCTGGTTCCATCAATTGGTGCTTTAGGTTCGACTCCGGCAATATCGAGTATTGTTGGTACTATGTCAACGTACTCAACAATAGCATCCGAGGTAGACCCTGGCTTAATCACTCCGGGCCAGCGAACTATATAGGCGGAGTGAACTCCGGCATCATAACATGTGTATTTGGCGAAGGGAAGACTGTTTCCTTGCTCACTTAAATATATAACAACAGATTTGTCGGTTAGCTTGTATTCATCGAGCTTCGCGAGCAAATTTCCAAATTCCATGTCCATGAAGTTTATTTCTGCCAGGTACTGGCAAAATGCTTTCCTTGTTTCAGGGATATCTACATAATATGGCGGAAGCTTAATCTGTTCAGGATCGAATATGGAGGGATTTCCTTTATTCCATGGGGTGTGAGGCTGGTTTGACATCACAAAGAGGCAAAAGGGTTGATTCTTACTTGTACAGGCAATGATAAAAGAATCAACAGCTGCAAAATTTATGTCATTGCTTTTTGTCAGACGAGCTTCAAAATCCCATGGGAATACTGATTTCGGTTGGACATGGGATTTGCCAATTAAAGCTACCTGGTAACCTTTGGGTTTCAGGTGGTGTACAATACTGAGTGTCCCCTCGTTAGCCATGGTATGGTTTGGATATGCGCCAGTTTTTACAGGCCATAATCCGGTTAGCAGATTGTGACGGGTCGGGGAACTCATCGAAGCTGCCTGATAACCATTAGTAAAAATAATGCCTTCCGAGGCAAACTTGTCAATATTTGGGGTTTTAGAATCATCACTTCCGTAACAACCAATATCGAAATATGAACAGTCGTCGGCCAAAAAGACAACAAAGTTTGGCTTAACCTGGTGTGTTTCAGCAGATATTGAATTGATTACCTGAAGACCCGCCAGCGACGCCGCTGATATTATTCTTAAATGTTTCATCCTTTTTCTAGTTACATGTGCTTACCGATTCTTTCGGCCTGTCTTACCTTGATTATGAAAAACCTCATGATACAACCTATTTGCAATTACACCGCCTTTCTCGCTGCATATTTAACAATCCTTAAGGTTATCATTATCCTTTATCCTTGTATATTGGTTACCTTTGAATGTTGTCCAATTTAAATCATTTTCAAGGAATTAAAAATAAGTAAATATGAAAAAAAGTGTATCGGGTTTAGTACGGAATTTATCTTTGACAGTAGTGTTGATAATTATTGCTCCAACAATGATGGATGCTCAGGGCGGAAAGGCTGACTTCACGGGAAACTGGGCTTTCAATACTGAGAAAAGCGCCCTGCCGCAAGGTGGTAACGCCCAAAGAATGGGTGGCGGTAATTTCACTGTCACGCAGGAAGCTAATCTTATTACTCAAACACGAAAAGGTCAGGATGGTACCTCCAGAGTCACCAAATATACTCTTGACGGGAAGGAAAGTGTAAGCACAACCGGTGGTGGTGAAAGCAAATCAACGGCAAAATGGTCTGCTGATGGCAAATCACTTACAATCGTTACCAAGACAATCATCAATGGCAATGAGAGGAACTCAACTGCGGTATGGAGTCTGAATGATACAAATACTCTTTCAATTTTGATCACAAGACAAAATCAAAATGGTGAAGTAAAAGCCACGATGGTTTATGACAAGAAGTAAGTGTTGATTTTCAGTAAGTGTCAACTAAGAATTAATAAAGCTTGTCTCGTTAGTCCTGAGATTTGCTTGCTTCATGTCATGATTCCGATTTCCGGAATTCTATTCTAATAGATGGAACCTTAGCTATTGGAGATAAATTCTTCATAATTTAGGATGTCTATGAAAGCATTGCAAACTATTGTTTGTTTGGGGATAGCTGGTGTCTTAACTTCTCCCAGGATGAAGGCGCAGGAACCTGATAAGAGACCCAATATCCTGTTTCTGTTTGCAGATGATTGGGGGCAATATGCCAGTTGTTACAGGAATATTGAGGGGAGTAGTTCAGTTAACTCAGTTTTTGAGACACCCAATATAGATCGTTTTACGAAGGAGGGAGTTATTTTTGCAAATGCTTACGTGCCCTCCCCCTCCAGTACTCCTTGCCGAAGTTCAATTCTTTCCGGCCAGTACTTTTACAGAACCGGGATGGGAGCAATATTACAAGGAGCGAAATGGGATGAAACAATTCCTACATATCCACCTATCTTAAGAGAACATGGTTATCATATAGGTTATACATATAAGGTCTGGGCGCCTGGAGCAGTACCAAATGAACCATATGGAGGAGGGAAAGATAATAAGCTTGATTCAGCGGAAATTGCAGAGCGAAATCCAAAACCGGGAAAGAGGTGGTATTTCAGTAATCCCGGGGATGAACTGGCATATGAGTCGGGGGGACGTGATTTCAACAATTTCTCCCAGTATGTAAGCAATAATGAGGATACTGAGACAGCAAAAGAAGAGCTGCTTGATGAGGTAAGACAAAATTTTACAAGCTTTCTTGCTGACGGGAAGCAAGGTCAGCCATTTTGTTATTGGTTTGGGCCAACCAATACACACAGGCAGTGGATAAAGGGTTCAGGGAAGAAGTTGTGGGGAATAGATCCTGATAAGTTAAAAGGCAAAATGCCTGCATTCCTCCCTGATGTTCCGGAAATAAGAGAGGATTTCAGTGACTATTTAGGGGAGGTTTCAGCCTGGGATGCTGCAGTCGGAGTTTTTTACGAAATTTTAAAGGAGAGGGGAGAACTGAATAATACTCTGGTTGTAATAAGTGGAGATCACGGCATACCAGGCTTTCCAAGAGGTAAAACGAATTTGTACGAGTTGGGCACAAAGGTGGCATTAATTGTAAGCTGGCCCGGAAAGTACAAAGGAAACAGGGTCGTTCATGACTTTATTAATCTCATGGATTTGGCACCCACTTTTCTTGAAGTCGCAGGTTTAAAAGCTCCCCAGATAATGAATGGGAAAAGTATTGTTCCTATTCTTGTTTCAGGAGGGAGCGGAATGGTTGATTCAACCCGTAATTTTGTTTTTACCGGTAGGGAGCGTCATGTGGCCAGGGCACGCGAGGGTAATCTGCCCTATCCGCAACGAGCTATAAGGACAAACGATTATTTATATATAAGAAATTTTAAACCTGATCGGAACCCAATCGGAACAATTGAAAATGGTCTGCCTGATATTGATGGCGGCCCAACAAAAGCATGGTTTATACAGAATTATGATAACCCTAAATATCAGTATGAGTGGAACCTTGCTTTTGGCCTTCGTCCTTATGAGGAGTTGTACAAAATTCAGGAAGATCCTTATGAGATGAATAATCTTGCCGTAAATCCAGAGTATAATGTGATAAAAAGTAGGTTTGCATCTATGATGGATTCAATAATGGTGATAACAAAAGATCCAAGGACAAATAATGATGATTGTGTTTTTGACAAGATGCCTTATATAATTACTCCTTAAAGGAAGAAAGGGAGAAATTGATTTTGCCGGATCTGATGCACACTTTATTGATAGCAGTTTAGTACGAGCTGATTCTTTAAACTACTTAGTTAAATGCGTCTTTACTGTTGAAGCCACATTTCCTTCGTAAGCTCAGGTAAAACATAACTATATACTTCATAACGCAATTCACTCCAGGCACTCTCCCTGGGGTATGGTAAGCCCGGATAGAGCTCCTGGTTATCTTGGATAAACTTTAGCCTGACACGTATTGCTCTTTTATTTTGGGTCAATGTGGCGGGAACTAAAAATTCATCGTCCCGGAATCGCCTGTTGGAAATCTGAATGTTTAACTGACGTAAATCCATCTCGCCTTTGGGATTTGAATAAATATATATATTGCTCCCGGATAGATACCATATTCCTGCATAAATCCATTTATCACTTCCGATAGTTGCTGAATCGGGATCAGACACATAGACTTCTGCGGTCTGGTTTTGAAAGCTATAATCCAATGTCCGCCTCAATAGCACTCCTCTGTTTTCCGGATGGAGAATTGCAGTAAATTCAGATGTGCCCCTTGTAAAGCGACCATCCTCCATATGTTCAGGATATATTTCTTTGCCAATCATGTCTTTATACCCAGGTATTTCTGATACCTTAGGCCATCTTCGCTGAAGGGTGACGCTATCCGGGAAAACATCTATTCCTAGCTCATAACGGGAAGTAATGTATTCAACAACTGAACCTTCCGGTGAAATGTAGTTATGATCTTTTTCACTTCTCAGATCACCAACATCCAGTTCATCTGTTTTAATCAGTAATGGAGAAGGCACACCATACCAATATGTAACCGCTTCATAGTGTTCTGTGGAAAGATTATCACCTCCATGTTCGAATGTTATCAGTGCACGTCTGCCAAAAGGCATTTTATCTGCCAGAAGAAACCGGTATGCAGACTCAATAAGGTCTTTCTTATCCTTTGCCTGGCTTTTGTCCCGACCTACACCGCAAGGATGCCCGGCAAACGGCAATGTCATGTTTTCACCGCCCCAGTAGTCTCCACCACCACCCCATTCTTCAGTGCCTGTACCATAAGCCTGTGGCGACTTACTATCATCAAAAAAGAATCGCGGATCAGCCTCCAATGTATTCAAAACGCCATCGTGAGAAAAAATGAAAGAATTCCCGACAAAACTACCTGACCAGTCCTTATGCCCTTCTACTCCTTCAGTATCAAGATAAATCATATCTACTCCGGGCACGGGCTTTGGAATGTCTTTGTAAGTGGCATGGAAATAGCTGTTATGATTCTCCGGTGTTGTCATTGGCCCATAGCGAATCTCATAGTCAATAATCGTATTATCCGGAGTAATTCCTGACAATTCAAATTTTGCTGAGCTGAAGAACGGCATCGGGAAATAACATCCCAGTTCTACTTTTTTGTTTGAGAAATCGTATCTGATATTTACAGGGAATGCTTTTACCAGATATTCCTTTTCATCACGGTTATAAAAGGTCCCCGCTCCAAAGAACAGACAAAGAGGTGCATCAATGGAAGGGTAGGCAGCGTCATCCCAGGTGACCTGGAGACGTAAGCGCTCCAAATCCAGAGCCTTGTCCATCGGAATTGTCAGTTTGATTGCCCTGACAGAAGAAGGAGAAGTTTTGATGGTTGCAATCGTTATGCGTTCCTTGTTCAGCCTTGCCGTTCCGGATTTCCTTTTGATATCCCTTGGTGCAATGTCTGTTCCTGAACTGTTTATAAGATCCAGAACCTCTTTATCAGGAACTTGATTTATATCCCATGTTTTTATAGGTTGGGAAAGATTATTCCCATCAGCATAAAGATGATAGATATAATAACCTGTACCATAACGGGTACGGGAATAAGCAATCCGAAAAGACTCTTTGAACGGCATAGGTGTCCATATCAGGTCAGCACCTTTTGTTGTAGCCCATGTGTAGTTCAGTGGTTCAGGGAAAGGAGCCGAGGGTATAAATTCACTCTTTTTGATATTTGCCTTTGCGTTTACCGGGTCTTTCGTCCCGGTCTCCTGAACAATAATTTCTGTCCCGTCTGCAATAAAACGCCAGGGACTGCCATGCCAATGGTTTGCGCGAAAGAAATACAACGCTCCTGTCCCTTTTACATCCAAAGTAACATTATATGTTTCCTCGTTGACGAAGAGAAAATGGCTGGCATCTGCTCCCTCATTTGCACCTCTTCGATCATATGTGCTTCTCATATATGCCCGTGTGCCTACCACTTGGTGGGGCCATCTATCCCACATAAGGTATGCATCTGTACCAACCGGTATCAGAGGAATATCGCTGTCAGGTATTTTTCCCGGGGATTGTGCACCTATCTGAATGGATAGGATCATCAAAGTAATAGGTAATACTTTTATCAGGTTCATTCTCATTAAAATTTGATTTCAGTAAACTTTATTGGCTGATCACCAAGATAATAAAAATGTAAATAAATTGACCTTATCTATTGTCCGAAATGCTTTATTTGTGTGGGCCAGCCGCTTAATTAATCCGGGATCCCTTCTGGCAACTAATGCCTTCATGGACTAAGCGTATAAATATTATTTCCATATCTTTAAACCTTTCTCAAATGACCTTAATGAGATGGCAAAAAAAGACTATATAACTTTTAATGATGCTTTGAAGAGTAGAGCACCATCTGCTTTTTCCTCTATGATTAAACCGATGGGTTCTGCATGTAACCTGAACTGTTCCTATTGCTACTATCTTGATAAAGCAACTACAATTTACGAGGATTATCAGCCAGTAATGAGCTATGAGATTCTCGAGGAGTACATCATTCAATACATCACTGGAAATGAAGTGCCTGAGGTTACCTTTGTCTGGCATGGGGGAGAGCCTCTTATGGCAGGCATCGAGTTCTACAGGAAAGCTGTTGAGTTACAGAAAAAATATGCGTCAGGAAAGGCAATTATTAATTCGCTTCAGACAAATGGTACCCTGATGAATGCCGATTGGGCCAGATTCTTTCATGACAACAGATTTCTAATTGGCATTTCTATTGACGGACCGAAGGAGGTACACGATGCATACAGGGTAAATAAGGCAGGGAGGCCCTCTTATGACAAAGTAATGGCAGCCATCAGCCTCATGAAACAATACGGTGTCGAATATAACACGCTAAGCGTGGTAACGAATATGAGCGAGGGGAGGGGAGCCGAGATCTACGGCTTCCTTAAATCAATAGGAAGCAGGTTTATGCAATTTCTTCCGGTTGTTGAGCATGTTGTTATAAGCAAGGATAATGAAAGACCTGTAATTACA
>Ga0066604_10002013_pt1 | contig 10681 bp, 8 predicted proteins | sample Higcelwee11metaG_FD_59501 | JGI IMG/M metagenome (GOLD analysis project Ga0066604, IMG submission 59501) | Freshwater pond sediment microbial communities from the University of Edinburgh, under environmental carbon perturbations - High... | ecosystem: Environmental > Aquatic > Freshwater > Pond... | reverse complement strand
CTGAACGTCTTTGGGGAAACAAGAGCCGCCGTAGCCCGCGCCGGGGAAGAAGAAGCGCAGGCCGATACGCGAGTCCGAGCCCGCGCCGCGGCGCACAGCGTCCACGTCCGCGCCGACGAGCTCACACAGCCGCGCGAGCTCGTTGATGAACGAGATGCGCGTCGCCAAGAAGGCGTTCGCGGCGTACTTACACAGCTCCGCCGAGCGGTTGTCCATGAACAGGATGGGCTTGCCGGTGCGCACGAGCGGGCTGTAGATCTCGTGCATCACCTTGCGGGTGGCCTCGTCCCGGCAGCCGACGACGATGCGGTCGGGGCGCATGAAGTCTTCGATCGCCGCGCCCTCTTTCAAGAACTCGGGGTTTGAGACCACGTCGAAGCCGTGCTGCGTGTGCTGGGCGAGCACCTCACGAACCCGATCCGCGGTGCCGACGGGCACGGTGGACTTGATCACGACGGTGGTGGGGCGCTCCATGGCCTGGGCGATCATGCGGGCCACGGCGAACACGCCGGAGAGATCCGCCGAGCCATCGGCGGCGGGGGGCGTGCCCACCGCGATGTAGACGACCTCCGCCTTACGAACCGACGTCACGCCGTCGGTGGTGAACTCCAGGCGACCCTCACGCACGTTCCGGTGGATGAGGTGGTCGAGCCCAGGCTCATAGATGGGGACCTCCCCCTTGAGCAGCCGATCGATCTTCGTGACGTCCGAGTCGACGCAGATGATCGAGTGCCCCATGTCCGCGAGGCAGGTGCCCGCGACGAGTCCCACATAGCCCGTGCCTACAACGCAGATCTTCATGAGCGTCTCCCGAACGGTTTGGTCGAGCCCGACCGATGTAACGCATGGGACGCCGCACCGGGCGAGGCGGATCACCCGATGTGACCGGAGGATCTCTCCCCGCCAAGCCCCCCGCCCCTGCGCTTGACACCGCGTCTCGCCGTGCTAAACAACAGCCCCGTTCGGGTTGTGCCGTCCCTCTCTGCACAGCCCTCTGACCTCGACCTCATCAGACCCTTCGTCCTCTCGGGAGCCAGCCTTGGCCAACCATGCCAGCGCCATCAAGCGGATGCGCCAGAGCCAGAAGCGCCGCCTCTACAACCGTCATTACCGCGCCGGAATGCGCACCCAGATCAAGAAGGTTCGCGCCGCCGTCGCCGCTGGCAACGTCGAGAACGCCACCTCTGAGCTGAACGCCGCGGTGTCGATCATCCAGCGCCTCGCGGGCAAGAAGGTCTTGCACCGCCGCAACGCCTCGCGCCGCGTGGCTCGCCTCTACAAGGCCGTCAACGGTCTCAAGGCCTCGGCCTCCTGATCGTTCACGCTCGTCCCTTTGGGGGCGAGTGATGAGACACGAAGCACCCTGCCGCCTCACCGCGGCGGGGTGTTTTGGTTTGGATCCATGGCCGCCGAAGCTCAGATGTGGTTCGCCCTCCGCGCGAGCAGGCGCAGGAGCAGGCCCTCAAACACCCGGCGGTCTCCGGCGCGGTGAGAGTTCATGTCTTGGTTGGTGTCGGCCAGGCGCTCCAGCACCTCAGCGGTGCCGATGGGGCTCTCTCGCAGCGCGCGCTCGGCCTTCTCTCGTTTCCACGGCGCCATCTTCACCGCGTCGCCGCCGCCGGTGCGCATGGCGTGCTGAAGGCTCAAGAGCTGGCGGAGCTGCCAAGAGATCATCGCCATGAGCCGGTGGGACTCGCCGCCCTTCTTCGCGTCCATTAGGCGCAGACAGGTGGCCAAGGCGTGATCGGCGTTGCGGGCGACGACGGCGTCGGTGAGATCCCAGATCTGGGCCTCAGCGAGCAGGCTGCACACCTCGCCGAGCACGGCCTCATCAAGCCTCCCCTGCCCGCCCATGTACATGCAGGCCTTCTCGATCTCCAAGCGGAGCTGGCCGAGGTCTTTGCCCACGAGCTCCACGAGCAAGGTGGCCTCTCGGCGATCGAGGGCGCAGCCGAGGCCACGCGCGGTCTCGATGGCGAACGCGACGGGGTCTTGGTCCTTCGCGCGGTAACGCACGAGCACGCCGTCGCTCTTGAGCAGGGCCTCGACCCGCTTGAGGGGATCTTTGCCGTCGCCGGCCTTGGCGAAGCCCGTGCCGAACACGCCCAGCACCGTGCTCGGCGAGGGCTTCTCTAAGTACCGAAGCAAGGCGTCGATGAGCGCCGGGGGCGCCTCGTGAACGTCGCGGAGGATCACCACGCGCCGCGCGCTCATCATCGGCAGGGTGCGGGCGACGCTGAGGGCCTCGGCGGCGGACTCTTCTCCAGCGCGGGCGACGCTGAGGTTAAACGCCACCATCACGCCGTCGGTCGCCTTGGCGGTGAGGCGCTCCTCGGCCTGCTTCACGAGCAGGGCCTCGTCGCCGAGCACAACAAAGACGGGCTTGAGCCCCGCCTGGAGCGCCTGATCGAGAGGGTCTTGGGCCATCGGGGTCACCGCGCGGGACGAGTGCGAACCACCGCTCTAACGTGTCGGCGGAGACTCGGCGGCGGTCAAGGTGGAGATCCCCTCGGTGAGCAGGCGGCCAAGGGCGCGCTCGGCGGCGGCGGCCCGGGCGGCCTCAGTGGTGAAGGGATCGTCTACGGCCAAGGCGTAGGGCTCCTCCGCCCGCCCCTCCCAATGACGGGGGGGATCTACGTCTAAGGTCAGCGCCACACGCACGTTGACCGCGCTCACTCCCCCGCCGACGGTGAGCGCCCGAGCGTCTACAGCGCTCAGCTCAACGTGCAGCGTGGGCCCCGTCCCGGCGTTGAGATCGGCCAGGGCAACGGCGGCGGCCTCAGCGAGCCAAGGCTCTGGCGTGAGGATCACGAGCTCCCCGGCGCGCACATCGGTGACCGGCGGGCGCCCGAGCTGAAGCCCACAACTGGGCAGAAGTAGCGCAAAGATCAGCGGGAGTTGGGCCACCACAGCACGCATGAGGATTGACAGGCTCTCAGAACCCGTAGAAGATCGGGGCTCCCTGCCTCGGAGTATCCTATGCTCACCCTCCTCGCCTCATTGACCGTGGCCATCGCCGCCGAGCCCGCCGTGGACACGCCCGCCGCCGAGCCCGCCGTGGACACGCCCGCCGCCGAGCCCACCCAGGCCGAGCTGGGAGACGCCCTGCCGGGCGACGCCTTGGCCCAGTCCACAGAGACCGCGCCTACCCCCGCGCCGTCCACCACCCAGCCCGTGCGCGCCCGGCCCTATCTCATGGAGGTCAACGTCCGCGGGCGTTACCTCGGCGTGCCGTCCTCACTCTTCGACATCTGGTACTACAACGAGGCCGACGACGGCGGCACCCACCTCCCGCGTCCCCAGGCCCGCGCCTGGTCTGTCGGCTTGGAGTACGTCGTCAAGAACGACACCCAGAACGGCGTCTTCTACTTCGACTACGTCGGGAACCTCATGGAGGGCGGCTACTGGGACGACCGCGAAGATCCCCCGGACTACTTCGACGGCGACTATGTCGTCCCCGACCGCCTCAGCCTGCTCACCTTAGGCGCCGACTACTACTACGAGATCCACGCGACGCAGTGGCTCTCGTTCATGTTCGGCGCGGGCTTAGGCGTGGCTGTGGTGACCGGCAACCTCCAGAAGTGGGACGGCGACGACGGCGTCCCTTCCTACGAGATCTACGCCCAGCGCCCCGATGAGCCGGACGACGTGATCGCCATCCCCAAGGTGCTTCCGGTCATCGACATCAACGCCGCCATCAAGTTTGACATCAACCACCGGGCGAACATCCGCCTCGAGGGCGGGTTCCACAACCTGCTGTACACCGGCGCGGCGGTCGGCATCATCTTCTGAGCGCCGTGATCTCGGCGTGAAGGATCCCCGCGTTGATCCTAGCTGCTGCGCGGTGGCGCTTCTCAGGAGGTGGTGTTAACCTCCCAGGTCTTCAACCATTCCCAACACGCAAAGCGTGTCATTTCCATCGGTTCAGGAGTCGTCGTTGATTCAGGTCACCGTCCGCGAGAACGAGCCCTTCGAGAAGGCCCTCCGCCGCTTCCGCCGCAAGGTTGAGCGCGAAGGCATCCGCAAGGACATCAAGAAGAACAGCGTCTACTTGAAGCCCGGTGAGCGCCGTCGCCTCAAGCAGCGCCTCGCGGAGAAGCGTCGCCGGAAGGCCGCTCGTCGCGCCGCCCGTCGTGGTGGCCCCGGTCGCGGCCGTTAGGCACGTCTGGGCTCCTTCGCCTCAATTAAGGCCCCGTGATGGGGCCTTTTTTGTTCCTTGAGCGCCGAGGGCGTGCGCTCAGAGGCGCCGCCCCGGGCCCTCCGTGGGGATAAACGTCAAGAGCGCCTCCTCGGCCAGCCGCCGCGCCGCCGCGTTCTCTAAGGCCCACGGGTCGTTCATGCGGGGTGTGCGCCCGGCGAGCTCCTGGAGCGCCGCCCGCGCCTCGTCATCCCCCTTCTGCGGCCCCGTGAGGAGCCTCGCCTCGTCGAGCTCCAGAAGCCAGAGGCCAGGCTCTAAGGCCTGGGCGGCGTCTAGACGCTCCGCGGCGCCGCCCAGATCCCGGGAGAGCGGCGCGGGCCGCAGCAGCGTCGCCATGCTCACCCCCCAGGTGGCCGTCCAGCCAGGCCGCTCGCCTTGTCGGCGCTGCAGCCCAGAGGCGATGATGGAGAGCTCCTCCAGCTCCACCGCCCCCGCCACGCCGCGCAGCTCAACCCAGCGCAGGCCCGCGATGAGGCCCTCTTCAGCGCAGGGCCAGTACGGCGGCGTGAGCTGCATCATCGCCTTCTGGTTCACCTGACCGCCACGACCGTCCAGGCGCGCGGTGTAGCCAGAGTTGAGCAGCATGCAGAGGTAAGCGAACTCTCGCGCCTGCAGGTGGTCACGCGCACGATCGTCCCCCTCGGCGTAGCCGATCGCCCGGGCGTTGTACGCCCGCGCGAGGCGTGCGAGCACCGAGGGCCGCTCGGGCTCTAAGGCCTGGGCGTCTAGGTAAGCCTCGATCGCGCCATTGAGGGTGTCGATCCCCTCCGCGCGCCGGGCAAAACGTTCATCTCCGGTGGCCAAGGCGAGGTCTACGGGGCTGGGGCCCTTGTCGCGCCATCCCAAGCAGCCGCCGAGCAGGCCGAGCGCCATGACGATCGCGCCGCGCGCCAAACGCCGCGCCGTCCATGTCTCGCTGTTCCTCACGGGCGCTCCTTTTGTTGGCGCCGCGCGCAGCGGCTTGCCTTGGGTTCTACCAGCAAGGTATAAACAGCAGGTCGTGCGCGCGTCCACTCACTGTGGCGCAACCAGGACGCGCTCTATGTGTGCCCGGGTGGTGGAATGGTAGACACAGGGGACTTAAAATCCCTTGCCCGTAACGGGCGTGTGGGTTCGACTCCCACTCTGGGCATCCCCCCTCGTTGACAGCGGACTCGCGCGGATCTACGGTATCGATGGCGCCTCGGCGCACCGCCGGGATCTCCTGAACCCAAGCGGACTCTCCTGGAGTCGGAACGCTCGATGGGCAAGGTCATAGGAATCGACCTCGGGACGACAAACTCGGTCTGCGCCTACATGGATCGGCGTGAGCCTGTCGTCATCATCAACTCCGAGGGGGGCCGCGTGACCCCTTCGGTGGTTGGCATCTCCAAGAACGGAGAGCGGTTCGTCGGGGACATCGCGAAACGCCAGCTCCTCATCAACCCTGAAGCCACGATCCACTCGATCAAGCGCTTCATGGGTCGCCGCTATCGCGACGCGCTCTCGGACTGCTCGTCAGTGCAGTACAAGGTCGTCGAGACGCGGAACGGGGACTGCGGCGTCGAGGTGGGTGACCGGCTGTACCTGCCTCAAGAGATCTCGGCGATGATCCTGCAGAAGCTCCGAAAGTCCGCCGAGGACTTCTTGGGCGAGCAGGTCACTGAAGCCGTGATCACCGTGCCGGCCTACTTCACCGACCGCCAGCGCCAGGCCACCAAAGACGCGGGCACCATCGCCGGGCTGAACGTCCTGCGCATCATCAACGAGCCCACGGCGGCGGCCTTGGCCTACGTTCACGATCGTAAACGCTCCTCGACGATCGCGGTGTATGACTTCGGCGGCGGCACCTTCGACATCTCTTTGCTAGAGGTTGACCGCGACCTCGCCGAGGTGCGCGCCACCCGCGGCAACAACGCCTTGGGCGGGGCCGACATCGACAACAAGGTCGTCCACTGGCTCCTGGAGGAGTTCTACAAAGAGCACGGCATCGACGTGTCCGATGACAAGGTCGTGCTCCAGCGCCTGCGTGACGCCGCCGAGCGGGCCAAGCTCGAGCTCTCCGCGGCGTACGACACCGACATCCACCTCCCCTTCTTGTTGGCGAACGCCTCGGGCCCCAAACATCTCCAGTGTACGCTGACCCGGGCCACCTTCGAGAGCCTCGCGATGCCGCTCTTTGAGCGCACCATCGAAGAGTGCCGCCGGGCGATGGAAGACTCGCGCATGAGCCCCGAGGACATCGACGAGGTCATCCTCGTCGGCGGCTCCTCCCGCATCCCCATGGTGCAGGCCATGGTGCAGGAGCTCTTTAAGCGCCCGCTCAACAAGTCCTTCAACCCCGATGAGGTCGTCGCCGTGGGCGCGGCGATTCAGGCGGGCATCTTGGAGGGCGACGTCAAGGCCGTCACGCTCTTGGACGTCACCAACTTCTCCTTGGGCATCGAGGTTGAGGGGCGGCGCTTCGCGAAGCTCATCCCCAAGAACACCACCATCCCTACGCAGAAGACCCAGCTCGTCTCTACCGTCGCCGAGAACCAGCGCACGGTGAAGATTCATGTGCTGCAGGGCGAGAGCCCTGACGCCCGGGACAACGTCTCCTTGGGCGACTTCGAGCTCGTGGGCATCCCGCCGGCCAAACGCGGTGAGCCGCGGATTCACGTCAAGTTCGCCATCGACAGCAACGGCATCGTGCATGTCTCCGCCAAAGACAGCCGCTCCGGCGTCTCCGGCGAGATCACCATCGAGGCCCCCACGGGCATGACCCAGTCCCAGATCGAGGAGCTGCGCGAGGAGCACGAGACGATCCACCGCCGCAGCACCGACAGCCACGAGATGAAGGAGCTGCGCCACCAGATCGAGAAGCAGCTCGTCTCGTTGGAGAACTTCTTGCGGGACAACCGGGGCTTCTTACACAAGAAGGACATCTTCGAGATCGAGCAGGCCCTCAAGCGTGGGCGTATGGCGCTCTTGAAGTCCTCGGACAAGACGAACCTCGACGATCTCTCGATGTACCTCGCGCGCTTCTTCGCCCACCTCGCCGACAAGGCCGGCGGCGGGGACGCCCCGGTCCACTGAGCGCCGCGCGCCGCCCCGCCAACGCAAGAGGCCGCCCCCCACCGGGGCGGCCTCTTTGTCTCTGGGCTTGTTCTCTGCCGCGCCTCCAAGCCCTGAAGCGAACGAGGCCGCCCCGATCGGGACGGCCTCGTCGTCATCTCAAGAGGAGCGCTACTTCTCCTTCTTGCTCTCTTCTTTGGCCTTGTTTTTGGCCTCCTTCTTCTTGGCCTTGGCGTAGCCCTTCGGGTCGCCCGCCTGCCACATCTTGTCGGCCTCGGCCTTCCAGTCAATCACCTCAAACGGCACGCCCGCCTTCTCAAGCTGCGGCGTGATGACGTCCGCCGGGCCGACGAGGGTGAACACCTCATGGCCAGTGCAGCGCTCCATCTGGGCCTGGATGTCGTCCTTGGTGACCGCGGCGAGGCGATCGGCCTTGCCCTCGATGTGGCTCCAGTCTTCGCGATACGACGGGGAGATGCGCGCGATCATCTGGTCCGTGCTCTGCTGGCCCAAGGCGTATTGCCGGGCGAACGAGAGCTTCTTCACGGCGATCATGTCCTCAGGGATGTTCCCCGCGCCCGCCTCCTCAGAGAGACGGATGAAGGTGGTCACCGCGAGGCCGACGCCGTCGTTCTGAACGAGCGAGCTGAGCGTCAACAGCGCCGCGCCACCCGGCCAAGAGGTCTGGCCCGAGCCCGCGCCGTAGGTGGCGCCAGACTGCTCACGCAGGGCGACCCAAGCCTGCTCGTCAAGCACGTCGGCCAAAAGGCGCCGAGCCTCTAAGTTCTCGTTCGTGGCGGGGCCGATCTGGCAGACCATCGTGACGCCGGTCTGGGAGACACGATCCTTGTTGAGCACGAACACCCGACGGCCCTCAGGCGGCGGCGGCGGACCGGGGGGGAGCGGCTGAGGTTTGCCAGAGGCTCCCTCAACAACCCAGCCCTCAAAGTAGGTGCGCACGGCGGCTTCAGTGCGCGCGGGGTCTACACGACCGACGATGTACAGCGTGGAGTTTGCGGGCTGAATCAGCTCGTGGAAGTGCGCGGTAGCCTGGGCCTCGGTGATGGTGGCGAGGCTGTCGTAGTAGGCCTCATCCTCAAAGAAGCCCAGGGGGTGCCCCGGGAAGAGCGTGGTGTAGGTGAGATAACCCTCCCACCAGCCGACCTCTTTGTTGCGGTTACGAACGAGGCTCTTCTTCCAGATCTTGATGTTGGACTTGGTCTCGACGAAGTTGACCTCGGCCTCGTCAATGCTGCGACGCAGCATGTAGAGCAGCCCCTCGATGTTCGCCGACGAGCCGACGATCCCCTCGCGCCAGCTCGTGCTGGTGAGAGAGCCTTCCCAGCCACCGGCGTAGCGGAGGGGGTCTTCCATCGGGCTGAGCTGGAAGTCGAGGCCAAAGTTGACCATGTCGGTGAGCCCAGGGACGGGCTCCGTGGCCATGCCACCGTCGGCCACGAGGTGCACCCGGGCCAAGGGCGCCGTGCCATACGGCATCACGATGACACGCAGGCCGTTCTGGAGGGTGTACTCCTTCACGTCGGTGAGCTTGGGCGGCACCATGATGCCCTTGAGGAGATCGGCGTTGATCTCCGAGGGGTCGATCATCGTGATGGTGTCGGCCTGGCGCACGGCGCCTTTGTACACCGCGTCTGAGGAGTCCGTGACGATGTCGTTGTCGTCGTAGGGCTCAAGCACGACGGTGACCGCGCGCTCGCGGGTGAGGTAGGTCTTCGCGAAGTTACGCGCCTTCGAGATATCGACCGCCTGGAGCCACTCGAACATCTTCGAGTAGTAGCGGGCGTCGCCGGTGAAGTGCACAAACTCGGCGGTGTCCGTCGCGCGGCCTGAGCCGACGCTCGAGACCGACTCAACGGAGCGGAAGTAGTACGCCATCTGGGAGTAGCGAGAGCGCTCGTAGGTGATCCGCTGAAACTGGAGCTGATCCGCGGCCCAGACCAAGAACAGGGCGTCTAGGGCCTTCTCAGAGATCTTGAGGGGATCCTGACCGGGACCGACCTCGATGAAACACATCGCTGAGGAGTTCACCTCTTCGATGAGCGGGAAACAGCCGAAGCCGTTGAGGTCGTCGAGGCTGTCGGTGAGGGGATCCCAGTCGGGGTTGAGGTAGGAGCCGATGGCGTAGTTCAGCAGGTTCACCGCGACCTGCATCTCGGGCTGGTTCGGGCGGTAGCCGCCGGGCAGAGACCAGCCGAGGATCACCGTCGTCTTCTCGACGCCGGCCTTGTGGTAGAACGGGCCACGGGACACTGGCGGAGGGGGCTCTGACGCCGGGCCGGACACCCGCACAGGGGCGTCGATGAGCTCGAGCTTGCCGGTGGGGTTCTTGGGATCGACGAGCAGCTCGCTGGGGAACGACTCTTGGATGAGCTGGGGCACATCATCCAAGGAGAAGTCACCGACGACGACGATGGTGGTGTTCTCGGGCCGGTAGTTGGCGTCGGTGAACGCCTGCACGTCGGCGAGGTTGATGTTGTTCAGCGAGTCGTGGGTGCCGATGCCGAGGCGATGGTAGGGGTGACCTTCGGGGTAGAGCGCCTCACGCATGTAGCCCAAGGCCGAGCCGTCGGAGTTCTCGTAGCGCATGCGGAGCTCGTTGCGCACGATCTCACGCTCGGTGAGCACGTCCTGCTCCACCACGCCGAGCACGGGCTCGGTGAGCCGCATCGCCTCGAGCTTCAGCAACGGGACCAGGGCGTCTTTGGGCGCCACGGTCATGTAGTTGGTCCAGTCCGAGGCCGTAGAGGCGTTCAGGTTGGCGCCGAACTCCTCCAGGACGTCCCAGACCTTGGGCAAGGTGCCGTGCACCGACCGGAACCACAGGTGCTCGACGAGGTGGGCGATGCCTTCTTTGCCGACGGGATCGTGGGAAGAGCCACGATCGATGACCATCGTGATCGAGACGATGGGCTGGGAGTGATCCTCTTGGAAGAGGATCCGCAGGCCCGACGGGAAGGTGTAGTCGGAGATGCCGATGTCGTACTGGTCAAGGGCAAGGTCGAGGCTAGGACGCGGATACTCCTCGGCCAACGCTGGGCTCGACACGCCGATGAACGACCCCAAGACGAGGCCGGTGGTCAAGCGAAGGTTCATTCGGACTCCGAAAGAGGTTGGGACGATGATGAGTCGCCATACCGACGACCTGAGGGGGAGAGCGTACCGTGAACGCCCGAGTGTACAGCTCGCGTGCGCCACCGAGACGAATAGTTAACCCTTTCGCCCGGAAGATCGCGCCGAGAGGGGCCAAAAACCCTCGCCGAGAGGGGTTCGGCGTCTCTGGTGCCCGGCCTCTGGGCGAAGGACGCGGCGGTGATTGCTGGCGCGCTGGGCGGCCAAGCTTGGCCAGGCCGACCCGTGGCGAAGGACGCGCTGAAGCAAAAAACCCCTCTCGGCGAACCGAGAGGGGATGATGGTGGAGCTGAGGGG
>Ga0066604_10002007_pt1 | contig 10711 bp, 5 predicted proteins | sample Higcelwee11metaG_FD_59501 | JGI IMG/M metagenome (GOLD analysis project Ga0066604, IMG submission 59501) | Freshwater pond sediment microbial communities from the University of Edinburgh, under environmental carbon perturbations - High... | ecosystem: Environmental > Aquatic > Freshwater > Pond... | reverse complement strand
GACAGAGGTCATCTGCACGATGGCCATGCCGCCAAGAGCACAGGCAATGAGAATCAGAATACCGAATCCTAAACCAATCTTGATACCGAGTTTTAAGTTCTTCATTAGCTCGCCCCGATAGTAGAAACGTTTCTCTTGGAAAAAAAATAGCCCTTGTCGAAAAGTAAACTTAAAAAATATGAGACTATACTGTGAAAGACTGCATGCGCATGGGCTCCACGACAACATCATACATTGTTATCTTATTCACAAAATATTGATAACTGTCAACCGTTACTAAATAAATTTTCTCCACGGGTTCCATCCCCCTTGTCCGGAGATGTCCATAGGTGACCCCACCCGATGCGCCCATGCGTGAGAAGGTGCCAAATGATGGACCGGCGGGGATTATCTTTGTTTATGGGATGGTGCGCCCAGCAACAGGAGTGATATTATGCAAAATAATTTCACAAACGTTACCCAGCCAAGGTTTTCTCTTTTAATTTCAGGAAGGATGTGCGAAATTGATGCTGGAAGGGGAATGCATGGCGGTTATACACAAAATTCTGGTATTCATTGCATGGGCAGGCATCTTGCTGTTTGCAACGCCCTCCAGGCTTGCAGCCGAGAAGACCGTGCCAAGAATCCTGGTGCTGCATAGCTATCACCAGGGTCTGGAATGGACTGATGGCGTCCAGGCAGGTATCGAGTCGGTTTTTCGGGACAGTGGGGCAGCGTTTGACCTGGATGTGGTTTACCTGGATCGTGCCCGTTCCGGGGTTGGCCCACCCTGGGAACGAATGCTTGCCAGCGTCAAGGAACTCTTGCGTACCAAGATTCAGGACCGGACCTATGATTTGGTTCTCGTGACTGACAACGACGCATTGGCTCTGGCGCTTGACGAGCGTGACTGGCTGGCCCGGGACATTCCGGTCATCTTCGCCGGGATCAACGGCTATGAGCCCTCCCAACTCAAGGGACAGCGCAACATCACTGGCGTGTCGGAAGAGCCTGATTTCGCCGCCACCATCGAACTTGCCCGTCGACTTGACCCTTCCATCAGGCATATTTTGTTTCTTGGCGAAGACACCCATACCGGTCGATTAAACCGGGAGATATTCCTGCGTCAGACGGTAAAGATACAGGCGGAAATGGACGTCCATTTCATAAGCGAGACGAACATCGCCGTTCTGGAGCGCCAGTTGGCCGATCTGGGGCGGGGTTGGATGGTCATCCCGTGCAGTCGTCCATTCGACGAACGGGGTCTGCTCCCGGTGAGCGAGGCAGCCGAGCGACTAAGTAAGACATCGAGGGCTCCGGTCTTCGTTGCATGGGACTTCTGGATGGGGCCAGGCCCTGTGGGCGGCAAAGTGGTATCCTCCCTGGCTCAGGGTGAGGCCGTGGCTCGACTTGCCCAACGCGTCCTTCACGGCGAACCAGCGGATTCTCTGCCGGTGGTCGTCGAAAGCCCCAACGTTTACATGGCCGACAAGACCGCATTGGACCGTTTTGGGTATGACCTTGACAGACTTCCCGATGACACCGTGTTTCTGCACTTTCAGCCCGGTTTCTATGACCAGTATGCACGGTTGGTCTGGAGTTATGGAGCAGTCTTGGGGTTATTCGTGACGTTGAGCGTTCTGCTGGGTACCAATATCATACGCCGCCGACGCTACCAGGCGCGATGCGAGGAACAATCCAGATTTATTGGAACGCTTCTGGAAACCATCCCGGCCCCAATATTCTATAAGTATGCCGACGGACGATACCAGGGTTGCAACTCCTCGTTTGAACGCTTTCTCGGCATTCCTCGGGGAAGAATTGTCGGGCAGACCCCGCAAGAGTTGTTCAAATCCGAGGATGGAGCAACCTTTCATCGGCGCGACGTGGAACTGATGGAAAAAGGCACCGAACAGGTTTACCTGCACACGATGCTCACGCCAGCCGGGATGCGTGCCGTCATCGTCCACAAAGCCGTGCTGCGAGACGCAATGGGGAGATGCAAAGGCATCGTGGGCTATTTGGCGGATGTGACCGAACTGCATGCTCGGGAGAAGGCCCTTGAGGAAAGCGAACGGTTTCTGCTTGAAGTGCAACGTATCGCTAACCTTGGCGGCTGGAAGGCCAGCCTCGACACGGACTACCTGTTCTGGACCGACCAGGTGAACCGCATCATTGAAGCCCCCCTGGATTACAAGCCCGGCCTGCGCGAAGGCCTCACTATCTTCGCTCCCGAATATATAGCCGCCGTCAAGGAACTGATCCGGGCTTTCAACCGTACCGAACAGCAGGAGCCACGGGTGCTTGAGTGTGAGATCATCACGCGCACGGGAGTCCGCAGGTGGGTCGAGTTACGTTTTTTGTGGCATGCAGATGAATCCGGATCACCCCTGGCGGTCGGCACTATCCGCGACATCGACAGGACCAAACGCGCCGAGATGGACCTCATACAGGCCAAGGTGAAGGCTGAGGCTGCCAACCAGGCCAAAAGCGAATTCCTGGCCAACATGAGCCATGAAATCCGGACGCCGCTCAACGGCATCATGGGGATGCTCCAACTCTTGCATGCTACAGAGATCAACGAGGAGCAAAAGGAATACGTGTTGGCAGCCGTGCAATCGTCCAAGCGCTTGGCGCAGCTTCTTTCAGACATCCTTGATTTGTCCCGGGTGGAGGCAGGGAAAATGGAGGTTTCCCTGGAAGACTTTGAGATTAAAGACGTCATGGACGCCATTGTGCAGCTCTTTCAACCCACTGCGAAGAACAAAAATCTGAATATTCGTGTGCATATCAATTCGGAGATACCCTCTAGACTGAAAGGCGATGCTGCCCGATTACAGCAAGTCCTTGGGAACTTGGTGGGAAACGCGATTAAATTCACAAAAACAGGAGGCATCGAGATAGATGTTCACCCTGTGCCTCAAAAGGATAAGAACACTTTTCGACTTCTTTTTTCCGTGGCGGACACAGGAATTGGCATTTCTGATGACAAATTAGGAAGTCTATTCAAACCATTTACGCAAGTCAGTCAAGGATACACGAGAGAATTCCAAGGTGCTGGCCTTGGTTTATCCATTTGCAAAAAACTTGTTCAACTTATGGGAGGGAACATTGCTGTAGAAAGTGAACTGGGTGTAGGAACGACCGTGAACTTCTGTGTCGGGTTCCAAATGGCGGACTCTGACACAAAAGCAGCACCCCCGCTCTTGTTGGCGACAAGCACCCCGCATGCTCTTTCGATCCTTTTTGTCGAGGACGAAAAGGTGAATCGTCTCACCACGAAGCGACTGGTTGAAAAGCGCGGTCATCGTGTGGTCGCGGTCGAGGATGGACAACAGGCCGTGCATGCCCTGAAGGAAGGCGATTTTGACGTTATCCTGATGGATGTCCAGATGCCGGTTATGGACGGCGTGGAGGCCACTAGGCGCATCAGGGCTGGCGAGGCAGGCAAGGACAGGGCGGGTATTCCGATCATTGCCCTGACAGCTTACACCATGGCGGGCGACCGGGAGAAATTTCTTGCCGCTGGGATGAACTATTATATCGCCAAGCCCGTCGATATAGCTGATGTTGAATCCGCCTTGGTGAGAGTGTTGGGCAACGCATCAAGACCTCAGGGTGATAACAGCGTCACCGAGGAAGATAATCAGGCATCAATTGAATCAGGTTAAAGTGCTTGTGCCTCGCGACATTGGAGAAATGATCACGCCAATCATCATGACCTCACAAAGACCCAGAAATCGATGCAGTGCAACTATCCTTGAGAATAGTCGGTGTTATGGCGTGCTTAAGCCCATCGCCCTTGAGCTAATCGCCGCCGGAGCAGTTAACGGGAACGGATGAGGCGGACCAGCCTGTCAGGTAGCCGTTCGTGGCCAGGATACCTTCGATGCTTCATCCTTTGGTTCTCTTGAGCTTAATCTGACCCACTACCAGACGTGAAATGATCATGGTGAAGTGGCAATCTGAAAATTGCTCTCCAAATCAATGAAATATGCCAAAATTGAAGTAGTCCTTAGCTGGAAAAAGACTTAGATTCGGCCTATACATGAGGCGTCCTATATAACCAGGGGGAGTCATGAGATATGGACAAGGGAAGACCTTCCTTTCCTCCATGTTGTGGCGGCTTGTCGCCATCTCAGCGGTCACCATTCTTGCGTCGGGGGGCTTCTTTGCCTTGTCCAGGTTTTGGGATTTTTTGGAGGTCTCCCGCAAACTCCGCGAGAACTACGTAGTGGAGCAGAAGGCGGTAATGAGGGACGAGGTAACGCAGGCAGTGGCATCCGTTCAGTATGAGCTTTCGCTGGCTGAAGTCCGCCTACGCGAGAGCATTCGCAGACAAGCCGATAACGCCCATGCCCTGGCCACCAACATTTACGAGAAGAATCATGGGAAGATTCCGGACGAAGTCATCGCCGAGACCATCCGGGAGGCTCTCCGCTCTCTGCGCTTTAACAACGGCCGCGGCTATTTTTTCATCACTCGGTTGGACGGGGTGGAGATTCTCTTCGCCGACCGTCCGGAACTAGAAGGGCAGAACCTGCTCCAAATGGTGTCCCAGGACGGCAAGCCGGTGATCCAGGACATGATCGCCTTGACTCGACAGGCGGGGGGAGGTTTCTACGAGTACCAGTGGACCAAGCCAGGTGCGGCAGGAACCGGCCACCGCAAGATTGCTTACCTCAGACATTTCAGCCCGTTCGACTGGTTCATCGGGACCGGAGAGTATCTTGAAGACGTGGAAGGGGACATCCAGGGCGAAGTGTTGGAGCGGTTGGCCCGGGTCCGTTTCGGCAAAGAAGGTTACCTGTTCGGCTCCACACTGTCCGGGAACCCCCTCTTTACCAGCGGCAAGGTGATCCGTGGCGGCCCAAGCGTCTGGGACCTGACCGATCCTAACGGGGTCAAGATCATCCAGGAGCAGAGCCGGATCGCACGGGAATCTGAGGGGGGGTTCATGGAATACTCCTGGGTCAAGCTGAACGGCCACGAGCCCTCGCCCAAGATCGCCTTTGTCAAGTCCATCCCCGAGTGGGGCTGGCAGATAGGCGCGGGATTCTATGTCGATGACATTGACGGCGAGATCGCAACGCGCGCCGCTATACTGCGGGAGGGCCTCGTCCGGAGCGCATACCCGCTGGGAGGCCTGTTGCTGGCGCTTTTAGGCTTGTCGTTTTTGATCGCGCGGTCATTCGCCCGTCGTCTCAGGTCCCATCTCTTGGCCTTTCGGACCGACTGCAACAAGGAGAATGGAGCGGGAAGAGTGGATGCCTCCGGCCTGGAGTGGGCTGAATTCCTGGACTTGGCCCAGGTGACCAACCACCAAGCCGATCTCAGGGAAGCAGCAGAGGCCGAGGTCCGGGAACGGACCGACGCGCTTGACCGCTATTTCACCCTATCCCTGGACCTGCTCTGCGTCACGGACCTGGAAGGTCGCTTCCAGCGGCTGAACCCGGAATGGAAAAAGGTCTTGGGCTATCCCCTGGAGAATCTCATTGGAAAGATGTCCCTAGATTTAGTGCACCCTGAGGACGTCCAGGGGACGATTGATGCGGTCGGCCATCTCGGGCACGGGCAGGACGTATTGGGCTTCGTCAACCGCTTTCGGTGCGCCGATGGAACCTACCGCTGGTTGGAATGGCGTGGCCGTCCCAGCGGTGGCATGATCTACGCGGTGGCCCGGGACATCACAGTGCGTAAGGGGATAGAAGAGTCTCTGAAAATCACTGAACAGCGTTTCCGAACCTTGTTGAACGATGTGGATATGGTCGCTGTACAGGGATATGATAAGGATCGCCGGGTCTTCTACTGGAACAAGGCCAGCGAACGCATTTATGGATATACCGAGAGGGAAGCCATTGGTCTCAAATTAGAGAATCTTATCGTACCCGGGAACATGCGTGATGTGGTTATACGGGATATTCAAGGCTGGTTGGAAAATGGTACACCTATTAAGGCTGGAGAGATGATCCTGGAGCGCAAGGATGGGACTTTGATACCGGTCTATTCTTCCCACGTCATGCTGGAAAATGCATCTGGTGAAAAGGCGTTGTACTGTATCGATGTGGATCTTACCGATATCAAGAAGGTCCACGATCAACTTCTATTGGCGAAAGAATCATCCGAAGCAGCAAATGAGGCCAAAAGCGAATTTTTGGCCAATATGAGCCATGAAATTCGGACGCCTCTCAACGGCATCATGGGTATGCTTCAACTTATACGGGACACCCCCCTTGATGAAGAACAGGGCCAATTTCTCGACTTGGCCCTTGAGTCGAGCAAAAGGTTAACGCGTCTTTTATCCGACATTCTGGACCTCTCTAGGGTGGAGGCGGGTAAGTTGCAGATGCAACTTGAGGCCTTCGAATTGGAAGCGTTAGTGAAACAACTCGCCGCACTCAACGAACCGGTTTCGCTCCAGACGGGAGTTCGTTTCAAGATTATGATTCATCCTGGCTTGCCCAGGTCAGTCCTCGGCGACAGCATCCGGCTTCAGCAGGTTCTTACCAACCTGATCGGTAATTCCTTCAAGTTCACGACATCAGGCAGCGTGAGCTTGGAAATCAATCAGTTGCCGTCGCGTCGGCCAGGTGAGGCCCATGTGCTATTTGTTGTCTCGGATACTGGGTGCGGCATGGACGAGAGTATGCTGGAAAAATTGTTTGAACCGTTTACTCAGGCCAGCCAGGGTAATACCCGACGTTACCAGGGGGCGGGGCTTGGGCTTTCCATCGTCAAGCGCATCGTGGAGCTTATGGGCGGGACCATCAGCGTCGAGAGCGAGATCGGAGTAGGAACGACTTTTTACGTCGCCACACCCTTCAAGCTCATTCCATCGGATGCGGTGGGCGAGGAGAAATCCACAGGCACTGGGGATGCTTTTGCCCAGGGAGAATTCCGTATCCTGATAGCCGAGGATGACATGGTGAGTTCTCTTGCGGTCTCCAGACTACTGGAAAAGAAAGGGTTCCATACCCATGTGGCTGGTGACGGCCAAGAAGCCCTGGACGCGTTACGGGAAATGGACTTCGACCTCATCCTCATGGATGTTCAGATGCCAGTAATGGATGGGGTTGAGGCCACCACGCGCATTAGAGCCGGTGAGGCTGGCTGGGCCAAGGCGGGTATTCCGATCATTGCCATGACGGCTTATTCCATGGCGGGAGACCGTGAGAAGTTTCTTGAAGCCGGAATGGACGATTATGTCGCCAAACCAGTTGATAACGCAGATGTTTTGGCCGCAATGGCGAGGGTGAAGGCGAAACGTTTAGGACTGTGCAGGTGCTCACCCCGATGAGGTGACTCACACCAAGCGGGACTCGTAAGAACTCGTGTCCCCTAACCTCGTAAAAACTCCCGTCCCTGGACACTTGAACCGAGCCTTGGCGATCCACAGGTCGGACTCACCGGCCTCACGCGGGCAAGAATATGAGGAATCTCATGCACTGCGAATCTCCAGTTGGCCATCCCTTCCTCCTCAACGGTGATGGGGGGGGGATAGCCCTTCTCGAAAGTCCGGGCTACAGCTGAAGTGGCTCGATTAACCCGCCCAGGGGGTGGCCGCATTAACCCACCCATGGTATGGGCGCATATGGGTGCCCATCAAAATATATGAGTGCACATACAATAAAATCCCAGGAAGGGGACTCGTCGCGCAGTGGGGTAGAGTCCGTGGAAGGGGCAAAGGAAGTGACCGCCGAGGCCCCTGGAGAAAAACGGGCCAGGGTAAACTCACAGGCTCCAGTGGCGCTCTCCGGCTGTCCCTGTGTCAAAACCCGCGTCTGCAATCATCCAAGGATAAAATGATGATCAGCCCCGCCCCTGGGCACTGGGTTTAACGCGAGTCCTCTTTCTCGCGTCTTACGTCAAAGTAAAGGTATTCCGGCCACCCAGCGCTTTAATCGAACCTGTCCCAGCTGCGCCTTCTTCTTTCATTTGATCAATCAACCTTTTGAGTACATGGGCTTGGTGAGCCAATTCACCCACCGACTGAGCAGACTGGCGCATCGCATCAGAAGTTTCTGATGAGATTCTATTCACGTCATCCACGGCGCGATTAATCTCTTCACTTGTTGCAGACTGTTCTTCAGATGCTGTTGCAATAGAACGAACTTGGTCTGTTGTTAAGTCAACGAGACTAACAATCGAGTTAAGGGCTTCTCCCGATTGACTTGCAAGTACTGTAGCAGAATCAATTCGAGAAACCGCCAAATCAACGTTATCAATATTTTTCTTAGCACCACTTTGAATTCCTCGAATAGCTTCACCAACTTCTTTAGTTGCAGCCATCGTTTTTTCTGCAAGCTTTCGAACCTCATCTGCTACTACTGCAAACCCCCGCCCAGCATCGCCAGCACGCGCAGCCTCAATCGCGGCATTTAAAGCTAAAAGGTTTGTCTGGTCAGCAATGTCAGAAATAACGTTCAATATTTGTCCTATGTTTTCTGCTTGTTTGCCAAGTGCGGTCATGTCGCTTTTGAGTTCTAATGCAGCAGACTGCACTTCTCCAATTCCACGGACAACCTTAGTGACAACCTTTGCACCATCTTGAGCCTTATGCTTTGCCTGATCTGCTGTATCCGCCGCCTGCGATGCATTCTTTGCAACCTCTAGTACTGTTGCGTTCATTTCTTCCATTGCAGTCGCAGTTTCTGAAACACGATCCGACTGAATTTCTGCACCTCGAGTTGATTTCTCAATCTGGGCGGATAATTCTTCTGAAGATGAATTCAATATTTCTACGACACCTTCAATGTGCCCTGCTGCAGCAAGCATCCCTTCAGCCTTGGCGTGCTCAGCTTGAGTTCTAGCTACTTCGGCCTCTTTCATGGCTAGAATAGCCTTTTCAGATTGCTCGGAGGCTTTTAAGCTGCTTTGCTCAGCTTCTTGAATCTTAGACTTTAAATTTTCAATCATTGCCCCCAGTGAATCCTTTAAGCTTCCCAGTTCATGTGAAAATTTTTCAACAATCTTTGCGTCCAAATCCCCGCTGGCAACACTTTTTGCAAACGCGATCAGATGATTAATTGGGTTTGTAATTGATCTGGCCAAAATAAAGGCGAGACACAAGGCAATTATAAGTGTCAATCCGATTGATAAGTAAATCTTAAGCAGTGTGCTTGATATTTCGCTCTGGATCTTTGCAAGACTGCCAACAACATCTTCAAGCTCAAGATTTCTAACCTTATTTATATCGTCGATAACTTTTGTAATTGTAGAGAAAAAGTCTTTTGCATTTATGCCGAAATTTCCTTCTTTTGATTTTGAAAGAACAGAATTAAATGACTTGTTAACGCCAGACCATGATTCAGACTGCCTGCATTCATTCAGTGAGTTTCTTGAAGAAGCACTAAGAACCAACGCTTTAGAGTCCAAATTTGCATCAATGTTCGCCTTAAAAGCAATCAAATTTGCAAAGATTGCGTCATCAATTGGCTTATCAACTGTCAATATACCAGAGACGGTGGCTCTTAATTTCCCCGCGTTTTCTTTCGCCGTTTCCAGTATGATTATTGTAGTTAAAGCTTTTCCAAACCCTCTTGTCGTTTTTGAGTTAGCTATTGACGTCTCCGTGTTCATAAGTGTCGCAATTATTTTGCCATAAACATCGAAAACTTCTTTCGCAGAACCATTTTGATTGGCAATATTTCTAATTTTTTCTACTTCATCGATAGATTCAGATGTGCTTCCCTTGACCAGGGAGGTAGCTAACTTGAGTGACTCAATAACTGGCAAAATTTTAGAATCGGTTTCTTTTCTTTGCGAAAGCATATCGTCACGCGACCCACCAGACAAGAATACTGACGTTCTTCCTCTTTCCTTCTGTAATTCATGTATCAAATCGGAAACAGAAATTAATAAATTGGTGTTTTTAGCCATGTCTTCAACTATATTAATCTGCCTAATGTTTTCATTAACGTATACCATGCCAAGAACAACAAACGACAGCAAAGGTATTGCTACCAATATAATCAGCTTGTGCGAAATTTTCATTGTATTACCCCGGGTTATAAATAATGTTTTGTATGCGGCAATGTCTAACGTAAAAAAAACTTAAGGAAATTTACTATCCCAGAAAAACTCTTGGTGCAAGCAAATGTTTAAATTTGAACAGCGTCAGGCGAGACGTAAAAATTTCAAGTGATAGTATTTGCCATATCAGTCTGCTTGATAAATTAACGACATCAAAATAAAATCATTCGCCTTTGTGGCTCTCTACATCTGATCACACATCAAACCTCGCGTTAGATTCGTTCAAGCAGAGCCGCGTGAGCAGTAACCTCCCTGGTTATCCCTAGTGCTCTTCGACTACTATCATCAAAACACCGAGAATGTAAAAAAGGCCATCCAAATGAAATCGATTAGGATTCTGACCAGGATTGCTACAAATCCGTGTTCAAAAAAACCGAGTCCGCCTCAGGCGTCAACCTGTTCAATCAGTACGGCAACTCCGCCATCAGGTCTCGAAGGCTAGAGGCAATCCCGCAGCGGGCGCGTACACGATCTTTTCATTATGGCTCACGCCGCCATTCTTTGCCAGCTATGGGAAAGCAGCGTTTTGCTCAGTGTGCGGTTTTTCCTAGAGCCCAGGCGTGGTGGAGTAGCCCCATTTCCTTTTCGGGTTCGCCACACCTGGCCCCCCGGAGCTCGAGGCGGCCCCATCCTGGGGTTTCCCCCCGATTCGGGGTTTGGGGTGCCCCCAGTCTGTTGGGGCAACCGCCCAGAAAATCTC
>Ga0066604_10002004_pt1 | contig 10715 bp, 8 predicted proteins | sample Higcelwee11metaG_FD_59501 | JGI IMG/M metagenome (GOLD analysis project Ga0066604, IMG submission 59501) | Freshwater pond sediment microbial communities from the University of Edinburgh, under environmental carbon perturbations - High... | ecosystem: Environmental > Aquatic > Freshwater > Pond... | reverse complement strand
ATTTCGAAAGCTGATGGAAATATAATCACAAACTACCACGTAATTGAGGCAGCACTCAATAACTCAGGCAAACAGTCAAGCAATGCGAAGATAGAAGTTATTCTTGCAAGTGACAAGGAAAAGTCTTATGAAGCTCAAATAGTAGGTGGTGACAGCAAAACTGATTTGGCGGTTTTAAAGATAGATGCAAAAGATCTTCCTGCAGCCGAGTTTGGTAATTCAGATGATCTAAAAGTTGGGGATCTTGCAGTTGCAATCGGAAACCCAGGTGGCCTTGAATATATGGGTTCTGTTACAGTTGGAGTAATAAGCGGATTGAACAGAACAATACCTGTAACTGATGGAAAAGAACTTAAGCTTTTACAAACCGATGCAGCAATCAATCCTGGTAATAGCGGTGGAGCACTTGTTAATTCACAAGGGCAGGTTATAGGTATCAATACAGCAAAAATAAGTGCTGAAGGTTTTGAAGGACTTGGTTTTGCAATTCCAATCAACAAGGTTAAAGAAATTACTAGCAGTCTTATGGAGTTCAAATATGTTAAAGGAAGACCTCTTTTAGGAATACAAGCTGATGATAGGTTTACTGAAGAGGTTGCTAAAGAATATGATGTTCCTATGGGCGTATTGGTTTCACAGGTTACTCCTTTCACAGGTGCATATAAGGCTGGTATAACTTCAGGAGATATTATCACAAAGTTTGATGGTAAGAGTGTTAAGAGTGTAAGTGATATTAACGAGATTAAAAACAAACATAAGCCAAATGATATTGTTAATGTTGAAATCTATAGAGATGGCGAGACTAAGACTCTAAAGGTACAGTTAACTGAAGATAAGGGTGCAACAAAGTAAAATAACTAAGGAAGAAGGTGTTGAATGCCATAAGCATTCAGCACCTTTTGATTGTGTGTGCATATTATTTACCTCAAAGGAAATCATAGGAATGAGGTGATAATGTGTTAAGAAAAATATTCCGAAAAAAATCGCCAAATAATAATTCGGTCATCTATTCCGAAATGCCTGACAACAAAGACATGGAATTGACTGGTGATAATATAAAGTCAATCTTAAAAAAGAACTCTGATGCAATATTCAGGGATATTTTTATTTGTGGAGATAAAAAGCGTCCTGCAACGCTTGTATTTATTGATGGCCTGGTTGATAGTAAAGGTATAGCCGATGATGTTGTTAAGCCTTTAATAGATAGCAGAAAATTGTGTGAAGCCAAAAACGATAAGGATACGATAGATCTTATTAAACACGGTGCTGTATATTTTCCAGATATGCAGGTCAGGGAAAACATAAATGATACTTTTAATGATATTTTAAATGCCAGCTGTGCTATAATTTTTGACAGTGAAAAGATTGCTATGACCTTTGCTGTAAAAGGATTTGAGCAAAGAGGTATTACTGAACCTACAAGTGAGAATATAGTTAAGGGCGCAAAGGATGCTTTTGTTGAATCATTAAGAATTAATACCGCAACTGTAAGAAGGAAAATTAAAACCCAGAAATTGATTATTGAACAAACAAAAGTAGGAAGACAGACTGAGACTCCTATAGGTATTGTATATATAGACGGAATAGTAAACAGTCATCTTGTCGATGAGGTAAAAAAAAGACTCGACAATATTGAAATTGACGGAGTAATTGAAGCTGGATTTGTAGAGGAATATATCATTGATAATAAATATACTGCCTTTCCCCTGGTTGGTGCTACAGAAAGACCAGACAGATTCTGCACTGCTATACTGGAGGGAAGGGTCGGTATCATTATTGACGGATTACCAACAGCATATATTGCTCCTGTAACAGTACAACAGTTATTAAGGACTATGGATGATTACTCTCAGAACTTCCTTGTTGTTTCAGCTTTAAGACTTTTAAGATATTTAACCATGCTTCTTACTTTATTTTTGCCTAGCTTCTATATTGCTGTTACAACCTTCCATCAGGAAATGATACCTTCCGAGTTGGCCCAGGCTATAGCAGCATCTAAAGAGGGTGTTCCGTATCCTTCGTTTATTGAAGTCTTTCTGATGCTCATAGCTTTTGAGATTTTACTGGAAGCAGGACTGAGACTTCCTAAAACTATAGGTCAGGCTGTTTCAATAGTGGGTGCCTTGGTGGTTGGTGAGGCTGCAGTTAATGCCAAACTCATTTCTCCAGCCGTAGTAGTAGTTATAGCAATTACCGCAATTTCCAGCTTTACTATGCCGAATCAAGACTTTTCAAATGCGCTCAGGTTGTGGAGATTTGTTATGGCAATCACAGGCAGTATGATAGGCATTTTCGGAATAAGCATAGGAGCGGTATTTTTAATATACCATCTCGCATCTATAGAGACATTTGGGGTACCGTATCTCTCGCCCTATGTGGCAAGTGAGGGCAAGGATCTTGGAGATAGTATAATAAGAATCCCATTAAAATTCTTGAAAAAAAGACCATTAAGTTTGCGAACCCCTAATGAAAGGCGTCAGAAATAAGGAGAACAGTTTATGAGCAGAAAAAAAACAAGCTTGTTAATAATTTTTATATGCATTATTTCCATAATGTTTACAGCATGTGCTAAGCAAACAGAGATAGACAGGTTGATATTTGCAAGAGCTGTAGGCTTGGACAAAGCAGATAAGGAAGGCCTGATAAGAATTACATTTGAATCTGAAAGTAGTATTCCTGCTACCGGAAAAGGTGAAACTCAAAAGAAAGCCACAAGATATCACGCTGAAGGTAAAACTGTATTTGATGCAGACAGGAACTTTTCTGCCTATACTGATAAAGATCTTTTTTGGGGCCATACGAAGTTCATTATTCTTGGAAAAGAAGCAGCAAGAGAGGATGTTCTAAAGTACCTTGATTTTTTTATCAGGAATCATGAAAACAGGTTAAACGTAAATGTTGCTGTTGTCCGCAATTCAAATGCAGGTGAAATGCTGGAGCTACCAGGCAAGGAAGTAACACATAAAGATCTGGCAGGTTTATATGAAAATGCTGGAAAACTAGGTGTTTCCAAAGAAATTCTGCTTTCGGAATTTATTGAAAAAATAAACAGCAAGTATTCTTCAGCATACCTGCCTTGTATCAACATTGAAAAAGATACAGAAGAAGAAGGAAGTCATCAAAGTGAATATCATTTAACACTTGATGGTTTTGCTGTTTTTAAGGGAAAGAACCTTCTGGATTTTATATTGGATGAAAAAGCCAGAGGGTTAAACTGGATAAACGGAGATATAAAAACTACCATAATTGTTGTAAAGGACAAGAAAAAAAATAATGTTTCCCTTGAAGTTATTGGCCAGGATGTAGAGGTCAAAACAAGCATAAAGGAAGGTATTCCATCTATTAAAGTCAAGGTTTCAGTAAACAGCAATATTGGAGAACTTGAAGGACAGGTCGACGTTTTTAACAAAGAGTCCCTAATGCAACTGGAAAAGCAGCAGAACGATATCGTTAAAGGTGAGATGGAGAGTGTTATAGCCTTTGCAAAAGAAAACAATGTAGATATATTAGGATTCGGGGATAAGATATTTCACCAGCACCCTGTTAAATGGGAGAGTATTAAGGATAAGTGGAATGAAATATTTCCGGAAGTCAAAATAGAAGTTGAAGTTGAATCAAAAATAAGCAGGGTGTACAACATTCAACAGCCTATACGGTATTGGGAGGAAAAAACAAAGTGATATTTTACGTTGTATTAATTTCTGGAATCAGTATATATGAAATAAGAATAATGATTAAAAGCAAATTAAAAAAAGAGATGGTGTTATTTATTGCTTTTGACATAATAGCCTTGAGCCTGGCGTGGATTTACAGCAAAAATCCTTATGGAATCAGTATTTCAGACAGCATTTTAAGCATGCTTGGAATAAAGCACTAGAGAAGGAGGGATTGTATGCTGGCTTCAAAGGATAAAATATCAATTAAACAAGCAATGCTTATTTTTATTACCATAGTTTATTCGCCTTCCTTGAGACTTGTCCTTGTTGCTGGTGCAAAAGAGGCAAAACAAGCAGCATGGCTGGCTCCAATAATAACTCTGTTTTTTATTATTCCTATAATATTAATCTTACACAGAATATATAAAAAATATAAAGAGGCCTCATTTTTTGAGATTATTGAAGATATCTTCGGTACAGCTGTAGGAAAGACAGTTATGGTTCTTCTTATTATTTTTCTGACATTTCAACTGGTTATAATAATATATAATTATGCTGACAAGTTTGTTTCCACAGCATATACACAATATAACCAATTGATATTTGTTGTTGTCATGTTATTTACCGTAGCTTATATTAATAGAAAAAGCGGTATTTCCGTTCTGGCAAGAATGTGTGAAATATTATCAGCGGTTATTGTATTTGTTTTTTTATTTTTAGCTATTCTGAGCTTAAAAGAAGTAAAAATAAGCAATATCACTCCCATAAGCTATTTGGATATTTTTCCAGCTTTTAAAGCAAATCTTATTATAATGAGCAATTGGTCGTATTTGATTTATATATTTTTGTTGAGTAATTATATTAATAATAAGGAAAAAATTAAAAAAGTCTGTAGCTTAACAATTTTGTTGTTGGCATTTATAACGATAATTCTATTAGTTACAGGCATTGGAATACTTGGAGCATCCACAATTGAATTATCACCTGTACCATATATAACTATGGTAAAGCAGATATCCGCCTTTGGATTTATAGAGAGACTAGAAGCTTTTGTGTTAAGTTTGTGGATTTTTTCTGACTTTGTGGCAATATCAATATTGATATTTATAGTATTCAATTTACTTAAGTCATTGTTCAAGTTTTCTGATACAAAGTCTCTTATCGGCATATACTCAGTAATTTTATTCTTCATGGTAATGATGTTTGGGAGGAATACATTTGAAGTGCAAGCTTTAGGGTTTAGTTTGTATGTGCCGTTGAATATTATTTTCGTTTATTTAATGCCTGTTTTGGTCTTGGTGGTTGGAATGATCAGAAAAAAGGTATGAGGATGTTCACCGTTACTAAGAGATAGTAAGGAAAGGATGTTGGTATGCTAGCTTCAAAGAATAAAATATCAATCAGACAGGCCATGATTATTCTATTGTGCGTAACTTATTCGCCTTCTATGAGATTTATCGTTGCTTCTGGTGCAAAAGAGGCAAAACAGGCAGCATGGCTGTCTCCGATAATATCTTATGTTATTGTTATGCCTATAATACTTGTGCTGCATAGCATTTACAAAAAACATGAAAACCAGTCATTTACAGAGGTAATTGAAGATATCCTTGGTACGGTAGCAGGAAAAATTGTCACAGTCTTTTATGCTGTATTTCTGACACTTATGTTTAGTTTAGCTACATATAATAATGCCGATAAGCTTGTAGCCTCTGTGTATCCAAACCAGAATATAATGATATTTATTGCTGTAATTCTTTTTGCTGTCGCTTTTATTACACGAAATGGCGGCATTGTAGTTCTGGCGAGAATGAGTGAAATTATATTCCTGATGATAGTAGCGGTTTTTTTATTTATAGCAGTTCTTGCAATAAAAGACATTAAAATAAGCAGGATTACCCCCATAAGCCATTTGGATATTTTCCCAGTCTTTAAAGCAAATATTGAAATACTTGGAGTATGGGCACATTTACCTTTTATATTTCTATTTAGCAATTATATCAATAAAAAGGAAAAAATTACAAAGGTCTGCAACACAGCACTTCTGTTGATCACATTTTTAACCATAGTAGTGTTGGTTGTAACCATAGGATTACTTGGAGCATCTACAGTTGAATTATCACCTGTGCCATATGTAACGGCAGTAAAGCAGATATCTGTATTTCAGGTTTTGGAGAGACTGGAGGCTGCAGAATTAGGTTTGTGGGTCATTGCTGATTTTATATTGTCAGCAATATTATTGTTTACTGCCCTTAATGTGTTTAAGTCATTATTTAGACTTTCGGATACAAGACCACTTGCTGGTATTTATTCGGTTATTATATTCTTTTTGGCAATAATGTTGGGGAGAAATTTATTTGAAGTGCAGGTTTTGGGATATAGTATTATTTCTCCAGTAAACATTTTTTTTGGCTATATAATACCTGTTATAGTTTTTTTGGTGGGTAAGGTGAGGAAGAAGATATAATAAAACAGTCAAACAATAAAGGAGATATTCAATGATAAGCGCAAAGAATAAAATATCAATTAGACAAGCCATGATTATGTTTCTTGTTTCGATATCTTCGGCTACCATAGGCAGTCATCCAAATGCCGCTGCGAGGGTTGCGCATCAAGCTGCATGGTTGACTCCAGTTGTAACTCTTGCTCAAATTATTCCTGTTATTTTTGTGCTAAACAGCATATTTAAAAAATATAAAGAAGAATCATTTACGGAAGTGATTGAAGATATCTTCGGGGCAGTTTTCGGAAAAATAGTTACAGTTTTTTTTGCGTTCTATTTAACAATAGTCCTTTCATTGATTGTAAGACATTTTTCCGAGAATTTTGCCTCCAGTATATTTCCAAATACAAATATTATAGTGTTTGCTGCGGTGATACTATTTTCTGCATCATTGGTTGTAAGAAAAGGTGGAATTGTTGTTTTAGCAAGAATGAGCGAAATAATGATCGTGATTCTTGTTTTAATATTTTTCCTGTTATGCATCTTAGCTGGTAAAGATATGGAAATCGACAGGCTCACACCAATAAGTTTTGTGGATTTTTTACCTGTATTAAAATCAAGTATAGGACCAATGTATTTGTGGGCTCATTTTACATTTATATTTCTATTTGGCAATTATATAAACAACAAAGAAAAACTTTTAAAGGTTTGTACAGGGACAGCTTTTCTAGGAACATTTCTTACGATTATTACTTTTGCTCTTACTGTCGGAGTCTTAGGAGCATCAACAACTGAAGTGTCGACCCAGCCTTTCTTATTAGTTGTAAAACTGATAAATGTCTTTGAAACAATTGAGAGAATTGAAGCTGCTGTTATAAGTATGTGGATGCTGTCGGATTTTATGCTGATTGCAATATTTTTATTTACTGTGCTTAATTTGTATAAGCTATTATTCAGGCTTTCAGATATTAAGCCGCTTTGCAGTATTTATCCAGTAATTGTTTTTTTGATGGGACTGATGTGGAGTAAGAATATTTTTGAATTACAGGCTTATGAACAAATATTTTCTGTGTTTCCAAATATATTTTTAGGATATATTCTGCCTATTTTGGTTTTTATCGTTGGCAAGGTGAGGAAAAAGATATAAACATGGGTTTTTCATTGCTTTCTTAGGCCTTTGTGTAGTTTGTTTGAGTTTAAGGTAAAGTGTGGTAAGATTATTATTGTAAATTTCGAGAAGAACTTTAGGAGAAATATTGTGAATAATAAAAAACAAAATGAAATAATATTGAGCAAACTAAAAATAATGTATCCTGATGCAAAATGTGAATTAAATCATAATACACCTTTTCAGTTGCTTGTTGCAACAATGCTTAGTGCCCAATCTACCGACAAGTCTGTCAATAAAGTTACTGAAGGATTGTTTAAAAGGTATCCTGAAGTGAATGATTTTGTTAAACTTAGTCAGGAAGAGCTTGAGAAGGAAATCAAAGTAATAGGTTTATACAAGAATAAGTCAAAAAATATTCTGGCAGTTTGTAATGAACTGATAAAAAATTATGATGGCGAGGTTCCTGGAGATTTTGAGGAGCTTATAAGGCTTCCAGGAGTAGGTAGGAAAACAGCTAATGTTGTATTGAGCAATGCATTTGGAGTCCCTGCAATTGCTGTTGATACACATGTTTTCAGGGTATCAAATAGGATTGGTCTTGCTAAAAGTCAAAATGTGGATGAAACAGAAAGACAGCTAATGAATAACATTCCAAAAGATGAGTGGACTTTAGCGCATCATCTACTTATTTGGCATGGAAGACGCATATGTGAGGCTAGAAAGCCAAAGTGCAGTGATTGTGATATCAGAGACTACTGTCAATTTTACATAAAATCAACTACTATCTAAAGAAAATACTGCATGTCTTTAATGTCTAGGAAATTATGGTGCCCATAATTTTTAACGACAAGTTACAGAGGACACAAAAAGCGCTTACGCGTTTTTGTTCTAAAAAAATGTTATTTAAAACAGATATCAATACGATATTTATGATAAATCATTTTGTATTTTAAAGGGAGCGTGCGTATATGTCTACTGATGCTAAAAAGTCCATAGAAAAAGTTAACAGTGGAAAACGTCAATCTAACCTGGAAATCCTAAGATCTGTGGATTCTAGGTCCGGAGATTCTACTCAGAATTTAATGCAACAGGAAATGATATTTTCCCTTGACATAGGAACTAGATCGGTTGTTGGTGTAGTAGGATATCAGGAAAACCATAAATTCAATGTTGTTGCTTCAGAGGTCATTGAACATAAAAGCAGGGCAATGCTAAATGGTCAGATTCATGACATAGAAACGGTTGCAGAGGTTGCGGCGGAGGTTCGTGATAAACTTGAAAAGAAAACTGGGTTAAAGCTTTCGAAGGTTGCTATTGCAGCAGCAGGTAGAGTGCTTAAAACGTGTGAGGTCAAGGTTGAGCGCGATATTGACATGTCTTATAAAATTGACAGGGAGTTAATTAGCAGTCTTGAAATGGAAGGCATTCAAAAGGCACAGGTAATTCTGGATGAATCAGAAGCTGAAAATGAAAAAACGCAGTTTTATTGTGTCGGCTATAGTGTAATAAACTATTATCTTAATGGTTATGTCATATCTAATCTGCTTGAACATAAAGGAAAGAAGATCGCAGCAGACATATTGGCTACTTTTTTGCCTCATGTTGTAGTAGATAGTCTATATACAGTTATGAATAAAATTGGTCTGGAAGTAATAAACCTCACTCTTGAGCCTATTGCAGCGATTAATGTTACTATTCCAAAAGACTTAAGGTTATTAAATCTAGCTTTGGTTGATATTGGTGCTGGAACTTCAGATATTGCAATTACAAGGGACGGAGCCGTTGTTGCTTATGGGATGGTACCGCTTGCGGGAGATGATATAACTGAAGTGATATCAAGGCATTATTTGTTGGATTTCAATACTGCTGAAAAGATTAAGTTAAGTCTTTCGAAATCACAAGATAGTGTATCTTTTAAGGATATAATGGGAAAAACTCACAAAGTGAAGGTGAATGATATACTCGAGGTCATAAAGCCTTCTGTTAAAAATATGGCGAGTATAATATCTGAAAAAATTCTCGAATTTAATCATAAGACTACAAATGCAGTCTTTCTTATAGGAGGAGGTAGTCACATAAAAGGTCTACCTGAAATGATTGCGGGTATTTTAGAGCTTCCTGCAGATAGAGTTGCAGTAAGGGGAAGTGAGCATGTTAGCTGTGTTAAATTCAATGGGAAAAAGCTATCAGGACCAGAATCAATCACTCCTGTTGGAATAGCAGTAACTGCTCAAATGCAGAAAGGTCATGATTTTCTATTTGTTACTGTTAACAATAGGAGCATACGGCTGTTTAATTCCAAGAAAATGACTGTATCTGATTCTTTGATACTTATTGGTTTTGATCCTGGAGATCTTATTGGAAGATCTGGTAAAAGTATATGTTATCAGTTAAATGGCATCAAAAAGATTGCAAGAGGAGAATTGTGTAAACCAGCGGAAATACTCGTAAACCAAAAACCTGCGAACCTTGAAACTGTTATTGAGTCTGGTGATGTTATTAATGTAGAGCCAGCTGTAAGTGGGAGGAATGCTGTTGTAAAGCTTTCTGACATTGTTGAAATTTTTCCAAAAAAGCAAATAACTTTTAATGGAAGCAAGATTGAAATAGGAGCAGAAGTTTTTGTTAATGGCATCCCAGCACAAAAGGATTATACTATTAAGGAAGGAGATTCGATTCTGACAAGCGAGGTTTACAAGCTTCTAGATTTATACAATAAATATGATATGAATTCTGCAGAAGTTAAATTCCTTGTTAATGGGGAAGAAGTGCCTGATGACTATATGTTAAATGAATTTGATATGGTAGAACTTGTTAAAATTGGTGCATCTAATTTAGAACCTAACCATGAAGCTACGGGTGTTTATGAAGATGATAAAAATGACCAACCTCAATTGAAAGAGGTGGATAGAAGTGAAAATATCTCATTAAATATGAATAATTCATCAGACTTGAGTAACGTAACAAAAGTGGATTATCCAGTAAAAACTAATGAATCAATTAAAACTGATTCAAATGATTCGATTTGTGTTACAGTGAATGGGAAAAATACATTGTTAAACGGAAATAAACAAAAGTATATTTTTATTGATGTTTTTAATCATATTGAGTTTGATTTGTCGAAGACCAAAGGTGCAACTTTATTTAAGTTAAATGGAGAAAATGCTTCGTTTACTGATGAAATTAAAACTGGTGATGAAATTGAAATAATATTGGAAAACTCATAATAGATCAATAATGCATTTAATATAAGAATGGTCTATCAATCGTTGCCGATTTTTAATGAATTTACAATATCCATAAATATCTTTTTCTGCTTCTTGTTCCATGATCTTTGAGGCATAAAATAGCTTATTCTATATACCTTTGTGTTTTTTTGTAAAAACAGCTCATTCGCTTTAAAAGTAATGTTTGACTTGTTGACAAAAGAATAATCCAACATAAAACCGTTGGTATTATTAATAGTTACAGGTTTCTCAGTAAAACTTTTGTAGTTTAACTGGGATGT
>Ga0066604_10001999_pt1 | contig 10731 bp, 8 predicted proteins | sample Higcelwee11metaG_FD_59501 | JGI IMG/M metagenome (GOLD analysis project Ga0066604, IMG submission 59501) | Freshwater pond sediment microbial communities from the University of Edinburgh, under environmental carbon perturbations - High... | ecosystem: Environmental > Aquatic > Freshwater > Pond... | reverse complement strand
TTGAGCACCAAGCGGCGCTCACAGGAGAGCGGCGGGATGCCGGCGATCTCCAGGCTCAGCGCGCCGCGGCCCGGCTCGTGGGGCAAGGGGGCGTGAATGGCCGAGAAGGTGGTGCCCAGGGCGAAGTAGTTCAGCAAGAAGTTCTGTTGGCCTTCGTCGTCGAAGGTCTGGGTCTTGCCTTCACACTTGGGATCAACATAGGCCGCCGCGTCGGGGACCACGAGCCAGAGGAGCGTCAGGACGGAGAGCATAGGAGACCTCGATTCACAAGAGCGAGAGAGGGGGGAAGGGTCAGCCGCCGCAGTCTTCAGTGGCGCCGCCGTCGATCCAGGCGCCGATGGTCTCGGCGCTCGTCTCGTCGAGGCCCGAGCCCAAGGGCATGATGCCGCCCTCTTCGCTGGTCTGGGCGCCGATGACCTTGTTGTAGAGGAAGGATGCGCCGCGGTCGCTGGGAACGACGAGGGTGGGGCCCCAGACGCTCGGCTGGTCGATGAGCGTGGCGTAGGGGTCGGTCTCGAGATCAAGGCCGCCGGAGTTCGCCCCCGCGCTGTGGCAGGTGAGGCAGTGTGCGGCGAACACCTCTTGAACGGCGCACCAGTCGTCTCCGGCGACGGCTTCGCCGCCAGCGTGGATGTTGAGGGCGTCGTCGCAGGCGGTGAGCGCCGCGAGGGTCAGGGTCAGCGTGAACATCGCGAGGCGCATCGGGAGATCCTCCGTCGTCGGAAGCCCAAGCATAGCCTAGCCACGCTAGGCCACGACACCCTTGTCGCGCCGAATCGATCCAAGCCTGCGCCAGGACGGCTCAGAGCGCTTGGCACGATGTTTGCTATCTTGACGACGCGTCCCCCCAACCGCACCTTCGGAGATCACCATGCCGCGCGCCTTGACCCTCGCCCTCACGCTCCTCACCACGCTCAGCCTCACCACAGGCTGCGGCGACAAAGACGCCACCGATGACAGCGGCGCGGGTGAGGCCGAGGCCGTGCCCGATGGCACCTTCACCCTGGACTATGTGAGCGCCGATGGCTTCACCGAGGCCGACTTCACCGGGCTCACCATCACCATCGACCGCGCGTCGATGACCGCCACGCTGACCCCCACCGAGGGCGAAGCCGTGAGCCTGACCTTGGCTGAGGTGCCCGAGGAGGAGTGGATCAAGGACTGTTACACCATGAACAGCCACAGCGTCAGCGAGGTGTTCACCGTGAGCCCCGACCCCGTGGTCATCGGCGCGCTGAGCATCCCCTCCCCCGGCCTCACCACGAAGTGCGGCGGGCGCGTGCTCCTGGGCAGCGTGGTCGGCGGGGAGGTCGTAGACCCCACCTTGGGCTTCACCGAGTAGGCGGCTACTCGTTCCCGTCGCTCTCGGGTTTGGCCCGGCCTTTGCGACGGAGCCAGTCCACAGCGCTGCCCGCGCTGGTCGCCGCGGCGTCGCCTTTGCCGCGCACCCACGACGTGAGGGGATCGGCGCTGGCCCGGAAGCCGTCGGCGTAGCTCGACGCGGACTGCCGCCAGGTCTCCCAGGCCGTCGGGCGGCGGGTTTGGTCGCTTCGGCGGAGGTACTCTCCGCCGAGCACCCGGTTGTAGTCACCGCGCTCCACCCAACGATCGATCTCTTGAAGGCGGTGAACGGGCATGGGGTGGGTGCGGCCCAACAGCGCGAGGGCCTTGGCGAGGCTGTCGAGGTTGTCGCCGCCCTCCTCATACCGCCGGGCCTGCTCACGAAACGCCTCCACATCGACGCCGTCGATCACCCCGCCCGCGGCGCGGAGGAGCCCGAGGCGCACGACGTCGGGATCTTGCACGGCGAGCAGCCCGGCGCGGTCGCTGGAGAGCTCGCTCTTGCGGTCCCACTCCAACAACGCGACGAGCACGCCGTAATAGGCGATGCCCGTGAACACGTTGGACCACGCCACGCGCCCGATCGTGAGCAGCAGACGCACCATCGTCTTGTACAGCACATGATCGGAGAGGATGTGGCCGACCTCGTGACCCAGCACATACCGCAGCTCATCCGGGGACAGGAGCGCCACCGCGCCGCTGTTGAGCACGATGAACGGCTCCTCCATGCCCACGGCGCCGGCGTTGAGCACAGGGTTCTGGGTGACGTAGAGGGGGTAACGTCGGGGGGCGTCCAGGGTGCCGAGCACCTCCTCATAGACCCGGTTGATCTGGGAGAGCTGCTTGGGGCTGACCTCGACGCTGCCGCCGAGGTGCATCAGGCGCAGAGTGCGCTCGGCGAAGAGGCCAAACACGGCGCGCAGCACGGCGTCGAAGCCGGGCACCGCGCGTAAGGACTGGAGCGCGGCGGCGTCGGCGGGGTGCTCCCAGGTCAAAGAGGAGATGTCTCGCAGGGGGACACGCTCGGCCATCGGGGCTCCGGGGTGGCGAAGTTGGGGACCAGTCTGCCACAGCTCTGCCAGAGCGCGGGGCCGCGCGCGGTGTACGATGTCGGCATGGCGCTCAGCGATCAGGCCCTCGACGAAGCCTCTCTCCGCGCGGATCCCGTGGCCGACGCGGCGGTTGTGGCCATGTTCACCCAAGGAGTTCGGGGCGGAGACCTGCTCGCCGCCGCGAAGGAGCGCCAGTCGAGCCCGGCCATCGCCGCGCTGCTCGCCGAGGCCGATCGTGCCCCTGTGAACCCTGAAGCGATGGAGCGCACCCGGCGCCTCGTGCTGCGTTACGCCCCGCCCATCGGCCTCGCCCTGGGGCTCAAGGCCCTGCCGACGCTCTACGCCTTGCCCGAGATCGCCGAGGCGCTGGTGGCGACGGGGCGGCTCATCCAGCACGGCGAGCGGCGCATGTTGGAGACCGCGGAGTATCTAAACCAGCTCACCCTGCCCGGGGGCATGCGCCGCGACGGCGTCGGCCACGACGCCACGCTGCGGGTGAGGCTGTTACACGCCGCGTCGCGGGTGAGGCTACGTCAGGCGGGCTGGTCCAGACCAACCCCGCCCATCGACCAGCGGGCCTGCTTGTTCACCCTCACGGTGTTCAGCCACAGCCTACGCGCCGGGCTCACCCAGCTCGGCGGGCGGCTCACCGCGCAAGAGTCGTTGGAGCACCTGGCCTTCTGGCGCCACGTCGGGCCGGTGTTGGGGGTGGAGGCCGGGCTCATCGCTGAGCACCCTGAAGAGGAGGCCGCGCTTCAAGACCGACTCTTGCGGGAGCGGGCCGCGCCGAGCGAGGCCGGGCGCGCCTTGACCGCCGCGTTGTTGGGGGCCTTGGCCGATCGACCGCCGTACCGCCTCTCCTTCGCCACCCTCGCCGCGCTCTCTCGGCACCTGCTCGGCGATCCGCTCGCCGAGCTGCTGGGCATCCCCAAGGATGGGGACTCCCGCCGCCTTCGCGCGGGCCTCGCCCTAGGGCAGGCGCTCTTACGCGCCGAGGCCGTGGTGCCCGGCGGGCGGCTGTTCTCCCAAGCCTTCGGGCGGGCCTTCTCCAACGGCGTGCTCGCCTGGCGCCTGCGTGGGCCGTCGGAGTGGGAGGGCGGCTGAGCCCGAGGCAAAGGGGCCCGCGGCGATGGAGCCCGCGGCAAGTCGGCGTCGTGGGTCAGGTTTTGGGTTAGTCTCCGACAACGGCTTCGGAGCGGTTCATGGTCGAGACCCACTTCACCTTCCCCCACCCAGACGGCGCGCAGCTCGCGGCGAAGCGCTGGTCACCCCCAGGCGCGCCCCGGGCGGTGGTGCAGATCCTTCACGGCATGGCCGAGCACTGCGCCCGGTATGAGCGATTCGCCTTGGCGCTCACCAACGCCGGCTTTGTGGTGTACACCCACGACGCTTACGGCCACGGCGCTTCAGTGGTGCGGGGTCACGCCGCTGGGCACATGTGCGACGAGGACAGCTTTCACAAGGCCGTCGTCGCCGCGCACAGCCTCAGCCAGCGCGCCGCCGCCGAGCACCCTGGCCTGCCTTTTGTGCTCTTCGCGCACAGCATGGGCTCGTTTCACGCCCAGAGCCTCATCGCCACGCACCCCGAGCCTTGGGACGCCGTGGTGCTCTCGGCCACGAACGGCCCGCCGTCGCCCCTGGCGATCTTGGGCCGCGTCGTCGCCCGCGCCGAGCGCCGCCGCATCGGCCGCGCCCAGGTCTCAAACCTCATCCACAACATGGCCTTCGGCGGCTTCAACAAGCCCTTTGAGCCTGCGCGCACCCCCTATGACTGGCTGAGCCGCGACGCCGCTGAAGTCGACAAGTACATCCAAGACCCCCTCTGCGGCTTCCCCTGCTCGGTGCAGACCTGGGTGGACCTGCTCGACGCGCTCAAGCCGCTGACGGCCTCCCAGAACGTCGGGAAGATCCGCAAGGAGCTGCCGATCCTGCTCATCGCCGGCACCCGAGACGCCGTGGGCGACATGGGCGAAGGGGTGAAGCGGCTTTTGGGGGTGTACCAGAGCGCCGGGCTCAAGCGGGTGACGATGAAGCTCTACCCCGAGGCCCGGCATGAGCTGCTCAACGAGACCAACCGCGACGAGGTCACCCGGGACGTGCTGGGCTGGATCGACGGCGCGATCAAACGCTGAGCGGGATCCCAAGGAACAAAAAAGCCAGCGGGATGAACCGCTGGCTTGGTGGGAGTGGCTCTGACTAGACTTGAACTAGTGACACCGCGATTATGAGTCGCGTGCTCTAACCAGCTGAGCTACAGAGCCCCAACGCCCCGCCTCTTTAACTTGCCGCGAAGGGCTGTCAACCCCCTAGGCGCACCACGCTGGCCATCGCCCCGGCCAAGGCCGAGAGCGCGAAGACGCCCACAAGGCCCAGCCACGCCCCTCGCCGGGCGACGAGGCGAAGCCGGGCCAGCTCATCGGGGCCGACGTGCTCCTCAAACCACTCCTCACCAAAGTGCCGGGACTGCAGGGCGAACCAGACCGCGAGATCGGGCTTGGCCAAGGAGGTGAACACCGCCGCCGCGAGCAGGCCGTCGATGAGTAAGGTGGCGGTGAGCAGGATCCTCATGGATTGGCCGGACCGGCGGCGGCCGCCGCGGCCTCGAAGGTGGGCAGCAGGCCGTTGACGGCGACGGTGGTGGGGTGCTCAGCGCCCAAGGTGCGCTCCAGGGTGGCGGCGGCGGCGCGCAGGCGATCCCGCGCGGCGACGTGGGCGCCTAAGACACGCTCGACCTGGGCGAGGTTCACCGCGCTCATCGCGACGTTGGCGTTGTCTCGGGCGCCATAGAGGTCGGTCTCCATGGCGAGGCACATCAAGAAGTGCCGTCGGGCCTCCTCAAGCTCGCCGAGCTTGAGCAGCACGGCGCCGAGGTTGTTTAGGGTCGCCGCCCGGTCGGGGTGGGGCACGTCGCCGTAGAGCTGGGTCTTGAGGCGTAGGCTCTCGGTCAGCGCGGCCCGGGCGCCGGGGAGATCGCCCAAGGCGCGCTTGAGGGAGCCCAAGGTGTGCAGGCCCGCGGCGTAGTCGGGGTGAACCTCGCCGCCGTGCAGCGCCCGCCAGAGGGCCAACGCGCGCTCCACATAGGGCACCCCCTTGGCGGGCTCACCCGCCCCCAAGGCCAGCACGCCCAGCTCATGCACCAGCACAGGCACGATGAGGTGCCGCTGCCCGCCCGCCCGTGTCGCCGCGTCGAGGGCCTGCTCCACCTGGTTCTGTGCCCCGGCGAGATCGCCCCGCTGGCGAAGGATGATCGCGAGCTGGTATCGCGCCGTCGCCACGTCGAGGTGCCAGGGGGTGCCCGCGTACGCCACGAGCGCCACCAGGGCCTCCTGGGCCAGCCGCTCGGCGCCGGCCAGATCCCCCAGAGCCTGGCGGATGCCCGCGAGCTCGTTGAGCGTCAGGGCGCGCTCGACGTGATCGGCGCCAAAGATGCGGGCGAAGCGGGCCTCGGCCTCGTTTAAGAGCGCCTCGGCCTCGAGCAGCTCCCCGCGCAGGCGACGGCACACGCCAAGCTCGCGTAGGGTGCGGGCGCGCTGGGGGTGCTCCCCTTGGGGGACGAGCGCGACGATGATCTCCAAGCTGCGGGTGAGCGACGTGAGGGCCTCGTCGTAGCGGCCCTCGTTGAGCGCGACCCGGCCCATCGCGAACAGATCCTTACAGACCTCCACGGCGGGCTTGTCATCCGCGAGGGCCTCGTGAAGATCGAGGGCCTGCTCAAACCGCCCCCGCGCCTCGGCGAGCTGTCCCAAGGCCACATGGCTCCAGCCGAGGTCGTGTAAGGCCGCCGCGAGCTCTCCCGGCGGCGCCTTCGCCTCGACCATGAGCGTCACGGCCTGCTCCGACTCCGCCACGGCGAGGGTGTACTCCCCCAACATCCGCAGCGACGCGCCGCGCTCGTGGCGCAGGTTCGCCTTCCACTGGGCGCTCTTGGCCAAGGCCAGGGCGGCCTCAGTCACCGCCCGCGCCCGCTTGGGGAGCGCCAGGAGGTTGAGCACCTGGGCGAGGCGCAGGGGCACGATGAGCGTGCGCTCGGGATCGTTGGGCTGAGCGTTGGCGCAGGCCATCACGAGGTGCTCTTCCAAGCGGCTGAGCGCCAACAGCGCGAGCTCGTCGGTGGGGGTCGCCTCACACAAGGCCCGGAGGCTCTCCAGGGCGGCCTTGCGGGCGCGCTCGCCGTCCTCACGCCGGGCGCAGGCGGCGACGAGGCGGTGCATCGACAAGGCTCCGTCCCGGTCGCGGCGTAAGAAGCCCAGGCCGATGAGCCGCTCGACGGCGTCCTCGATGTCAAGGGGATCATCCGCGCCGATGTACACCGCCGCCCCGATCAAGAGCGCCGGGGGAAGGCGCTCAGGGCCAAACCAGCCAGCGACCCGGTAGAGGTTCAGGGCGAGCTGATCGACGGGATCCTCGGCGGAGAGCGGGGCCAGCCCGGACTCAAAGAGGGTCTGGAGCGAGAGCTCCCGAAGCTCGGGGTCGGCGGCCCGAGCGCGGTCGAGCACCTCCAGCGCACCGCGGGTGGTGAGCCGGGCCAGGAGCGCCGTGGGCGGGTGGTGGCTGCGCCCGGCGAGATCGATCGCCAGCGGCAAGTCGCCGAGCGCCTCACACAAGGTCTCGGCGGCGGCCTGCTCGTTGGGGGGCAAGGGCTCGCCCCGGGTGAGCAGGCGCAGGCTCTCCTCACGGCCCAAGCCGCCCAAGCTCACGGCCTGGGCCCGGGGGAGATCGGCCCGGCGCGTGGTGAGCAGCACCGCGCAGTCCCCGGCGCGGGGGAGCTGCTCTTGGAGGCCGTCGCCGTCGATGAGGTGGTCCACGACGAGCAGGCTGGGCCCGGCCTCCTCCAGGGCGCGGCGGGCGGCCCGGGCGCGCTCGACGGCGGACACCGTGGTGGGCAGGCCGAGCTGCAGGGGATCATCGGCCAAGGCCGCCATGGCGGCGACGAGGTTGTCCCCAGAGGCGTCGATCCACAGCACCAGGGCGCGGCTCTGGAGCGCGTCGCTGGCGATCTCTAAGGCGAGCTGGGTCTTGCCCACCCCGGCGAGGCCGGTGATCGCCGTGGGTTTACCGGGGCTGAGCTGGGCCAGCACCGCCGCGCGCTCGGCCTCGTAGCCGACAAAGTCGGGGTTTCGTGGGAACGGCAGGTTGTGTCGAGCGAGGGGGCCCTCCGACCGTTCGGGCTCGGGCGGGGCGAGCAGGCAGAGGGCGGCGGCGTCGCGTTGATAGCCTTGATCCCGAAGGGCCGCGCGGGCCTCCCGCAGCGCCCGCGCCGGGCCCGCGCTGATCAGCCGAGGCAACAAGGCCGCGCTGAGCGCCCGGGCGCCGAGCACCGAGAGCGGCGTGCGGGGGCCGATCACCGCCCGGATGCCCCCGGCCTCGCCGCCCCGGTGTAAGGCCATGGCCGGGCTCATCAGCACACCGCCAGGGGTGGGGTCGGCCGCGGCGTCACAGGAGAGCAGCACCACGGCGTCGAGGCTCGGCGCGTGGGCGCCCAAGGCCCGCTGCAGCGCGGCGCCATCGGCGAAGCCGTCCTCCAGTCGCAGGCCCTGCACCCCCGCCTGGGCGCCGCCGTGGGCCAAGATCACGACGTGGGTGAACGGCGCCTGGGCCCGGGCGCTGACGAGCAGCTCACCCAGCGCGCCCAGCCCAGCGTTGGCCAGCTCGACGATGGCGCCGCCGTAGCCCGCGCTCCACAAGGCCCGCTGCTCCTCCACCGGCACCCGGCCCCCCGCCGCCGACCAGGCGAAGAGCAGCCGCGGCCGCAGCCCCGGCGATCTCGGCGCGGGCGACACCCCCGGCCAGCGCCAGACGAGGCTCACGTTCTGAAGATCGGCCAGGGTGAGGCCGCTGGGCTCGATGCGCACGAGCTCCCAAGGCAAGGCGTAGAGCTCGGCGGCGGCGAAGGCCAAGACCAGCTCCACGGGCTCACCGCGGCGGATCACCGCCTCGTCCTCGGCGAAGCCAAGCTCCATCCACATCGCGCGGAGGCGCTGACCTACCCGACCTTGGGCCTCAGCATCAGGCCTCGGGCGCTGGCAGGCCGCGAGATCGTTGAGCAGGGCGTCGTCCCAGGTGATCGCCGCGTCGGCCACGCGCCCGTCCTCAAAGGCCCGGCGCACCACCTGGGCGCCCAGGCGGGCGGCGTAGGGATCTTCGCCGTGCTCAAGGCGCGAGAGCTGAAGGTGGATGCGGGCGGTGGTCGGCACGAGGGCTCCTGACGATCGGGGCGCGGCGAACCCATTCACGATAAACCATCGGCCCATGCTGCGCCGCACCCTGCTCAAGCTCGCCGCCCTCACCGGGCTCTCCGCCGCTTTGCCCCGGCCGGCCCGGGCGTCGTCTCCCGCCGCTCCCCCGGCGCGTGTGGTCGTCGTCGGCGCTGGGCCCGCGGGCATCTCCGCCGCCTTGGAGCTCGCCGAGCGCGGCGTCGCCGTCACCTTGATCGAGGCCGACGCCCAGGTCGGCGGCAAAGTGAAGGGCTGGACCGAGACGCTCGGCGCTGAGGCCGTTGACGTCGAGCACGGCGTTCACGGCTGGTGGCACCAGTACGTTCATTTTAAGGATCTCCTGCGCCGCGCTGATCTGCATCACCGCCTGAACGAGCGTGATCCCAAAGGCACCTACCGCTGGGCCGGCGGCGAGATGAACGCCAACACCCGCCGGGGCTTCCGCGCCTTCGTCGGCCGCTTTCGCGCCGAGAGCAAAAACCTGGGCTACGAACGTTTCCAGCGGGATCTACGCGCCGGGCTCAAGTACCTGCAGAGCCTTGAGCCCGCCGTGGCCCGCGCCACCTTAGGCGGCCGCTCCGTCGCCCAGTGGCACAAAGACGGCGCCCCGCTCACCCTCTGGCGTGTCTTCGCTGAAGAGACGTCCCACTCGATGTACTTCGTGCCCCCGGAGCAGCTCGACGCCGCCGAGTTCGCCTTGGGTGAGCGCTTTTATTTCGCCGAGTCCCGCGACACCGTCAGCGTGCAGTGGCTCCGTGGCAACCCCCAGACCGAGCTGTGGGAGCCGCTGATCGCCCGCTTCAAGTCTTTGGGCGGCCAGGTGCGGCTCAACGCCCGGGTGAGTGAGGTCGAGGTGGTGGACGGCCGCGCCGTCGGCGTTCACCTGGGCAAACCCTCCCCCGGCGTACACGTCGCCGAGCTGCCCTTTGGCTGGACGGAGCTTCCCCGCGAGGGCGGCGAGGGCTCAATCTTTGTGCGCCGGGACCAGGACGACCGCCTCACCGCGCTCTCCGGCCGCTGCACCCACGCCGGATGTCCCCTCACCCTGACCCCGGGTGAAGGCTTCACCTGCCCCTGCCACGGCGGCCGCTTTGACGAGGAGGGCCAGCCCCTCGCGGGCCCCCCGGAGACCCCGCTGCGCCGCCTCTGGGCCGACTGGGGCGGGGATGGCGTCACCATCGAGGGCGAGCCCTCCGCCGAGTTTGTGCCCGCCGAGTGGGTGATCTTGGCCTTAGACGCCCCCGGCCTACGCGCCGTCGCTGGCGACATCTTGCCCGCGGTGAAGCGCCTTCGCACTGTGCCCGCGACTGTCGCCCGCTTCTGGCTCGACCGGGATCTCCCCGAGGAGCTGGGCCACGCCGTCATCTTCACCGAGCTGCCCCACATCTCCAACGGCTTCTTGCTGCACAGACTCCAAGACAAGGCCCGCGCCTGGGCCGAGGCCCGCGGCGGCGGCGCGGTGATCGAGCTGCAGGCCTACAAGAACATGGACCCGACCCTCTCTCGCGAGGCCACCCTCGACCTGATTGAGGCCGACCTCCGCGCGGCTTGGCCAGAGCTTCAAGGCGCCCAAGTGCTCAAGCGCACCCTCACCGTCTCCAACACCTTCACCTCGTTTCACCCGGGCTGGCACGAGGGCTCCTTGCCCGTGATCACGACGGTCCCGGGCCTGCTCCTCGCCGGGGTTCACGTCACCACGGACAGGGTCTGCGCGTTCATGGAGAAGGCCGTGTTCACCGGGAGGCTGGCGGCGAACGAGGTGCTGGGGGCCCTGGGGCTGCCGATGGCGAAGGTGCTGCCGTCGGCGTGAGGGGCTGGGGATCGTCGCCCGGGAGTTTTTTCGGCGATCGATCACAGCTTGGGGCGCTGGCGCCATTCACGGATGAGTCGCTCGTTGGGCGCCCGAGATGAGCTTGGCCCGCCGGCCTTGTTTGAGCGCGCCTTCTTTGTTGTTTGGGGGAGGTTGGGGGCGACGGACCCACTCAGCGACCGAAGAGGGGCATGAGGTCGTGCGGCATGACCCACTCAGCGACCGTCGAGGGGCATGAGGTCGTGCGGCCCGACCCACTCGGCGACCGCAGAGGGGCATGAGATCCTGCGTCTCGACCCACTCAGCGACCGCA
>Ga0066604_10001993_pt1 | contig 10757 bp, 5 predicted proteins | sample Higcelwee11metaG_FD_59501 | JGI IMG/M metagenome (GOLD analysis project Ga0066604, IMG submission 59501) | Freshwater pond sediment microbial communities from the University of Edinburgh, under environmental carbon perturbations - High... | ecosystem: Environmental > Aquatic > Freshwater > Pond... | reverse complement strand
AGCCAAGGCCTCCACCCCACGCCGCGACCGCGCGTCGGGTTTGGTGGTCGTGCCGTACACCGGCCCAAAGCCGACGTAGTCCACCCCTTCAGCCTGCGCATCGGCGAGGTCCTCCACGCTGTGCGTCGAGCGCCCCCGAATCCGCGCGCTCGGCGGGAAGACCCCGTCGCCTTGGCCGAGGTGAACGCCGTCGCAGAGGCCCGCCAAGGCCGCGTAGTCGTTCACGATCAGCGGCACCCCCGCCTCACGACAAGGTCCACGCAGGGCACGGAGCGCCGCGGCGACGTCGTCCTGACCCCAACCTTTGCACCGAAGCTGCACCGCCACAGCCCCCGCCGAGAGCAACAGCCGCCCGAGCACGACGGGGTCCCCAAAGCCCGAGTCCGCGATGCCGTACAGCCCTGGGCGCAGCGGGCTCATCGGCCGCCCCGGGGCTTCGCCGTGATCAGCCCGAGGTGCAGCGCTTTGGCGTGCAGCGTGTTCCGCGCTAGGCCCAACATCTGGGCGGCGGCCTTCTGGTTTCCGGCGGTGCGGGTCAAGACGAGGCGCAACAGCGCGCGCTCGGTGGACTCCACGACGAGGGTGTGCAGGTCCAGGGCCGCGCCGGGGGGCAGGCCCTCCAAGAGGTTGCCGAGGCGGTGCTCGACGAGCTCCTCGAAGCTCTGGGCCTCGTCAAAGGCGGCCGGGCGGTCGCCGAGCTCCACCAGCGCCCGCACACGCGGCGGCAGCTCCTCGCCGCGTAGGGTGGGCCCGGAGGTGGACGTGAGCGCCTGCACGGCGAAGGCCTCGAGCTCTCGCACGTTGCCCGGCCAGGGGTATTGCCGCAACAACGCCCAGAACGCCTTGTCGGGGCGGCGGCGGGGCAGGCCGAGGCGGCGCTGGTATCGCTCTAAATAGAGGGTCGCCAGCTCGCGGAGCTCGTCGGGGCGCTCGCGCAGAGGGCGCAGGCGCAGAGGGGTGAGCCCGATGCCGCGCTGGCCGGAGAGCGGCCGCCGCGTGGCGCACACGAGGCCTTGGCCGTGGCGCGCCGCCCGGGAGGCCAAGGTGGTGAAGGTCACCTCGTCGAGATCATCCAGGCGCGGCAGGTACCAGGTGCCCGGCGTGGCCGAGGGTCGGGCGGCGAGGAGGTCCCCCTCGGGGGTCTCCATGGGCCCGGGGCGGCCGCTGAGCGCGTGCAGAAGGCGGGCGAGGCGGCGTTTTCCCGTGCCGCGCTCGCCCTCCAAGGCCACGGGCTGGGGGCTGCGGGCCGCGGACTGCAGCAGATCGAGGGCGTCGGGGCCCAGGCCCATCAGGCGCAGCTCTTTGCGCTCGTCGGCGTCGATGAGCGGCGCGGCGTGACGTCGGGCCAAGGTGAGGAGCTGGGCGCTCGGCGCCACGGTGAGGTGGGGGCAGGGCGCGAGGGCGAAGAGGGCGGGGGCCCGGGGCAATGAGGCCGCCAGCTCCACGAGCAGGGCAGGGCGCAGCTCGGGCAGCTCGGGGTCGATGAGCGCCAGGCCACGCCCAGGCTGGGAGACCTGCCGGGTGAGGCCCTCCCAGCTCGCCTCGGTGAGCACGGCGAAGCCCGCGCGGGTCAGCTCCCGCAGGACCGGCGCGCGGCGGTCTTCATCGGCGGTGGCGAGCACGACGACGGCGGCGTCCACGGGGTGAGCTTCTCCAGGGGCGAACCCCCAAGGCTAACACGGCGCCGTGAGGTGACGATCGCCCGTGATCTCCGCCGAGGTGCGAAAAAATCTACACACCCCGCCGCTTCCCCCTGCCCACAGCGAGGCACGTCCGCTATACTTGGCATGTCAACACCTATCCTCACCTGTGAGCTGAAGATGCGCCTGCTCTCCCTGCTGACCTGCCTCTCGCTGAGCGCTCTGGCGCCTGCGGCCTACGCCCAGGATCCCTCCGGCGAGGCCACGGACGAGGACATCGATCCGGTGATCGCGCCGGTGGTCGTGGTGCCGTTGGGGGAGGCGCCCGCCGCGCCGACGTCGATCTGGGATCACATCGAGGGCGGTCGCGCCGAGCCGATCACCCCTGAAGAGGTGGTCGCCTCAAAAGAGCTCGCTGAAGAGCGCTTCGCCGAGCAGGCCGCGCTCACCGCCGAGGCCATCTTCCACCTGCCGGATCTGGGCCTCTACCTCAACCCGTTCCAGGCCCTTGAGGTGGACCCGCTGCACCTCGACAAGCTGGCGCCGGGTGAGTTTGACATCCCCATCGTCACCAACGCCCACGTCGAGCGCTGGATGCGCTACTTCTTGGGCTCGGGGCGCAAGTGGTTCGGCAAGTGGCTCTCGCGGAAGCCGGCCTTTGAGCCGATGATCTACGCCGAGATGGAGCGCCAGAAGCTCCCCAAAGACCTCATCTACGTCTCGATGGTGGAGTCGGGCTTCTCGGTGAACGCGCGCTCTTGGGCCGAGGCCGTGGGCCTGTGGCAGTTCATCAGCCCCACGGCGAAGGGTTACGGCCTGCGCGTGGACTACTGGGTAGACGACCGCCGCGACCCTGAGCTCGCCACCGCCGCCGCCGCCGCCTTGCTCAAGGATCTGAAGAGCCACTTCGGCGACTGGTACCTGGCCTGGGCCGGCTACAACTGCGCGCCCTCACGCATCTCCAAGGCCGCGAAGACCCACAACACGCGCAACTTCTGGGTGCTCTACGAGACGGGCAGCATCCCTGAAGAGACCCGCAACTACGTCCCCAAGGTGTTGGCGGCGGCGATCATCGGCAAACACCCCGAGCGTTACGGATTCACCGGCATCAAGGGCGACGCCCCGCCGAAGTACGACACGGCCATCGTAGACGGCGCCTACGGCATGGACGTCTTGGCGAAGTGCGCCGGGATCTCCCAAGAAGACCTCCAGACGCTCAACCCGTCGATCTTACGCGGCGCCACCCCGCCCGACTCCAAACACGGCCTGCGGATCCCCGTGGGCTCCAAGGAGCGGTTCATGGAGGCCTTGGCCAAGGTGCCCGAGAGCGATCGGCTCACCTTCCAGAAACACACCGTGGCCAAAGGCGAGACGATGAGCAAGATCGCCGCCCGCTACGGCGTGAGCACCGACGCCTTGGCGAGCTACAACCGCATCTCCAACCCGAACATGGTCTCCGTGGGCACGGTGCTGCTCATCCCCCGCTCGGGCACCACGTCGCCGCCGCCCGAGGCCCTCACCGCCAGCGCCTCGAAGTCCTCCTCCTCCAGCAAGCCCAGCACGTCCAAGTCCACGACCACGACGAGCAAGCCCACCGCCCGCACCCACACCGTGGCCAAAGGCGAGACGCTCTCGACCATCGCCGACCGCTACGACGTGAGCATGGCGGATCTGCAAGACTGGAACAACCTCAAGTCGGCGAACAACATCCAGGCCGGCCAGAAGCTCACGGTGATGACCAGCGGCTCCACGTCGTCTTCGTCCACGGCCAAGGCCGCCGCGCCCAAGGCGCCGACGACCTACACCGTGAAGAAGGGCGACACGCTCTCGGACATCGCCGAGCGCCATGACGTGAGCGTGTCGAGCCTCGTCTCGGCGAACGGCCTCAAGAGCGCCAGCGCCATCTACCCCGGTCAGGTGCTCAAGCTCTCGGGCAGCGGCGCGGCGGCCAAGCCCGTCGAGACGGTGCAGTGGAAGACCTACACCGTGAAGAAGGGCGACAGCCTCGGCGCCATCGCCAGCGCCCACGGCGTCTCGGTGACCGATCTGAAGAGCTGGAACAACCTCAAGAGCTCGACGATTCAGCCCGGGCAGAAGCTCAAGGTCCAGGTGGACTGATGCTGCGTTTAGACGAGGCCGTCGCGCTCGCGCTCAAGGGCGTGACGGCGCTCCCGGCCGAGCGTGTGGGCCTCGAGCGCGCCCTTGCCCGGGTGCTCGCCGAGACGGCCCACGCCCCCCGCGACCTCCCGCCGTGGGACAACTCGGCGATGGACGGCTTCGCCCTGCAGGCCGCTGACACAGCCTCGGGCCTCACCCAGCTCACCGTGCTGGAGACGATCTTGGCCGGGGGTGTGCCCCGGCAGACGGTCACCTCCGGCGCCTGCGCCCGCATCATGACCGGCGCGCCCTTGCCCGCCGGGGCCGACGCCGTCGTGATGGTGGAGGACACCGACGGCGGCGCCTCCGGCGTGGTGACGGTGCGTGGTGTGATTCAGCCCGGCCAACATGTGCGCACCTCCGGCGAGGACGTTCGCGCCGGGGAGCCGGTGCTGCGCGCTGGGGTGACGCTCGGCGCGGCGGAGCTGGGCATGCTCGCGGCGATGGGCTTCCCCTCGGTGATGGTGCGCCAGCGGCCTCGGGTGGCGGTGCTCTCCACCGGGGATGAGGTCGTCGAGCCGGGTTTCCCCTTGGGTTTTGGGCAGATCTGGTCGTCGAACACCGTGGCCTTGATGGCGATGATCACCGAGGCCGGCGGTGAGCCTGTCCACTGCGGAGTGGCCCCAGACGACGCCGCCGGGCTCCAGGCCGCCTTGGCGCGCTGCCAGAACGCCGAGCTGATCCTCACCACGGGCGGGGTGAGCATGGGCGAGGCCGATCTGATGAAGGCCGTGCTCTCCGACGGCCTCCGTTTTCATAAAGTCGCGGTGCAGCCCGGCAAACCCGTGGCCTTGGGCAGGCTCTTCGGCAAGCCCACCTTCGGCCTGCCGGGCAACCCCGTGAGCTGCCTCGTCACCTTCCAACAGCTCGTGCGCCCGGTGATCCGCGCGATGTTGGGCCTCGCGCGCCCGTTCAGCCCGGTGATCGAGGCGGTGCTCACCGCGCCGATCCGTAAACGTCCGGGCCGCGCGCTCCTCGCTCGGGCGCGCCTTCATCGGGGCGACGACGGCGCCGTCCACGCCACCCCGGCGCGAAGCCAATCGTCAGGCGCCATGAGCGGCATGGTCGAGGCCGACGGCCTGGTGATCTTGCCCCTAGAGGCCGGAGACGCCGCCGCCGGGGAGACGGTGCGGGTGCAGGTGCTCCGCTGGCGTTTTATGGACCGCGCTGAGCCCGGCTACTGGCGCGAGGGCGCAGAGGCCGAGGCCCCCGATGGATCCTCCGCGCCAAGCTCGGGTGAGGACGACGCTTGCTGCTGAGCCGTCGCGCATCGTGTCGTGGCCCGAATCGGCGCCTCTGCCATAAGCCGCCGCGTGTGTGCTACCCTGTGCATGCGCGTGGTCCCCAACGCGCGGTGAGGAGCGAATGAGCACCCCGGACGGCGCCGACCTGTCGAGCGCGGGCGCCCTTGGCGCTGTACCGCCTGATCCACTCGTCGGATCTTTGGTCGCGGGCAAATACAAGGTGCTGCGCCTCGTGGCGCGCGGCGGCATGGGCAAGATCTTCCTCGCCGAACAACAGCCCCTTCAGCGAAAGGTCGCGCTCAAGGTGCTCAGCCTGCGCTCCACCGACAACGACGCCGAGTTCCGCTCTCGTTTTTTCTTAGAGGCCGCCACCTTGGGCCGCCTCAAGCACCCGAACACCGTCACCGTGTTCGACTACGGCAGCCTGAACAACGACGACGCCTTCTACATGGTCATGGAGTTTGTCGAGGGCCGCACGCTCTCCCAGGTGATCAAGGACGAGGGCAACCTCAACGTCACCCGCGCCTTGCGGATCACCTACGAGATCGCCCGCTCCCTGGTCGAGGCCCACGAACAAGGCATCATCCACCGCGACCTCAAGCCGGGCAACGTGATGATCGGCCAAGGCAGCGAGGGTGAGGTGGTGAAGGTGCTCGACTTCGGCATCGCCAAGGTCTTGCAGCAAGAGGAGGCCGACCACGTCACCCGCGCCGACCAGCTCGTCGGCTCGCCGCGCTACATGAGCCCGGAGCAGATCAAAGGCGAGACGGTCGACCTGCGCTCGGACCAATACTCCTTGGGCGTGATGCTCTTTGAGATGTTGACCGGGCAGGCGCCGTTTAAGGGCAACAACACCGTCGAGGTGCTGCTCGGCCACCTGCACAAGCCCGTGCCCGCCATCGCCGAGCTCCGGAAGACGCCGGTGCCCGACGCCGTCGATCGGTTTGTGCGCCGCTGCTTAGAGAAAGAGCCCGCCCAGCGCTTCGCCACGATCAAAGAGGTGCGGGATCAGGCGCTCAACCTCATCGGCGAGACGTCCAACGGCGCCACCTTGCCGCCGGGCCTGTCCATCACCGATTCCGGCGTTCACCGCCTGCCGCCGCACAGCCTCGTGCGCCCCGAAGGCATGACCGAGAGCGAGCTGTCGCAGTCGACCATGGGCAACACCCAGCGCCCCGCCGAGGTACACAAAGACGGCGGCGAGTCGAGGCGCTCTACGGGCGTGCTCATCGCGCTTGGCGCCATCGTGTTTGTGCTCCTCGGCGTCATCGTCGGCTTGGCCACACGCCCCGACCCCGCCCCCGTCGAGGAGGCCGCCCAGGCGCCGGTGCGACTCACGATCCGCTCGGCCCCCGCAGACGTCGAGGTGGTCGAGAACAGCGTCGTCTTGGGCCGCACCCCGCTCACGCTCCCCCTGGAGCGATTTGGCAGCGAGCGCACGTTCATCCTGCGCCTCGACGGCTATGAAGACGCCCGGCTGGTGCAGGGCCCCGCGGACTCCGATCTCACGATTCAGGCGACGCTCACGCCCTTGGCCACGGCGCCCGCGGCCCCCACCGAGCCGACGCCGAGCACCCCCAAGCAGGCCGCCCCGCCCAAGCAGGACGCGCCCAAGACCGGCCCGACGAAGGCGCCTCCCAAAGACGACATGGGCATTCGAAGCCAGAGGTGATCCTTGCGCGCCCCTCTCTCTCTCGCGGCGGCTCTGGCGCTGTTCTCGCCCAGCGTCTACGCACAGACGCTCCCGAACATCGACTACGCTGAAGAGGCCGATCTCCACTTCAACCTCGCGATTGATGACTACCGCGAGGGCGACTACGAGGCCGCGCTGGAGCACCTGCTCCACTCCAATCGCCTCGCGCCCAACCGCAACGTCGTGTTCAACATCGCCCGCTGCTACGAGAAGCTCGGGCAGTTTGATCAGGCGTACCGCCATTACGCCGACTACGTCGCCTTAGAGCCCGATCCGGCGATGCGGGTGGAGGCCGAGGCGGCGCTCACACGCATCAGCGGTCAGGTCGCCCTGGTCCGTGTGGAGTCCAACCCCCCGGGCGCCACGGTGTATGTCGACCGCAAAGACTTAGGCGCCCGCGGTGTCACCCCGCTCACCTTGGCCCTGCCGCCGGGCCAGCGCACGCTGTTGCTGGAGCTTGAGGGCCACAAACCCACCGCGGCCACGGCAGAGCTCACAAAAGGCAAAAAGGCCCAGGCCACAGGCAGCTTAGAGCGTGTCTTGGGCACGGTCGTCTTAGAGGGTGGCCCCCAAGGCGCCGACGTTCACCTGGAGCGTGAGGACGGCGAGCGTGTCGGCAGCTCACCCGGAGAGCTGCGCCTGCCGCCGGGTCGCCATGTGCTCGTGATCACCGCGCCGGGGTATCGCCCCCAGCGTGAGGTGGTCACGGTCACCGCCGATGAGGTCACCCGGGCCCCGGTGAACATGGCGGTGCTCAGCGGCGCCTTGGTCGTGAACGCCGTGGAGCAAGGCGCGCTGATTGAGGTCGATGGTGAGGTCAAGGGCTTCACCCCGGCGGTGATTGATCTGCCCGCCGGGGACCACGTCGTTCGTGTCGTCGCCCCGGGGTTCAGGCCTTTTGAGGAGCGTGTGCGCATCGAGGCCGACGGCCGCGCCACCGTAGACGTGAGCCTACGCTCCGTCGCGGAGGTCACCGCCGCGAGCCGCACCCTACGCACCACTGAAGAGGCCCCGGCGAGCGTCTCGGTGATCACCCGCGACGAGATCCGCGCGTTCGGCTACCAGTCCGTCGTCGAGGCCCTCTCCGGCCAGCGCGGCGTCTACCCCACCGACGATCTCAGCTACAGCTCCATCGGCGTGCGTGGGTACGCCCGAGCCGGAGATTACGGCAACCGTGTGCTCGTCACCATGGACGGTCACACGCTCAACGACGACCTCCTCGGCGGCTCGTATGTCGGCGGCGGCCTCGTCACCGACCTGCATGACCTCGACCGCATCGAGCTGGTGCGGGGCCCAGGCTCGGCGCTGTATGGGTCCAACGCCTTCTTGGGCGTCGTGAACCTCGTGAGCGCCAAAGAGTCGGCCACCCAAGGCCCCCAGGTGGCCGTCACCGCCGACGGCCAGCGCGGCGCCCGCGCCCGCGCCCGGGTAGGCTTGGGTGACGACGACCGCGGCGCGTGGCTGAGCGCGTCGGGTCAGGTGGCCCAGGGCGGCGACGTCTATTTCCCCGAGTACGCCGCCGTGGTGAGCGCCGATGGGGTCATCCGCGGCGCCGACGGCAGCCGGGGCGGCACGCTGCACGCGAAGGCCTGGACGGGGGATCTCACCGTGCAGGCGTTCTACAACACCTTCAACAAACAGTACCCCACCGGCGCATTTGACACGATCCCCGGCGACCCCGAGGGCCGAAACCTCGACCAGCGCGCCTTCGCCGAGCTTCGTTACGAGCCCCGTCTGGGCGACATCGGGCGGCTCTACGCCCGCGCTTACCTCGACCAGTACCGCTACGACGGTTTTTACCCCTACGCCGAGTCCGACGAGTACCCCGCCTACACCCTGCACGATCAATGGCGGGGCACCTGGCTCGGCGTCGAGCCCCGGGCGGTGTTTGACCTCGGCACGCTGTTCCAGGTCACCTTAGGCGCTGAAGCCCGGCGCCACCTCTCGGCCAACCTGACCGGCGAGGAGCTCATCGCTGGGGAGAACGAGGCGACGTATCTCACTGAGACGCCGATCCAGACGGTGTTGTCGGCCTATGGTGTCGGCGAGCTCAAGCTGGGCCGGGTGTTGATGGTCTCTGTGGGCGGTCGATACGACTACTTCACCTTGGCCGAGGTCGGCGGCACGTTTAACCCACGCCTGGCGATCATCGCCCAGCCCACGGAGAACGACGTCATCAAGCTCCTCGCGGGCACGGCGTTTCGTGCGCCCTCGGCCTACGAGCTGTTCTATAACGACGGCGGGATCACCCAAGACAAGGCCGAGTCGCTCTCCCCTGAGCGGGTGCGCACGGGAGAGCTGGAGTACAACCACCGCTTCTCCGAGGTCATCACCGGCACCGCGGCGGCGTACTACAACGAGATCGAGTCGTTGATCGACACCCGGGTGGTCGGTCTGGGTGAGGAGGGGGAGGTGTTTGAGTACACCAACACCCAAGGCGTCGTGCGCTCGGCGGGCACAGAGATTGAGCTGCGTCGTGACTGGCGCCAAGGCGTGATGCTCGCCGGGCAGACGTCCCTGCAGCGCACCCGCCAAGGCTCACTCTCGGCCCCCCAAGAGCTGACAAACTCCCCGACGGTGCTCGTCGGCGCCCGGGCGGCGGCGCCGTTCGTCATCCCCGGCAGCACCTTGGCCACCCGCGCCCGCGTGGAGAGCCCTCGCCTCACCTCTGCGGGTGAGCGCACCGACTGGGCGCTGTTGTGGGATCTCACCCTCACCGGCGTGGTGCCGTCCACGGGCCTCTCCTGGGGCTTGGGCGCGCGAAACATCCTCGACTGGCAGCAGACCCACCCCGGCGGCCTGGATCTCCCCGTAGACGCCGTCCCGCAGGCGGGTCGCACCTACTTCGCGACCTTACGCCTGGATCTCTGAGCTGGGCGCCGCTGCCGACGATCCCGTCGCCTGGGCCGTCTCCGCTGGGAGCTGGCGCACGCCGAGCGAGCGCGCCGCCGTGGTGGCGAGCTGGTCGGCGGCGCTGAGCGGCCAAGACCGCCCGCTCCCGGCCTCGCTCTCCCCGGCCTGGGCCGAGGCCAGCCGCCGGATAAACGCCGCCTTGGCGTCTTGGGGTGATAAACCCCCGGCCGTGCGTCAGCGGGTGTTGTTCACCGTGATCAACGGCGTTGAGCGGATTCACCGGGGCCTAGGCCTCCTGCCCGATCACCCCGCACAGTCCGCAGAGGGCCGAGCCCTCGCTGCGCTTCAACGCCTGCCCGCCGAGGCCGCCGCCGCCGGGCTCCTCAACGCGCCGATCCTGCGCTCCCGCCTGCCGCGGGCGCTCCAGGCCCCACCCGCCGGGGAGGACGCCGAGCTTCGCGCCGCCTGGGTCAAAGCCGCGCTCACCACGCTCGTTCAACAACAAGACGCCGAGATCGTGCAGCGCGCCGAGGCCCGCCTGCTCTCCGCCGTCGACGTCTTGTTGAGCCACCTTGAGGAGAAGTCCCGCGCCTTGGGGGTGCTGGGGCGAGCGTTGGGCCTCGGGCTCACCACTTTAGGTTTGGGGAGCGACTGGAGCGAAGGGTTCGTGAGCCCCCAGGCCTGGGACAACCTGGAGGCTTTGGCCTTGGAGGTGGAGCGTAGCCCGGCCCTTCGCCAGCTCGCCGACGCTTTGGGCCGCCTCGATGGCGCGCGCCCGGCGATGGGCCCGGCGCCTCAGCGTTGGGTGACCCCGCCCCGAGACCAACGCCCGGCCCGCCTCGCCTATGGAGATCGTGTGGCGACGGTGACCCCGGGTGAGCTGGCGCTCCTCGCCGATCCCGACGCCCGGCTGCTCTTTGAGCTGCGCCTCGCCGAGCGCGCCTTGCTCTGCTACAGCCCACCGCCGAGTCCGCCCCAGGCCCGCTTGGCGCTCGGCCCAAAGGCAGGGGACCGCAGAGGGCCGATCCTCTTGTGCCTCGACAGCTCAGGATCCATGGACGGCGCCCCCGCCCAAGCCGCCCGAGCCTTGACCCTGTGCCTCGCCCGGGCGGCGCTCAGCCACCAGCGCGCGCTGCGGGTGACCCAGTTCGCCGCTGGGCAGACGACGGA
>Ga0066604_10001985_pt1 | contig 10771 bp, 12 predicted proteins | sample Higcelwee11metaG_FD_59501 | JGI IMG/M metagenome (GOLD analysis project Ga0066604, IMG submission 59501) | Freshwater pond sediment microbial communities from the University of Edinburgh, under environmental carbon perturbations - High... | ecosystem: Environmental > Aquatic > Freshwater > Pond... | reverse complement strand
ATTCTTCTTCAAATAGTTTAAGATTTAATGCCTGAATAGAATCTAAATCCTCAATTGTTGCTTGTCTAATTAATGTTTTCATTGTTTTTTATTGAATATTCTAAAATAATTGTAGGTATTTGTACATTGCCTCTTTTTATACATATACTGTCTTTTATTTTTATAAAACCGTATTTTTTATAAAAACTCTCAGCATTTACGGTTGATTCAACCTTTACTATTTTTTGGTTTTTGGAAGCTATTTTAAGACCATGATCCAACAATAATTTCCCAATACCTTTATTGTGAAATACTGGATCAACAAAGATAGCAATAATTTCACCAGGAATCGCAAAACCAAAACCAACAATATTATCGTTGTTTTTTGCTATATATATTTCATTTTTGACAATACTATCATGATATCCTTCGGGTAACCTACCTTCAATCCGTGCGTTGATTTGTGTATCTGTATAACAATTCTTACAAGTTATGATGACCGCGTCTGTATGAATTCTGTGGATTTCTTTTGCATCATCAATTGTCGCTAGTTTGATTATTGTTTCCATTTTTTTTAATTAATTATCTCTTGGATTATATTAATACAGATAATTTTATCAAATTAGATTCATTATCTAATCTTACTAATTATTATTTCAATCACTTTTTCAAGACTCGAATATATTGGGAAATCTGGATTATTTGTATAAAACTTAAGATCATCTTCTATAATAGAGCGTTCTGGGAATTTTTCATCAATTCATACAACTACAGACTCCGGATATCTTATCATTGCAGTTCAGAGCTCTTGTCTTGTAGTTGATGCATATGATTTTTTCTGTGTTCAATCAGGATTATTTGGAATTATATTTTTCTGAGTCGGTAACCAGAATAAGATAGTTCATCAATTATTTGCTGTATTATCAAGATAAAATCTTTCCCATTCCCTCTGCCTAGAGAATCTATACTCATATCAAGGAGTGAGCTTTTTCTCAGATTTTCAGTTAATAATATATCTTGAAGGATCAATTATTACGATTTGAGATGAGATATTTTTAGTTTTTTCTTCTATATATTTGGTTGCAACTTCTTGCCATCATCAAGCCCCAGCGATAGGTCAAGCAAGAAATATTGGATACATATTAGAAGTTATTTCTAGATATTCTATTGGTTTGATTATTTGCATATAATTTTCTTAAGAAATATATATTTTTGAACGAAACAAAGTGAAGTCGAATATGTCTATTAAATCTTATTCCTCCATATTTTAATATACTTTTGTAACCAAAAGTATGCAAAAGTTTTAGGGGGAGTTTCTGTAACCTATTTTCAAATTCCTACTTTCAATTATATTTGGCATCATTCATTCCCCTAAGGCTCCTTATGAATGAGAACTTGGAATTGGTTTAACTAGGACCTTTTGTTATTATATTTTGTGTTTTATAAACTTTCCATAATCGACTTTAATTTTTCTAATACATCTTTTGTGAATGGATTTTTTAATTCTCAGGTTTTCATCCATTCAAAATACTCCATTTTAGTTTTGTTGTTATCAATAGATTGATAAGTATATCTCACATTATAGTTATCCTCTAAATCTGATAATGTGAATATTTTATTTTTTTCAATCTCTATTACTTTATAAAAATCCCAGTTAGAATTATTATCACAATTTTTGTACTTAGTTCCAATTTTTGGCGGATATTCATTCGAAACTTCTCTTTTAATAGAAAAAATCCATAGATGAGTATTTTCTGGATTCGTTGTGAATTCAAAGACCTTATTTAGAGATTTATTTATAATGATGGTAATTTTATTTTCTTTCATAAATTTTTTAACCTTGTTTTTAATAATAAAATATACAGTTTGATTTTATTGAAAAATCCATATTATTCAAACCACTTTATAAAAATTGAATTTATGCAAAAACACGAGATTGTAAATAATATCAAGATTGAGAAATTGATATTTGGTGGGAATTGATTGGCAATAGCTCCTGATGGGAAGAAGATAATAATAAGCTGATGAGCTATTCCTGGGAGTTTTGTTAATGTGAAAATTCTCAAATCAAAGAAGAATTATTATGAATGACAACTTCTAGAAACTGTGAAAAAATCACCACTTGAGCAAGACTTACCTGCACATTTCCAGGTTTATGGCGGGTGCAAATGGTTGCCAATTAATTATGATGACCAGCTATCTATCAAAGAATGACAAGTTAAGGAATCTTTCAACCATATCAGGGAATTCGTTGAAAATACTAATTTTCATCCAATAGTTGCTTCGCCTGAGATTTATGGTTATCGCAATAAGGTTGAATTCTCATGGGGGAAATATATCTCAGAAAAAGAATGAATTCATGATGATTTTCGTTTCTGATTTCATAAACAATGAGTATTTGATCGTATAATAGATTGTACTTATTGTGCGCTCGCAGATGATGAGATTAATGCAATATTCAAGAGAATTGATGAATTCTCAAGACAGTCTGGGTTGCCGACTTACGACCAAAAAACTCAGCTTGGATTTTGGAGACATTTGGTTGTGCGCAAGACACATTTTACCCAACAATTAATGCTTATTTTTAGTATTAATTCTGATTATCCTAATTATTCTAGAAAAGAAGAATGATTAATAAAAGTTTTCACTAATGTACTTGCAAAAGACTTCCCAAATATCAAATCAATTTATTTATTATACAATACTTGAAAAGCAGATATTGTTACTTGAGAGTTTGAACTAATTTTTTGACAAAAAACAATTAAAGAAAATCTTCTATGAAAGACTTTTGAAATTAATCCCAAGAGTTTTTTTCAGACAAATTCTTTATGAGCTGAGAAATTGTATTGAGAGGTTGTGAAACTTCTGTGAGAAGATGATAAAAAATGAACGGCACTCGATCTCTATGCAGGAACTGGTACAATTGGAATTATTTTATCAGAATTTTTCAAAAAAGTTTATTCAGTTGAGCTTGTGAAAGAATCTAGTGAAGACGGCAAACATAACGCAATTCTTAATAATTGTAACAATATAGAATTCGTGAATGCGAAAGTTGAAAAATTCCTTGAAGAATTCGTGAAAACTTGAGAAAAACCAGAAGTTTTGGTAATTGATCCACCAAGAGAATGAATGCACCCAGATGCGCTTCCGAATATAATTTCATTCAATAGTAAAACAATAATCTATGTTAGTTGTAATCCATCAACTCTTGCTCGCGATCTTGATTATATTCTCAAGAATTCCACTTATAAGGTAACCGACGTAATTCCTGTTGATATGTTTCCTCATACTCATCACATTGAAACCATAGTCAAACTTGTGAAATAATTAGTTTTGACAATTATTGATTATATATATAATAAGCCCAAGCAATAAGTAACTTGTGTAAATCAAAATATCTGGCAAATATTTTATTCATAGTAACTTATAACAAGCTAAAGTGTCTAGTCCCCTAAAGCGGGAGTAGGAACTTGGGTGGAACCGTCCTCATACATTTGGACCCCAGGACTCAAATTTAATTGAGTCTTTTTTATTTTTTTAATCTTGATTTTTATGAAAAGATGATGACCAAATCTTAAAGGGAGATCATTTATCAATATCACTGAAACAAATACTCGCGATGCAGCTTATCAGAGAGTATTAAAGAGTATTTACTCAAGATTATTAGAAATATTTGATAGTTATAATGTTTGAGTTTGATGAATTATGAAGTTCTCAAGATGAAATAAAGATGCCTATATTTCAAATGAGATTAATTTAATAAATTGAGAGAGGATTAGTATATGAGTTTTATGACAACACAATTTTGATGTACATCTTTATAGAGGTAAGGATTGATTATATTGATTAACCAAGTTCTATAATGATATCCCATTATGATTAAAGGCAATTCCTGAAATTGTAATGGATATAATTACAAATAAAGCCTGAACTATAGTATATAAACATCAACCATACTTATTAGATGATGTTTCTCAAAAATTTGACACAATTTCCAAAGAAGAGAACAATAAAAAATCAGTTCAGAATTGAATAAAAGAGATATATAGTTCAATACAAAAATTTTTACGCGAGAAGAGAATAAAAGATGTTGATATTATAGTGCTAGAACCAGATTCAAAATCAGAAATTTGTTTATGAAGATGATGAGGTCAGACACTTGATATATGGGCTAAATGAAATGAAGATAATTGAATTTCAATTAAGATTACTCAAGAAGGATTTTACGCAATCCAACCGACAGAAAAAACTGATGATGCGACATTTCTTACTATTGAAGCCATTCCTAATATTGTTAAATTATTATGTGAAAATCGATTAAGATGATTCAAATATAGAACAATCAGAATAAATCAATCAGAGGCAACAAAATGAAATTGAAATGAAATAGATTGATTTACTAAATTTTAATAAACAAATATGCAATTAACGAATTTCAAATTATACACGAGATGAATTCTTCTAGATAATGAAGATAGAGTTTTGTTAATTAAGAAAAGTGCAGATAGTAGAATTGCACCGGCAAAACTTCTCTGTCCGTGATGAACAGTAGAATTATGAGAAACAATTGAAGAGACAATAATTCGCGAGATAGAGGAAGAGGTTGGAATTAAGACTAAAATTATAACGCAGCTCTGAGTGAGAAATATTTTCTTATGAGACACTCAACGGCTCTGAGTATATTACTACATAGAATGAGATTATGCCGGCTCGTATAATAGAGAACCAGATAAGCATGATTTCATCAAATTCTATAGCCAAGAAGATATTGAGTCAATTAGTCTTGATGAATTCGAGAAGGCGGAGAGAGACTTCTATAAACTAGCTCTGCAATTCAAAAACAATTTAACAATTAATAAATAAAAACCATGAAAAAAGTTGAAATGAAAGACATCGTAGAATTGTCAAAAATCAAATGATTCGTCTATCAATGATCAGAAATATACTGATGACTAGCTAATACTTGGGATTACGGTCCATATGGTAGTGCACTCAAAGAGAATATCAAGAACGCTTGGCTCAAGACATTTGTCCAACAGAGAACTGATATGGTAATGCTTGATGCAGCAATCCTAATGAATCCACAAACTTGGGTAGCATCAGGGCATGTAGGGTGATTTAGTGATCCATTAATTGATGATAAGAATACAAAAGAAAGATTTAGGGCTGATAAGTTATTAGAATGACTTATTGATGAATTGGCAAACAAATTATGAGCAGAACATAGAGTGGTGCCATATTTAGATGCAAAATATAATATTGCAAATCTAATTCCAGAATCTTGGAGTACAGAAAAACAAAAAGAAGTTATGGTTTGAGAAAAGGTTTGCAATCCTATAACTTGAAAACCTTGAGATTGGACAGATATCAAAAAATTCAATCTTATGTTTAAGACTTTTCAATGAGTTACTGAAGATTCCACAACTGAGATTTATCTAAGACCAGAGACTGCACAATGAATATTTGTTAACTTCCCAAATATTGTAAGAACTAGCCGTAAAAAGGTTCCATTCTGAGTTGCTCAAGTTGGTAAATCTTTCAGAAATGAAATAACGCCAGGTAACTTTATATTTCGTACACGTGAGTTCGAACAGATGGAGATAGAATTCTTCTGTGAGCCAGGTACAGATCTAGAGTGGCATGCGAAGTGGAGAAGTGATTGTATGGATTTCCTTACTGATGTAGTCGGACTTAATAAGGATAATCTGAGATATAGAGACCATGACAAAGATGAACTTTCCCATTATTCTAATGCTACCACAGATATAGAATTTCTTTATCCTTTCTGATGGTGAGAATTGCAATGAGTTGCAGATAGGACAGATTTTGATCTCAAAGCACATATGTCAGTTTCTAAGCAAGATTTATCATACTTCGATCCTGTGAATAACAAGAAATATATTCCATATGTCATAGAGCCTTCAATCTGATTAACTCGCCTTTTCCTAGCTACAATGCTCAATGCTTATGATACAGTTGATACAGAGGAATGAAGCAGGGTTGTATTAAGATTCAAACCAAGTATTGCACCAATTAAGATTGCAGTATTACCTATAGTGAAGAAGCTATGAGACGAAGCTAAGAAAATTTATTCTGAGTTATCAAAACACTGGATGTGTGAATATGATGAAACAGGAAATGTCGGTAAAAGATATTTCAGATTTGATGAAATCTGAACTCCATTTTGTATTGTAGTTGATGATAATACTGTGAACAATAATACGGTTACAGTAAGAGATAGAGATACAGGATTACAAGATACCATTAAGGTTAGTGAGATGGAAGAATATTTTAGGAAGAAATTATCGTAGTTCTTTATGAGAATTGAAACGTATCTTAATTGCTCTCAAGAATTAATTGAGACAAAAAACTACAATATATTTATATGAATTAGCCTAGGAAACAAGTATTTTTCAAAAGAAAATATTGAGAAATATATTAAATGGGCTTTGGATAATACTAAAACTGATGTAGTAATCATACTTGCTGATTTAGTCCATGCAATTAATTATGAAGTTTTCAATAAATACAATAAAGATAGGGCAATAAGGATTGCAATGAAAAAAAGCTGAGAACTACAACAAATAATTCAAGATATTATTAATAATATACCCTTAGAGCAACGAAATCTAGTTAATATTGCAACTTGGGATAATTATAGGAGTACAAAAAACTACATTAATTCACTTCCACTTATTATTAATGAGTTCGATAAAAATAAAGATTTCCATGATTATATCATAAATATAATTAAGATTAATTTATGAGAAAGAATTGCTAGATTGAGTGAAGAACGAATTGGAAAACTTGCTTATTATATAATTGATGAATTACCAATATTGATTAACTGATTTGAATTTAATTGAACCTTGTATAATCTTCATCCTTATCCTTGATTCTCTCTGCTTGATGAACTTTGGATGTGAATAAGATCAAGCTCATTATTTCCAGAGCTTGCTAGCAAGTTAGAATATAAAGAGAATATCGCTCAAGTGGAATGATATGTAGATTAACAAATATCTCTCCCGCTTAAGCGGGAGAGATATTTTTATTGTTATAAAAAGGTGTCTATTTTGAGTATTGGATTTTTTGGTTTGTTATGAATTTCTCAATATACTTTAGATTTCTTTAGTGAATTTATCATCAGATTTCATATCTTTTATTTCTCATATTTTTCCTTTCGTATTTATCTCTTCTAACTTTTTCCATGTTCTTTCATTTTTTTCTTTTTTACCAAGAGGTTTTCTTAGTATATTTATTTTGTTAGTTATTGCTGATCCTGCAGAATTTATAATGACTTTATCAGAATCACCTGTTCATATAATTAAACCAACTTTTTGATTTCATTTTGTTTTAAAACCTATTACACTTCATTTTATTCAGTTCACAGAAATTTTATCTCAGATATTAAGTTTATTAAGTATTTCTAAAAACATTTCATGAGTAAAATCTTTAGTATTAAGAATGTCATAAATCTTTCTTGAGATGTCATCTCTAATTTTTATTATTCCCAAACTAACATTTTTAATTGGAGAAATAATATCTAAAAGTTCGTTTTTCTGGATTTTTTCTTCGTATGAAATTTTGCGCATATAGTTATTTTAATAAAGTAAATTGTTCTTTTATTATAACATTAAATTATTTAATTGTCAAATTTATTATATTTCACGGATTAAATCTTTTCGATCTAGTCTCCAAGCATGCATGAGTTTATTAAATAGTTCATATTCTTGTCCGCTAAAATTATCGTCCGCGAATATTATATTTGCAATAGAAGTTATTATTTCGAGAAGTTCATCTTTGTTTAGTACAAGATATAAAAACTGCGCATTTTTGGAAAAATTCTCTGAATCTTGAGCGATGTTATAAATTGCTCTATCAAAAGAGATGGTAGGCATTGCTGGAATATCTGTCCTATCTAGACTTTTTGTAAGTCCAAGTATCATTTCATCAACCTCAGTTTCTTTAACTTCTCCATCAACTATCATGAATCCTATAAGGATTTCATAGAGAGAATTAATTTTTTGTTCTAGAATTTTTTGTGAATCATCCATTTGTCATTTATTATTATTAAAGTAGTAATATTCTATAAGAGAAAATAAAATTTGTCAAAAACTTGCCAATTATTTTTTTTGAATACAATATATGAACAATTTTCCAATAACTAAACAAAATATGTGAAGAGGACCAGTTATAGAGAGAAAGAAAAATCTCTCAAATGCGCTTAAATGAAAGGTATTTACAATTCATGCGAAGCTGATTACACTTGCAGCTCAGAAATGAGGTGATCCAGATAAGAATCCAAGTCTTTATGATGCTATAGAAAAAGCAAAAAAAGCAAATGTTCCTACAGATAATATCTCAAGAGCTATTAAAAAATGAACCGGAGAAGATAAAGATTCAGCACAGATTAATGAGTTGTATTATGAGTGATTCGCAACTTGATGAGTAGGAATTGTAGCAAAATCACTTACAGACAATAAGAATCGCACTTCATCAAATATCCGCCATATTTTCTCTAAATATTGATGAAATCTCTGAGAAACTTGATCTGTTTCATCTTTTGGATTCAAATTCGCTGGAGTAGTTTTGCTTAATCTTGACTGAAAGGAATTAGAAGAAATCGAAGAAGATATTATAGAATCTGGAGCTGATGATTATTCTCTAGAAGATGAGGAGACCTTAAGAATTATCACACAGAAACAAGATCTTATGCAAGTTGTGAAATATCTTCAAGATAAAAAATATATTTTGGAGAGTTTTGGGCTTGAATATGTCGCAACGAACTTAATTGAGATTACAGACTTTGACAAAGCATTAAAAATTATTAAACTGATAGAGGATTTAGAAGAGGATGAGGATATTGAAAAAGTTTGGCATAATTATAATATCTCAGACGAACTCCAGACTCAAGCAATCGAAGCAATAGAAAAAGCACGTTTTAGAACTTAATTTAATTCACTATGACAGAATTACAACCTGAGAATACTTCTATAATTATGGATCTTGCATCAAATCATCCATTAACGATATTTGATACTGAGGAATTCATTGAATTACTAGAAAATTCACTTTCACTTAATGTTTTTGAGAAAAAAAGAGTAATTGATTCTATTCCAACTCTTAGTCAATTCCAGATTGATGAATTAATTAAGGTTTTCGTAGATGAGAGAGAAGAATTCAAGAAACTTATGAAAACAGAAGCAGAAGCAATCAAAGAGCTTGTAAAAAAATCTCGTGAATGATGGATTCAATTAGAAGATATCTACGTTCAAGAATCTAAGCAAAAAGAAAAAGCAGGAGAAGACCAGGCAAAAATAGATGACTTAAAAAATAGCCTCGGATTATAAAATATACTCAAATCAAAAAATACCTAGCGGAAGCTAGGTATTTTTTGATGGACTTCTGAGAGCCATTTTATTTTTATATTAAGTTGTATTCACCTTAGGGTTATACTCAGTTTTTTGTATTCCTTGATGTAAAAATTCATAAATTAATTCAGATGTGACTAATCTACGATCATTTGTGCCTGACAGAATTAACCGTCATCTAAGCTACAAACTATAAGGATACTACTTGTAAGGAAAAAACGTTGAGCAGTCAAGCCGGTAAGGGAAACACAAGATTATTATAATAAATTTTACTAAAAATAAAGCGAAAATATAAAATTTGATTGACAAAATAGTTAATTATTTTAATGAGAGTCCATTATTTCTAATTAATAAAATCCTTAAAATAAGCCATTAATAAAGCAAATTAGCACGCAATATAAAAAAGTGCTAATTTTTATTTGACATATAAATTTTCTTGAATAAAATACCCCTCAAGAAATGAAATATTTCTAAATTTAAAATTTAATTACAATTATATGGCAAAAATTATTTGAATAGATCTTGGTACTACTAACTCTTGTGTTGCCTTCATGGAATGAGGACAGGCAAAAGTTATACCAAATGCAGAATGATGAAGAACAACCCCTTCAATCGTTGCTAGCAAAAACGGTGAAATCTTTGTTGGTACTCCAGCGAAGAGACAAGCTGTAACTAATCCAGCGCAAACTATTTATTCTGCGAAAAGATTCATCGGACGCAAATTCGATGAAGTACAATCAGAAATTAAAAATGTACCTTTTAAGGTTGTGAAAGGTTCTAACTGAGAATGTCTTATAGAATTCAATGGAAAGACAGTAAGACCAGAAGAGATAAGTTCACAAGTTTTAGCAAAATTAAAAGAAGACGCTGAAAAATATCTATGAGAAAAGGTTACAGAAGCTGTAATTACAGTTCCTGCATACTTTAATGATGACCAGAGACAAGCTACAATCAACGCTTGAAAAGTTGCTGGACTAGATGTTAAGAGAATCGTAAATGAACCAACTGCCGCAGCTCTAAGCTACGGTATTGATAAGAAAAAAGATGAAAAAATCGCAGTATATGATTTCTGAGGAGGTACATTTGATATATCAATTCTTGATATTGGAAGTGAATGAACATTTGAAGTACTTGCTACTAACTGAGATACTCACTTAGGTTGAGATGACTTCGATCAGAAGCTATTCGAATATATTCTAGATGAGTTCAAACGCGACCAATGAGTTGATCTTCGTAACGACCCAATGGCGGTACAGAGAGTGAAAGACGAAGCAGAAAAAGCAAAAAAAGAACTAAGTTCAATGACAGAAACAGAAATCAACTTACCATATATTACGGTTGATGCAACTGGACCAAAGAACTTATTCATGAAAATTACTCGTGCTAAATTCGAAGAATTAATCTATGACCTAGTTGAGAGA
>Ga0066604_10001981_pt1 | contig 10788 bp, 10 predicted proteins | sample Higcelwee11metaG_FD_59501 | JGI IMG/M metagenome (GOLD analysis project Ga0066604, IMG submission 59501) | Freshwater pond sediment microbial communities from the University of Edinburgh, under environmental carbon perturbations - High... | ecosystem: Environmental > Aquatic > Freshwater > Pond... | reverse complement strand
GATCGACCCGCGGCGCATGCAGGACACGGGAGAAGATGTCGAGGCCGGCGGCATCGGTTCCCATCGGATGGGTCCAGCTTGGTGACAGCAGGTAGGCAGTAGCATCGGCATCGAGTGGCGAATGAAGCGGCAGCAGAGGCGCGATCAGCCCGGTCACCGCCGTGAGAATGACGATGATGTAACCAGCCGCAAAGCTCTTGCGGCTGCCGAGAAAGTTGAGAAATTCCCGAGTCACGCCCAGCGTAGGGCTAGCGGCGGGTATCGGCCCGCCACCAGCTTCCACGTTAGAGTCGACCTCACTATGGACAGCCGGTTCAGACACGCTTGTAATCCTGGAAATTCAGCCGGTTCGACGTGTAATAGACGATACCGCCGACATCTTTTCCATGCGCAAGATGAAAGCCGGGATTGGCGATCAATGCCCAGGGCGCGTCGTCGTTGATGATCTTCTGGGCCTCCTTGGTCGCCGCCATCCGCGCCTTTTCGTCCAGCGTCGATAGCGATTGCTTGATCAGCGCATCCGCCTTCTCGTTCTTGTAGTTGGAGAAGTCGAGGAACGAGCTTGAGTGGAAATAGAGATTGAGCGAGAAACCCGGATCGGGTGTGAAGGGCGCATCGAGATTGAAGATCATCGGTTCGGTGCGCTTGACGAGACTGTCGAAGAAGGTGCCGGCGGGCAGCTTCTTGAGCTCGACGGTTACGCCGATCCTCTTCAGTGCCGTCTGGTACATGATGGCGATTGGCTCTTCTATCGGATCGCCGGCATTGTAGGCGAGCGTGGTCGCGAAGCCATCGGCAAATCCTGCTTCGGCCAAAAGCGCCTTGGCCTTGCCGATGTCGAAATCGTAGCCGTAGAATTCGTTGGTCGCGCCGGGATAGAAATCCGGCATGAACGCGGTCTGCTTCTTGCCGAAACCCTGCAGGATAGTGCTAACGATCTCGTCCTTCGGCATTGCATAGTTCAGCGCTTGGCGAACCTTGGGATTGTCAAGCGGCTTGAAGGCCGTGTTGAGCTCCACCCATAGCATCTGAGATGCCTCGATCGAGGTCACCTGTGCCTTGAGGCTGGCGGTCAGGCTCTTCAACTCCGTCGGGGCCAGCGCCTGGGCGATATCAACCGCGCCGCCATTCAGCAATTGCAGCCTTGTGGCGGATGCTGGCACTTCGCGGAACACCACCGTCTCGAAAAACGGCTTTGCATCGTAGTAGTCGGGGCGCGCCGTCGCGACCATCTGCTGGCCCCGCACGATGGTTTTGAGATTGTAGGGCCCGAAGCCTGCCACGTTCGTGTCGAGGAACTTTCGCGACCAGGGATCGTCCGCGGTTGCCATTTCCTGGCATTTGACGGAGTCGAAGATCGGATTGGCGAGGTGACCGCAAACGATCATCAGGATCGGATTTGGACTGTCGAGCTTGAAAGAAACAACGTGCTCGTCCTCGACCACGACCGCGTCCTTGTTGGCCAGGCCCATGACGGACGTCATGAACGATCCGGCGCCCTTAACCTCAAACTTGCGGTCAAACGTATACTTCACATCCTTGGCAGTAAGTGGGTTGCCCCAATTGCTGACGACGCCCTTTCGCAGTACGAAGCGCACCGACTTACCGTCGGCTGCGAATTCCCAGCTTTCGGCAAGCTTGCCCTTGAGATTGTAGCCGCCCGGCAGCGACGCATTCGGCGCGAGGTCCTCACGCATCACGCCCGGCACCTTTGGATCGGGCACTTTGCCGAATTCGATCAGATAGTCGTAAAAGGCGGCGACGGTGTCGATCGTGCCGAGCGACAGCGAATTCTCCACATCGAGACTCAGGGGCGTGGCGGGCGCGGCGATAACCAGCGTCTTGGCGCGATCCTGCGCGAAAGCCGAACCGATGAAACCAGGCGCCACCGCAGTCGCACCGCCAACCACACCCGCTTTTAGCAGCGAGCGCCGGGAGATCATTGTGAGGTCCCTAAAATCCATTGCCATTGAGTGCTCCTAGATTAATGCCGAAAGACCATCAGTCAGCTTGCTTTACTGTTAATCAATTATCGTGCCAGATCGCGCCCTCCTGAACGGAGAGCAGCTAACGTAGTGCAAACACTATTATTTTATTACATTGCGACGCGAAAATCACATTCTCGGCCAATAACTTGATTTGTAGTCATGTTAAATTATTAATCATGAATTGATGTGATTTTTAATCGTATCGCCTGATTTCTGGGCAAATGCGCAGACCTTCGCAATGCGTAGCCTAGAGACGTTGGCGAATGGTCGGCGCGCGACTGGATGCTTCCCAGGGGTTCGCCTAAAGGGAGACTGTCGAGGTATCCCAGCAGGATGGAGAAAGAACTTGATGACCCGTCGAACGGTCAATTAAGTTGACCTGATGCTTGAAGGTCTTGATGAGAATCGAGCGCTTTGCGCCGCAAAATATCCGGGTACGCCGCGTAAGCAGCAATCTTGACGATCCGCCGCCAATCTTGTTCATTTGGACAATGTTTAAAGCGCAAACGCTGTGCAGATCGGGGTTTCTATCAACGATATCCAGCCAGACGTCTGGCGCCGTCTGGTCCTACCAGTGGATTGGAACCTGGAGCATCTGCATCTGGGAATTCATGACGCGTTCAACTGGAGAAACTATCATCTCTATGAGTTCCGCATAGGTGCTCTTCGCTATGGGCGCGTCGAGATCCTGACTGAGGATGCGGCCGATAAAGATTCTCGGGTCTTCGATCAGAGCGAGGTTCGCCTGCTTGACATCCAGCAAGGTGCTATTTTTTGCTGTCACTATGATTTCGGGGATGGCTGGCGCCACGACGTCGCGGTCGAAGAGTTCCTAACGATCACTGCTCCGCCCAGACACGGAAGCTGCGTCGTCGGCGAAATGGCGCGACCGCCCGGGGATGTTGGTGGCGTTTCAGGATATGAGCGGCTTGGACACCATTGCCGACCGGGAAGATCCCGAATATGCCGAAACCATTCGGTGGTGCGGCGGCTGGTTTGATCCGGAATGGTTCGCCCTGTCCATCGCGGACAACGATGTCCGCAATGCTCTTCGCTCGAACGTCAAAAAGCGCTTGTATCAACCGAAGCCGAAAGCCCTCCCGAAGAAATGAGCTGGTTAAATTCAAGGTGTGCCTTGATGGGAATCAAACCTTCGTCCGGCCGATTCCCGACCTTGATTGATATTAAACCCGTGAGTTAGCTCCGCAGCAGCAGCGCGTAACGTGTGTGCCGACGTTCACCCGAGCGCATAAGCGCGCCGATCTCTGCAAGTTGCTGAAGATCGCGGGTCGCTGTGGCCCGTGATGTGGCTGTGATCGCAATGTAGTTCTCCGCGCTTAGGCCTCCCCTAAACCCCGTTATGCCCTCTTTGAAAATGCACGCTATTACTTTTTCTTGTCGTTCGTTTAAGTGACCTCTGAAACGGTCGTAAAACGTCGTTTTCTGGATGAAGAAATCGATGCGTTCAAGCGTCGCCTGTTGGGCTGCAAGGATCGTTTCCGAAAAGAAGGGGTCCAGCTGGTGATATCGAGTGTACGCTGGTGACGCTCGGCTCGGAATAATAGGCCTTTCGATTTTTCTCGATTGTAAAGGCAAGTGAGATCAGAATCGGCTGTCCTATCTGTTGCGCCAGGGATTTCTCAGTAAGCGCGCGTCCAATGCGGCCGTGACCGTCTTCAAATGGATGTATGCTTTCGAAATAAAGATGGCCGACCGCTGCGCGCGTTAACGCCTGAAGTGGGTTTTACCGCCTGGCCACGATTGATTGAACCATACGATGAAGCTCTCCATCTCAGTAGCAACCTGACGAGATGCAGGAGCCTCGAAGTGTATTGTTGGCTTGTCCAGCCGGCCTGACACGATCTGCATGGCAGCTTCATGCTGGCGGTAAGCGCCGACAGTTTCAATGTAACGATTTCCGGCCATCAGCATCGTGTGCCAGTGGAACAGATCTTTATGGTGCAGCGGCTCGTGCCAGTTTCGATAGACATCCACCATCATCTCGGCCACCCCGCGTTCTTGGGGGCGAATCTGTCGGCCATCTGTGTTGAGCCCGAACTGTCGACGCAATGATGATTGGACACTTGCGCGGTCGAGAAACTCACCTTCGATCTCGGAGGTTTTTATCGCCTCGTCACTCAGCAGTTCAATCCGGAGCTGGCGATTGTCATCCTCATTGAAGTGCCGAACAGCACCGATGACCTCACCGGCAGACTGCAGAAATTTTTGCTCCAACGGAACAATGCTTGCAGCGCCGTACCTGAAATCAGGCCAATCGGTATTCTGCCAGTTCCATTGTATAAATTTTAGCTCACCTCTCTATAGCTCATGATTAGTCATCATCGTGAGCTATAGCAAACTTATCTATCGCTCAGCCAGGCTACCGTCGTCAATCGAATCTGAGCGGTGAATGAATACCCCGATCCCATATCCGACCTTTAGCATGCCGACCGCGATACTTAACATGGAGTTTGGTCATAACGCATGCGACCAAGCGCGTCGTCTTCTACGCGCGTTATTCAACGGATCAACAGAACCCGGCGTCAATCGAACGTTCATCTAAGCGCCGTTTACGCATCTCGGCCATCAATTGGGGAAAAGCTCCCGGCAATTTCATGGCGCATCGATAAATGACAACTCGGCATCAAAAAACTTGGTAATACCGCGCTGAGATCGTCATGTTGAAAGGGGAGAGTGGATTTTTGTAAGCCTTTCATGTCTCGGCCAAGTTGAAAGCGAGGCGGATCATGGAGACTTCAAGTCGATGCGCATCCGTTATCGGCCGTTGCGGCGGGAAAAATGCTCCGCCGCCCAGCCTCTCGCCAGCTTCCATTCCTCTTCCGGTACCGCAGAGAGGCCGGCGAGTGCAACGATGTAAGCCGCAGCACCCACCGGTATGGACACTGCAAGGCCGATAAGGTCGTCTTTCCACATGAGCACTGCCCAAGCCGCGCCCGCGCAAAGCGCAGCGGAGAGAACGACCTTGAGCAGTGGCCATACCCGAACCGGTGTGTCGAGCGCAACACGGCAATAGGACAGATATACTATGGCGGTTACGGTCGCGGTTACACCCTTGACGACGGCAGCGCCCATCGCCCCCCAGAGGGGAACCGCGACCAGAAGGGCAACCATGCTCCCAACACCTTCCCAGACGGACAGGTGCAGAACGACACCAGTGCGCTCCCTGGCGAGCATCAATCGATAGGGAACCGTTGTCAGCACCTGGGCGAAAGCGAAGGCAACAAGAACGGCGCCTAAATCGCCGGCCGGGCGGAACGCTTCGCCGAACATGAACGGCACCAGAACGGGCGCTATCGTGGCCCCCCCGAAGCATATCGGCGCGAGGAGAAGGGAGAGCCCGAAGAGACTGCGCTGGTAGGAGTTTACAAGGCCGGCAGAATCCCCCCTGTCCTGATAGGACGAGAACAGCGGAACGAGAACGGCAGCAAGTGAGAAGGTCAGTTGCACGATCATGCCGGCCATCGTCGCGCCGGCGGCATATTGTCCGATCTCGGTGATGCCGAGATAGGCACCGATGATTGCCAGTTCGACACGGGAACTCAAGAGCGCCGTCAGCCCGCCGGACACCCAGTTGTTGCGCGCATAGGTATTGATCGCTGGCGGAATGCTGTAATCTTTCGGAGCTGTTCCGGACAACAGGTAGCGTCGCAGTGTCAGAGCCTGCGGCAGGTAGCGGGCCATCTGGCCGAGGATCGCTCCCGCGGGGCCGAGGAAAACGGCTCCCGCCGCGACGGCGACGGGCTGAATGAGGCAACCGGCGACGGTTTGCGCACTGGTCTGGCGGAAGTGACCCAAACCTTGGGCGACACCGAGGGAAAGCGTCGAGTAGGCGTAACACAGGAACAGCCCCGCCGTTGCCATCCAGATCCAGGCAGCCGGCGGGCCTCCGGTTGAATGCCGCCACAAAGCGAAGCCGGCCATCAAGGTCGCCAGTAGTCCGGTGGAGAGGGCGAACCGTCTCGTGAGCGTCCGCAGCAGTGCGATGCGTTCGCTCTCGCTACCCGTTGCAGCAAAGCGGAGCAAGGCTTGTGGCAGGCCGAGGTCGGAAACGAGCGTCGCGGCCGTCATGATCCACAGCGCGTAGGCGACGACCCCTGAGCCATCCACGCCAAGGACGCGGGCAACGATAATGCTACTGCCGAACCCGGCAATCAACGATGCCAACCCGGCTGCCGTGTTCATCATCGATGCGCCAAACATGATGCATGTTCCTGACTGGTACCGAACCCAAGACCTGCCGCTAACTGTTTTGCCGTACGCCGGCGCCCGTCAATTCGAGGCGTCCGGAACACGCACACTCGGTCGGACAGATCGATGAAGGCCGCTCGTGCGCAAAGGCAGGATCATATTTAGCGACTACCGGTACAGACAGGAGTTTAATATAGCGTATGCGGTATACGCCTTTCGGTTGTTTTTCAGCGTTCGGTTAATATTTTGGTAAGCGTTGCCCGCTAAGCTTTATCTGTCTTAAATATAATTTAAGTTAGTATTTCTATGTCAATTGTCGCGATTCCATCAATCAAAAAAAGCTTTTCCAAAGAAAAAACTCTACATTTATTTTGGAAATTGATTTCAATATTGCCAGATAAATCGTATATTATTCTAAAATATTGGTCAATGTCAGGAAAAATTCCGAGAATTGATGCGCCTGAACTTTTTTCCGAAAAAATTCAGGCTCGTAAACTTTATGACCGCAATCCACTATACCCAATTATGGTCGACAAGTACGCTGCCAAGGAATTGATCCGTGAGCGCACCGGTTCGCAATATGTCATCCCGACGCAATGGGTCGGTCGCGACCTTTCCACCGTGGACTGGTCGAAGATCGAACTTCCCGTTGTCGTGAAGCCAACCCACGCATCGGGGTGCGGGGCTTTTCTTCGCAGCCCTGATGACATCAGAGCGCTGATGAATGACGACCCCAGTGCCAAATGGATGGCGCTGGAGCATCACCGTTTCAACCGCGAATGGGCCTATGGCGAGTTCGTGCCACAGATCATTATTGAAACGATGCTGGTCGATGATCACGAAGTGCCGGACGACTATCGCCTTTTTGTCTTCGATGGCAGGGTTGTCTTGATTGAGCTACGGCTTCGCCGGAACGGAATCGGGTATGAAGCTTATTTTGATATGGACTGGAAACGTCTGGATGTTTCCAGCGGCTATTTCGATCGCTTTTCCGGCGAGCTTTCGAAACCGGAAAAGCTGGGGGAAATGTGCAGTGTGGCAAAAAAGATTGCCGACGATTGCGACTTCATGCGGGTGGACCTCTACCTGGTGGAAGGGCAGATCCACGTGGGCGAATTGACGCTTTATCCAGGCGGTGGGTTCAAGGGGTGCGTGCCCGACTCACTGGACAAGCCGCTCGGCGCGCAATGGAAGCAACATCTGTCGACGGAGCGCTGATACCGTTCTTTCGGACAGCGCATTGCTAGGGTTGGGCAGCAGTGTGAATTTTCTCTTTCTTTCCACGCATGCGTTTCTACCGACGACACGCAAGACAAGCGTACACTTCGTCAGCCAGGCGCTTGCGGCCCGTGGCCACGAAGTCGAAACAATCAGTGTCGGTTTTAGCCATCTATCGTACTTCAAGAAACGGGAGATCTATCGCCAACTAGCTGCGCAGCAGCGAAACCGTTTCGTGCAGAAAGAGCCGCGCTATCGTTCGGCCTGCTACCTGCCGCTTACGCATCCCTTCAGTTCTGGAAACACGGTACTCAATGCGCTGACCGCTCCATTCTTCGAGATGTACGGCGCCCTTCTGCCACGATTCATGCGGGAGGCCATCGTGAAGGCCGATGTCATCGCTATCGAATCCGGGACGGCCATCGTGTTCTTCGACGCGATCCGCAGGGCCAACCCAGGCGCGCGGGTGGTCTACTTCGCTCGCGACCGGCTCGACACCGTAGGGGCGTCGGAATATCTGCAGCGGCTGGAACGGCGAATTGTGCCGCTGTTCGACCGGATCGTCGTTCCCTCGTCCCATATGGCCGAGGGCTTCCGGGAAGCCGGCAAGGTTGCGATTATTCCGCAAGGCATCGACAAAACAGGTTTCGACTCGTGCCAGGTCTCGCCCTATCCGGCCGGAACCCGCAACGGCGTCGCAGTTGGCAACATGCTGTTCGACAGAAACGCCGTGATGGCCATGGCGACCCATGCACCTGATGTGAATCTTCATCTTTTCGGCGAAGGGATTCCGACCGATTTTCCCTCGAATGTCCGGGTCTACGGCGAACGCGCCTTCAACGAGATCATTCCCTACATCAAGTTCGCCGATTTCGGGCTCGCTCCCTATCGCCTGATGGAGCATGAACTCTATCTCGTTGAATCGAGCCTGAAGCTTCAACAATATTCCTATTGTGAGCTCCCGATCCTCGCTCCTGACCTGATGGCGAATTCGCGCCCGAATATCGTGGGTTACGACCAGCGAAACGAAACGGATTGGACTGGCAAGCTGAACAGAGCGGCAACAATGCTCCACCTTCCCGCTTGGAGAGAGAGCATATTGTCGTGGGATGAAGTCGCCACGCGGTTCGAAACGGAAGTCAAGGGCTGAAATCGCGGCGCTAGAGGCCGATATTTCTGATGAGGTGAAAGCTCGGAAACAACGAGCAACCTGAAGTCTTGTTCGGCGCAGGATGCGGCGAGAAGTAGCGTCACAAATCAATTTTCTGTTGCACAATAATACAACCTTAAATGCGTTTTTATCATTCAAAAGCCACAATGAGTTTCCCAATATCTCTTTCGGACGTTTCTATCGGCATGCATGTCCTCAACAATAGCTGGAACACTTCGGGTGTTCCGGCGCACGCCGAAACTACGTGGCCAGTATTCATTGCGTTGGCTGCACAAGGTGGTTCAACGATTATCCGGGTGCCGACGGCACTCTCCAATGTGACTGCAAGCGGTGTTCCGGGCTGGGTTCTGGATACTTATGTAACGATCCTTCAAGCGGCTCAGCAGCACGGACTAAAGGTCATCTTCGAGCCGGGGCGAACGCCACTTGACCTGCTTCCGGCAGGAGCCAGCGTTTCGGATGAGCCTCAACTCTGGAGGCCATAGACCAACTCGCAGATCGTTTTCGACGCTTGTGCATGCGGTGGAAAACTATAACAACGGCGCGTACTCTAATGCGATAGCCGGATGGGAAGTGGGTAACGAACCGAACTTATCGTATCAATATCTTGGCGATAATACCTATTATACGGGGGCTAGCGATCCGGACACCGTCAGCAGCGCTCCCAGGTATTACGTCGTTGGCCTCGACAATGCCGAGAACTATGCACGCTATCTCGCATCTGTGTCGGAGTCGGTCGCGTCGGTCGAACAAGCCCTGGGGAAGAACATTATCCTCATCGGTGCCGGCATTGGACACAACGACTACGCTTACATGGACCGCATGTTTACGACGCTCGAAGCACTTGATGCGAATGTCGACGCTTTCTCGATACATCCTTACACGATGTACGACTACCCAAGCCCGCAGAGCGGTCGGCCGACCGATTGGGTTCCCACCCCGGATGGCACAAATGACACCGGTTGGAATTATTATCATAATTTCCAGCAATCACTCTAGAGCATTCAGTATCTGATGAACTCGTCCGGATATTCCGGTGCAGACCTTTACATTACAGAATTCGGGGTGCCGTCATATCTTGGCTTTCACAACGCCGGCGCTGCAGGTCGGATTGATCAGGCGAACTGGTATGCTGAAGCGTTCGGAGTCATTGATAGCTGGGGTAACGACAAGCTGAAGGCGATGGTCGCCACATGGTGCTCGACAACCAGTGTGGTGCCGTGAACGACACCTTCAATGCCTTCGACAACGATCCGAATACTCTTGACGGTGGGGCGACCGTTAACTCGGAGAATGCTTTTGCCCTATTTGAACGTATGACGGCGGGAGGGCCAATTGTCGAAAAGCCGGTCGTCGCGCTTATGCGGGCTGTGGCTTCCGGAGATGACTTCATCACCAGTTCATATCGAGTCATCAAACGCATTTCGACCGACGGGATTGATGTGTCGAGATGGGGGAGTAATGGCGTGGGGCTCGCCAATGGATACATTATCCTCACACATGGAGGAGATGACACCGTATTTGGTTCGGCATATGGCGACAGCCTGTTCGCAGGCGATGGTGACGACATCGTCAACGGTGGAGCAGGTCATGATCGCATTTATGGTGGTCGTGGTGCGGACATTATTTTCGGCGGTGACGGAAATGACGATCTGTACGGCAACTCCGGCGACGATCGCTTGAACGATGGAGCTGGGACAAACCGCATCGATGGCGGCACGGGACGGGATGTCGTTGAGATAACCGGTGCCAGTGCCAACTTCAACTGGAGCGGCGACGGAAGAAGTATCTTAATCACAGGTGCGATGCAGTCTACCCGCGCGATCAATGTGGAGAAAATCTATTTCACCGTGGATCAGGTTATGGTGACGCTTACCGATGCTGACGTTTCGATCGGCAATGGGGGTGTCGCCGAAACCTCTGTGCCGCCGACATATCCGGATGTGACGGTTCTCGGGACCTCGGGGGCGGACACGCTGGTCGGAACGTGGGAGAACGACGTGTTCCAGGGCGGGCTTGGCGACGACACCCTGCTCGGTGACGTCGGTAGAGACATCTACATCTACACGTCGGGCGACGGCAACGATTACATCGACGACGAGGCGGGCTTCACCGACAACACCGATGTGCTGCTGCTGACTTTCAACGGCGGCGTAAAAACCGGCCACGGTGCGGCGTAAATGTCGGCCACTTGTGGCGCAC
>Ga0066604_10001979_pt1 | contig 10795 bp, 7 predicted proteins | sample Higcelwee11metaG_FD_59501 | JGI IMG/M metagenome (GOLD analysis project Ga0066604, IMG submission 59501) | Freshwater pond sediment microbial communities from the University of Edinburgh, under environmental carbon perturbations - High... | ecosystem: Environmental > Aquatic > Freshwater > Pond... | reverse complement strand
CCCGATCCGTGAGCACGACCACCTCCCCGTCCGGCCGCGCGCCCACCCACGAGGCGTCCTCGTCCAGCGCCAGAAGCTCTGTGAGCTTCTCTCCGTCCCAGCGCAGCACCCCCTCGCGGCCCCGCAAGATGAGCACCGCGCCATCGGGTGCGCTGGCGAGGTGGCGAACCTCCAGCACCTCGTCGTTCAGGCGCAGCGGCTGCAAGACGCCCTCGGGGCTTACCCAGCCCAGCCCGCCGCGCGTGCCGACCATCAGGCCACCGTTGTACGGGAGGAGCGAGGTGACGTGGCGCAGGTTGATGCCGGTGGCGTCGTCCCAGAGGCGCAGGTCAGTCTGGTCGATCCGCAAGAGCCCGTGCTCCAAGGTGCCCGCCCAGATGAGGCCGTCTTGATCGACGAGCGCGCGGGTGAGGATCGACGCCGGGAGCCCCTCCTTCGGCGTCGCGAGGCTCCACTCGCCGCTGGCCTCCTCCCAGACGAGCCCCGAGCCGCAAGACGCCACAGCGCGTCCGTCTGGGCGCCGGGTGAGGTCGGTGGCGTAACAGCCGCCGCGCACGAGCGTCCAGGCGCCATGGAGCAAGCGCCAGACGCCGTCTTCACGAGCGACGAGGAGCCCCTCGCCGTCCTCCAAGAAGGCGCGCACGCCGAGGTTCGCCAGGGGGGTCACGCCCTCGTCTCCGAGCGTCCAGGCCCCGTCCGAGGTCCCGAGGTAGAGCGTCCCCGCCCGCTCCAGGACGGCCCAGGGCTCGACCCCAAAGGTGTCTCGGCGCTCGACCACGGCGCCGTCTTGCACCCGCAGCAGCTCAACCCCCGTCGCCACCCACACCCCCCCGGCGTCGGCGGGGCTGATCCCCGCGTTGGGCCGGGCCTCGCCGCTGGTGGTGAGCTGTTTGGGCGCTCCTGGCGCGATCTGCCACAGGCCGGCCCGGGTCTGGGCGTAGACCACACCCCGCACGTTCAAGAGGCGCTGGGTGAGGGGCTCGGAGCCCGGGATGAGCGGCACGGCCTCGCAGCGCGCGCCGTCGAAGCGGCATACGCCCCCCTCGCCGCCGACGTAGAGCAGGCCGTCTGCGCCCATGGCCAAGGCCCGCACCTGGGCGCTGGGCAGGCCCACCTCGGGACCAAACCGCGCGACGACGACACGCCCCGGCGGGGGCGCGGCGAGGGCGAACGTGGCCATCCAGGCCAACCAGCATCCTGCGACGAGGGCCATCGGAGGATTGTACTCTCCGCGGCGAGGCGGATCTCGCCGCCTCGCCCAAGACCCGGCTCAGGCCGCCCGGCGCGGCGTCTCTGGTGTCCCCTCAGGCGCTGGCGCAGGCTGGGCGCGTCGCTCGCGGCGGCGGCGGTCTTTCGCCTCCTTCTCGGTGCCGGCGTACTCCGCCCGGGTGCCCAGCAGGCGATCCACCCAGTCCGACCGAACCCCCCAGTTGGCGTCCTGATCGGGGCCCATGTGGTGATCGTAGTGCCACGGGATGTGCTCCCGGGCCCAGTCGGTGTCCAGGTGGCTGCGTTTGTGCACCCGGTAATACTGTACGCCCGAGGCGAACAAGGTCACGGTGAACCAGGGCGCGATGGGCAGGAGCGGGATGTGGGCCAAGGTGAGCAGGCCCAAGGCCAGCGTCTCTTTGCCGGCGGCGTTCCACTGGAAAGGGGAGCCTTGGTAGACCGGGTCAACGAAGTTGTTGGTGCGGGAGGCGCGGTGGTGCTCGTGAAAATGAAACGAGAACGGCGCGCCCCGCTTCTTCCCGGCCCCATGAAGCACCCAACGGTGGATGGCCCACTCCGCGACGTGTCCGTATGCCCAAGCGAGAGGGATCCCGATCATGGCCTCGTCCTCCAGTGGGGATGGGGACTCATCCCCTGCCCTCACCATGAACAGACCTGACGCTGTCCGCAAGTTTTATCTGACAAAACCGTCAGAAGGGTTCAGATTTGACACACACCGACGATCCCGTCGGCCATTGTCGAATCGCCAAGATCCAGGCCGCCGCGCACAGGGCAAGGATCTCGGGGCCAGGGCTGGGGCTCGGCGGGGCGCCGGCGCTGGCGATCCACCACCACACGAGGTTGTTGAGCGCGTGGGCCACCACGCCCGGCCACACCGAGCCGGTCACCGCCCGCATCCAGCCCAGGCCCAAGCCCGAGACGAAGGCCGCCGCCGCGTGGCCCGGGGTGAGGTGCATGAGCCCAAACAGCGCCGCCGAGCCGACGATGGGCAGGCCTACGCCCCCGGCGCGGGCCAAGGTGCCGAAGATCGCCCCACGAAACAGGAGCTCCTCACCCAAAGGCGCGACGAGCCCCGCGGCGATGAGGATCAACACCGACTCGGGGCCCACGGCGAGCTTGGAGAGCAACGACCAGCCCTCGGGCGGCGCGCCCAACAGGGCGGACACGCCCTCCCCCACCCAGCCTGAGAGCAGGGCCATCGGCAGCCCAAGGCTCAGAAGCGGCCAGCGCCCCAGCGCGCCTACGGCAAACGACGGGCGGCCCCAGAGGCCGATCCCCAAGAACACGAGGCCCTGCGCGAGCACCGCCAACCCGAGGCCCCGGTCTCCGGGGAAGGCCGCCTGCGCCGCCGTGCTCGCCGCCAACATGCCCAACAGCGCGAAGGCCGTGGCGCGTAGGGCCCAAGACCAAGCTTGCCGCCGCGGGATCGGCGTCTCTTGGCTCATCGAGCGAGCGCGCGCACGAGCCGGAGCGCCGGGGGCCCCTCCTCGACGAGCCGGGTTGAGCGAGAATGAAACGCCGGGAGCACCAGCCGCCCGCCGGCCTGGGCCGCGGCGATGACCTCCAAGAGCGTGTCGTGGTCTTGGCGCGCCCGAAGCTCGGCCCGGGCGAGGCCGCTGCGCTGGGCTTGGCGCGCCAGGGGGCCCAGCTCCCCGTCGGGGCCCAGACGTTCGGCCTCTAACGCGACGCAGAGCGCGCGCAGGGCGGCCACGGCCTCGCTGACTCGGGCGACCACCTCAGGCCGGGCCGCGTCGTCGAGGGCCTCAAACCGGAGGAGCAGCCCCGGCGGCTCGTCTCGGCTGAGGGAGACCTCGGGGCGCTCCACTTGTAGGGTGTCCGCGCGAGCGCCGAAGCGCCGAAGCTCATCCTCTTGGCGAATGGCCTGGCCCCAGCGGGTGTAGAGCCCACCCTGGGCGTTGATGCGCAGGCGCCAGAGGCGCTGACCGGGCTCATCCCACAGAAGCGCCACCCGGCACAAGGCGCCGAGCTCACCCCGCAGCGCGGCGATCAGCTCGTCTTCAGAGAAGGTCCAGGGCGCGTGGCCCTCGACGGTCGCGGTGTAGCGGGCGGGGAGCGGCGCGCCGAAGCAGGCGTCGAGCCAATGAAGGGCGCTTGTTTGAGCGGCTTGGGCCAAGGCGGCGGGCTCACCGAGGCTCAACAGCGCGATCTCCGGCTCGGCGAGGGCGTCATAGAGCAGGGCCGCCCGGGCGGGGGCGTCGTTGGGGTCGTCCCAGAGGCCGTGACGCAGCAGATCCGCGTCGGCGAGGGTGGCCACGTCCCGGCCCGCGAGCAGCGCCGAAGCCCGGCAGAGCGCGGCGAGGCGCTGCCAGCGGCGATCGGAGACATAGGCCCCCAAGCCCTCCTCACGGCAGCGCGCGGCGAGGGAACGGCGCAGGGTGACCAGCAGCTCCTCCAAGGCGGGGCTGAGGGGGATCAACTCGGCCTGGGCCCGCGCGGCGAGCAGCTCTGACCGGCTCAGGGCCAAGCCCACCGGCAGGCGCGGCGTCGGGCTCACCCGGCCCTCACGAAACAGGCGCCGCGCGCTGTCTTCGCCCTCGACGGGGCTCACCTGGAGCCGCAGGGCGAAGCGGTCGTAGAGCGCGCGCAGCCCCTCCTCTTGGGGTACCTCGTTGGACGCGCCGACCAAGGCCAGGAGCGGCGCGTTGAGCACCGTGGCGCCGTTCACGAACTGCCGCTCGTTGAGCAGGCCCAACAGCGTGTTGAGGATCGCCGAGCCCGCCTTAAACACCTCATCCAGAAACGCGAGCTCGGCGTCAGGCAAAAAGCCCTCGACCCGGCGCTCGTACACGTCCCGCTCCCGCAGGGCCGAGAGCGACAGGGGCCCAAAGAGCTCTTCAGGCGTCGAGAACGGCGTGAGCAGGTGCTGAAACAGCCGGGCGTCGGACACGGCGGCGGTGAGGCGCCGGGCGATGAGGCTCTTCGCCGTGCCCGGCGGTCCCAACAAGAGCAGGTTGTCCCCGGCGATGAGCGTGATGAGGCCCAGGCGGATCGCCTCGTCCCGCTCCATGAGGCCCTCCCCCAAGGCCGCCGCCAAGGCGCGCAGTCGCTCGGGCAGGCTCAGCGGGAGAGAGGCCTCAGACATGCCCCCCTCGTATCCTGCGCCCGGGGAGAAGGCAGTCGCGCGGCGCAGAGGTTAAGCGTGCGCTCCGCTCGGAGGCTCCCTATGGTCCGGCTCAAGTCTTACGTCAACGGCGCGTGGTTCGAGGGCCAGGCGCCCTTCGCCACCCTCATCGACCCCGCCACTGAAGCCCCCGTGGCCGAGGCCTCGACGCGGGGTTTAGACTTCGCCGCCGCGGTCAAACACGCCCGTGAGGTGGGCGGCCCGGCCCTGCGCGCCTTGACGTTCGCCCAGCGCGCCGCGCTCATCAAAGAGGCCAGCCGCGCGATCTACGCCGAGCGGGAGCGCCTGCTGGACATCGCCCAGGTCAACGGCGGAAACACCCGCGGCGACGCCAAGTTTGACGTAGACGGCGCCACAGCGACGCTCTCGTACTACGCGTCGGTGGGCAAGGGCCTGGGTGACGTTCACCACCTCATCGACGGCGACACCGAGGTGCTCTCCCGCACCAACGCCCGCTTTGTGGGCCTGCACGTCCGCGCGCCCAAGCGGGGTGTCGCCGTCCATGTGAACGCCTTCAACTTCCCCGCCTGGGGCACCTTCGAGAAGGCCGCCGTGGCCTGGCTCGCGGGCATGCCCGTGATCACCAAGCCCGCCACCTCCACGGCCTGGCTCACCTACGAGATGGTGAAGATCCTCATCGACGGCAAGATCTTGCCCGAGGGCGCCCTGCAGCTCATCGCGGGCTCGGCGGGTGACCTCTTGGACCAGCTCGGCGGCCAAGACGTGCTGGCCTTCACCGGCTCGGCGAACACCGGGGCCACCCTGCGTGGCAGTAACTGCCACACCCAGCGCAGCGTCGCGGTGAACGTCGAGGCCGACAGCCTCAACGCCGCAGTGCTCGGCCCGGATGTGGAGCGCGGTGACGACGTCTACAACTGGTTCGTGCGCGCCGTGCAGGTTGAGATGACCCAGAAGGCCGGGCAGAAGTGTACGGCCATCCGCCGGGTGATCGTGCCCGAGTCCATCGCTGACGCCGTGATCGAAGATCTCAGCGACCTGCTCTCCCGGGTGGTCGTGGGCAACCCCGCCGACGCCACGGTGACCATGGGCCCGCTCACCACCCTCTCCCAGCTCAACGACTACCGCGCGGGCGTGGCCCTGCTCAGCCAAGACGCCGAGATCGTCTTCGGATCCGCCGCGCCGGTCAACGGCGTCGGCGCCCCTGAAGGCAAAGGCGCCTACGCCGCCCCCGTGGTGCTGCGCGCCCGGGACAGCCTCAACGCCCCGAACGTTCACCAACACGAGGTCTTCGGGCCGGTGTGTACCGTCTTGCCCTACGACGGCAGCGCCGCCCAAGCCGCGCAGATCGTCGCATTGGGGGAGGGCTCCTTGGCCACGAGCGTCGCCACCGACGACCGCGACTTCTTGGCGGCGCTGCTCTTGGAGCTCACGCCCTACAACGGCCGCGTGCTCACCGTAGACAAGAAGGTGGCCGACCAGGCCACGCCCCACGGCATGGTGCTGCCCCAGCTCAACCACGGCGGCCCGGGCCGGGCCGGCGGCGGCGAGGAGCTCGGCGGCCTGCGTGGCCTGGATCTGTACCTCCAGCGCACGGCCATTCAGGGCAACCGCGGCGTGCTGGAGCGCCTGTTGAATGTGCCTAAGGCCACGGGCTGAGAGGCCCTGATGGCCCGCTCAGCGTCGGTTGAGCGGGCTCATCGGGTCGAGCAAGAGCCAGGCCAAGACCGAGCCCATGCCGCAGAACGCGCCCACGGCGATAAACGCCACGAGCAGGGGCAACACCACGCTGCGCGGGCGCCCAAAGGCCACGGTGATCTTGCCCGGCGCCTCGGGGATGGGCGGGGCCTTCGCCAGGGCCGACTCCGGGTCGATCACCACGGAGGTGTAGCCCGACTGCTCGGTGAGACTCACGCCGGTCATGCCGTCGAGCTTGGTCTTCTGGTCGGTCAACATCAGCCGGGGGATGAGCGCCTCGGCCCAATCGGCGAGGTACGGCGCGCCCAAGGGCCCTCGCAGAGCCCGGCAGACGTTGTCGACGTCGGCGATGGGCGGGCGGTCGGTGGGCTCATAGGCCAACAGGTGCAACACGAAGGTGATGAGGGGCTCGGCCACGGCCTTCTCCCGCATCTTGGCCGTGGCTTTGGTGAGCAAGGCCGCGTGGCGGTCGGCCCGGGGGGACGTGCGGCCCAGCTCTTCGCCGATCAGCAGCTCATAGAGCACCACGCCCAAGGCGTACACGTCGCCTGCGGGCAGGTCCTCAAAGTCCATGCGCTCTGGCGCCATGTAGCCGACGGTGCCGAAGGTCAAGGCTTGGGTCTGGGCCTCGCGGCTCTGGAAGTTCGCCCGGGCGGTGCCGAAGTCGAGCACCTTCACCTCACCCCGCTCGGTGATGCGCAGGTTCGAGGGCTTGATGTCGCGGTGCAACAGACCGAGCGGTTTGCCCTCGGGGCCGGGCTGGCGATAGGCCGCGTCTAAGGCCTGGGCCACCTCCTCGATGATCTCCAAGGCCACGCCCGGCGGCACCGGGCCCGCCTGCATGAGCCGCTTGAGGTCAACCCCGGAGACATACTCCATCACCACGACCCAGTGGCCCTGCAGCACCACGAGGCCGTCTACCTGCACGATGGCGCGGTGGCGCACGAGGCCGAGCACCCGGGCCTCATCACGGGCGCGGCGGGCGAACTCTTCTTTTCCGGCGACCTCGGCGTTGAGCACCTTCAAAGCGACGATCTTCGTGAACCCGGCGCTGCCTTGAAGCTGCGCCTTGTAGACCGTCCCGAACCCGCCCTTCCCGAGGGTGCCGAGGATGTTGTACCGGCGAGGTTCGCCCATAACTCACGCGCTCAAGTGTGCATGACCTTGATAACACAGGGCCTCACCCGAAGGTTGAGACCCGGCGTCTCAGGCCGCGCGTCAGCGGCTCAACCCTGAATCTTCATGACCTCCACCACGGCGGGGTGGATCGCGCCGTTGGTGCAGCACACGCCGTCTTGCAGCGGGTTGGGCGTGTTGAAGCGGTAGGGCTCGCCGTGGCGGTTGGTGCAGCGGCCCCCGGCGGCGTTCACGATGGCCACGCCGCCGGCGATGTCCCAGGCGTTGCGCGGCTGGTTGGTGAAGGTCGCCTCGGCGCGACCGGCGGCGACGAGGCCAAACTTGTAGGCCACGGAGCCCGTGGGGATGAGGTTGAGCTGGTCTTTCCAGGGGTCAAACCAGCCCTTTGAGGCTTCAGTGCGCGAGCAGACCACCCGGGCGCCTTGAAGCTCCGCGTGGTCGGTCACCCGGCAGGGCTGACCGTTGAACCAGGCGCCCACACCGACGATCCCCGAGAACAGCTCCTTGGTGATCGGGTTGTAGAGCACGCCGACGACGGCGTCGGGGCCGACACAATAGGCCACAGAGACGACAAACTCGGGGATGCCCCGGGTGAACTCTTTGGTGCCGTCGAGGGGATCGACGATCCACGAGCGGGCCTGGGTGAGCCGGGACTTGTCGTCGACCGTCTCTTCAGAGAGCCAGCCGGCCTCGGGATCGGCGGCGCGCAGCCGCTCCTCTAAGATCTTGTCGCTGGCGAGGTCCGCGTCGGTGAGCGGGTTGTCTTCGCCTTTGTCTTTGACGGTGTAGGAGTCCTTGTAGAAGCCGGCGATCGCCGCGCCGGCCTCCAGCGACGCGGCCACGGCGGCGTCGTGAATCGTCTGCAGGTTCATGGGAGCCCTCAAGATTGGTCGCACGCCCCATAACGTGCGGAGGTGGTGCTTGGGGGGTCGCCGCGATAGGGGCCGACCGTGCGCCCCCTCCTCGTCATCTTCTTGACCGTGCTCGTCGACCTCATCGGCTTCGGGCTCGTGATCCCGCTGTTGACCTTCTACAGCGAGGCCTTCGGCGCCTCCGCCATGCAGGTCACCCTGCTGATGGCGAGCTACTCCGTGGCGCAGTTCTTCTTCGCGCCGGTCTGGGGCGCGCTCTCCGACCGCTGGGGGCGGCGCCCGGTGCTGCTGTTGTCCATCGGCGCGGGCACCTTGATGTTGGCGGGTTTTGCGGCCTCATGGGAGCTGTGGATGCTCTTCATGTTCCGCACCCTGCACGGCGTCTTCGCGGCGAACATCAGCGTCGCCCAGGCCTACATCGCCGACGTCACCACGCCTGAGAACCGCGCCAAAGGCATGGGGATGCTCGGCGCCGCCTTTGGCCTTGGGTTCACCATCGGGCCTTGGCTCGGCGGCGAGCTCTCGGTGTTCGGCCTCGCGGCGCCGATCTGGGCCGCGGCCGCCCTCTCGGCGATCAACTTTGTGCTCGCCCTGGCGCTTCTGCCCGAGCCCCCGGCGAAGGCCGACCGCGTGCGCCGGGTGTTTGACCCCGCCGCCGTGCTCACCGTGCTCAAGCACCCCAGCGTCGGCCTCGCCGTGCTGTTGACCTTCACCCTCACCTTCTCGTTCGCGATGATGGAGTCCACCTTCGCCTTGTACGAGGAGCACTTCTACGGGCTCAACGCCGCCCAGGTGGGCCGGGCGCTGGGCGTCGTGGGCGTCGTGGGCACCATCGTTCAGGGTGGGCTCATCGGCCCCGCCGTGCGGCGTTTTGGCGAGGGCGCCTTGGTGCGGGTCTGTGTGCCCGGCATGGGCGTGACGCTGTTTCTGCTGCCCTACGCCCCACCTTGGGCCACGCTCATCGCCGTGCTGGTGGCCTTGGCGATCTTCAACGGCTTCTTGAGCCCCAGCTTGAGCGCGCTCATCTCCAAGGGCTCCGCGCCGTCCGAACAAGGCGTGGTGATGGGCACCAACCAGTCGCTCTCAGCCTTGGCGCGGGCCACCGGGCCTGTGCTCGGCGGCCTGTTGTTCTCTCGGGTGGCGATGCCCGCGTCGTTCATCACCGCCGCGGGCTTGCTCTTGGCGTCTACGGCGCTCGCCTGGCGCGCCACGCGGCCCCAGGCGAGCTAGCCGGGCCTCGTCGGCTCAGAGGCCGCCGCCGAGGTAACCGTAGACCGTGCCCGAGCTGCTCGCGCCGACGAAGAGGTCCATCGCGCCGTCGGCGTCGGCGTCAAACACCGTGGCGGTGCGACCCATCGCCGCTGCCGAGCCCGTCGCCGGCCCCGCGAGGAGCGCGTCGGCGTCCGTGGCGACCAAGGCGCCGCTCACCGGGCCGTAGAACACGAAGGCCGCGCCGGTGTTGGACGAGCCGCCGTAGTCGTAGCCCGTGGAGCCGAGCACGAGGTCGTCCAGGCCGTCGTTGTTGAGGTCGCCGCCGCTGACCCAGGCGCCGAGGTTGTCGCTGCCCACGGCGCCGGTCACCGTGGCCGTCGCCGCCGTGCTCACCGTCACGTCGCCAGAGAGCAGCGTGCTTGAGCCGTTGATCAAGAAGGCGCCGCCGGAGAACGAGAGCGAACCCGCCGGGTCGTCATAGCCGATGGCGCCGAGCAGCAGCTCATCGTAGCCGTCGCCGTCTACGTCGCCCGGCGCGCCGACCCCCTCGCCGAGGTTGTCGCTGGCCCCAGCGGGCAAGAAGCGCACGTCCGCGGCGCCGGAGGCCGCGAGCGCGCCGGAGTACAAGAGCGCGGAGTCGCCATAGTAGAAGTAGACGATGCCGCCATCGGTGCCCACGGTGGTGTTCTCGACGGAGCCCAGGGCGACGTCGGCGAGGCCGTCGCCGTTGAGATCGAAGCCTTGGCCGATGTTGCGCAGGTCGCCCAGCCGATCGCCGGTGTCCCCGGCGAAGGCCACCCCCGCGATGGTGCTCGCGGCCATGGCGCCGCTGTACCGCGTGGCGCTGCCGGGGATGATGTACACCACGCCGGAGTTGGTGCCGCCATAGTCGGCGACGTTCGCGCCCACAGCGAGCTCGTCATAGCCGTCGCCGTCGACGTCGCCGATCAGCCGCACGACCTGGCCGAACTGGTCCGACTTGAGATCGCCGTAGATGCGCGCGTCCGCCGAGGTGGCGGAGATGGTGCCCGACCAGGTCGAGCCGCCGTAGGCCAACACCACGGTGCCGTTGTCGGACACGCCGCCGTCGTTGTAGGCATAAGCGCCCATGAGCAGCTCGGGGACGCCGTCGCCGTCGAGGTCTCCGCCGCTGGTGATGCTCTTGCCCAGGTAGTCCGAGGAGTTCACGCCCTCAAACACGGCGTCCTCCTCCAGATCGAAGGTCATGGTCGAAGACAAGGGGCCGTAGGCGATGTACACCCGCCCAGCCGCCGACTTCGCGTCGGTGTTCTTTGAGTTCTGGGCGCCGATGGCGAGGTCCATGAAGCCGTCATCGTTCCAGTCGCCGCTGGCGAGCTCATAGCCAAAGTTGACGCTGGCCGTGCCGGTGTAGCTGTAGTCCGCGTCCGTGGTGAGCACGTCGCCGCCGAAGCCGCAGTCGTTCTCATCGCCCGAGCAGTCCTCGTCCAAGCCGGTGTTGCAGACCTCCACCGCGCCGGGGTTCACCGCGCCTTCAGCGTCGTCACAGTCTCCGTCCTCAGACGCC
>Ga0066604_10001977_pt1 | contig 10798 bp, 3 predicted proteins | sample Higcelwee11metaG_FD_59501 | JGI IMG/M metagenome (GOLD analysis project Ga0066604, IMG submission 59501) | Freshwater pond sediment microbial communities from the University of Edinburgh, under environmental carbon perturbations - High... | ecosystem: Environmental > Aquatic > Freshwater > Pond... | reverse complement strand
CCTCGCTGTCGTCTAAGTCGTCGTCCTCATCGATCTCGGAGTCGTCGTCCTCATCGATCTCGGAGTCGTCGTCCTCGTCGATCTCGGAGTCATCGTCCTCGTCGATCTCGGAGTCGTCGTCGTCTTCACCCTCTGAGTCGCTGTCGTCGTCGTCCTCGTCCTCAGAGTCGCTGTCGTCGTCGTCTTCAGGCTCATCGGCGCCCGTGGCCTCGGTGGCCTCGCCGTCGGGCCAGCCCGTGGACTCCTCCTCCAAGAGCCGCAGCACGTCCTCGTCCTCTTCTTCTTCGCCTTCGCTGGCCCAGCCACGACGGCGGCTCCAGCGGGTGGGCTCGGCGGCGGAGGGCACGGGGAAGGGCTCGTCGTGGTAGGTCGTCCAGCGGGCGCGCAGCTCTTGGAGGGCGCGGTCCCAGCGGGCGAGCATCGGCGGGATCGCGAAGGGCACCGCCAAGGCGTCGACCTCTTCAGCGACCTGGGAGATCACGCTGTCAGGGCAGAACAACGCCTGGGTGTAGATGCCCAAGGCCGCGCCGTGTTTGTCGAAGTGGACGGTGATCAGCGCCTCGGTGTGCTGGAGCACGTCGAGCATCGCCATCGGCTGAAACCGTTTGACCGGGAAGGCCGAGGAGTCGCCTTGGCCGGTGAGCAAGTACACCGCGTCGTCCAGCGCCTTCGTGGGCTCGGTCCCCGGGGGGAGCACGATGAGGCCGTCGATGAGGTCCTCGTTGACCAGGCGGGTGATCTCCGCCGGGTCGTCGATGATGGCGCGCCAGCGGCGGCAGACGTCGTGGAAGGCGCCGCCGCGGCGTGGGGCGCGGAACCAGGCGTCGTCGTCCTCAGGGATGTAGTCGGGGAGCTCTCCTTCGTAGCCCTCCTCGCGGAAGGCCCACAGGCGGCGACCGGGGAAGAGCCCCTGGAGGAGCACCCCCGGCTCGACCTGGGCGCAGGCGAGGCCACGGCGGGCGTCGCGGGCGGAGTCATCGCTGAACTCCGCGCCGGAGAGCACCAGCCGGTAGAGGGAGACGGGGCCTTCGGGATCCCAACCGGGGATCCAACGCTCACGGCCTCGGCACAGGCGGCCGGGGGCGGAGGGGTCGAAGGGGCTGGCGGAGTAACCCAGGGCGCGGACCATACGCTCGGCTCTATCGTGGGGAGGGGTGGAGGGCAAAGAACGCGCAGACTTGCTGATCCGCGAGGGGTCCGCTAAGGGCGCAGACCTGCAGGAGGGGCTTGTGTCCCAGCACTTCACCATCACCACGCCCATCTACTACGTCAACGACGTGCCCCACATCGGGCACAGCTACACCACCGTGGCGGCGGACGTCATCTCCCGCCTGCACCGGATGCGTGGCCATGAGGTGTTTTTCCTCACCGGCACCGACGAGCACGGTCAGAAGGTGCTGGAGGCCGCCAACCGCCGCGGCGTGACCCCCCAGCAGCACACCGATGAGCTGCACCTGCGGTTCAAGAACCTCTGGGCGCGGCTGGACGTGCAGTACGACGCCTTCGTGCGCACCACCGACGCCAAACACCAGGCCGTCGTGCGCCGGGTGCTCCAAGAGCTCCACGACCGCGGCGAGATCTACCAGGCGACGTACGCCGGCTGGTACTCCACGGCGGCGGAGCGCTTCTGGACCGAGAAGGACCTCATCGACGGCAAGTGCCCCGACTCCGGCCTGCCCGTCGAGTGGGTCGAAGAGATGAACTACTTCTTCAAGATGGGCAAGTACGCCGATCAGCTCCGGGCCTGGCTCGAGGCTCACCCGGACTGGGTGCGCCCGGAGTCCCGGCGCAACGAGCTCATCGGCGCGCTCAAGAAAGACGTGGGCGACCTGTGCATCTCCCGGCCCAAGGCCCGCATGTCTTGGGGCATCCCGCTGCCGTTTGACGAGGAGTACGTCACCTACGTCTGGTTCGACGCCTTGTTGAACTACGTCTCCGCGGCGGGCATCCACGACGACCCGGTGGCCTTCGCCAAGCGCTGGCCTGCGGACTTCCAGCTCCTCGGCAAAGACATCCTCACCACCCACACGGTGTACTGGGGCACGATGCTCTTCGCCATGGGCCTTGAGCCCGCGCGCTGCCTGTACGCCCACGGCTGGTGGACGGTCGAGGGCCAGAAGATGAGCAAGTCTCTGGGCAACGTCGTTGACCCGAACCTGCTCGTAGACGCCTATGGGCCCGACGCCCTGCGCTACGTCTTGATGTCGGAGAAGGGCTTCGGCGCCGATGGCGACTTCTCGCACAAGGCGTTCTTGCTGCGCTACAACGCCGAGCTGGCGAACGACATCGGCAACCTCGCCCACCGGGCGATCTCGATGACCGAGAAGTGGCTCGGCGGCGTGGTCCCGGCGCTCGACGCCGACCGCGACGAGGACCGCGCGCTGTCCGCGGCCTCGGCCACGGCGGTCAGCCGGTTCATGGAGTGTGTAGACGCCCTCGACTACCGCGGCGCCATCGAGGCCCTGGTGACCTTGTCCTCCGCGGGCAACAAGTACGTCGACAGCATGGGGCCCTGGGCCTTGAACAAGGCCGGGGACACCGCGCGCCTCGCCGGGGTGCTGCGCCGCACCTTGGAGCTCTGCCGGGTGGTGGGCACGCTCATCACGCCGTTCTGCCCGAACAAAGGCGCCGAGCTGCTCCGCCGCCTGAGCGCTGGGGAGCCCCGGCTCACCGACGACCTCGCCCAGCTCGATCGGCTGCCGGAGGGGGGCGTGTTGAGTCTGGGTGACCCGCTCTTCCCGCGGCTGGATGAGCTGCCCCCGGCGATTCAGGCCGCGTTGGAGAAGGCGAGCGCGGGCGGCGCCCTGAGGTCGCTCCAGGTCAACGCCCCGATGCCCGCGGCCAAGGCCGAGAAGCCGGCCAAGGCCCCTAAATCCCCTGCCAAGGCGGCCCCCGCCGCCCCTGAGGTCAAGATGAGCGAGACGACGACCCCGGCCACCCCGGCCAGCCCCGAGGCGAGCGCCCAGATCGTGTACGACGACTTCGCCAAGGTCCAGCTCCGCGCTGGGCGTGTGGTCGAGGCCGCGCGTCACCCCAACGCCGACCGCCTGCTCCAGCTCAAGGTGGACGTGGGTGAGGCCGAGCCCCGCACCATCGTCGCCGGGATCGCCGACCGCTACGCCCCTGAAGAGCTCGTCGGGCTCCAGGTGATCGTCGTTGTGAACCTCAAGCCGGTGAAGCTGCGCGGCGTGATGTCCCACGGGATGTTGCTCGCCGCGGGCGGTGAGGGTGTGCGCGCCATGGTGACCACGACGGCGCCGGTGGAGCCGGGCACGATCATCCGCTGAACCCGTTAGACCCCTCCGTGGTCAGGCGATGACCCTTCGGAGGGTGTATGGCGCGATGGTCTGGACTGGCGCTCCTCTTGGCCTTGATCGCCTGCGGCGTCGCTCCGGCGGCGTCGGTTGAGCCCGGGGTGGCCGCTCTCTCAGAGGCGGCTCCCGCCCCCGCTGGGCCAGGCTGCCCGGCGACGGTCGAGCTTTTGGCTTTGGGCGGGCTCACCACGGTGGAGGCGCTCAAGGGCCCGGCCTTGATGGTCGTCGAGAAAGAGGCCCGGCGGATCGGGCTCTATCGGCAAGGAGCCCTCGTCACGCTGAGCGGCGCGCCGGCGTGCTGGCCCGTGGCCTTGGGGATCACCGACGCTGGGGTGTATCCGCCGGGGCACAAGGTCCGGCAAGGGGATCGCCGCACCCCCGAGGGCCTTTATGGAACCTCGGACAAACCTTGGTCGAGCTTTAAGAACGCCGTCGCCGTGCATTACCCCAACGCCGCCGACGCCGCGGCGGGGTTGAGGTCGGGGCTCATCACCCAGGCCCAGCACGACGCCATCGTGGCCGCGGTGAAGGCCGGCAAGAAGCCGTCTCAAGAGACCCGACTTGGCGGGGAGATCCTTGTGCACGGCGGCGGGAGCGCCGCGGACTGGACCTGGGGCTGTGTGGCCTTAGACGACGACGCGCTGGTCACCCTACGCGCGGCTTTGCCCGCGGGCATGGTCGCGGAGGTGCTGATCTTGCCCTGAGCAGCGGCCTAGGCGTTGAGAAAAGTCATGCCTAACGCACTCTTGGCTTGGAAAAATGGTCTCCTCACGCCAGAATAGTCCCGTCCAGGCGCGCGACGCGCATCCGAAGAAGGGAGCTGGGTATGAGGCATCAAGAGACCACGAGCCAAGGCAAGGTCCGTCAGACGACTCGCCCGGTGAACCAGAGCGACAGCGCGCGTGAAGACGCCCGCGCCCAAGGGGCTGAGAGCGCGCGGGGGCCGGTGCTCGGCAGCCTCAGCGGCGCCCATGATCGCCTCGGCAACGGCTCCATCGGCGAGATGAGCGCCCAGGTGCGGCCCGAGAGCCCCCGGGAGCTCTACGTGTCCCAGCTCCTCGCCCTGGAGACGGCCGTCTCCACAGACATGAGCGCGTACCTGCCCTGGAACGCCTCGTTGGACTGGATGTTGTTCGTGGACCGGTGGTACGGCCTGCTCTTTGAGAGCCAAGCCGACAGCGCCGTCGAGAGCGTCGGCCCCGCGACGGCCGAGCCCGCCCTGGCGCGTAAGCCCATGGGCGGCGCCGACCCCCGCTCGCCGGACGGCCTGGGCGAGTGGATCGAGTCTCTGCGGGCGATGGGGGGCTCTGGCCGCCCGCTCAGCGCCCAGGAGCGCGGCTTCTTGGCCGAGGTTCACGGTCGGGCCATGCCCAACATCATGATCCACGAGGGGGCCGTCGCCCGCGCCGCCGCCGCCGCCGTGAACGCCCGGGCCTTCACCGTCGAGACCGACATCTACCTCGGCGAGGCCGCCAGCCTAGAGAGCGCTGAAGGCGCGTCGATGTTGGCGCACGAGTCCACCCACGCCCTGCAGCACATCGCCGGGCGCGACCGCAGCATCGCCGGGCAGATCAGCCGCCCCGGTCAGCCCTTGGAGGTCGAGGCCGAGGCCCGGGGCCGCGACGCCTTACGCATCTGGGAGACCCGCGGCGAGGCCTGGGCCTTTGAGCCCCCCGCCGCCACGGACTCCCGCGGTCAGCTCATCGCCGAGCTGATGCGCGCCCAGCTCCCCGCGCCCGGCCCGGCGCCCGCGGGCAAGGTCGAGGCCCAGGTCGAGGGTGTGCTCGTGGCTGAAGCCCGGGCGAAGCTCGACAACCTGCGCTTCTCGGTGGAGCTTGACGAGCAGCTCTCCGAGGAGGAGCGCGCGGAGCTGCTCACCGAGCTCGACCGCCTGCACGTCGGCGTGGCGACGGACTTGGGCCTGAGCGCCCGGGTCGCCGAGCTGAGCGCGCCCCAGCTCCTCGCCCAGCTTGAGCGGGTGCTGCCCCCCTACGTCGGCCTCGCCGAGCAGGTCGAGGGCCTCACCAACACCGCCGGTGATCAGGCCCTCGGCGACGCCTTGGGCGGCCTCTCCGAGCCCAGCGGCGCGCGCCTTCAGACGATGATCCGCAGCCTCTCCTCGGCCTTGGGCCTGGGCCCCGTCGATGTGCACCTCGGTGAGGAGGGCGCTGAGCGCGCCCGCGCCGCCGGGACCCGCGGGCTCATGGAGGGCGGTGAGGTGTTCCTCGACGCCGCTCGTTTTGACGCCAACTCCGCCGACGCCCGCGGCCTGATCGCCCACGAGCTGACCCACGCCGCCCAGCTCCAGCTCGACCCCCTCACCGGCCCCGACGCCGGGCTCTACGCCGAGGCCGAGGCCCACGTCGCCGCCGAGGCCTTCGCCCGCGGCGGCGCCTTGCCCGAGCTCCAGGCCGGTATCCCCGAGGGGCATGTGGCGGCTGAAGGAGATCTCGGCGGCACCGAGCTTCAGGGCCTCGTCACCAACCTGCGCGCCCGAAACACCGAGCTCATGGCGGCCACCCCGGTGCCGCCGGCCCCGGCGAACACCGCCACGACCAACGCCAGCGAAGACGGCGCCCAGAAGCTTGAGCAGTACCAAGACGGCGTGGACGGCGTCGCGGGCCTCATCGGCGACCTCGACGCCTTCGACGATCTCTGCGAGGCCGTCGACGACGAAGAAGACACCGGCCCCGCCCTGAGCCGGGTCAAGTCCTCGGACTCCTACAACGACCTCACCCGCATGTGGCAAGGCGCGAAGGAGGGCGGGGAGCAGTCTGGCGCGATGATGTCGGCGTTCAACAGCGAGTTCAGCGGGCGCGGCTTCTGGGGATCCACGGAGAAGGCGTTTGATCTCGTCTGCTCCAACGCCAAGGCTGACGCCAAGCCCGAGCCCCAGGCCGGGGACGCGCGGAACCAGGCGAGCGAGGCCGAGCAGAACGCCGCCGTGGTCGCCGAGCAGGTCGCCAACGAAGAGGGCGGTGAGGTCACCCCGGGCACCGGCCCCGAGGTCGCCGCCCCCAACGCCGGGATTGACCCGGCCATCGCCGCCCAGCTCGACGCCTCGGTGCCTGAGACCTTGCCCCCGATTCAGTCCTTCGAGAGCATGAAGGGCATCAGCGACGAGCAGGTCAGCGCCATCGTCGATCAGCTCGACTACCAGCGCGCGTTCTCCGAGAACACGCCCGGCATTAAGTCGAGCCGCACCCCGCAGATCCTCGAGACCTTGGCCGACAACTTCGGCGGGTCGTTCATCTCTAGCTTCACCGACCAGGCCGTCGACACCCTGGTCTGGGACAACATCGGCTGGGCCGCGGACCAGGGCCTCAAGTCGCTCTCGGGGGGCAAGCTCGGCACCCCGATGATCGGGCCGCTCATCGGCCTCGCCCAGAACCCCCCGTGGACGGCGGGCGCTTGGGGTGGGGATCAGTTCGGCGCGGTCTTCGGGAAAGACGGCCAGCAGGGCTCGTTGAGCCGCATGGGCGACTCCTGGAACCGCATGGGCTCCGGCGCCTCGATGACGGACAACGTCGGGTTGTTCTGCGCCTTCGCCGCCGATCTCTTCGGCAGCTTGCGCGACTTCCTCGACATGTTGGCCACGATCTGCGGCACGCTCTCGGCGCTGTGCTACGTCGTCGGCGGCCTGCTCATCATCTTCGGCCTCGCCTTGGTGTGGCTCGCGGGCATCGGCGCGCCGCTCATCACCGCGGGCGGCTGGCTCTGCCGCGCGGGCAACCTCTTGGGCCGGGTGAACAACATCTTGGCCGCCGTGGTGCGCGCGCTCTCCGTGCTCACCACGATCTTCCGCACCGCCGCCGCGTTTATGGTGCCGACGGATCAGTACGCCGCCCAGCTCCAGCTCCTCGGCGCCGACGCGAGCACCTTCGGCGACAAGGCCGGGGCGAAGGCCGCGGACTCCACCGCCGGGAACCTCAACAACCGGCTGCGCGCGGGCACCGAGCGCCGGGTGAACGACGGCATCGCCAACCGCAGCCCCCAAGGCCAGGCCGGGGCGGATCAGGCCACCCGGGTGCAGCAGCTCCAGGACGCCGACGCCCAGCGCCTCGCGTCCGAGGCCGAGGCCGAGCGCCAGCGCCAGGCCCAGAACCAGCCGCCGCCCGCCCAAGATCCGGCGAACCCCAACGCTCATCCGCCGAACGGCCAGAACCCTCAGAACGGGCCGAACCAGGATCCCAACAACCCCAACCGGCAGCCCAACGACCAAGATCCCAACGATCCGTCGCGGCGCCGCCCTGGCGACGTAGACACCGAGCCCCCGCGCCGCAGCCTCTTCCGGCGGATCGTCGGCAAGCTCCCGATCATCAACACCGCGGTCACCGAGTTTGAGCATGTCGCCCGGGACGTGCAGGACATGTTCCAGAACCCGGCACGAGTGGGCCGGGAGCAGCTCTCCCCCGAGGCTTGGCGCCAGATCGAGGCCCGGGTGAACGGAAAGGCGGAGCAGCTCGGCAATCGCCTGCGTGATCTCAACGCCGATCTCGACCGCGCGCGGAACGAGCCCCAGCAGGATGCGGAGCAGATCGCCAACATCCAGCGTGAGATCAGCTCCACCGAGCGGAAGCTGGCGCGTGTGCGGAGCTCACTCCAAGAGGCCCAGCGCGCGATCCCCGCCGCCGAGGCGCACCAGAACGCACTCAACCGCGAGTCCGCCGACCAAGAGGCCGATCCCAACGGTCCGACCGGTCGCCAGCGGGAGCTGGAGCGCACCCGTCGCCAGGTGCGTGACCTGCAGAACGAGCGCCGCCGCGTCGAGGGTGAGCTGCAGTCCGCGAACGAGCGCCTCCGCGTCGCCCAGGCCGCCGAGTCCGAGGCCCAGCAGCGCCGCGCCGATGCTGAGCGCGCCCACGACGACCACGTCAACAGCGACGAGTATCGCCAGCGGGAGCAGGCCCACCGCCAGGAGCACGCTCGCCAGCAGCAGCAGCGTGTGCACGAGATGGATCGCCTCAACACCGAGGCCGCCGATCTCGAGCGCCGGGCGACCCACGCCGAGCAGGCCGCGCCCCTTCGCCAGACCGCCCAGCAGCAGCGGGCCCAGGCCGATGAGGCCAAGCAGCGGGCCCAGCGCGCCCTCACCGACATGAAGGCGTTTGAGAACACCCGCATCCGCCTGACCTCGGACAACGGCGGCGCGGACGGCATGACCAACCGCCGCCTGATCTCCGTGGACGGCGACACCGTGACCGTGACCAACGGCCGGGGTCAAACGGAGACCTTCCCGATCTCCGCGATCGTCGGGCCGAAGTCGCTGCGCCAGGCGGCGGGCCGCGTGACCCGAGAGAACGCCGAGGCCGCGCGCCTGACCACCGAGGCCGAGGCGGCGACCACCCGCGCCGATGGCCTCGCCCCCGAAGGCACCGATCCCCAGTCGCTCCGCACCCAGGCCTCAGCGCTGCGTGACCAGTCGCTCAGCACCTTGGCCCAGCACGACCAGAACCTCAACCCCGGCGAGCTGCCCGACGCCCAGCGCGACCAGCTCCGCACGGCGCGCACCCAGGCCACGGGGGCGCACTCCTCGGCGTCGGGGCAGTCCCAGTCCCTCCAGACCAACGTGAACAACCTCCAGGGCGAGAACACCCGGCTCAACAGCGAGCTGACCCAGGCCCAGCGAAACCTCCAAGAGCAGGAGGCCCTCGACCGGCGGATGCCAGGGATTCAGCAGAACGCCGACCTCAACCGCGGCAGCTCCGGCAACGCCACGGGCGGCGTCGGCTCGGCGTACAAGGGCGTCGGCGAGGGGCTCACCCGCAGCCTCGGCATCGTCGAGGGGCTGTTCGGCCTGCTCAGCACGGCGACGCAGCACAGCGCCTACATGCAGAGCAAGATCACCCGGGACGCCAACGGGAAGATCACGGAGGACAAACGCACCATGGGCACCGCCGCTGAAGGCGCCACCCAAGGCATGCGGAACTCCATCCTCGACACGACCCTCGGCGTGATGGGCCATGAGCACGCCATGACCGACCAGCGCGAGACCCCGGAGCAGCTCCTCACCTTCGGGCAGCAGCAGGCCGAGCGGGAGCGCAACCGCGCGGCGACGATCCAGGCCTTGCTCGCCTGCGCGCCGCCGATCACGAACATCGAGCAGATGAACACCAAACGCACCGCGGCGCTGGCGGCCTATGACCAGTACAACCTCGCCTGGGGCGACGCCCGCAAGGCCTTCGAGGCCGAGCAGATCGTCACCCAGCTCTCCGCCCAGACCTTGAGCATGGCGCAGGAGGGCCAGCCGCTCCAGCAGTCCAGCCAGGCGATGAGCGCGCCGCTCAACCAGTCCGTCGCCGACGAGCAGAGCCGCCAAGGCGTGCTCTCCGGCCTCTCAAGCCAGGCCATGCAGCAGCCCGAGGGCGGCATCGCGGGCATCGTCACCGGGCTCATCGCCAAGCTCGCCGAGCACGCCGACCGGATGGACGATCAGCCCAACCCGCCCACCGCGGACTCGGGTGAGCAGATCCAGCAGGGCCCGACCCGGGCCAACGAAGAGAAGACCCAGCGCGCCGAGCAGGCCAACACCGCGTCTCAGGAGCAGCGGGCGTTCTTGGACCAGGCCATCGCCGCGCGTGCAACCCAAGAGCAGCATGTTACGACGAGCATCACGACCTTAGAGCAGAAGCACCAAGAGGAGCAGGCCATCCTCGCCGAGATCAAGAACCAGAAGGCCGCCGCCATCGTCCGCCAAGAGCAGCACCGGGCTGTGGTGGAGGAGAACGCCGCAGGCTTCGTGAGTGAGTACAACCAGATGGAGGCCTGGCGCGCGGACTACCAGGCCAAACGTACGGCGGTCGAGACGATGCAATGACGGATCCCCGCCGCGCCGCGCTCGCTGAGGCGGCCGCTCACCTCAACCGCGACGAGCTCCTGCGCGCCGCGGAGCACAGCCCTCCGGCCCTCTCGGCGATGCTGCAAAAGGCGGCGGACGCCCTGGGCGCGGCGGATCCTGGCGCGGCCTTGGCGGGCCTGCTGAGCGAGTGGACCGCCACGGGGATGCCTCGGGATCTTGGCCGTGGGGTCGCCGCCGCCCGAGGCGCGCTCCTGGCCCACCGCGTGCGCCTGGAGGGCCTGCGAAACCAAGGCGCGCGCATCTCTCAGACCCGGGCCCAGCTCCTCGACGCCCTGCGCGGCGCTGTAGGCGAGGCCCAAGGGGACGAGGTGCTCCTCGCCCGGATCGAGGAGGCCCTGGCGCTCACCGAGAGCCTGCCGACGGACGACGAGCTCGGCGCGCTCCTCGACAACATGGCCGGGGTGATCGCCCGGCTCGGCGAGGCGCTGGACGCCGCGAGCGCCGGGACGCCGCCGCCCGACCTCACCGCCATGGTCGAGGGTTTAGAACAACAGCTCGCCGATCTGCTCACCCGCGCCGATCCCGCGCCTGCGGTCAACCTGCTCCAAGACCTCGCCGAGCTGGCCTTTGAGCGCGGCGCCCCCTTCGCCGGGGCGGCCACCTTCGCCGCCGCCGAGGCCGTCAC
>Ga0066604_10001975_pt1 | contig 10802 bp, 8 predicted proteins | sample Higcelwee11metaG_FD_59501 | JGI IMG/M metagenome (GOLD analysis project Ga0066604, IMG submission 59501) | Freshwater pond sediment microbial communities from the University of Edinburgh, under environmental carbon perturbations - High... | ecosystem: Environmental > Aquatic > Freshwater > Pond... | reverse complement strand
CCCTCGCTGAACCTTTCGCAGGCCGTGCTGGTCGCGCTGCAGGAATGCTGGCGCCACGCCAAAGGCTGGACCCTGTCGCTGCCCCCCGGAGCATTGGCGGAATCCGTCACGACAGATTCCGCTCATCCCTTCGACAAGGCCCAGGACGGGTCCGAGGAGCTCCAGGAAGGAGCTTCTCGAAGGACGACGCCACCTCCCGACGACGACGCCCCGCCCGCCTTCAGCGAATTCGACCTGCTCTTGACCCGCGTGGAAGCGCTCATGGCCAAGGCCGGATTCCGCCCCTACGTGGGCAATCCCGAGTCGTTCCATCTGGCCGCCCGCCGCTCCCTCTCGCGCGGCCGATTCGAACGCCGCGACCTGCGCACCTTCCTGACCATGGTCAAGACGCTGGAGAGGTTAACTGACAACCAATGATCGGCCTCACAAGGTCATGCCGATCTCGACGGGTCGCAATGGTCGACATCCCGAATTCGCTTCACAACCGGTGATGGCGTCCATTACTCTGCTGTTCTATATCTTTGTGCGATGCCTTTCGTCGACGAGTCGGGAACACCGGAACTTTCGATCCTTGTTGTTTCCTACAACTGTCCCGGGGATGTGAAAGCGTGTTTCGATTCCCTCTCTGCCGGTGGAGGCGACGACGTCGCCTGGGAATTTCTTGTCTGCGAGAACGGGATGGATCGCAGACAAGAAATGCGAGCCTTGGCCGAACAAACGGGATTCTGCCTTGTGGAGCCGGAAGAAAACCTTGGATTCGGCCGTGCGAACAATGTCCTGTCTCGACAGGCTCGAGGAAAATTCCTGCTTCTTCTCAATCCCGACACGGAAGTCCCTCGGTTGGCCTGCCGCCGATTAATCAACAGACTGTCCGCCACAGGATGCATGGTGGCGGCGCCTGTCCTGACCAACGCGGACGGAAGCAGCCAATTCTCGTGGAACGTGCCGATGGGCCTCGCCTGGGAATTCGCGGAGGTCCATTATCTGCAGAACATCTGGCGACGAGCCTGGAGACGCCATTTTCTGTCTACCATCCCTAACGGTCCGTGGGAGGTGGGGTTTTCCAGTGGCGCCTGCCTGTGCATGGAGACCCGCACGTTCCTGGGGCTTGGGGGGTTCGACGAGGACTTCTTCCTCAACCACGAAGACATCGAACTCTGCGACAGGATCCGTCAAGGCGGGAAAGTCTACGTCTTCCCGGAAATCGAGGTCCGCCATCTCGATGGCGGAACCCAGCGCAAGGATTGGTCGCGCTTCGTGAAGGATAGACTCGACGCGAAGTGGATCTACCTGGGCAAACGCTATCGGGGACTCCGCCTCCTGATCGCGAAACTGCTCTGGCTGGAAGGGATGCTGATCCGAATCGCGATCTCTTCGATGGTTCGGACTGCGGAAGGTCGAAGCCGTCGAGTCGGCTACATCGCTGCGCTGCGCAACGTCCTGGGCGCTTGGGCGCGACCATGATCCGAGTCGGCCATGTGGTCACGAACATCTGGGACGGGGGCATCGAACGCGTCGTCCACCAGATCGCCACAGGTCTTCCTCGCGACCGATTCGAATGTATCGTCTACGCCTTGACGGCCGACAACCCCTGGAAAGCGGCCTTCGAGTCCGACGGAATCCGCGTCCGGACCTACGACGCCCGCAATCGTGGCGGCTTGGCGCCGACCTTCGCCGCCAATTTCCGTGCGCTGACCATGCTTGCACGGGATTTGTCAGCCGACCGAATCGATGTTCTCAACGCCCACGACTTCTACCCCGGAGTCATGGGGCGTACTGCCGCGATCCTGGCCAGAGTCCCGAGAATCTACACCACACTCCACAACACATACTCCTGGCTGGATCGCCGCCATGGACTTGTGAATCGAATGCTCGCATTGGGTACGGACCGTGTCGTCGGGGTGTCCATTGCCTGCATCGAGGACTCGCTCCGGCGCGACAAGATCCCGCGGGATCGTTACGTCGTGATCCCCAACGGGGTCGATGAGTCGCGATTCCACCCCCGACCTGAAGCGAAGCCCCGACTCCTCGCCGAACTTGGCTGGCCCGAAAACACTTTCATCGTGGGGAATATTGGAACTTTTTCGCCAAGGAAGGATCAGCGCACCTTGCTGCGCGCCTTCGAAACGATCGCCGACGCCCATCCAGCCATGCGAGTTGTGATCGTGGGCAGCGAACGGAAACACGAGCAGGAGACCGCAGATGAATTGCGGACGCTGTCGTCCTCGCCAGACCTTGAAGGCCGAATCCGAATCCTAAGCGATCGCAAAGACATCGAAGAAGTCGTTGCAGGGTTCGACGTGTTTTGCATGCCGTCCAAGGTCGAAGGGTTCGGATTGGCCTTGGTGGAGGCAATGATGTCGGGCATACCCTGCGTGGTCAGCGATATTCCCGCGTTCCGGGAAATCGCGGGCGGCCCACCACCCGGGTCGTTGTTCCATGCCGTAGGCGACCATTCCAGCTTGGCCCTTCATTTGTCGGAACTCCGGCTCGCCCCCGAGCGGCGCAGAGCGATTGCAAAAGCTGGCCTGTCGAGCAGCCGCATATTTACCCTCCAGAGAATGCTGGAATCCTATGCAGGTTTGTATTCCAACACAAAGGCCGGCAGTAGTTAACTTGCATGGCAATATGTCTGGAAGGAACCTCTCCTCGATCCACGAGGATGCCGCGGCGCCTTTGGTCTCCGTCGTCCTGATTTCGTGGAAAATGCGGGATCTGCTGGAGCGGATGCTTCGGACGTTGTTCGAACGCTGTTCCGGCATGGCGATCGAAATCATCTGCGTGGACAACGGCTCCCTCGATGGGACCGCAGAAATGGTCGAACAGCAGTTTCCTTCCGTCCAGCTGATCCGCAACGTCCAGAACAGAGGCGTCGCGCCGGCCAGGAACCAGGCGATTTCCATCGCGCGTGGGCGCTATGTGGCCATTCTCGATGCGGACATGGAATTGGTCGAAGATGCGATCGGACCTGTCGTCGCATTCCTGGAATGCCATCCCGAGGTCGGAATGGCCGGTTGCCGGTTGACTTTCGCAGACGGAACGACTCAACTGAACGCGAAGCGTTTCCCTTCGCCCCTTGCCCTGCTTTCCCGAAGACTGCCCATCCTGCGGGCGCTCGGCGGACGCTCCGCCTTGAATCGACACGAAATGTCGCAATGGGACCGCACCAACTCCCGCGAGGTCGACTACCTGATCGGAGCCTGCCAGATCGTGAGACGCTCCATCTTCGATCAAGTCGGCCTGTTGGACGAGAACATCTTCTACGGCCCGGAAGACATCGATTTCTGCGTGCGAGTCCGCCGCGCCGGATGGAAGATCTGGTGGATCCACGATGTCAGGATCATCCACCACGAGCAGCGCGTCACCAAACGCAATCCGTTTTCCTCCCTTTCCTTCAAGCACTACAAAGGGCTGTTGTACTTCTTCAGAAAGCACGGATTCGGCTACGCCTCGAGCGTCCCGTCTGCCGATGCCTGACGCGAGGGTTTCCCTGTGAAGCTCTGGATCGTGGGAAGAGGCGAACTGAGTTCGGCCAAACGTCTCGGTCCATCGATCCGATTGCTCGCTTTCGCCAAGCTCGCTGACGAGTTGGGGATTCGACCGGTCATCGTGGTCGACAAGGTCGAACCGGATGCCTTTCCGGGAATCGAACTGCTCGCACTCGAACAATTCGACTGGAACATGGTGGATGCCCAGGACAAGATCGTGGCAACCCCCCATCTCCCGTGGCGCCTGCTGTTTCCGCTTCTGCGTGGAACCCGGAATTTCGATGTCGACAGCCATGGGATCGGGGCTCTCGAAGGAATGGAAAGCGGCCATGGCACCGCCTCGTGGCGACTCTTCCAAGGGCGCAGAAGAACGGCTCTTCGCCTTCGCCTTCTCCTCCACGCCTGCGAGAAGATCTACCTCTCGATTCCAGAACAATTGGCGTTCCTCGGTGGATGCCTGTTCCGGGAGTCTCGTGCGGAAGACGTCGAGTTGGCATCCCGCCTGCCAGAAAAGGCCCTCTACGCTCCGATGGGGGTCAACTCCGACCCGTTTCCATCGAATCCACCTTCCGTGTGGCCACACGAATTCGGACGCCGCCCGATTTTCCTTTGGGGGGGCGGCATCTGGTCCTGGTTCGACATCCCGACGCTGCTACAGGCGTTCTCGCATCTCGCCGACCAAGGCAGCCCCGCAATCCTGTATTTCCTTGCCGGGAAGAATCCCAGCGGTCTTTCCAACCAGGATGCCCCGGTTCGCTTGGCGCGAGAAGAAGCGCAGCGAAGAGGTTTGCTCGGCAAGAACGTATTCTTCCACGACTCGTCGGCTAGCCCGGACTCCTTGCCATCCTACCTCGCGGGATGCCACGCCGGGATATTGGCGAATCCCGCCAAGCTGGAATCCCTAGCCAGCTGGAGAACCCGACTTCTGGATCTGCTCTGGGCTGGCAAACCCGCAGTCGTTTCCGGAGACGACCCCCTGTCGCGACGGATGGCCGATGCCGGATGCGCGATCGTCGTTCCGACCGGAGACGCTCTCGCATTGGCGAAAGCCGTTCAGACGCTTGTCGACGACAGCGAACTTTGGCTCCGTTCCGCGCAAGCATCGCGCGATCTTGCCACACGACTCGGATGGTCGACAACCTTGGCGTCGGTGAAGGCGCATTGGAGTTCTCCGGTGCGCCCAGCCCCCCGCAGCCCAGTCCATTTGATCCCGATCCTTCGTTGCTTGGCGGGGTTCTGAGTGGACCGTCGCATCGTCTGGATCCATCCTGTCTCGTCGATTCTCGGGAAAATCCTTTTCGGCCCGGAAATTCGGCTGGTTCGCATGGCCGAGGAGCTGGCTCTGAACGGATACGACGTTCGAATCGTCCTCTCCAGATGCGAGCAGCCCCTCCCGGAGGGGGTCTCGATCTGGCCGGAACAGAACGGCCTGCCTCCAGCGACCCGGGACGACATCATCCTTGTCAATCCCTTCCTTCCTTTGCGAAAGCTGTGGCCGCTCCTCCGCGGGCCTGGATTCGTCGTATCAGATTTCTACAGCGTGCATCTGCCGGAATTCCTCCAGGAGGAACCGCTGCATCCGGCTCGCGTCTTCCGAGTCCAACGTCGAAGAATCTGGCTCCGCTACACATGGCTGGCTCGACGGGCGGATTCGTGCATTTTTTCCAATCCGGAACAGCTCGCGTTCGTTTCCGGAGGGCTTTCCTGCCACGCCAGCCTAGCGGACGTCCGGCTGGCCAACACGCTGGCGGGAAAATCCATTTTTTGTCCGATGGGGATCGATCTCCGCGAGAAGACCACCGGTAATCCGAACCCGTATCCGGAATCGATCCGCGACAGGCCGATCTTCCTGTGGGGTGGTGGGATCTGGCCATGGATGGATCTGGATCCATTGCTCGAAGCATTCGGAAGATTGAAGGCGTCCGGGTCGTCCGCTTGCCTGTTCTTCCTATCTGGAGCTCCTGCCGACCCCAGTTCGCGGCTCGCCCACCCCGTGGAGAAGGTGCGCAGAAAAGCCTCCGAGCTGGGCATTCTCGACACCCACGTCTTCCTGAACCCTAAAGCAGTGCCTTTCGAAGCACGTCTGGGCTACCTGGAACACTGCTCGGCCGGCGTACTCTGCAATCCCACCACCATCGAATCCTCTTGCAGCTGGCGTACCCGCATCCTGGATCTATTGCTGTCGGGAAGAACCGCCGTCGTGGCCGGATACGATCCGCTTTCCGCCGACCTTGCTCGCTCCGGCGCCATCGAATCCACTCAGCTCGATCCTGCCGAGATCGCCCGAGCCATCGAAGGCGTTTCCGCTCCGGCTCGGCGTGCGAAACTGGAATCCCAGGTCGTCGCGGCCTCGAAATCGCACGAGTGGAAACTGACCCTTGCGCCGCTGATTCAAAACCTCGCATCTGGAACGGAAATTGCCCAGCCCCATCACGGGCCGAAACTTTCGGAATGGATGCGCTTCGTCGTTCCGTTCTGACCGAAACTCGTCCTGGCCTCACACCCTGCCCATGCGGCGGAACCTGACATAGGTCGCGGTCACGACCAGCAACAGCCCCGTCAGCATGGCCCCCTCCGCGAAGACGACGATTCCTGCCGCTCCGATCGACCCGAATCGCGGCAGCAAGATGGGCTGCAAGGACAGCGCGAGAAGACCTCCGGCGAGATTGCACGCGAAAATGGCCTTGTCCCGATTCAGGTTGAGCAGGATCTGTGAACCCAGAAGATTGTTGAGAAACACCAGAAGCGGGAAAATCGACATGATCCGCAGGCATTCCACCGACTGCGGATCGGCGCCGCCGGAAACGAATTCCACCACAGGTGGGGCGATCCAGTACAGAAGCCCGCATCCGGCCGCGATCGCACCGCCTGCCGACCAGAAGAACTTCCGCAGGAAAGCGAACGCCCCCGCCAACGGCCCCTCATGGAACATCCTCGCGCTGATGGGCAACGCGGCCTGGGAGATCGGGCCCGTGAGGGATGCCGCCGCCCTGGCGACGCGGTCGGCGACCAGATACCCCCCGAGGACCGCAGGCCCTGCGATGGACCCCAAGACCACCGTGGTGGTGTTCGCCACGAGCAATCCTCCGAGCTGGGAGGCGAAGATCGGGAAGTCGCGCACGATCTGCCGAAATCCGTCTCCCAGCCATCCTGCACGCGGACGACGCAGGGAGATCCCGCGCAAAGCCACGTACTGTCCGACGAGTCCGTGGCTCCAGGATTGCAGGACAAGGAAGACTCCCAGGCGAGGAAGATCCTCCGGGCCTCGAACGATCAAAAAGACCGCGAAATTGGACAGCTTGATCCCCAGCGCGATATGGGCGAGGTTGTTGAGCTTTCCGCGCGCCTGGAGCAACCAGACCGGGAACAGCGAAGAACCCACGGCGGCAAGGGTCAGCAAGGCGATCATCGCCCGCCCCCCCCTCAACGACGGCACAACGAACACGGCGACCATCATCGGACCCGTCGCGAGCAGCAGAAGAAGAATCTTCGCGCCGTGGATGGACCAGTAGAGTTTCGAAAGTTCGTCCATGTCGCCGAGAATCGGAATGGCCCGCCTGGTCCCCGACAACCAGAATCCGTATTCCAGCAGGATCTGCACGTAACCGGAAAACGCCACCGCGAGCCCGTAGATCCCGAATTCGGTCTGTCCAAGCGTCCGCACCAGATAAGGCAATGTCGCCAAGGGAATCAGGTAGCCGAGACCTTGCACGATCAAGAGGGCTCCGGCATCGCTTGCCAATCTGGACTTGACGCTTTTCCGGGCATGTTCGATCGGCGATCCGGACATCGATTGAAAGTAGCTTTCGGGTTCGCTGGACCTTCGCGGAGGAATCGTCTTGTTCGATCCAAATGTGCCTGTGGTGCTCGCCTGCGCGGGGATCTGCGTCGTGACCCTGGCCCAGGCTCGCTTGTCGCGGGAATCGCTGTTCACTCCGCTGCGGATGTATCTGCTGACCCAGGCCGGCACCCTCGGGATCGCCTACTTGAGGATGAATCCGGCCATGACGCCACTGCGTGCGGTCACCTGGGCGGTCCTGATCGGATCCGCGATCAGTTTCTCCATTGGATGCTTGGCCGCGAACTACGGCTCGCCTCCCGTACAGCGCCCTTTCGATCGGGACAAGCTCCGCCCCGCCATGCCGTTCGGGTTCCTCGCCAGCTTGTTCGGACTTCTCATCCTGGCCTCTCTCGCCAGCTTGTCCGTCTATGGCAAATGGCCGGTGTTCTCAGGGGATCCAGAGACCGATCGCGGACTTTTCGTCTTCCACTCCACCTGGGGGATGTGGTCGTTCGGGCATGAAACCATCCTGTTGACGCTCTCGGTGTTCCTGATCTTCTTCTCGAAGCCCCTCTGGATGAGAATCTCCTCCGGCGTGATCCTCGCCGTTTCGTTCGCGATCCAGATCCTGATCGGCATCCGAAACCCCCTGTTGTTCGCCGTCTTCGTCGCCCTCTGCATGTGGGATCTCGGAGTCAATCGACTCAAGACGCGCATCATCGCGTTGGCCGGATCGGGATTCCTGATGGTCTTCGTGGTGGTCGCGTTCCTGCGCGCCAAAGTCATCGCCAGCCTGTTCCGCACCACGGAAGAAGGCAACCCTTTCCAGAGGATGTTCCTACCCGTCTACACCTACATCTCCAACAATTATTGGAATCTCGACAATTCCCTGGAGAAATGGGACAAGTTGGCCGCCCCCTCCTTCCAGTACGGACTCGGCATGATCCAAGGCATCCTGCTGCCGATCGTGCGCATCCCCACCGCGGAGGAGAACGGCTGGCTTTCCTTGACCCGGGAAAAGACGCTTGGCCTGAACACCCTCACCTACCATTGGGTCCTCTGGCAGAACGGCGGAATGCTCCTGACCATCCTGTTCCCGCTGTTCTGGGGTTGGGCGATGACCAGGTTGTATCGGACTTGCCAAGCGTCTTCGAACCTGTTGGTTCTCTACCTGTACGCCTACCTGCTGTTCCCCATTGCCTTCGGCTTCTTCAGCTTCTATTTCGTGATCGGCTCCTACTCGCTTCCGGCCTTGTGGATCCTGATGTTGCTTCCCTTCGGGGCCGGCGCGGAAATCCTAGGCTCTCGATCTCCGAAACAGGGACGCGAACTCGCGGATTGATCGCCAGTCGTCCTCGTTGGCGTTCTTCCTGAAATGGGAAGTTGCGAGAACAGCCCCACTGGTCATGAGAAAAGCCAGAATGAACGCGACTTCGACAAGCTGCCCTCTTTTGGGGCTGTGCCGCTGCTGAGGCACCTTCGCGGGATCGATCACCTGCAACACGGAAACTGTCTTCTGCGATTCGATTCGAGCTTGCTCGGTCTGCTGCACCAGGAATTTCAGGACCTCCCCGTGGATCAGGATCTGTCTGTACAGCCGTTCGTAGGCCAACTCCTTGTCCAAGGCGGCATTCAATTCCAGAAGCACGCTCGGATTCTTCTTGCGAACGAGCGGCCCCCTGGCACCGTCGGTGAACTCCGACAGTTTCTGGATGGAGCGTTCCTTCAGGATCTTCAACTCCGAAAGAGACGAGGGAGACTTCCCGTTCGACTCCCCCAACTGGATCTGCAGATCCAGTTTCTGGAGATCGGCTTCCAGGCCTGCCGCCTGGATCACCGACTGCTTGATCTGCTCCGTCGGCACCCAAAGCCGGTTGGATGTCTGGAATCGCACCAACGTGTCTTCCGCACCCTTCAATTGCCCCATCCTCTCGGCGGTGATCGACTCAAGGAACTTCAGATTCCGCTCCGCTTGGTCGCGCTGCAGAGCCTGGAAGCTCGAATCCAGCCACTTCACGCAGAAATTGACCACGGCGGCGGATCGTTCGGGGGAACGGTCGATGAAGCCGAACTTGATCGCGTAGTTGGCATCCAGCTCGTAGCCGAAATTCGTGTTCCAGATCTTCTGGGTCGTCTCCCACCTGCCGCCGGGCTTGATCTGCCAGACCGTATCCAGCCGGAATGCCCGGATCGCCGCATCCGCGAGCCTTTCGCTCATGAGAAGAGACTCCATGCGCGGATCCACCGGATTGTTCATGCCGCCGCCAAGCAGCGATCCAAGGCCGGAAGACGAGCTCAATGCGCTCAGTGCGCTGAGGCCGTTGCGCATGGACGGAACCACGACCGTCGAACTCGCCCGATAGTCGGAGTCGACCATCAGCACTCCGATGCAGGCAATGATCGCGGGGATCAACGAACCGGCCGCGACGACTTTCCAGTTCCTCAACAAGACCGTCGCGATCTCGAAAAGGTTGGAAACCCAGGATTTGTGGACGATTTCCGATGAAGTGTCGGGCATTCTATCGCTCGGGGTCAAATGATTGGGTTGCTGGCAAGGGAAGCCGCCACGTCGATTACCATGCGGCACCGCGAACCAGTGTAAGGGTCGGAATCAAGACGCGAGACTGGACTTGGAACGAGCACAAGAGTCAATTGTTCGACAGCTGCACGATCAGGCTCGTCACCGCGACCATGAGCGAAACGGTCGTCGCGGCGATGGAGAACCACTGTTCGGCGGAAATGTACCGTTCTTCCGGCACGACCACCGCCGCTCCGGGGCGAATCGTCCCATTCCGTCCCATCGCCTGGAGCGTCTGCCAATCGAACACCTGGACCCGATCCTCCCAGGCCTTCGCGGAATAGCCGCCCGCCTCGCGGATGTAGTAGTCCAGATCGGCACCTTTCTTCCAGGCCACGTAGCCTGGCCGGTTCACCTTCCCGGCCACCCAGACCACATGCTCGGCCTTGAAGACGAAGACGGTGTCGCCGACCTGGAGGATGGCATCAGGGTCGGAGTAGTTGCCGCGCATGTGGTTGTTGTAGTCGACCATGGCGACCTTCAACTCGGGCAGCTGGAAATGTTCCGCAAGGGTTCGTTGACGCGATGCCCCGAGCCAGCTCCAGCCTCGCTTGGTGGAAATCGCCACACCCGAATCCTCGCCGCCGACGATTCCGCCCGCAAGACGAAGCACGTCCGCCGCCTTCATGCCTGTGGAATACGTGTATGCACCGGGATTGGCCACCTGCCCCACCACCCACACCACGGAAGGTTGCACGGCGCCGCGCCTGGGCTTGACCCGCACCAACGCCAGTGAAGAATCGACTTTGGCCGTTCCCGGCATCGCCTGCCTCACCGCTCCGTTGGCATCCATCAGCTCCACGACCCGATTCGTGTCGGCATCGCCCGAAGCCAGGAGGAGATTGGAAATCGGTTCGCCCGAAAACGCCTCGACATAGCCGGTGATCGCGGACCCGGTCACGGAAACAAGCTTCTCGCGCGCAACGATCCGGATCGCGTCGCCGTCGAAGAGCGG
>Ga0066604_10001971_pt1 | contig 10812 bp, 6 predicted proteins | sample Higcelwee11metaG_FD_59501 | JGI IMG/M metagenome (GOLD analysis project Ga0066604, IMG submission 59501) | Freshwater pond sediment microbial communities from the University of Edinburgh, under environmental carbon perturbations - High... | ecosystem: Environmental > Aquatic > Freshwater > Pond... | reverse complement strand
GGGAGGCGGACCTCTAACGCCACAACCGTTCTGGTGAACGCGGGAGACACCCTGCCGGGCCGGGAGCGCTGACTTTGCTACAGCGCTAATTTTCCCCACGCCTCCCCGTAGGGGTGCCACGTCATTCTTCGTTTCAGGCCCCAAAAAAACAGCGTTTTGAGGCCCAAAGCGCGTTCCACGGCCCACCCCTCGCCGAGCCCGCGGGACGCGCTACGCTGATGAGGTGAGGTCATCCCGGCGCCATCGCGGCGCCATGACACTCACTCCTGTTCGTGGACTCCACCGCTCGCCCGAGGTCATCATGCTCGCGCTCCTCACGCTCCTCGCGCTCGTCGCCTGCGCGCCCCCCGCCGTCGTGGACACCGCCGACACCGCCGACACCGCCGACACCGCCGCGTTGTGGGAGGACGCCGCCCCAAACGAGTCGCTGTCCGCGGCCCGAGGCGCTCGCCGCGCGATGTCGGCCGCGGCCGATCCACGCTGCACCTTCTACCTCGACACCGGCTTCACCGGCGCGAGCTACACCACCTGGTCCGGATACGATCTGAACGACCTCAGCAGCTTAGGGCTCAACGACAACATCCGCTCCGTCCGCTGCACCGGCGGCGGCGCGGTGCGCCTCTACGACGGCCGGCACTTCACCGGCGCGACCACGGACTGGATCGTCCGCGATCGTGACCTGGCGTCGTCCCGCGGGTTCGCGGATCGGGCGTCGTCGGTGGTGTTTGGTTGGTGAGGTGCGCCGGGGGAACCGTTCTGCGCCGCACGACGCGAACGTAAGCATCGTCCTTGCCGCACGACTACGAGCCGCGCTACGCTCCCCAAGGTCGCGCGTCCGCTAAACTCTGTCCCTCTGAGGTGTTTATGTTGCTCCTACTCTTGGCCTGTCGAGTCACCGATTCGATGAAAGATGATGCCTACGATCCCGATGGTGATGGCTACGTTGGGGAGGACGACTGCGACGAAAGAAACGTGAACGTCCACACAGACGCCGAGGAGATCTGGTACGACGGCATCGATCAGGACTGCAGCGGCGGCAGCGACTACGATCAAGACGGCGATGGGTTCGCCTCGGCGACCGTGCCCGACCTAAGTGGGCAGGTTGGGCCGGACTGTGATGATGGCGATGCGGAGGTGTATCCACGGGCGCCTGAGGTCTGCGGCGACGGGGTCGTGAACGACTGCGAAGCCACCGACACCACGGCGGCGCGTGAGGCGTGTCGACGGGTGGTGACCTTGGACGAGGCCTGCGTGGTGGTGGAGGCGGAGGAGGGCTACGCGGTCAGGTTCGGCGAGCTCCTGGGCGATCTCGACGGCGACGGGTGGAACGACCTCGCGGTCAGCACCTACCACCTCGACCCGAACGACCCGAACTTCACCGATGATCTGCGCGTTGACGTCTACCTGGGGCCCATCCTTGGCCACACGCGCGGAGCCCGCCCAGACCTCCGCCTCTTTCGCCCCCCGCATGAGCTGCGCGCGTGGGCCTGGGCGCAGATCGACTACACCGAGGACATCGTCGGTCCCAACGGGCGCCCTGAGCTGGTCGTGGGGAGCTACGACGAGGACCACGGCGTAGCAAGACCCGCGACCGTGGCGCTCATCGAGTGGCCCGAGGGCGGCCCGGTGGACTGGGAGATGAGCCTAGACAAAGCCACAGCCCACGTCACGGCGGGGGACCATACCGGGAATTTTGGGGGGATGCTGCGCGCCCCGGGAGATCTCAACGGCGACGGCCTCACAGACCTCATCGTCGGGCAGAGCTTCACCGACGGCACCTGGGACAACGGTCTCGTGCATGTCTTCTATGGCCCGCTCACGACAGGACTGAACGCGGGGGTTCAGCGGGGCCAAGTCTGGAGCGACGTGCAGCGTGACACAGGCCTCGGCCTGGTGGCGTCCATGTTCCCGGACATGACCGGTGACGCCCTGCCTGAGATGTTCTTAGGCATGATCGGGCAGTTAGACACCGAGGGGCTGGAGGTGGGCGGCGCCTCCATCGTGAGCGGCGCCGTCGAGGGCACGTTCGAGGTGGAGACGCAGGCGATCGCCTCGATCGAGGGCGTCGAGCATGAGTCCCGCGCCTGTCGTCCCCCCGGGACCGTGGGGGACATGGACGGCGACGGGCACCCGGAGCTGCTCTGCGCGGCTCCCTTCGGCGACGGTGGGACCGGCGTCGTCTACCTCTGGTATGGACCCCTCGCCGCAGGGGCGCACAGCGTAGAGGACGCGGCGCTGAGCTTCGTTGCGACGGGTGACCAGCTCTACATCGGGGACTCGGTGCAGGAGGGGCATGACGTCAACGGCGACGGCCTCGTGGATCTGGCGTTCGCGGTGGGTGCACATGACGGGGGCGCGGAGATCGGCTCCTTCGCCGTGTTCTTGGGGGACGCAGACCGACCCGCGCCTGGGCGTGTGGACGTGACGACCGCCGACGTCACGGTGCTAGGCGATCCTTCGCGGGTGGTGGAGAGCGGCGACACGAACATGGTCGCGAGGGACATGGACGGCGACGGCGACACCGAGCTGATTGTGCGCACCTTTAACACCAGCAACAACCGCGGAGAGCTCTACATCTTCTGCGGCGCCCCCCACTACTGATCGCCCGGAGCCGCTACACACCCGGCCTTCTTCATCCCCGAGCTCTCCCTGCGCGGCCTGCTGCTCGTTTGTGATCCGGCTGGCACGTGCCTCTGGGGTCATGGGCGTCGATGGGCGCGCCGAGCCGCTCACTGCGGCCGTGTGCGGCCTCCAGCACAGCGGTCAGCACGACCATGTCTTTGAAGAGTTCGGGTTTGGGGGCGGAGTCGGGCGTTGGGCCATCATTCAGCGCAGAGGAGCGCGCAGAGGCCGAAGGAGAGTTACGGCGGACGACGGCGGCGCGCTTCGGGGTGGGGTGAATGGGTCCCGACACGCCGTCCCTAGCCTCCCTGCCTCACGCCGATCCCACCCAGCCCACCTTAGCCGTCGAGCACGAGCGCTCAGCACCTCTTGCACCCCGCCACCCCTCCGTCTACGCTCCTGCCGACCCCTCACCCAAGGAGCCCACCGCATGTCGTACTACCCCAAGAACGCCGGGGAGCTGCTCCAGGCCGCTGAGCTCGTGCTGGCCTTGGCGTTGAACCCCGGCACACCCCCGGCCCTGCTCGCCCGGCTCAAGGCGGGGCTGGAGGCCCTGGCCCGGGCTTATGTGGACGCCGTGGCCGCGCAGCGCGGGGGGATCAGCGCCCAGGACGCCGCGCGGGCGGCTCGGGATGTCTCTGACGACCTGACCGACCGCAAAGGCAAGGCGTTCTTCCAGGCCTGCCGCTATGGCGAGGGCGGCGCGGCGCTCATGGACGAGCTTCAGCGCGCCTGGGGCGGCGGCCGCATGAGCGCGGCGTTCAACCAGCCCGACGCTGACCAGGTCAACACCTTCGACCGCTTCTTCGCGCTCATCGACGCTCGCGCCGACCTCAGCCTGCCCCGCGCGGCCTACGACGAGTTCAAAGCCGCCCATGAAGACATGAAGGCCAAGGTCCGCGCCGAGGAGGCCGCCGACGCCGCCCGCGACACCTTCGCCGCCCAGGTCCAGGCCGCGGGCAAGGCCTTCGGCCCGGCCTACCGCTTCCTCATCCGCGACCTCCTGTTCAACGAGGGCGAGGACCTCGTGCGGGACCACCTGCCGCGGTTCGCGCGCTGAGGGGGTTGGGAGGGTGCCTACGCGGGGGGAGCGGTGGCACACGGCCAGGGCGGGCGCCCGTGCGGTGCGAACGTGTGGCGCATCGCGGGGCGCGCGCCCGCGGGAGCGTAAAGGTTGAGTGCGGCCTGGGTGGGCACCCGTGAGATCCGAACGTGTAGGACTGCGCAGGGCGTGCGCCCAGAGGTCTCCAACGGTTGACCTCGGCCAGGGCGGGCGCTTGTGAGGTCCGAACGTGTGAGCCAGGGTTGGGCGCGCGCTCCGGCGCTGACTGACGGTTAAGATCGGCCGGAGCGCACGCCCGTGAGTCCCGAACGTGTGGGCCTGCGCGGGGCGTGCGCCCCAGTGCTTGCTGACGGTTAAGATCGGCTGGGGCGAGCGCCTAAAGCCCGGGTGTGGATCTCTGAGCGCCGGGCGCCCGCCCCAGACGAGCCACGGGGGGAGCCTCGCCTGCCTGCCACCGACAACGGTCAACGCCAACCATTGACGTGAGCGCCTGACGCGCCACGCCGACTCTCTTGATGGGCGCCGCTGGGGAAGCGTACATCGCGGAAGCGTTCTCGCCCCCACGACGGATCCTCAGCGAGCCGCCGTGACGCCCGCGCCTTGGGCGTGTAGTATGCGCATGACCTCTGGTCGTGCCCTCTACAACTCTGCTCGTTCACCTCAGGTTACGCGGAATGTCCACTTCACGACCGAACACCCCGCAGCGGCCCCCCCCCGCGCAGGGCCAGTCATGGGCTCCGAAGGAGAGAAGATGATGGTGTTGTTCTTGTTGGCGTGCCTTGTCTCTGATGAAGAGGTCAAGCGAGCGCTTGATCCCGACGGGGATGGGGTCGGCCCCAAGGATGACTGCGGACCAATGGATCCAACGGTCTATCCGGGCGCGGTGGAGGTCTGGTACGACAGAGTCGACCAAGACTGTAGCCGTGGAAGCGACTACGACCAAGACGGGGATGGGTTCGCATCGGCTATGCATGTGGGTGAGGATTGGCTCGTTGGGACGGACTGTGACGATGAGGACTGGACGGTGTATCCGGATGCGGAAGAGGCTTGTGGCGATGGGGTAGTGAACAACTGTGATGCTGATCCAGTGTCTACTGCCGCACAGTGCCTACGCGGCTCATATAGCCTATCCACGAGCACCGTTGTCTATGAAGGTCCTCAGAATTCTGCCCATCTAGGCATATCCCTCGCTGGTGGAGTCGACGTGAGCGGCGATGGAGTTGGAGACCTACTCATCGCTGCGCCACGCCAACGAGAGGAGTGCGGAGATGGAGTCGTCTACTTAGTCCATACCCCCTCGTCATTCTCGGACGAGCTTGAGATGCAGGACGCGAAGGAGATCTCTCATGTCACTTTCTGTTCAGATACTTACGTCAACGATGATGAGCTATACGTCGGGTTGCTACAAGATTTCACCGACGACGCACTAGGAGAGGCCTTAATTATCTTTCGGGGTGCCTACATCGAGCAAACTACCTGGAACTACACCGGCGCAGTTTACCTGTTCTATTCCGATGGTCAGCTCCAAGAGAACCGCGGCGAGATCATGTTTGGCTCCGCCGAAGTAACCTTGACCGCAGAATGGGGCAATCATGTCATCCACGACGCGACTTCGTTCGGCACATTTGTGGCCGGCGACCGATCCGGGGTCGCTACGGTGTACGGCGGGACAGCCAGCGGCTCAGACGCGACCGTGTCGTTCTTGACGACCCAGACGCTGCTGGACGGCGGATCGCTCATATTCGCGGACGATTCGGACCTCCGAGTACGCCTCCCACGACCACTAGGCGAGGACACCCCCCTCAACATTGAAGATGGCGGGGATATCGATGGTGATGGCCTGCCGGACGTTATCGTGGGCGACGCAGACTCGGACAGCGTGTACATTCTCCTCTCCACAGAGTCCTTGGGGCTGATGACCGGTGGAGAAGTTTCCGGCGCTGACCTCTCGATCGTGGGCGATGCCAACACCGAGCTGGGCGTCGCGGTGACGGTTATGGACGACATCGACGGCGATGAACGGTCAGAGGTCTTCGTGTCTACGACTCTTCACGAGGGAGACTACCGATTTGGAGCAGTATACCTGATGTTATCTACAGGAGCGCTGGCGAATCCCAGAGGTGTAATCGACCCCAGGACAGCCGATGTCACGTTTGTCGAGAATCGGCATATGACCTACTTCGGATCAGCGATTAGTGCCGCATCGGATCTTGACGGTGACGGCATTGGTGACCTGGTCGTCGGTGCGCCGGGTGATTACGAAGCAGGTAGCTTCGCTGGGGCGGTCTATGGCTTCATGTCGTCGTCATACCTAGACCCATCGAGGGATGAGTTCTCGTCATCTGAGGCAGATATTCGCCTGTTCGGCGAAACCAGTCGTCATATGGCCGGCTCCGTAGTTATAGGTGTTGATGACATTACTGGAGACACTGTGCCTGACATTCTAGTAGGCGCCCCCTACTATGACCTTCAGAAGGATAGTGCAGGAGCCGCTTATGTATGGTCTGGAACGCGCTACTAAACTTCGTCCACTAGCCTATGTTGCACAGCTCTCGTGGCTCTTGCTGGCGTGTCGCATGAGTGACGCCGACGTTGAGCATGGTCTCGACCCCGATGGTGACGGGTTTGGACCCGAAGAGGACTGCGGCCCGATGGATGCAACGGTTTATCCGGGGGCGGAGGAGGTATGCGGGGACGGTGTGGTGAATGATTGCAGCGGCTCGGAGGATGAGGCACGAGCGAAATGTCGTTTACAAGGGTTGATGTCGTTGGCTCAGGCGGATCTACGATTGGTGGGAGAGAGCGCTGAGGACAGCATCGGCTTCTCAGTGGCAAACGCCGGAGATCTAGACCTTAACGGCAGCGATGAGCAAATCATTGGCGCACCCGGACTAAACAACTTCGGTCTCAATGACGGTGGGGCATATGTCTTGAGCTACTCACCTCAAACGAACGAGCGCGGCGAAGCCACTTCAATCGAAACTTCAGCGACAAAACTGTTGGGCGAGGACGGGGCCGCTTTCTCCGGCCATGTAGTCTCTGGAGGCCAAGACGTAGATGGTGATGGTCGCCCGGATTTACTTGTAGGAGCACCCTATAAAGGGGATCCCGACCAAAGACAAGGCGTTGCACACCTCATTCTCTCTCATCATGTCGTTGGCATCGAATTAGATGCGCTGAATTTGAACGCCATCGACCTTGAGCTCGTCGGGCAGTCCCCTAACGATGAGGCAGGATTTGCAACATCATTTGCGGGGGATGTAGACGGTGATGGTCGCTCAGATGTGCTTATCGGCGCAAGATTCTCTGACCTTGGCGGTCAGAACGCTGGGACGGGCTACCTGTTGCTTACGTCGGGGGCGCTGGACCTTAACTCATCAGCGCTCGGTCTCGACTCAGCCGACATGCGGTTTGTCGGGGAGGGTGAGCTTGATGAAACCGCGTTCGCCCTCGCTGGAGCGGGTGATGTAGATGGCGATGGCCTCGATGACGTGCTTATCGGATCTCCCGATCATGACATCGGTGAACCAGATGTCGGTGCAGCCTATTTAATGCTATCATCTGGCACGTTGTCGAGTCGCGAACAATCAATCAACCTTAGCGATGCGGATAAAAAGTTCATCGGCGAAGCGCCGAGCCGAGCCGGTAAATCTGTCGCCGGACCAGGCGACGTTGACGGTGATGGCTATGCAGACCTACTCATTGGGGCACCCCATCTGAGCCACACCGGCGATGAGGAGGGCGCAGCGTATGTACTTTTTGCGGATAGCATCACAGCGAGCTCTGCTGTCACCTTCCCACTGACCTCCGCCGATCTCAAGTTTGTAGGCGAAGAGTCATGGGATTTGGCGGGATGCTCCGTTGCAGGCATCGGCGATGCGGACGGTGATGGACGAGCCGACGCCCTCATCGGTGCCATGAATCAAGACACTGGAGGGTCGAATGCAGGGGCCGCTTACCTGCTGTTGTCCTCAGGCGCATTGTCTGGTGGGCCGACCACAACAAGCCTGAGCAATTCAGATCTCAAGCTAGTGGGTGAACAAGAGGGCGGCTACGCTGGATACGCCGTCTCCACCGCAGGCGACGTCAACGGCGACGGCCTCGACGACATCCTCATCGGCGCCCCTGGCCACGCCGATTCTGCTGGCGCCGCCTACCTCCTCTTCGGTCGCTCCTATTAACCCCACGAGGCCCCTCATGCGCCCCGCCCTCCTCTCGCCAAGCCGCCTCCTCCCCCTCCTCGGCCTCGCCTCCTGCACGTTGGCCCTCGCCGCTCCCCGAGAAGAGAGCGCCGCGCCAGTCGATGGCCACCCACCCACGCGCCGAGGGCCTCTGGCGAGGCGCAGATAGCGGTAGCGTTCTGGCCCACACGACGGATCCCACCTCCGCCGACAAGGCGGTCGCTCACTTAGCGTATAGTATGCGGATGATCCCTAAACGTGGCCCCGCCCTCCCCAAGCGTTCACCCTAGGATACGCGGAATGTTCACTTTCCAACCCGCCGCGCCGCTGGGACTACACCCCGCGCTCCCCCAGCCACGCGCCCTCCCTCGTGTCGCCCCAGCCACCACAGAGCGTGGGTGATGCTTTGGCTCATGCTAGCATGCGTGGTCCCGAGCGAGGAGGTCGAGCGCGCCCTCGATCCCGACGGGGATGGCTTTGGGCCCGAGGAGGACTGCGGCCCGATGGATGCGACGGTGTATCCGGGGGCAGTGGAGGTGTGCGGGGACGGCATCGTAAACGATTGCAGCACATCGGAGGAAGAGGCACGAGCGCAATGTCGCTTACGAGGGATGATGTCGTTGGCTCAGACCGATTTACGAATGATTGGTGAGTCCAAGGGAGACTGGGCGGGAGTCTCGGTCTCTAGCGCGGGCAACGTGAACCAATACGGATATAATGCGCTATATATTGGCGCATCGGGAATAGACAACGGCGACATGGATGAAGGTGGGGCGTACGTGGTTTACTATTCACCAGATGCATTCGGCCCTGGTGAAGCGATATCGCTAAGTCGTGCGGACCTCAAACTGCTCGGAGATGTCCGTGACTCACGTGCCGGGCACGCAGTCTCGGGAGGTCAGGACGTGGATGGCGATGGTCTCTCGGACGTACTTCTGGGTGACCGGAAAGGCGGCGATAGTGTTCTTCAAGAAGGTGCCACACATCTATTGCTGTCTAGTTATGCCACGGATAATAGCGCATCTGTGCAAACTATGAGCGATATGTCAGTTCAGTTTATCGGCCAGTCCACCAACGATGAGGCGAGCTTCTCTCTTGGCTTGGCAGGAGACGTGGACGGCGATGGTCACTCAGATGTGCTCGTTGGAGCCAGATACTCAGACCTTGGTGGTCAGAACTCCGGTGCGGCCTACTTGGTGCTCACGTCAGAGGCTCTCGATACTGACTCTTCCGAGCGAAGCCTCAACTTGGCCAACACACGGTTTGTCGGCGAAACAGAGCTTGATGAGGCAGCGTTCGCCCTCACCGGAGTTGGTGATATCGACGGCGATGGACTTGCTGACGTGCTTATTGGATCACCCGGCCACAATGTCGGAGAGCCAAATGTTGGCGTGGCGTACCTACTACTCTCGTCCGGCTCGTTATCACTTCGAAGCCCATCTGTTGACCTTGGGGATGCCGATCGGATCTTCTCTGGTGAAACAGGACAAGCCGATTACGGGGGTCAAGCCGGCCGAGCGGTTGCGGGCGCAGGCGACATTGATGGAGATGGCTATTCAGACCTGCTGATTGGGGCGCCTTATATGGATATCGCTGGGACAGAAGAAGGCGCCGCATATGTGCTTCTCGCGGCCAGTATCGCCGCTAGTACTGACCATACCATTCCATTGGGCTCTGCAGACCGAAAGTTTGTTGGTGAGGCGTCCTGGGACTGGGCTGGCATATCTGTCGCAGGGGTCGGCGACGTAGACGGCGATGGGCGTGGTGATTCCCTCGTTGGCGCCAACCATCAAGACACTGGTGGGTTGGATGCTGGTGCCGCGTACCTGCTGTTGTCTTCAGGGGCGCTGTTGGAGGGTTCGACAACAGCAAGCCTCAGCGAAGCAGACCTCAAGCTAGTCGGTGAGTCAGATGGAGATTTGGGAGGACACTCCATTTCTACCGCAGGCGACGTCAACGGCGACGGCCTCGACGACATCCTCATCGGCGCCCCCTACCACGACGCCGGAGGCGAAGACGCCGGCGCCGCCTACCTCCTCTTCGGTCGCTCCTTTTAACCTCCGAGGTTCCCCATGCGCTCCTCTCCCATCCCCCCGCGCGCCGTCCTCCCCCTCCTCGGCCTCGCCTCCTACACCTTGGCCCTCGCCGCCGAGCCCGAGAAGGGCATGACCCGCGCGAGCGGCCGCGCCTACGCCTTGATCATCGGCGTCGCGGAGTACGACGACCCAGCGATCTCCGACCTGAGTTTCGCCCACCGCGACGCCTACACGCTTAGCGAGACCTTGCTGCGCAGCGGGCGCTACGGCGCCGACGACGTGATCGTCCTCACGACAGACCAGCCCGACCCCACCCTGCGGCCCACCTCACAGAACATTGAGCGCCAGCTCACGGCCTTGGGTGAGGTGCGCGGCGCGGACTCGCTCTTGGTCTTCTTCTCGGGCCACGGCGGCGCTGAGCTTGTGGGCCGTGATCGCACAAACTCGCTGTTCCCCGCCGACGCCAAGTACCCGAGCAAAGACAAGCCCGTGCAAGGCGCGGTGAGCGTACAATGGCTCACCTCCACCTTACAGAGCATGTCGGGCTTTCGGGCCCACGCCCTGTTTATGGACGCCTGCCGCAGCAGCACCGGCGAGAAGGCCCTGGGGGGCCGGTATTTTGTGCAGCCCAAGACCACCCAGCGCCTTGACGTGCGCGCGGCGCTGCCGGATCTCCAGGTCGTGTACAGCGCGGAGTTTGGCCAGCCCTCGTTTGAGGAGGAGACGTTTGGCCTGGGCCAGTTCACCTACGCCCTCAAGCGCGGATTGGAGGGCGAGGCCGACGGCGTCCACCAGCAAGACATGGGCGCCGCCGATGGCTGGGTGACGGTCTCCGAGCTGCACCGATGGTCCACGGTCGTCCTGCCACAGATGGCCCGGTCGCAGATCCCTTACCTGGGCGGCGAGGCCG
>Ga0066604_10001969_pt1 | contig 10816 bp, 10 predicted proteins | sample Higcelwee11metaG_FD_59501 | JGI IMG/M metagenome (GOLD analysis project Ga0066604, IMG submission 59501) | Freshwater pond sediment microbial communities from the University of Edinburgh, under environmental carbon perturbations - High... | ecosystem: Environmental > Aquatic > Freshwater > Pond... | reverse complement strand
GTCACGAGAGCGTCTTTTGTCGTCCGCGGCGCCGCGCTCGGCGTCGCTCGCTTCCGACCCACACCTATTACCTTAGCGCCTCGAGACCGTCAAGCACTTCGTGAAGAGAACTGAGGCCTCTTGCGTCGAAGACGATCCCCCGACGTGGGCGTCATCGGCCAAGTTTTGGCTTCTGCCGGTCATTCTGGGGCCATGATGTACGCGGAGATCTTGATCGCCGGACGTTCAACGTTCGCTCAAGGCTCGCTGGGGGCGAAGATCCACTCCTCCTGCATCAGGCGCGTGAGGGTCGCCCAGGCCTCGTCTTCGTGGACGGGCAGGCGGGCGAGGGCCTCTTGAACGAGGGTCTGGGCGGGGGTTGGGCCTTGGATGATCTGGGCGATGAGGGCGTCTAGGCCACGAAGCTCGACGTATGGGCCCGCCCGGAGGCGCGCCTCGACACGCTCGGGGAAGCGGCCGGTTGAGAGGCGGCGCTCGGCCACACGCACCGCCGCCTGGGGGTTCCAGTCGAGGAGCAGCTCGGGATGGGCCTGGGGGTTCAGCGCGGGGCGCTCGGCGCGGTCGCCGTGGGTGACGAGCAGCTCCAGGCCTGGATGATCGAGGAGCTGCTCCAAGGCGGTCCAGCGCGCGCGGGGCGGCAGGGCGTCTAAGGCGTCCGCGGCGGGGCCGGGGCCCAAGGTGGCCGCGGGGGACCAGGCCCGGGGCTCTAACCAGCGCAGCATGTGCAGGCCGTGGGACTCAAGGGAGCTGAGCAGCTCCTCGACGCGGTAGGAGCGCGCCCAAGGATGGAGGTAGCGGTCGGCGAGCTCCGCCGGGGGCACCCGCAGGCCGTCGTCCCAAGGTGGGCGGGTCAAGGAGCCACCCTCAAGCGCGGCGAGGAGATCGCGGGTGAGCGCCTCGCGGGCCTCAAAGGGGGCGTCAGCGCCAGCGATGAGCTGCACCGCCCGGGCGAGGCGGGCCACGGGCAGGCGGCCGAAGTGGGCGTAGACCATCAACGAGAGCACGCCGTCGGGGGCGAGCAGGCGGCGGAGGTGGCTGAGGCCACGATCTGGATCAGAGAGGTGGTGCAGCACGCCGGAGCACCAGATCACGTCGAAGCCGCCGGGGGCCAAGGCCAGGAGCGCCTCGACGCTGGCCTCATCGAGCAGATCGCCCTGGAGCAGCGTGAGGTTCTGGAGGTTGGCGCCGTTCTGGCCGGCGATCTCCAACGACGCCTCGCTGAGATCAAGGCCCACCACCTCGGCCTCGGGGTGCATCGCCGCGATCGGCACGAGCGCCGCGCCAGTGCCGCAGCCGAGATCGAGCAGGCGCACCTTCCGCGGGTAGGGCTCCCGATCGACCTGGGCGAGCAGCCAGTCGGGGAAGCTGTCGGCGCGAAGCTGCCAGCCGCCGGAGTTGGGGTACGGGAGGCGCCGGTAGAGCGCCTGAACTCGCCGAGTGATCTCGTCCATCCGCGCATTAGAGCACGTCGAGGCGGTATGCTTAAGCGAACTCACGCTCTGGAGCCGAGAGATGACCCTCCCCCGCCTGCTCTTCTTGTGCGCGCCCCTGCCCCTGGTCGCCTGCATCGGCGCGGGGAGCCCCCCTTCGCCCTCGACGACACCGCCCGAGGCGACGACCTCCGCGCCCCCGGAGACAGCCCCCGCCGAGCCTGTCGCCGTGGCGAAGGGCCCGGTTCGGCAGACCTGGGAGGCGCTGGTCGCCAGCGGCTGCGATCTCAAGGCGGCGCGACTCTTCACCTCGGTGGAGGCGCGGGTGGTGCGCAACGTGCCGTTCGCGCTCAAGGGGTACCGCTTTAAAGATGTGAACCTGCGGCTGATCTTTGAGGCCGACGGCGGCTGGTACACCCCACAGGTAGACGAGCCCCCAGCCTTGAGCCCCCAAGAGACCGCCTGTGTGGACCGCCTCAAGACCTTAGAGGCCGAGCTCTATAAGGCGATGCCGTTCCCTGAAGAGATGGCGGCGCGGATGACCCGGGACCACGCCCTGTTTGTGGTGCTGCGCATGTGGTCGCAGAGCCACGAGACGTCGCCGTATGGGGATCCCCGCTTCGCTCAGGACGAGGAGGGCACCTGGCGGATGTGGAGCACCTACGCAGACTGCACCCCGTCTGAGGACGGTGAGTGCGGCGGCTACTCGATCCAATGCCCCAGCGAGACGCCCTGCGAGAGCCTCGCCGCGGGCTGACCGCGCCGCGGGCTGATCGCGCCCCTACTTCTCGTCGTCGTCCGTCGCCACCAGGGCGCTTGAGGACCAGAAGCTCGCGTTGCCCACCCAGAGCTGGCCCGTGAGGTACTCGGTGCCGCGGGGGTCTTTGCTCGACTTGCCGCGAAGGTGGCTGTTCCACACCTTCCCTTCAGGGCTGCGGGCCTCTTCAGGGTGCTCCAGGTTCATCACGATGCGCACCACCCCTTTGCTGGAGCCCTTGTGGATAAGGGTGATCGTGCCGTCGTCGTCGATGGACTCGACGATGGCGACGTGGCTTAGGGGATCGTCGAGCTTGCCGTTGCCGTTGCGATCGTAGGTGTTGTCGAAGAAGACCACGTCCCCCACCAAGGGGCGACGGCGGCGGTGGTAGAGGTCCTCTTCTTTGGCGAGGTCGTAGAGCGCGGCGGTGTTGAGCAGGCCGAGATCGTAGCCCGCGCGGGCGTAGCTCACGTTCACGAAACCGGAGCAGTCGTACCGGTAGTTTTTGCCGTTGCAGGTGAGTGAGGTCTTGCCGATGTAGTGGGCCGCCGCCTTGGCCACACGCTCGCCGTCGGTCTCGCGGCCTCTGGCGGCGCGGCGCTCCCCTTTACGCTCGTCGCGACGGGCCTGCCGGGCGTCTTGGCGATCGTCTCGCCGAGCCTCGCGGCGGTCCTCACGGGCGTCTTGGCGGGCGGCGACACGCTCCTCACGGGTGGGGCGCTTCTTCTTGGCGGCGGGCTTGGGCGCCGGTTTCGGGGCCTGCTTCGCGGCGGGTTTGGGCGTCGGCTTCGCCACGGCCGCCTTGGGCGCGGGAGCCGGCGTAGGCTTCGCGGCGACGGGCTTCGGCGCGGGCGCTGGCGTGGGCTTCGCCGCGACGGACGGCGGCGCGGTTGCTGGCGCCGGGCTTGGCGCCTGCTGCGCGGCGGGCGCAGAGCTCGTCTCTAAGCCTGGGTACTTGATCACTTTGGGCGCGCAGGCCAACGTCAGCAGGAGGAGCGGGAGCATGTCCCGATCGTTGCTCTTGACACGCCAATCGTCAAGCTGAAGTTGAAGATCATCTGATCAGGCGATCGCCCGGCCCCCGACGATCGTTCAGCGCGCCCGGATGTGCAAGGTGATCCCCGCCGCGGCGCCCACCATCAGCGCCGGGGTGACGCCGTAGCCGAGCATCGCCGAGCGAGCGCGATCTTGGGCGAGGGCCTCGGCGTCGCCGGAGCTGCTGTGGCCCTCCAAGCGCCGGTCGATAAGCACAGCGCCGGTGTAGGCCCCCGCCGCGCCCAAGGCCGAGGCGACGCCGAGGATGAGCGGCACAGGCGCCTTCTCGCGCTCGGGCTCGGGCAGGCCGGTCTCGACCCGGGCGGACTGGCCCGCCTCTAGGATGAGCGCGCGACCGAAGACGACGTCCGCCCCGACGGCCACCTGAATGAGGTGGGTGCCGGGCGGCAAGGTGACGGGCTGCTCTTCGCGGATCACGCCGTCGACGTACAGGACGGCGTTGCCGGAGATGGGCCACACCTCGATGATCACCTCGCCGCTCACGGTCTGGGCGGCGGCCTCCCAAGCGGCGCGGGGCTCGGGGCCGAGGCGATCGTTAAAGAAGCCGGGCGCCATGACGGCGGCCTGGACAAAGTCGGGGGCAGCCTCAGCGGTCTTGCCGTCGTACACGTCGCTGGCGCCGAGCACCTGCCACAAGGTGGCGAGGTCTTGGGGGTCGGCGACACGCTGGAGGCAGCTCAGGTTGAGGATCGCGGCCTCGGCCACGCGCCGGGCGTCGTCTAAGGCGAGGTCGGTGACGTTGGTGACGGCGTACTCCACCTCGGCGTCGAGGTCGATGGTGGCGCACTCTTGGGCGGACGCGGCGCCAATAAAGCCCAACCAGGCGAAGATCATCGGCATTTGAAAGGCTCCCTGCGGCTGTCTAACTTTACGCGGGTGTTGTTCTCATCGACCTTCACCGGGCAATCAAAGACGGTCTCACCGCCTTGGGAGAAACGCACGGTGTACTCGCCGGGCTTGAGCTCGACGCGGCTCGGCGTGGTGACGCTCTTGCCCGCGACCGTGGCCGTGAGCCCAGCGGGGTCGGAGAGCAAGGAGTAGCTGATCGTCGCCGCGGAGGCCGCGGGCGTCTGTGGCGTCGGGGTGGGGGTCGGCGCGGGGCTCACCGCGGGCGCTGGCGCTGGCGCGGGTTTGACCGTGGTGTCTTGTTTGGGCGTCGTCTTCACGCGGGTGCCGGTCGGCGACGGCGTGGGGGCGGGCTCTACAACGACGGGCACCTCGACGGCCGCGGGCTCAACGACCGGGGCCACAGGCTCGACCTCAGGCGCGGGCTCAGGCTCGGGGCGCAAGAAAAACCACCACACGAGCACGGCGACCAGGCCCGCGGCGAGCACGGCGCCGCTCCCGACGACCACCGGCAGCCAGCGCGGCACCTCGTCATCGTGGGCTGTGGGCGTGACCGGGGCGCGCTGCGCGCTCTCGTCCTCGGCGGGCGCCGCGGGGGCCTCGGCCTTGGCCGGAGGGGTGACCGAGGGGGCGCCGCGGGTTTGTAGGGTGCCGGAGATCTCGCGCAGGTCGGGATCATTGGCCAGGGCGGCGAGCCGTGACTCGACGAGGGGCGGCACCACCTTTCTCGCGTAGCGGCGAAGCTCGGGGCCCGGGAGGTTGTCGGCCAAGGCCCCAAGGCGCTCCTCGACCTGCAGCGCGTTGAGCCGAACCTCGGGGGAGAACGCCAACATCCCCTCGACGATCTCCATGAGCGGCTCGCCGCCTTGCAGGCCACGGAGCTGCTCAAGGTGCTCAGCGCGGCGCTTGTTGTACGAGGTCTCCTGCAGAGGCAGACGCTCGAAGCGGCCGCCGGTCAGGAGCTCCCACAGGGTGATGCCCAAGGAGTAGATGTCAGACTCGGGGCCGGCCTCGCCGTGCAGCCAACGCTCGGGCGCCATGTAGCGCTGGGTGCCGAACTGCACGGACTGGGTCTGGGCCTCACGCTCAAACTCGGCGCGGGCGACGCCGAAGTCCATCACCTTCACCACGCCGCCTGAAGAGAGCAGGAGGTTCGAGGGCTTGATGTCGCGGTGAACCACCCGAAGGGGCTGGCCGGTCTGGGGGGAGCGGGTCGTCCACGCCGCGTGCAGGGCGGAGGCGGAGTGCTCGATGATCGCCGCGCAGACCCGTGGGGGCAGGCCACGCTCACGGGCGCGGTCGGCGGCGTCTAAGAGCGCGGCGCCGTCTACCCCCTCGACGTACTCCATGAGCACCGCCGCCCGCTCGCCGACCTGGGTGAGCGCGTGGACCTTGACGACGTGGTCATGGTTGAGCTGCGACATCAGCCGCGCCTCGTCTCGGGCACGGGCGGCGAGCTGGTTGTCGCGGGCGAACTCCTCATGCAGAAGCTTCACGGCCATGCGCTGCACGAGGCCTTCAGGGCTGTACACATCGGCGAGATACACCGCGCCGAAGCCGCCTTTGCCGAGCGGCTTGAGCAGACGGATCTTGCGACGGTTCGTGTCCTGAAGCTCAACCTGCACGGTGCTCACCCGGGCGCTCAAGTCCGCCCACCTTGAAGGTCACAATAAACGAGCGCGCTCCCCCTGGCAAGCGAGGCCGTTTTTGGGGGATCGGCCTCAGGTGAGGAGCTGAAGGCGACCTTTGAGCAGGGCCCGGGCGATGGTGATGAGGTGGACCTCGTCGGGGCCATCGGCGATGCGCGCGGCGCGGGCGTACCGGTACCAGCGCGCGAAGGGCACATCGTCGCTGTAGCCCAGGCCGCCGTGGGTTTGGATCGCGTCGTCGAGGACCTTACAGAGCGCTTGGGCCACCTGGGTCTTCGCCATCGACGACCACACCTTCACCTCTTGATGATCCAGGCCCTGCTCCAGCATCCAGGCGCAGCGCAGGGTCATCAGGTCACCTGCGTGAACGGCCATGGCGCCTTCAGCGAGCTTGAGCTGCACGAGCTGGTGCTCCCCGAGGCGTTTTCCGAAGCTCACCCGGCGGTTGAGGTGCTCGCGGCTGAGCTGCAGGGCGCGGTCGGCGAGGCCCAGCCAGCGCATGCAGTGGGTGAGCCGGGCGGGGACGAGGCGCTGCTGGGCCAAGGCGAAGCCCCACCCTTCGCCGCCGAGCACGTCTTGGGGGCCGACCCGCACGCCGTCGAAGGACAGCTCCCCTTCGCGGTGGGCCAGAAGCGGCTCGGCCATGACAGGGATGTCGCGCAGGTAGGTGACGCCGGGGGCGTGGCGATTCACGACGAACAAGGTGGCGCCGCTCAGCGGATCGTCGCTGGTGCGGGCCATGACCAGCAGGAAGCTGGCGTCGCGGCCACCGGTCGTGTACCACTTGCGCCCGTTGATCACCCAGCCGTCGCCGTCGCGATCGGCGCGGGTGCGGAGGTTGGTGGGGTCGGCCCCAGCGCCCGGGGCGGGCTCGGTCATGCAGAAGGCGCTGGTGATCTCCCCGGCGCACAGCGGCTTGAGCCAACGATCTTTGACGGCCTGATCCGCGACCTGGATGAGCAGGTCCATGTTGCCTTGGTCGGGGGCGTCGCAGTGGAACACCCGAGGGCCGACCATGGACCGGCCCATCTCGCGGAAGAGCGCGCACATGCCCATGACGCCCAAGCCCAAGCCGCCGTGCTCAACAGGCAGGTGCGGCGCCCAGAGCCCGGCGGCTTTGACCTCGGCCTGCAGCGTGTGGAGGGTGTCGTGTCGCCCGGCGGCGTCTTGGGCGATGATCTCATCCTCAACGGGGATGACACGCTCATCGACGAAGCGGCGAACTTGGCCACGAAGCTCGGCCAAGGCCGGGGGGAAGGTGAAGTCCATCAGGGCTCCCCGACCTGGTCGTCGAGGTCGAAGCGGGGGTTGGAGAGGGCCAGCTCGCTGGCCAGAAGCGCGCGGAGGCCCTGGAGCAAGGTCTCATCGTCGGGCGGGACGTCCCCGGCGAGCACCCGCGCGCTGAGCCGGGCTTGTTGATCGTGAAGGCGCCGGGCGCGGTCGTCAGCGGCGAGGGGGCCCTCGGGGGCGTCCTCGTTGAGCAGCATCGCCAACAGGCCCATCGCCTGCTCATCCAGCGCCTCGCCCACCTTGAGGCCCCGGGCGACGCCGCCCAAGAGGTGCGCGGCGACCTTCACCCGGAAGGCCTGGGCGGGATCCTCAACACGCAGCTCTTTGGCCAGAAACGTGGCCACGGCGGCGAGCACGGCGACGTTGTCCGGGGGCGGTCTCATGGGGCGCTCGTGGGGGTTTGGGCTTGGCGGGCGATGAGGCGCAGGGCCTCGTACTCCATCTCGGCGGCGCGCCACGGAATCGCCAGCAGCTCTAAGTCTCGCTCGGGGCCCACGAGCACCCGCTGGCCTTGGAGGATCGCCCCCGCCGCCCAGCGCAGGTTCCCGTAGACCTCCCAGAAGGTCAGCTCCTGGGCGCTCACCGCGCGGCCTGAACGTTGGGTGTAGGCCGCAACAAACGGCGCCCGGCGGCAGAGGCCCCCCACGGCGCGGTCCAGGGCGCCAAACCGCCAATCTCGCACACACAGCCAGCCGAGATCCTCCAAGGGGCTGCCCCAGTGGGCGAACTCCCAGTCGAGCACGCCGGTGAGGCCCTCGGGCTCAAAGAGCAGGTTCCCTGTGCGGAAGTCGCCGTGGACGAGGGTGATCTCGCCCGGCGGCGGGCGGTTCTTGAGGAGCCAAGCGAGGCCCGCGGCCTGGGCCGGGCGGGCGCAGGGCAGGCGCTCCATGGACTCCCGCAGCGCGTCGAGGGAGGCGGCGACGGGGTCTTTGGGCACGGGCAAGGGCAGCGTGACTCTGTCTGGAGTCACGGTGTGAATCGCGGTGAGCGCCTCGGCGAGCTGGGTGGGCGCCTTCTCCCGGGCGCCAGCGAGGGCCGCATCACGGGTGACCTTGGCCCCCAAGGTGACGCCGGGCAAGAGCGCCATGGTGTACGCCCAGGCACCGGGTCGCAGCAGGCCCTCGGTGAGCCAACGCGCGGCGGGGGTGGGCGCTCCGGCGGCGACGGCGGCGTTGATCACCTCATGCTCTTCGCGGCGACCCAGGCTGCCAGGCAGGGCCACGGCGGGATCGCCCCGAATCACGAGGGCGCGCTCGACGCCGTCGGCCAGGCGAACCTCCACGCGCCAGATCTCTTGGCAGGCGCCGCCGCCCAGAGGCTCTAAGCGGGTGAGCTGGGTGTCGGGGCCCAGCGCCGCCTGGAGGTAGGCCAGGGCGCGGGCGCGTAAGGTGGGGTCGGGTGCGTTGGCGGCGATCATCAGGCAGGATCATGGACGCTCGGCCCTGCCCTCGCAAGCGCCTGAGCAAAAAACGGAGGTTGTGTGGAGGCTGAGCGGCTCACCTTGTCGATCGAAGGGAACGACTGCCCGGCGCTCTCCTGGGGCGAAGGCCCGTTGGTGCTCGCCCTACACGGCTTCCCCGACCTGCCGCTGACCTGGCGTCACCAAGGCCCCGCCTTCGCCGAGGCCGGCTTTCGCCTCGTCGCGCCCACCCTGCGCGGCTACGCCCCCAGCCTCCGCCTGCCGGATGTGCGTGTGGCCACCCTCGCCCGGGACACGCTCTCGCAGCTTGAGCAGCTCGGCGGCGGCCCGGCGGTGATCTTGGGCCACGACTGGGGCGCGGTCATCGCGACCGCCGCGGCGTCTCTGGGCGGCCCGGCGCGGGTTCGGGCCTTGGTCACCTTGGCCGTTCCCCACCTCGGCGGGGCCTTGGGCGCGCTGATGTACCACCCCGCTCAGCTCGTTCGTTCGGGGTACATGCTGCGGTTTCAGCGGGAGGCCGCCGCCCGGGCGTGGCTCGGCGCCGGGGATCTCGACGGCGTGCGGGCGCTGTGGGCGCGCTGGTCCCCCGGATACACCCCCGAGCCCGAGACCCTCAACGCCGTGCTCGACGCCTTGAGGAGCCCCGAGGCGCTCACCGCCACGACCGCCTATTACCGGCAGGCCGTCCGCCCCGGCGCCGGGGAGAGCTGGCGGCTGATGCTCGGCCAGGTCCCCTGCCCCGCCCTGCTGTTGATGGGTGAGGACGACGGCTGCATCGGCTGGGACTTCGCCCGACGCTCGGCCAAGCCCGAGTTCTTTCCCGCCGGGCTCACCGTCACTGGCCTCGCCAACGCCGGGCACTTCGCCCACCAGGAGCGCCCGGACGAGGTCAACACCGCCGCCCTCGCCTGGCTTCAGCGCCTCGGCCAGAGCGCCCACAGCCACAGCGGCGAGCCCTGAGCCAGCTCGGTGAGCGCGACCTTGAGGCCACGCTCGGAGAGAAAGCCCGCGCCAATGGGCGAGACCGGGATCGGCCGCCAGGGCAAGAACGCCCGCTCCGCCGACCACGGCCAGGCCCAGGCCACGCCGAGGCCCCCGGTGGTCATGGCGTCTAAGAGCGGGTGGCTCATCACGACGGCGGCGCAGAGCGCGGCGAGGCGGAGGGGCTGTGGTTGGCCCCGAAGACGGGCGATGAGGCCGACGAGCACGCCGACGAGCACCGCGAAGACGATGGAGTGGCTCGCGCCGCGGTGGCCGAAGGGGTGGGCGTAGGGGATGCCGAAGGCGAAGGCCACGACGTCGGCGTCGGGCAAGAGCGCCAGCGCCGAGAAGCCGAGCATCGCCCCGGCGAGCTGAGACGTGCTCGCGCCACCGCCCGCCCAGAGGCGCCCAGCGGCGAGGCCGACGATGACGTGCCCGACGCTCGCCACGCCCGGTCAGGCCGCGCGGCGACGGCGGAAGAGCGCGAGACCCGCCGCGACGAGGCCGGCCAAGGAGGCCGCGCCGCCGGAGACGACGCTGCACCCGACGCTGCTCGACAAGGAGGCCGAGAACTCTTCGCCATGCACCACGAGCTCCGCCGCCACCCCCTCACACGACCCGGTGACGCGGCGCTCGTGGTCGGGGTGGTAGGTGTAGCCCAGGCGCTCCCCTTCGCCGGTGATCGCCGCCCCGGCCAAGCTCCAGGCGCAGCGTGAGCCAAAGACCGGCTCCCCGGCGGCGTCTGTCGTGAGGGCGATCACGCTGAGCGGATCCCCGGTCTCGGCCTCGGCCTCGTCATCGCCGTCGAGGCGCACGCTGGCGACGGCGTAGGGCTCCACAAACTCCACGTCCAAGACGCCGACCTCAACGCTGTTGATCACGAGCTGGATCACTTGGGGCCCGGCGGCCTCAGCGCTCAGGCTGATGTACTGCCGGTCTAAGCCGAGGCTCGCCTGGGGGGCGCCCACGAGCACCCCCTCGGCGCTGAGCCCGGCCAGGGGCGCGAGGCCGTACAGGCGCTCCCCCTCGGCAAAATACTGCACCTCAAAGGTGCCTTCTCCGCCGACGACGACCTGGGGCGCGGCGCTCACCCCAACCTGCAGCGGCTCCCCGGCCAGCTCGTGAACCCTGGAGAAGTAGCGCAGCTCGTCGGGGCGCATGACGACGACCGACGCGGCATCACGCACCTCCCCTTCGTCGTCGAGCACCGTGATCTCCACCTCCCCCGGGGCCAGGGCGACGGCGTCATAACGGATGGCGTCGTCGTCGGTCTCGGGGTCGGGCGGCACGGGCGTGAGGCTGAGCACGCTGGGGTCGGAGCTGACGATCTGCCAGGCGTTCATGTTGTCGCGACGGCCACGGCGGTCGGCGGTGAGCACAAACACCG
>Ga0066604_10001964_pt1 | contig 10829 bp, 8 predicted proteins | sample Higcelwee11metaG_FD_59501 | JGI IMG/M metagenome (GOLD analysis project Ga0066604, IMG submission 59501) | Freshwater pond sediment microbial communities from the University of Edinburgh, under environmental carbon perturbations - High... | ecosystem: Environmental > Aquatic > Freshwater > Pond... | reverse complement strand
ATCTGGTATCAGAAATCAGCGAGATGATCGGACGCTATACAGTACTTGCTGAGCAGGAGATGACGCCAAGGCTGCGTCGGGAAAACCGTATCCGCACTATCCAGGCATCTCTGGCAATTGAGAACAATACTTTGACCATTGAGCAGGTCACGGCAGTGGTTGAGGGCAAAAGGGTGCTGGGCAACCAGAGAGAGATTCAAGAGGTACTGAACGCCTTTGGTGCATATGAGAAGATGGAGAAATGGAAACCATCATCAATCAAAGACCTGCTGGCAGCTCACTCCATTATGATGGCTGCACTGATGGACAACCCTGGAGTTTTCCGTCTTAGCGGAGTCGGAATCTTCCGTGGCAGAGAGCTTATCCATATGGCTCCGCCAGCCAACCGGATACAGCTCCTGATTAGAGAGCTTTTCAGCTGGCTGAGACAGACCAGAGAGCATCCTCTTGTGGCAAGTTGTATTTTTCACTACGAACTGGAGTTTATCCACCCTTTTGTTGATGGAAATGGCCGAATGGGGAGGCTGTGGCAGACACTCATTTTAAGACAATGGAAACCTCTGCTATCCTTTTTGCCGGTTGAAACGGTGATCAGGGATCGCCAGGAGCAATATTACAAAGTTCTGGCCCAGGTAGACAGAGAATCTGAGTCTACACCATTTATAGAATTCATGCTCCAGGCGCTGCTTGATGCCATGCTCGAAGTTACTGCCACCGACCAAGTAACCGACCAAGTAACCGACCAAGTAGCTCTGCTGATTCAAGCCATTGGTAATAGTGAACTTGGCACAGGTGACCTTATGGAGAGATTGGCGCTTTCACACCGCCCCACCTTTCGCAAGAACTATCTTGATCCAGCCCTAACAGGAGGCTGGATCGAACGTACGCAGCCAGACTCTCCCAGAAGTCCCACTCAGTGCTATCGACTCACTGCCATAGGCAGGCAACTGCTGGTGCGTCGGGATAGCACCAGATAGCCAGCAGAACCATTTCTATTATCAACTTACATCCAATCGTCCTTATCTCCACTATAAAACCTACATGGCAAATCGGTCTGCCACAACCAAAAATGAAAGTCCTCATGATTACAGTTATTTGAAAAGACTTTCATATAAAATACGCAAAAAATAAAGAACATGGTTAATTTGCTTTGAATGTTGATTATTGGTGCTATTTTGCTCATATTTTGATAATAGTACAGATTACATTTTTAAGTACAGAGATTAACCTGAATTGCGAACTGAACGTGGGCTATGGAACTGAAGAAACGTCAAGAAAGGGAAAAACATGGGTATTAAAAAACCGAAAACACTTGTTATTGAGCAGCCGTCTCCAATGCGCAAACAGGTTTATGAACACCTGAGGGATCAGATTCTGGCAAACACAATTGAACCTGGTGGTCGCCTTGTGGAGGCCCAGATTGCCAAAGCATTGGGAGTTTCCAGAACTCCGGTTCGTGAGGCTGTCCATCTTCTGGAAAAGGATGGTTTTATTGAATCAATCCCCAGAGTGGGGTACCGGGTAAGAAAGCTTGTCATGGAAGAGCTGGAGGAGATCTTTGAGATACGTAAGGTAAATGAGCTTCTGGCATGCAGCTGGGCTGTTAGAAAAATCAACTCCAGAACGCTGCAAGCCCTTGAAAAGAATATCAAAATGACTGAACTTGCACTTAAGAAAAAGCAACCTGAGTCGTTTCTGGATCTTGATCAGGAGTTTCATGAAATTCTGGTACTTGCCAGTGGCAGTCAGCACCTGACCAATATGTGTCAACAGCTCAGACGGTTGATGCTCAGATACCGTATTGACAGCATAAAGGATATTGATACTGTGGAGGGTGGGTTAAATGGCCATATCGCAATAGTTGATGCTTTGAAGAGAAAAGATGAAGATGGGCTCAAGGAGGCTCTTGAGAAACATCTCTACTATTCCAGACAGGATATTGATATAAGAATAAAAAAACATTCAGAGTCCTGAATCAGAGAGCCACCGGTTTTTATCCCGGTGGCTGCCCGAACTTAAAAAGAATCGGCTGAGGAGAAGTTACCGGTAAACCCGGCTGCCGATGAAGAGCCTCTATTTTGAAAAATCAGGTTTCCGTTTCTCAAGAAATGCAGAAACTCCCTCCTTTGATGCCTGGATACATGAAATTTCACCTGCCCCCTGATAGCTGATCTCAAGAGCTTCAGCAAGTGTCGGGGCTGCTGCAGCCTGATTTATCACCCTTGCAAATATCCCCAGAGCCTCTCTGCTCAGAGGCAGATTTCTGGCCATCGGCACATCTGGAACAGTAAATGGGGCTATATCAACTGGATTGTCAGTGATCCTCGGGATATCGTCTCTCAGCCTTGACACTTCAGTGATAGCAGCGTCAATAAGGTCAGGATAGTTGTCAGTAACTATCTTTACCATTCCGATCTCTCTTGCCTCGTCAAGTGTAAGCTTCTGAGCTGCCCCGACCATTCCATGAAAGGTCTTTGCAGCATGTGGCCATTTACGATATGGAATAACTACGCCGCCCATACCAGGCATGATTCCAAGGGTGATTTCCGGAAGTTGAAAAAACGCACTCTCCATGGCAACCATGCTGTGACATCTGGTGGCAAGCTCCACACCTCCGCCCATTGCAAGGCCATTTACTGCTGCAACAACCGGTTTGGTCATCTGATCAATAAAATGGAGCACCTTGGAATTGCCGCATGCAAGTTCCACTCCTGCCGCATAGTTGTCAAATGTGGCGATGAATCCGTTGATATCAGCGCCTGCACAGAAAGCCTTTGTCCCATATCCGGTGATCACAAATCCCTTTATTGAGCTGTCCGCCTCCCCTCTCTTCAGCTCACCCAGAATCTCGTTGCATGTGCCTGATCCAAGGGCGTTAGCTGCCTGAGGCCTTCTGATGGTGATTATTTTTACACCATCCTTAGTGTCAACCAGAATATCACGGTTAAAATCAAGGTAGCGTTCAATATCCCCTCTGGCTTGAGGAAACCCAGGACGTTCTGCAATAAAATCGCTGTTGATACGGGATACTTCGACAGCTCCAATGTCAGCCATGATATCAAAAATCCCCTTTTTAAAACCAAGCCCTATCAGACTGCCAAAGTTGAGATCTGCACGTGTTCCTATATTACGATCGCTGATATCAAAACATTGAGAAAAGATCACTCCAAGCATACGGGTACGAATCCACTCTGCCAGATCAAGAGGAACAGCGACACTGCTTCCAGGGCGAAGAGTATTCCATTTATTGACAGATAGGAGTACAGGAGATGGCCTGTAACACTCTCTTTCAGCCATTCTGCGGGTCTGGGACTCATAAGTAAGGGGGTTGCCGCCTGCCATGTTCAACACAAAAAATGGTCCAGCTCCAACAAACTCCTCTGTCACAGAGTCAACCTGCATGGTTGTCGCTCTCTCCACAAGCCAGGCAGCCTCGTTGGTCCAGTTCTCAAAAATTCTGTTGAGCAGAAATGAGAAGACATTGGCTGTGACAATGGGAGCCTTACCTGTCTGGGCAAAGAACCAGATCATGAAATCAAGGACATCTCTGTCTGCCCCCTCCCAGTTGATAACCTCTACAGCCATACTGCGCCATGCTGGTGAAAAAAAGTGAGTGATGGTGGTACGCTCTGGATGGGCAAGCTGACTGAAGATCTGATCAGCTGGAATGGAGCTTGTGTTAGATGTTAAAATAGCATTTTCACTTACAATAGCTTCAAGCTGCTGAAAGATCTTCTTTTTCAGTGACAGATTCTCTGTAGCTGCCTCTATTACCAGTCCGCAATCTTTTATATCGCTGTAGTCAGTGGTATAGACGATATTTTTCAATACTGCCTCAGCCTGTTCAGTGGTCATCTTTTGGCGTTTGACCCCTTTTTCAGCATACTCTTCAAAGCGCTTCTGTGCTTTTTTAAGAGGCTCTTCAAGTACATCCACAAGATAGAGCTTTCTTTCAGGCAGGCCGGTTCGCAGATAGTAGGCAATATCAGGGCCGATATTACCAGCCCCTACCACTGCCATCTCATCTGGCATTTTTCTTGTGGGGCGGATCAGAAATGGATTTTTAAAAGATGGATAGAGTGGCGCTCTCTCCTTCATGGTACTCCTCCTGTTTAATTTTAAATCAGCAGTTTCAATTGACTTTTATTACCAGGGAGGCTCCAGAGTCACCAGCTGCACAACCAGCCAGAAGACCGTATCCACCACCTTTCTGGACAAGTTCCTCAATCAGCTCCACGTTTACTGCAAACTCTCTGGCAGCTCTCTGGATATCAACCTGCTCTCTTGTTAAACTGAATTGCATCTTATTCGCTCCTGAAAAGTTACTCACAACCCTGAATCAATAAGTTGGGGAATAACTGTTGAGACCCATGGAACAAACGTCAATACTATGAGCATGACGATGTAGATCAATGTTGTGGGCATAACAGCTCTTGATACGTATGTAAAATCCTTACCTGAAATAGCGCATGCGGTATATAGAAGCAGCCCCAGAGGCGGGGTTATGTATCCAATACCGAGCGCAACCGTTATAACAAGACAGAAATGGAGAGGATCAACACCGAACTGAGCCGAAATAGGCATTAAAATTGGTACCAGAATCATGATTGCCCCTATGGGATCTATGAAGGTGCCAACCAGCAGGAGAAGAAAATCGGTGAATATGAGAAAAATAACTTTATTAGGAATATACTGCATTGAAAAATCAAGTATTCTCTCAGGAATACCTTGAATTGTAATATATTCGGAAAGTACCCCGGCTCCAGAGACAGTTATGACAAGAGCACCACTTATAAGTCCGCTGGAGAGGATGAGACGATAAAAATCATTCCAGGTCAATGTCCTGAAAAAGAGAGCTTCAATGATCAGAGCAAAGACACATGAGACCACAGATGCCTCTGTGATGGTAAAGGCTCCGCTGTAGATTCCTGCAAAGAGAACAAAAATAAGTAAAATGGGTAAAATAGCATCCCATAACACTTTTAAGATCCCTCTCTCTTCTTGTTCTGCATCTTCCGCTTGAGGCTTTAACCCGAGGTTTTCATGCAAGGATTTTAAAAAGGCGTAGAGACATAATGCGATGATAATCAAAATTCCAGGCAGATAGCCAGCTGCAAAGAGCTTGACAACCGATACTCCAGCAGTCAGAGCACAGATGATCATGATAATACTGGGCGGAATTATTATGCCAAGAATGGCGGAACTTGTGATCAGACCAAGAGAAAAGTTCTTTGGATAACCGCTTCTGTCCATATTTGGAAGCATGATGCTTCCGATGGTCACCACAGTTGAGATGCTTGAGCCTGAAAGCGCTCCAAAGACACCGGAACTGACAACACTTGTGATGGCAAGGCCACCAGGAAGACGAGCCAGCAATTTTTCAGGAATCCTGACAAGTCTCTGGGCAGATTTCCCATGAACCATGACAGCGCCAAGAAGGATAAAAAAAGGGATGGCAAGAAGAGAGAAGTTCTCAAGTTTTTTGACAACTGTTTGGGCAATAAAAACAAATTCAATATCTGTAAACACAAGTATGCCAAACACACCTGTCAGAAAAAGAGATATATAGACAGGGATACGAAGCATAAGCATACTGAGCAGAACAAACATAAAGAGAGCTATTTCCACTTATCAACTCCTTTTCCACAATCTGAAAAAACGTTCAATGGATCTGAAAGCCATAAGAACTCCCCAGAATGGCAGCAGGCTGAAAATTAAAAAAACGGGAATTCTGAGAATAGGGGTATATGTACTCATCTGCCACTCCACAGAGACAAAATCATAACCTGTGACGATAAAAATAATGGAGACAACAAGGCGTACCAGATGCAGCAGGATATCCATAGGAATGCGCAGTCTGGAAAACTTTTCGTACAGTACCTCTACTTTGAGTTCAGAGTTATCCTTTACAGAAGCAGATGCACCAAGAAATGTCATCAGAATAAAAAGATAGGTTGTAAGTTCATCAGGCCAGGAGAGTGGCCGTTCAAACAGATATCTGCTCAGAATACTAACGGTTAATACGGTCAACATTGAAAAGAAACAGGCAAATATTCCCCATCTCTCAATTTTACTGATTATAGTGCTGATTTTTTCCATGATCTCTCTCCAAAAATATGGGTTTAGTATCTTCTTTCCATAAAAGCTTCCCATGGCAGAAAACAAGATACCGCTCTCCAAGTAAGAGTGCCCGGGCAGTTTATCTCCATTCCGGGCAGTTCTCCCATGACCATTATAAGTTGGAGGTGAACTTAGTAATCTTATCCAGCCACTCTTTTCCAACCTCAGGTTCCAGCTCTTTCCATACCTTCATCTGGCTATCCTTAAATTTTGTCATCTCTTCTGCTGGCAGATCAATAACCTGCACACCTTTGGCTTTTAAGGATGCTGGCATCTGATCGTTGAGCTGCATATCCTGTTCGCGCTCTCTGGCAAAGTTGCTTGATATGCTCTTCATGATTATATCTCTTACATCAGGCTTGAGACTCTGGTACCATTTTTCATTTACCACAAAAAAGGTAAGACCTATCATATGGTTGGTGCGGGTGAAATATTTGCAGAGATCCGCAAGTCTTAAATCCTCAACAAAGGCTGTCTGGTCAGTACCATCAACAACCCCCTGCTTGATTGCAGGAAAGACATCAGCCCAGTCCAAAGGGACAGGATTGACCCCCATTGCGTTCCAGAAAGCTACAGGATAGCGAGCCTGAGTTGTTCTCATCTTCATCTTTTTAAGATCGTCAAGCTTCATGACCGGCTTAGTTGTGGCAAGGCCGTAAACTCCAAAATATGTGACATCAACAACACGTATCCCCTTATCAAGCATGGAGGTGTAAAGCTCATCTCTCAACTCTCTGTTCTCAATAAGAGCATTCCACTTCTTATATGTGTCCATACAGTAGGCCAGAGTTCCTATACCGAATTTTGAACTTAGATCAGGGGCGTAGTTTCCAGTCATGAACCCCCCCTGCAACATCCCCATGCTCACCTTTTTAACGATCTCAATTGTACCGCCCATCTGAGCACTGTGAAAGTATTTGCAATCCACAAGATCCTTTGCATTTTTATTCAGATCCTCTTCTACCCACTGGCCGCATATTACAGCTGGTTCGTTTGGGGGGGCGAAATGTGCAAATTTGAATGAGACTGGTTTAGCCCATGCCATACTGCATGATATAATTAATGATACTGCATAAATCACACTCAGGAAACGGGTTGCATTTTTCATTACTCTTCCTCCTAATTTAAAATCAGATGTTGATATTTAAAAGCAACTACAACTGCCGCTATACAAATTCACTCCTCTAAATCATTTTTCGCAACTCTCTTTTCAAGACCTTACCCTGTGGGCTTTTGGGCAGTTCTGACAGGAACTGAATACTCTTTGGAGTCTTAAAACGTGCCATGCGCTCCTTGCAAAAATCGATAATATCCTTTTCTGTAGCCTTGGCATCGCTGTTCAGGACTACCATTGCATGGACACGTTCCACCCAGTAGGAGTCTGGAATCCCTATAACAGCCGCCTCATAAACTGCCGGATGTTTATACAGAACCTCCTCCACCTCTTTAGGATAGACATTCTCTCCACCAGTTATAATCATATCCTTCTTACGATCAGCAATATATACATAACCGTTCTCATCATAGTAACCCAAGTCACCGGAATAGAGCCACCCATCTTTGAGTACCTTGTCTGTATCTTCCGGCAGCTTCCAGTACCCTGACATGAGGCGGCTGGTGTGTACTATGATCTCCCCTATCTCCCCTGCAGGGAGATCCTGATCATCCATGTCAACGACCCTCATCTGAACTCCTAAGCAGGGACGACCACATGAGGCAAGCAGATTCGGATTCCCAGACTCTGTACCTGCCTGATTGTGGGCCTCTTTTGAGAGCATGGTTGTATTAGGGCCTGATTCGGTCATCCCGTATCCCTGCATAAAGATGGGGCCAAACATCGCTATCCCCCGTTTCAATACCTCTGTCGGCATGGGAGAGGCAGCATACCAGATTCTTTTGAGGCTGCTCAGATCATACTGTTTTACATCCGGGGTGTTGAGCAGCGCAACAAGTTGAGTCGGTACAATCTGGACATCTGTGATTTTCTTCTCCTGAATGGTCTGCAGTATGGCAGATGGGGTAAACGTAACCTCTTCCATAATAATATTACATCCACCGCACATGAAAAAAGGCCATATATGGCTATCTCCACCAATATGGAACATGGGCAGAACAAGAAGATTACGATCTTTGAACTGTACTCCCAGCCCCAGTGCCTTGGTCTCACAATTCTCCAGTTTCTGACGATGAGAATAGACTGCTCCCTTTGGAGTCCCGGTTGTTCCGCTGGTGAAAAATATGGCAACTGGGTCCTCTGCTGTCAGATGGATCTCTATTTCACCGTCTGTAGATCCAGCCAGTAAACTTTGGTAATCAGCAGCCGCAGAGACCTCTCTGCCAAAGACAAAAAAGTGTTTCAAACTCTGGATACGCTGCTGAAAGAGTCTGCCCATATCGGCAAATTCCGATCCACAGAAGAGCACTCTTGCTTCAGAATACTCAACAAGGGCCAGAAGTTCATTTTCTGTCAATCTGGGGCTCAGATGGGCCAGAATAAATCCACCTTTCATGGCTGCCCCCCAGACCTCCATATATTCAAGGCAGTTCCATGAGAGGATACCGATTACATCCCCTTTTGTACAACCAGCAGCTTGCAAACCATGAATTAAGCGGTTAACCTGACTGTTGAAATCGGCGAAAGTCACTCGCTTGGATCCCTTAACAAACGCTTCATCATCTGGATGGAACAGCGCATTTCTGTATATAATTTCCCCAAATGTTCCTAATGAATAGCGACACAGCTCCTTTAGGACAAACTTCTCAGCCATAAACCTCACCTCTTATAATGGGTTGGAATAAAATGGAAATATTCAAAAAGGGCTATTGCAGTTCAATAATAAAACTGACCTGACAACATCCAAATCGTTAACAGAATTCTTAAAAGATCATGGTGTAAATGCTGTTTCTAATTATTTAGGGTTGACCACCCTTCCTTCTCTCAACACTATTTAGATATATTAAACGTTCTGGCCTGATGTAGAATGGTGGATGCAGAATTGATTCAGTGGTTCATTTTTTCTATGCTGTTTTTTTCGGAAATTGCTCGACTCATGGGTATGCAAATAGTATTCAGTACCCCAGAATTCATAAAAAAAATGTACATACAATTTTGTTGCTGATCTTATCAGCTTATCTCAATTCCATATATTTATATTCAGTATGCGGTACCCTAATACAGGACTGAGACCAGGATGTCAATATTTATTTTCTGATTTTTTTCGATCATAAAAGAGGTTGTTAACTCAGCTTATTATAATTGCCTTCATATCTTAATGTATTTTTTACAACGCTTTGACAGAGTAAAAAAAAAGAGAGCATAGAGCAGTTTTCCTCCTCGTATCAAGATAAATTTACCCATCAAAAAAAAATAGTTGACAACAATATTGGGATACCGTACACACTGACCAGATCTTAAAAAACATATGGAATGTGTCTTTTGAGATTCTTTAGGAATTGTTATGACCCTACACGGCAGCCTGATTTGCCACAACAAAATATGAAAGTCCATGATTACAGCTGTTTGAAAAGACTTTTGTATAGAATCAGAATCTCAATTCTCAACTCAAGATAAAAAACTGTTTCCATGAAAAAAATATTTATGTTATTTGATGCCATATTTTTTCTGGGGTACCGTATTCAAAAAACAGCTAATATCAGCAAGAGAGCCTGTAAACAAAAAAAAACATGCGCTCTTTCTGGGATGGCAAAAAGGAGATAAAAATATGAAAATTACCATTATTGGTGCTGCTGGGTGCGTTGGATCGTGTGGAGCATTCTATATTGCAGCAAAGGGGCTGGCAAGCGAAATGCTCCTCATAGGGGGGAAACGGCAAAATGTGTTGAAGCAGCATGCCATGGATCTGAGTACTGCCGTTTCCCACCTCGATATGAAGGTGTATGCTGGTCAATTCAGTGACATGGTCGGATCAGATATTGTGATCAACTGCGCTGGTGCTGCTCAGGGTGTCATTGCCGACCGCATGGAGATGCTGCCTAAGAACGTTGAAATTATAAGAGATATCTGCAATGAGATCAGAAGATACTGCCCTGATGCTATCGTGATTACAGCCAGTAACCCCCCAGGCCCGCTGAATGTGGCAACACAGATCAGCTCAGGTATTGACCGCATGAAACTGATCGGCTATTCCACCAATGACTCCTTCCGTTTCAAGGAGATGGTGGCAAGAGCATATAACGTTAAGGTGAGCCAGGTGGAAGGTGTGGTAATCGGAGAGCATGGAAGTACTCAGGTACTTCTGTTCAGCTCTGTCTGCATAGATGGGGAAAAAGTAGTGGTAAGCGAAGAGTTCAAACAGAATATCCGAGGAGAAGTTCCCCATATTCTGAGACGATTTGAGGAACTCAAGTCTGGCAGGACAGCAGGCTGGACATGTGCCATAGGTCTTGCAGCTATTGTTGAGGCTATAGTCAAAGACACAAGGCAGATGATTCCTGTATCACTTATCCTTGATGGCGAATATGGCCAGAGAGGGTTGAGCATGTCGGTTCCGGCCATCATTGGAAGAGATGGTGTCATGGAAATATTGGAATGGGATCTGGCACCAGATGAACTTGATGGGCTTAAGATAACAACAGAGAAACTGAAAGCTGGGGTTGAAATTGTTAGAAACAGCTTGAAACAGTAGGGAGATACCATATGTCATCAAGATTTTCAAAACTTCTTGAACCTGGAATGATTGGCCCGGTTC
>Ga0066604_10001963_pt1 | contig 10832 bp, 3 predicted proteins | sample Higcelwee11metaG_FD_59501 | JGI IMG/M metagenome (GOLD analysis project Ga0066604, IMG submission 59501) | Freshwater pond sediment microbial communities from the University of Edinburgh, under environmental carbon perturbations - High... | ecosystem: Environmental > Aquatic > Freshwater > Pond... | reverse complement strand
GATCACGAAGCCCACCTCGGGGTGATCGGTGACGATCTGGGGATCGGGGATGGCCAAGAGCACCGGGGCGGTCTCTTGGGGGAAATGGATGAGCAGCCACAACAGCCGGTTTAGCTCTGCGTTGCCCACAAATCTTGGCTTGACCCCAGCCGGGCGGGCTGGCTCATCGCGTCGACGCCCGATGAGCTCACGCAGGGCGAGCTCCCCCACACCCAAGAGCCCCGCCGCCCTGGCCACCGCCGCCTCGCGCTGAATCGGCGGCATCTGGAGCAACAAGGGGAGGATCTCCGTGACCGATCGTTGGCGCCCGGCGGGGGTGGAGCCGTGGCGCTGGGCCGACCAGCCGATGACGACCTCCACCAAGGACCGCGCCGAGCTGAGGCGCTGCTCAAAGGCCGCGGCGCCGTTCTTCTGCACGTACTCGTCGGGGTCTTTGGCGCCGGGGAGCTCTAGGTGCCGGGGCTCTACACCGACGCCCAAAAACATCGGCAAGGCGCGCTCGGCGGCGCGTTTTCCGGCCTCATCGGTGTCGAAGAGCGCGATGACCGTGGTGGTGAGGCGGCGGATCTGCTCGAGGTGGCCCTCGGTGAGCGCGGTGCCGCAGGTGGCGACGACCTCCTCAAAGCCCGCCTGGGCCAAAGAGATCGCGTCGAAGTAGCCCTCGACGACGATCACCCGGTCTTTGCGCTGAATCGCCGCCCGGCCAAGCGACAAGCCGTAGAGTGTGCTCGACTTCTCGTAGATCTCGGTCTCGGAGGAGTTGATGTACTTGGGCCCCTCGCCGGAGAGGATCCGCCCGCCGAACGCGATCGGGCGATCCCTCCTGTCGAGGATCGGGATCATCAGGCGATCGCGGAAGAAGTCGTAGGCGCTGCCCCGCTGCTCGTTCTTGCGGGCGAGGCCGGCGCGGATCGCCAGCTCTGGGGGCACACCGCGGCTCTGGAGGTGGTCGAGCAGGCCCGTCCAGCGGTCGGGAGCGTAGCCGAGGCGGAAGCGCTTCCAGGTCTCGACGCCGCAGCCCCGGGCCTTGAGGGCCTCACGGGCGGCGAGGCCTTCGGGGCGGCTCAGCAGGTTGGTGTGGAACCACTCCGCGGCGAAGGCGCAGGCGTCGTGAAGGCTCGCCCGGGCCTGCATCTTCGCCCGCTCTTTGGGGTCGAGCTGGCGCTCCTCAAGGGTGATGCCCGCCGGGCCCGCGAGCTCCTTCACGGCTTCAGTGAAGCTCAGGCCTTGGGTCTTCATCAAGAAGGTGAAGACGTCGCCGGACTCTTTGCAGCCGAAGCAGTGGTAGATCTGCTTGTCGCGAAGGACGTGGAAGCTGGGGCTTTTTTCTTGGTGGAAGGGGCAGAGCCCGACGGAGCGCCCGCCCTGGCTGCGTAGGGTGACGGCCTGGCCGATCACCTCAGCGATGTCGGTGCGCTCGCGGATCTCGTCGATGAGGGCGCGGGGGATCTGCATTCGCCCTCGGTCTTAACCTAGGCGGCGGCGCCGGGCTGTCCGGCCCGCTCGCGGGGATCGTCACCGACCCGGGCCACCTGGGCGCCGACGGCCTGGAGCTTCTCGACGAGGCGCTCGTAACCCCGATCGAGGTGGTAGAGCCGCAGCACCTCGGTGCGGCCCCGGGCGGCGAGGCCCGCGAGCACCAGCGAGGCCGAGGCGCGCAGGTCCGTGGCCATGACCGTGGCCCCGGTGAGCTGGCGCACCCCTTTGGTGCGGGCGAGGTTGCCGAAGACGTCGATGTTCGCGCCCAGGCGCTGCAGCTCGGGGACGTGCATGAAGCGGTTCTCGAAGATCGTCTCGCGGATCTCGCTCTCGCCCTGCGCCAGGCACAGGAGCGCCATGAGCTGGGCCTGCATGTCCGTGGGGAAGCCCGGGTGGGGCTCGGTGGTGACGTTCACCGTGCGCACGGGGCCCTCGCGGCGCACCCGCACGGTGTCGTCGCCCACGTCGATGGTGCAGCCCGCGGAGAGGAGCGCGTCGAGCACCGCGCTGAGATCGCCGGGGTTCACGCCCTGGATCGTGATGTCGCCGCCGGTGATCGCCCCGGCGACGAGGTAGGTGCCGGCCTCGACCCGATCGGGGAGGATCCCGTAGGGCGCCTTCGCCGGGGTGAGCGAGGCCACGCCCTGAACGTGCAGGGTGGATGTGCCTTCGCCCTCGATGATCGCCCCCAAGGAGCGCAGAAACCGCACAAGATCGACGATCTCCGGCTCGCGGGCGGCGTTCTCAAAGACTGACTCGCCCTTCGCGAGCACCGCGGCCATGAGCACGTTCTCCGTGCCGGTCACCGTGGGCATGTCAAAACGTACGCGGCCGCCGGTGAGCTTTTCGACCTTGCCGTGAACGTAGCCGCCGGAGAGCTCAAACTGGCAGCCGAGCGCCTCTAAGCCCTTGAGGTGCTGGTCGATGGGGCGCACGCCGATGGCGCAGCCGCCGGGCAGAGAGACGTGGGCCTCACCGCAGCGGGCGAGGAGCGGGCCCAGCGCGAGCACCGAGGCGCGCATCTTGCGGACGAGGTCGTAGGGCGCCTCGTTGTAGATGACCCGGGTGGTGTCTACGGAGACGAGGCCCGCGTGACCGAGGCTGGGGCAGCCGATGCGCCCCAACAACGACAGCATCGAGCCGACGTCAGCGAGGTCGGGCACCCGGGCGAGGCGGTGCTCCCCGGGGGCGACGAGGGTGGCCACAAGAATCGGCAAGGTGGCGTTCTTTGCGCCGCCGATGGGAACGACGCCGCGCAAGGGCTTGCCGCCGTCGATGATGATCTTGTCCATGGTGGGCTCCTGAGCGGGCCGCGTCGGGCAGATGGTTGAGAGAAGGCAGAGTACGGTTGTCCTATCGACGTGTCAAGAGAGACCGGTTGGCTCCCCCGCGCGAGACCCGAGGCTGCTACTCTGCGGACGAACCGCGGCGGCGTCGGGCGCGCGGGAGGCTTGGATGAGCCTCCGCGAGCGCCTCGAAAGCAAACGCCGTGCCAACACGATCCAAGAGCCCAAGACCGAGGCGATGCCGCCGTCCCCTCCCACCCTCTCGGGAAGGCCGAGCCAGTCCGCGCTGGACGCTGCGGCGCTGGAGGGCGCCGATCTACGCGGCGTCTCCTTGGCCGGGCTGCGCCTTGTGGGGCGGAACCTGCGCGGCGCGACCTTGGTGGACGCCGATCTCAGCCGCGTGGACCTCACCGACGCCGTGCTCGACGGCGCGGACCTGAGCGACTGCGAGCTTCACGGCGCGATCCTCAGCGGGGCGAGCCTCAAAGGCGCGGTCCTGCGACGTGTGCGTGGGGCCGAGGTCAGCTTTGGTCGGGCGGATCTCACCGGGGCAGACCTCACCGGCGCCACCTGCCCCAAGGCCTCCTTCGACGGGGCGATCCTGCGGGACGCGCGGGCCGATGAGGCGCTCCTTCAAGGGATTCGGGCGGCGGGCGCCAACCTCGCTGGGCTCTCTGCCCAAGGCGCGGCCTTGGACCTGGCGGACTTACGCGGTGTGGACCTCAGCGGCGCCACGCTCCACAAGGCGACGATCGAGGGCGCGGACCTCACCGGGGCCACCCTAGACGGCGCCACGCTCACGCGGGCTCGCCTCGACCGGGCGCGGCTCGACGGCGTGAGCTTCCGGGGCGCGTCGTTGGGGCGGGCGCGGCTCAACGGCGCCACCGTCGTCGGGGCGAGCTTTGAGGGCGTGAAGGCCGGGGGCTTGGGGCTGGGCGGCGTGATCTTGGACGAGGCGCAGCGCGCCGCCCTCGCCGCCGGGGGCGTGTCGTTTGGGCCCACGCTCGCTCAGCGGTTCCTCGCCGCGAGCCGGGCCTGGGTGCGCGGCGGCGGGCCGGTGCGGGTGGTCTTGGGCGCGCTCACGGCCTTGGGCTGGCCGCTACGAACGGCGCTGAGCTTGGGCGAGAAGGTCTGGGCCAAGCTCAGCGCGCGGAGGGCGGTGATCGGTGAGGTCGGTGAGGTTAGCGAGGGGAGCCTCACGCCGCGCCGCAGCGCCCGGGAGCTGGCCCGCGCGATGGCGAGCCGGGCCATGGGCGCCGGGCGTGAGGTGCTGGGCCTCGTCGGGCGCCGGGCGTCGCAGGAGGAGTTTAAGCCGGGGGTGGATCTCACCGGGCGAGACCTGCGCGGCGCGGATCTCCGCGGCCTGGATCTGAGCGGGGCGATCCTCCAAGGCGCGTTCTTGATGAGCACCAACCTCAGCGGGGCGATCCTGCGGGGGGCTCGCCTGGACGGGGCCCGGCTGCGCGGGGCGAACCTCAGCGGCGCGGATCTGCGGGAGGCGAGCCTCAACGAGGTGATCGCTGAAGAGGTGGAGCTGGTCGGCGCCGACCTCTCCGGCGCGCGGATGAGCCGGGCGCGGCTGCAGCGCGCGGACCTGCGCGGCGCCACGGTGAAAGGCCTCATCGTGCGGGACGCCGACCTCTCCGGCGCCAAGCTCATCGACCTCGACCTCTCGGACGTGGACCTGCGGTTCGCGCTGCTCGACCAGGCCGAGCTGACCGGGGCCTCCCTCGACGGCGCCTTGGTGGAGGGCGCGGAGCTCGGCGGCGCCTTGGGCCTCAGCCCGGCCACGCTCTCGGCCCTGCGCGCCCGGGGAGCCGACATCGGCGGCTTGGGCGTTGACCGCGAGACGATCGCCCGGCTGCTTCGCGCCTTGGGCGGCGGGATCCGCGCCGGGGCGACGGGGGCGGCCCAGGCGCTTCGGGCCATCGGGCAGGGGCTCCTCTGGGTCGCCGCGCGGGCGCCGGGCCTGCTCTTGGGCCTCGGTCGCGGCGCGATTCAGCTCGCTCGGCGAGGGGTTGAGGGCGCCCAAGCCTTCGCCCGCTTGGCCCGGGAGAGCCTCACCGCCGCCCGCGAGGCCGCCCAAGCGCGCGTGGAGGCCCGCCGTAAGCCCGTCGAGACGCCCGCCCAGGACCTCCCCACCCGGGCCTTAGAGGGCGCCCAGAGCCGCTTTGAGCGGGTGTCGGGCTGGTTCGCGCGGGTGAGCGCGGCGATGGCCTCCGCGTGGCGGGAGGGCCTACGCCGCGAGGGGCTGGGCCTACGTCTACGCGCCGCCCTTCGCGCCGCGCCTCAGCGCCTCGCCGCGGCCCTCGGTCAGCTTCGTGAGCGTTCCCCCGACCTCCTCCGCGCCGCCTTGGCCCAGGCCCCGGGCCTCGTCACCCTCGTCGCCGCCGTCGCGCTCACCGGCTACCTCGCCGGGCGTTTTCTGAGCGTGCAGAACCTCCCCACTGAAGCGGTGGAGGCCGAGGCCGTGCAGAGCGCCGCCCGGGGCGAGATCAACGAGGCGCTGGAGCGTTACGAGGCGCTCTTGGAGGCCAGCGACAAGGGGGTTGAACGCTCCCTGTATCGGTATGAGATCGCGGCGATCTTGCTCACCGAGGGCCGCCGCGACGAGGCCCTGGCCCAGCTCCGCCTGGGGGTTGAGGACGCCGGAGACGACCCCGACGCCCGCGCCGAGGCCCGCCTGCGCCTCGCTGAAGGCCACCGCGCCGTGGGCGACTTCGCCGGGGAGCGCGACGTGCTGACCGTGGCGCTCACCGATGGGAACGTCGAGCCCAGCCTCACCGCCAAGGCCCTCGCCGGGCTGTACGACGCCTCCGAGCGCCTGGGCGAGCGTGAGGCCGGTGAGGCCGCCGTCGCCGCCTATCTGGCCACCCCGCGCAGCGTCAGCCTCAATCTCAGCCTGCGGGTGCGCCTCGCCGAGCTCATCGTCTCCCGAGGCGACTACGACCGGGCGCTGGCGATCCTCGACGGCGCCTCGGAGCTCAGCTTAGACGCCTCCCAGCGCGCCACGCTCCTCGCCGCCTTCGCCTCGGCCCATGAGGCCCGCGGCGCCTTGGCCGAGTCATTGCGCGCCTACACCGAGCTGATCGCCAGCTACCCCAGCCACCTGGGCAGCGACGGCCAGCGCCTCTTGAGCGCCGCGAGCGTCGCCGCCCGGCGCGGAGAGGTGGAGTTGGCCCGGCGCTGGCTCGACGAGCTCACCCGCCGCGGCGCCGCCCCCCGGGTGGAGGCCCAGGCCACCTTGCTGGAGGGCCGCCTAGAGCGTGAGGCCGGTCGCCCCAACACCGCGGCGCTGTTGTTCCGCGAGGTCATCGAGCGTTTCCCCGATGACCGCGAGGTGGTCGCCGCCGCCCAGCTCGCCTTGGCCGAGACCTTGTGGGCCACCGACGACGCCGGGGCCGCCGAGGCGCTCTACGCCGAGCTGTTGGCCTCGGGAGACGCCGAGCTCGTCGCCCAGGTGCAGGTGGGCCGCGCCCGCATCCACCAGCGCCGGGGTGAGGCGGATCTGGCGCGGGAGGTCTACACCCAGGTGATCGAGACCGCGGCGGGCGGGGCGGCGGCCCGGGCAGCCTACGCGGGCCTCGCTGAGCTTGAGATCGAGGAGGGTCGCCCCAACGAGGCGCTGCGGGCCCTGCGTGCGCTCCAGGCCTCCGGCGAAGACGGTCTCACCGTGGATGTCGCCATCGCCGACGCGCTTCTACGCTCAGGGAGCTTGGACGAGGCGGAGCTGGCCTACACCACGCTCACCCGCCTCAACGACACCACCGGCGAGGCCGCGCTCACCGGCCAGCTCGGCCTGGCCCGCGTCGCCGAGGCCCGGGGTGACCTCAACCGCGCCCGCGCTGGCTACGAGCTCGTCGTCAGCGCCCCCAACGCGGATCCCGCCGTGCTCAGCCAGGCCTTGGCCTCTCTCGCCGGGGTCTGGGTGGAGCTTGGCCGCGATGACGAGGCCCTCGGCGTGTACCGCCGGGCGCTCCAGAGCTTGCCGGAGGGCCACGCCGCCATCTTCGACATCCGCCTCGCCATGGCGCGTATTCTCCAGGCCCGGGGCGAGTTTGAGGCCGCCCAGGCCCAGGTCGAGGCGCTCCTGCCCCTCTACACCACCCCCGCGCGCCAGGCCGAGCTGCGGGTGAGCCTCGCCGAGCTCACCGAGGCCCGGGGCGACGCCGCCGCCGCGCTCACGATGTACCAGACGCTCCTGGGCGACGACCGCCTGCCCATCGCCCAGCGCGATGACGTGCTCGTAGGCCTCGTGCGCTGCACCTTGGCCGCTGGAGACGCTGAAGGCGCCGTCGCCTTGGCGCTTCGCTGGGAGCCCCGCGCCCTGGAGGAGTCCACCCGCGCCACCTTGGTGGATCTCCGCGCCCAGGCGCTGCGGGCCTTGGGCCGCGTGGAGGAGGCCGAGGCGCTCACCGGCGCCGTCGAGGACGAGGTGGACCCCCTCACCGTAGGCATGAACGAGGCCTCAGAGCTTTTGAACCAAGGCCAGCTCGACGAGGCGATCCAGCGCTACGAGGCCCTGCTCGTGGGCTTAGACGACCCGGCCACGGCGGCGGCTTTACGCTTGAACATCGCCCAGGCCCTCGGCGACGCCGGTCGCCATGACGAGTCCCGCGCGGCGTTCTCTGCGGTGCTGGCCGCCTCCGCCCCGGCCAGCGAGGCCGCGTTCAACGCCGAGATGGGCCTCGCCTGGCTGTTGCGCCTCGAGGGCCGCCCCGGCGCCGCCGCCGCGCGTTACGCCGAGTTGACCGCTCCCGACGCGCCTTCAGACATCTGGCGCTGGGAGCAGCTCGCCCAGGCCTACCTAGAGGCCGGCCAGCCCGACCGCGCGGCCTTGGCCTACAAGGCGCTCTTACGCGCTCGCCCCGAGGACCTCTCCGCCCAGGCCACGGGCAAGATGGGCCTCGCCGTGATTCACCAGGGCCGAGGGGAACTGACCGTGGCCCGGGCGCTGTACGAGCAGGCCGCCCGGCAGTCCCCCGACCCCGGCCAGCGGGAGCAGGCCGCCTTACGCGCCGCGCTCTTGCTGGTGGACGAGGGCCGCCTCGACGACGCCGAGACCCGCCTTCGCGCCTTGGCCGAGGCCACTGAAGATCCCGAGCTGCGCCTTCAGGCCCGCATCGGCCTCTCTTCAGTGCTCCTGGAGCGGGGCAACTCCGGCCGCGCGCTCAGCGTCTTAGAGGACGAGGACGCCGCGCCCTTGGGCGTGGCGTGGGTGGTCACCCTCACCCAGCAGCGCGCGGCCTGCCTGATCGCCGCCGGGGATCCCCAAGACGCCGAGGCCCTGTGGCGCGCGGTGCTCAGCGAGTGGTCCGCCGACCCCGACGCCGTCTCCCAGGCCCGCCTGGCCTTGGCCGATCTCGCCTTGGGCCAGCGCCGGGCGGACGAGGCCGAGGCCCTGTACCGCGCCGCGCTCGACGGCAGCGACGATCGGTATGTGCAGGCCCGGGCGATCTTGGGCGTGGGCCAGGCCAGCGCCGCGGCCGGTCGCGTGGAGCAGGCCCGGGTGCTATACGAGCGCCTCATCCGCGAGTACCCCGAGCAGTCTGATCTCGTGGAGATCGCCCAGGTGGCGCAGAGCGGGCGCCCGTAGGATCGACGTGCCCGAAGCCTCGCCGTGGACCTGGCCCGCCCTGATCGTCGCGGTGTTCGCCATCAGCGCCGCCGCCGTGCTCGCGCGCCTGGCCCCCGAGGTTCACCCTGTCGCCATGGCCTTCTGGCGCACGGCGGCCGTGGCCGCGCTGTTGGCGCCCGCCCTGCGTCGCCCGGCCCCTGGCGACGGCCCGGCCACCTTCGCCGCCGGGCTGTGCCTGGCCCTGCACTTCTGGGCGTGGTTCGCCTCGCTCCAAGAGACCTCGGTGCTGCGCTCCACGGTGCTCGTCTGCCTCACGCCGCTTTGGGTGGGCGTGGCGGAGTCGGTGTCCCGGGGGGCCTTGCCTTCGCCCCGCTGGCTCGGGGGTGTGCTCATGGCGCTTGTGGGCGTGGGCGTGATGGCCGTTGGCGCGGCGGGCTCCTCCAGCGCGGCCAGCCTTCGCGGCGACGGCCTCGCGCTCTTGGGCGGCGTGCTCGCGGCGGCCTACCTGCTCTTTGGCCGCGCCGTGCGCCCCCGGGTGGGCTTCCTGACCTACGGCGCCCAGGTCTGCCTCGTCTGCGCCTTGACCCTTCTGCCCTTGGCCCTGGCGGTTGACGCGCCGCTTGGCGGCTACTCCACCGCCGCTTGGGGCGCCTTGGCGGCGATGGCCCTGGGCCCGCAGCTCTTGGGGCATGTGCTGCTGAACTTCTCGGTGAAGTACGTCAGCGCCTCGGTGGTGGCGGCGATGATCCTGTTGGAGCCCGTGGGCGCGGCGGCCTTGGCGGCGGCGGTGCTCGGCGAGGCGCCGACGGCGGGCGAGGCCTTGGGCGGCCTGATCATCCTCTTTGGGGTCGGCTTGGCCACACGGCCCTAAGGTTCTTGTGGGGATCGTGTATCCTTCGCGTCGGAGAACCCAATGCCCAAGAGCATCCTCCTGGTCGATGATGACCCCGAGACGGTGATGATCGTCTCTGAGGCCCTGGCGGGCGCTGACTTTAAGGTCGTCCAGGTGCGCACCTTGGCCGAGGCCCGCTCCCGCATCTCTCAGCGGCTGCCGGACCTGCTCGTGCTCGACGGCTTTCTGCCCGACGGCTCTGGCGTGGCGTTTATCCAGGCGCTCCGCGACCGCGGGATCGACCTGCGCGTGGCGTACCTCTCGGCCCTGTGGCGCGACGAGGCCATCCTGGGCCGCCTCACCGGCGAGCTTGGCGTGTGCCGGGTGCTGCACAAGCCCCTGGGCGTGAGCGGCCTGCGCCTGCAGATCGAGCGCTGTTTTGGCCCGGAGCCCATCGAGGTCGGCGAGCCCCTTGAGGAGCTGGTCGAGCCCAGCCCCGAGCCCGGCCGGGCCATCCCCTGGACCCCCGGCGCGCCGCGCCCCCTGCGCAGCGCCCCCAAACCCAAGGCCCCGGCGCCGCCCTCTCGCAAGAAGCCGCTGTTCGCCCCCGGCCAGCCCCTGCCCGAGCTCGGCGCCTTGGAGGCCCAGCGCCAGCGCCTCCGCCGCGACAGCCCCGACATGCGCGCGCGCCTCTACGACGGCCTCTCCGACCGCGTGGAGGAGCTGCGCCAGACGCTCTCGGAGGCCTCCCAAGAGGAGCGCGGCGGCGACGCCGTGCTCGCGGCGATGGAGCTGGCCCGGCGTGTGGAGCGTGGGGCCACAGACATCGGCCTGCTCAGCGTGGCCGTGTCCGCCGCCGAGCTGCGCGGCGCCTTGGAGGCCGTCGAGGGCGGGCACCTGCACCTGCACGAGGTGCTCCCGGCGCTCTTGGATCCGCTCCTGCTCGGCGTTCACGCCGCGAACCCCGGCGAGCGCGCCGAGGTCGCCGATCCCGAGCTGCACCTCGCCCGGGTGCTCTTGATCGACGACGAGCCCCAGTCCTTCGCCGCCGCCCGCGCCGCCGCCCGCCAGCGCCTCTTCGCCATTCGTTGTGTGCGCTCCGCTGAAGCGGCCAGCGCCTTGGCCCGGGCCGAGCCCTTCGACCTCGCCCTGATTCGTTTTGACCTGCACCACGACCAGGGCGGGGTCACCGCCGCCGAGCAGCTCCGCGCCGCCCACCCCGGCCTGCCCTTGGGCTTCTTGGCCGAGGGCTGGAGCCCCGCGCGCCGCCACCGCGCCGCCGAGGTGGGCGCCGTGCTCACCGCCGCGCGCCCGCTCACCGGCGACACCCTCTCCGCCGCCCTGCGCCGCGTCGCCAGCCCCGAGGGTGAGCCCCGCGTCTTGCTGATCGACGACGACCCGAACTTCACCCGGGTGATGACGATGCTCTTGGGCCGCGTCGGCGTCGCCGTCACCGCCATCAACGACCCCGAGCGCGCCTTGGGCGCCCTGACCGAGACCCGCCCCGACCTGCTCATCCTCGACGCCTTGATGCCCCGGGTAGACGGCTTGGACCTCTGCCGCGCCGTGCGCACAAACCCCGCCTGGGACGAGCTGCCCGTGGTGATGTTGACCGGCATGAGCGGCCGAGACGTCGTCGTCGCCGGGTTAGAGGCCG
>Ga0066604_10001960_pt1 | contig 10850 bp, 11 predicted proteins | sample Higcelwee11metaG_FD_59501 | JGI IMG/M metagenome (GOLD analysis project Ga0066604, IMG submission 59501) | Freshwater pond sediment microbial communities from the University of Edinburgh, under environmental carbon perturbations - High... | ecosystem: Environmental > Aquatic > Freshwater > Pond... | reverse complement strand
AAAGCTTGAGGTAGAAATTCTTGCGCAAAACGCGACATGTCTCCTTGTTTCGCATGACCGTAGCTTTGTAAAGGCCATCGCTACACGATATCTGAAGATCGAGAACGGCACGCTATTAGAAATAGAAGAAGGACAGTAGCCTGATTTTGCTTAAGCACATTCTTGTTGCACAGCCCGCTGCCGATGGGCAGGCTGTGCATACAAGCTATAGTTTAAAATCCTCCGCTTTGTTTCTGGTAAGGCTCAACGCATTCACGGCTCGCCTCAAATAATCCGGCGAGTGGTTGCCGTAAACCTTTTCTACCATTGCTCCACTGTTGCCGAGTAGGCGAGCAACCTCCCGCAAAGGCACTCCATCCATAACAACCCAACGCCTTGCTGCGCCTTCATCACGCCGACTAAAGCAGCTAAGGTAACTTTAGCCTCAAAAAATTATCAGTTCAATTTAGCACTTTTTTTAAAAAACACAGCCAATTCAACCCGTTGTGGATAGCCCCCCCCTTCATCAGACCACAGACTAGACCATGCGTATATACCGACAAGACTGGCTGTCTTCTTTTAAGTCCTCGCCAGATATATGCTATGTTTGCCCCAATTTTTAATGGTAAATCCATTAGGCGTGTTATCTCAATTTCAATTCAACTTAATTGGAACAACGATGAAGTTGATACCATCCCTGATGAACCAGCAAAACGCGAAGAGAAATACTGTGTCCGAAGACCTCAAGCCCCGCCCTCTTAAACAAAGCACGTTATGGACGATATCCGGCACCGCGTATGATAGGCTACGCCGAGGCCTTGTTCTCGTTGTCATGAGTTTCGTTTTTCTTATTTCCATTCCCGCCCATTCCTCAGAAGGCTTAAAAATTAAAGACTCTTTCCTTTATGGCTTTTGCATTCATCTGGGCTTCGAGAAAAGTGCAGCGTATAATTCCGGCCCAAACGTGGAGCTTAAACTTTCCCAGTTAGGAGCAAATGCCACACGCGATGATTTGTCTTGGGATATTCGCAAGGCCAGATCGCTCCAAACGCTTCCACAAAACATGCACAAGATTGCGTATGGCTTGAATGCTATTCAAGCCCGCCCTCTCCTTATTCTAACAGGAAACGCCAAAGCGATTCCTGAAGGCCAACCAGCTTCGGATCAATCACGCCAGATTTATGCCGCCTATGCCAAAGACGCGGCCATAGCGTTAAAAAGTGTAAATCCTATCTTTGAGATTTGGAACGAATGGAACACGGCCACAAGGCGTGATCAAGCACTCGGTTCTCCCGAATCTTACGTTGCGCTGGCCAAAGCGACCTATCCTGAACTCAAAAAGATTATGCCCAACGGAACAATTCTGGCGGGCGCAGTTGGCGATGATAAAAATTGGGAGTGGACGCTTAAGGCAGTGAAATTGGGCCTCATGGATTATGCCGATGGGCTTTCTATTCATCCGTATAATTACTGTGCCCCGGAAACAATTCGAACTGGAGGAAACGTTCTTTATTGGGTCAAGGTTCTTCATCAATGGCTTGAAAAAGCTGCACCCAATAAAAAAATCCCCCTTTATCTTTCTGAATTGGGGTGGCCCGATCAGGATGGCAAATGTGGTGGCGTTTCTGCACAATCGGTCGGTGATAATATTGCACAAGTGCTTTTGGAAGCGCCAACACTGCCATGGCTTAAAGGGGTCTGGTTTTATGAGCTTTTAGACCAAGGCCAAAATCCTGAGAATCGGGAACACCATTTTGGCATGTATTCTTTTGATGGAAAGTTCAAGTTAGCCGGGTGCATGGCGAAAACGGCTTGGGATTTTATTGCTGACACGACGCCGACTCAAGTGGCAGAACCGTTTCCCAAAACCACCCTTGTTTCTTTTAAAACGCAGACGAACCAAAGAAGGGTTGCCGTCTGGGATTTTGCACGAAAGGCAACGCCCCATCAGATCTTCATCCCCGCCGGAGCGCATACTGTTTCTTTATGCGGTTCGCCCGTCGCACGAGTCGGGTCTTGGACTGAGATTCAGGAAACGCCTCTTCTCATAGAACTGCCTGAAAGCGCCCTTTCGCAAATCAAATTCAAAGAAACGCGTACAGAAAAGGAAGTTGACCTTCAGATGAGAAACCCCATGCTATGAAAAACACAACACCGCCGCGCCCACACAAACAGGCTGCACAGAAATCTGCGCACCGCTCTCTTAAACAAAACACGTTATGGATGATGTCTGGCAACGCGTATTATGCCGCGTGCCAATGGCTTGTTCTCGTCGTCATCGCCCGGCTGGGCGGAGCGGAAGACGTAGGAACCTTCACGCTAGCCCTCGCGCTTACGGCTCCGGTTATGTCTTTTTGCGCGTTGGGTATGCGGACGATCCTCGCCTCTGACGTGAACCATGATCGTGACCTCATCGCCTATCTAACGACCAAATTGGCCGCCGCAACGACTGGCCTCTTGGTCTGCTTCGGCATTGCCCTTTGGTATGGAACACCCTCTTGCTGGACAATTTTCGCCATTGCCGTTGCCAAAACGATCGAATCCTTTTCAGACATGTGTTACGGCTATGCCCAACAAGCCCAGCAAATGAACCGCATCGCGATCTCTCTGATTATGCGGGGCACATTTAGCACCGCTTTGTTGGCCCTTATCTACGCCATCTCGCAAAGCCTCACCTTTGCCTCTTGGGCCTATGCAGCAAGCTGGCTTGTGATCCTTTTGGTTTATGACCGACACAGCGTGCACGAAGTTTTTCGGACAATAGATAAAAAAGCGATGGTCGCTGCAAAGGGCATTTTGCTCATCGGCGCACCGCTTGGCATTACGGCGCTTATGACAAACCTCGGCGTCAATATTCCACGCTATGTTCTTGAAAATGGCTTTGGCCCCAAGGAACTTGGTATTTTCTCTAGCATGGCGTACTTCATAGCCATCGGCAATATTCCTGTCATGGCCTTAGGCAACGCCTTAGTCCCCGTTCTTGCCAACTATCATGTGAAGGGCGAGACGCGGATATTCAAAAGGATGGTTTTGAAAGCGCTTGGCGGGATATTTATTATAGGCCTCTGCGGCATTGCGGCATCCGTATTTATTGGCGAATTTGTTCTCAATTTAGTCTATGGCCCCGTGTTTGCAGAACGCGCCGACATTTTGCCGCTCATTGCCATCGCCGCAGCCATTGGTTATTTAGGAAATATTTTGGGCTATGCTGTCAGCTCAGCCAAAATCTTCGTGGCCCAAGCGCCCGCACAGATTCTTGTCACGCTTATAAGCTTGGCGGGTTCTCTTCTTTTTATTCCGCACTATGGTTTAACAGGTGCGGCCTATGTGTTGATCCTTAATTCTGTTGCCATCTGTGTTGCCTTTCTGAGTATCTGTCTTTTTTATCAAAAGAAAAAGCGTCCCAAGCCGCTCACTCCTTCTGATGAATTTGAGCAGGAACGCCTACGGCAAGAGCGTTGTCAGGTACAGATTGAATAACAACAGCGTTAGCGCCAACGGAAACATTGTTGCCTACAGTCACCGGGCCTAAAACACAGGCTCCAGCGGCAATAACGACATCGTCTCCTATCCGGGGAAAACTGGATGGATTTTCAGAAGAACCCAAATTCTTTTTTTCCGATGGTAACATTTTGTAAAATTGTAGCCCGTAATCCAATAACCGCAGATCCAATAACAATTCCCGCCGGATGTGGGATCCGGAACCCTGGACCAATTTGAGCCATTTGGGAAATGTCACAAGAAGTTAGAAAAACATTCATGCGCCAAACAATAAGGCCCAAGGCTTTTCCACAGGGCCACTGCTTTGTTAGATAAAAAGAAATCAGGTACAGAAAGACGGCAAGGGACCCAGGAAATAAACAAACACGTTTAATGCGTTTCCACGTCCCAATAGCACTTGCATCTTGCATGTGAATATCTTCACAAATGATTTGTGATAGAGAAAACGAAGATCTCGTTTCTATCAAACGCAATGGATCAATAATATATTGTATCTCCATTTTTAATTAGCTTGAGTTTTATCATAAAATGAAATAGACAACAAAGTCTATTTAGACGAGCTTCGGATAAGAGGTCATGACCAAAAAGAAGGTTCTCCATGTTACGACAAGCATGAGCCACGGTGGGGTTCAAGTCTGGATCCTTGCTCTCATTAAAGAAGCGCAGAAAAGTGATATCCATATGGATATCTTAATCCATTCCAAAGAAATATGGCCATTGGCAGAAGAGGCCAAAAGGTATGGAAGCCAGCTTTTCGTTTGCCCCAATCATCATAATTTGTGGACTTTATATCGATCCATCCGTGATGTTAACCGAACAAGTGGCCCCTATGATGCCATTCATTCACATGACCAATATCTAAGCGGTCTGGTTCTGCTGTGCGGAAAACTAGCCGGAATTCCCATTAGAATTAGTCACAGCCATAATGCCATAAAACCACCCCACCTCTCTATTTTTCGGTGGCTTTACAATACAGCCATGACCCTTCTTCTTCCACACGTTGCCTCACATTTTTTGGCCGTAAGTCAAGCTGCTGGGAAAAGCCTATACGGACGTAAATGGGGGAACCACCAAAGAGAGGGGATCGTGCCCTGTGGCTTAAACTTTGATTCCTTTGCCGCCGGGCTAGACGCTCAATCAAACATAAGAAAAGAACTCGGCATTCCACCTTCTGCAAAAGTCGTGGGGCATGTTGGCCGTTTCGTTTACCAGAAAAATCATGACTTCCTTCTTGACGTCATGGCGTTAGCCATGAAACGGGACGAGTTACTCTGGCTTGTTCTTGTCGGATGGGGAGATCTTAGAAAAGAGATTGAAACTAAAGCCCATCGCATCGGCATTGCAAACCGCACAATTTTTGCGGGGCTACGAACGGATGTTCATTCACTCATGATGAACTGCTTTGATTTGTTTGTTTTCCCTTCCCACTATGAAGGACTTGGGCTTGTCGTACTCGAAGCCATGGCCGCTGGAAAAAAATGTCTCATCTCAGATGAAATTCCAACCGAAGCCGACGTTATTCCGGAACTTATCAAACGCCTTGCGCTTGACGAAGGACAAGAGAAATGGGCGACAGCCATTCTAGATCTTTTGGCCACGCCCCCCGCTCTATCGCAAAATGAAGCCTATCAAAAAATTAATCAAAGCGCGTTTGCAATCGGAAAATCTTTTGACCTTCTTAGGCAGATTTATGCAGGAGAGGTTTGACCTTGATTAGGCGCTCTTTTGGCTCTTGAGGTTCTGGATTAAAATATGTCTCCGGTTCTTTAATCCCTACATAGGCAGAAACAACACCTAATAGAATCCACGATTCAAAAAACCTAAAACTTTCTTGTGAAATACCCTGAAGCAAGACGTACACCATACCTAAAAGTAGAGCGCCGCCCAAAGCAGGCCTTTTCTGCATCCGGGCCTGCTCCGTCTTCACAACATAAAGAAGCCTTCTCAAAAGTTGCAAGAGGGGAAAATACCAAGCGGCAACACCAAGAAAGCCAAGCTCCGCAGCCAAGCGGGCGGGTAAAGAAAAAACAGGGGGCCATGATTTGCGTAAGTCCGTAAACCATCCCATAATTTCCTTACTACCCCACCCCCAAGTTGGCAACGCATAGCGCGCATTAAAGGCATATTGTCCAGGCCCAGTACCGAAAATTGGGTTCTCAGAGAAAAGGCCAAAAGCCGTATAATTTGAGATAAATCGACTAAGATTTGATTGGCTATCACCGCGCAGAATAATCTTGGCCAGATATTCGCTTCTGCTCAAAAAGAAAAGACACGCAAACAACACAAGAAAGAGCGAAGACCAAAGCATGGGAAAGGACTTGGGCGCATGAGCTGGTTTTGCTTTTAACAGCCAAGGCAGAAAAATCGCAAAAACCCCCATTCCCAGCAAAATAACATACGCCGTGCGAGCAGACGTAAGAATAAAAAGCAAAACAGTTTCCCAAAGGAAAAAGAAACTGAGCCATTTATCAAGTGGCTTCCTTGCCATAGCCCATCTGCCGTAAACCCAGACCAAAGAAAAACCCAAATAAATGGCCATTGTCGCGGGCTCACCCGATACACCTCGAAGACGCCCATCGTGAATCTGATAGATAACTGATCCGCTCCGAAAAAGGTTCGATAGAGACAAGTAAAGGTCGCTCATAAAGGGAAGCCACCATCCAGCAAGTTCAATACTGCTTACGCAAAAAACCAACAGCAAGCCTAAGCAAATTGGTTTTGTAATTGTCTTCTTATAAAATTCAGGAATTTGGGCGAATTTTGCTGTCACAAACATAAGCACAACGCCAAAGAAAAATGAGGCAAATGTCGTTATAACTTTATTTAGGCCTGTCCGTCCCTTGAGGGTTGCCTCCAGAATATCTGGCATATTTGTAATTGAACTCATGATAAATGAGAACGTCATAAGGCCAACAAGCCATCTAAGCTCAACGGCAAGCGGCCCGCGCGACTTTTCGACCATAAGAAGTGGGAATGCAACTGTAACCAGCGGTAAAAGAATATAGAAACTGGACATCAGAGAAAACTCTCCCAAAATCGGGGGACCCGATATCCAATCGACTGGAAGGACGAAAACAGCTAGCGCAAAAATGAATGATAAAAAACCATACTGCCTAACTTGTAATTTTGCGCTGTTTTGTGCTTTCCCCATAAGCATTTTAGGCCTTCTCCTTTATCCTATTGCTCATGTTCTCTTTTCGCTGTTTTAGCCATGTCAGTGTGCGCATAGGAATTAAGAATAACCCCGCAGTCTTTAAAAGACCTAGCCACGCATGAACAGCAACGGGTGAAAAATGCATCAGCTGAACTCTAAAACGGTTACGAAGCTGTCGCCGCCGTTTCTTCTTTGAAGAAATTTCAGAAAGATAGGAATAATTCAAAAGGACTTGTGGAACATTTGCTGTTCTAAACTTTCGAACAACCCGAGCCATCAGCTCATAATCTTGCGCAAGTCTAAAAGTTGCATCATAGTAGTGATCAAGGGCACGCAAAGCGTCTGCTCGGAAAAATAGAGTTGGATGGACAAACGCGGAATTATAATACATCGCCTTGACGATATCCGTATGAAGCTCTGGATGACGAAGCGTAAAAAGAGTCGTGGAGGCCCTTTCATCCCAAATACGCACCCAACAGCCAGCGACTTGAACTTCCGGATGCGTTTCAAGATACTGGAATTGAACAAGGAAGCGCTCTGGATAAGAATAATCATCGGCATCGAAGCGCGCAACAAAATCATAATTTTTATCAAGAATAATCTTCAGCCCAATATTCAGGGCCGTTGGAAGACCTCTGTTTTTCGTCAAGCGATGAATAAAAACATTTTCTACTGGCTTGCCCAGAAAATCAGCAACAGGGACCTTACTGCCGTCATCAACAATATAAATATCTACTGGCACAACGCTTGCACGAACACTATCTACTGCCCTGCGAATGGTTTTTTCAGCATTATAGGCAGCCATCAAAACAGCAATTGTCGGATGGGTCGCTTTATCGCGACCGCTTTCAAAGGATTCTTCTGTCATCCCGCCACCCGTTGATAAACGTCAACAATCGCATCAGCCATGCGTTGGGACGTAAACTTTTCAAGAAACCGCGCTCGTCCTGCACGTCCCATTTCTAAGAGTTTTTGCCGATCCACGTGCGTCAGAAGCGCTGCAAGAGCGGCAGAGTCTTCGCTGGGAAAGAAAGAACCCGTCTTTCCGTCCTCGACGAGTTCCAACAGGCCGCCAACGCTTGCGGCCATAACGGGTTTTGACAAGCGCATGGCCTCGGCAGCGACATAGCCAAAACCTTCCCATCGCGAGGGCACGACGACCACATCGCAAGCCGCTATCTGCGCAGAAACAGAAGTCATCTCCATCCAGTCTATAAACTGAACATGGGGAAAATCTTGCGGCACAAAACTGACTTTCTCAATGACAGCACTTCCAATGATGCGCACAGAAAGGCATGCGTCCAGCCCTTGGCTCGCGCGCAAAAGAACATCAACGCCTTTATCACGATCCAACCGCCCCACAAACAAAACCTTAAGCCGCTCGTCTGTCCATTCGGCAGGCACAAAGGCTGGTTGCTCAGCACGCAAGCCATTATGCACCGTTGTAATTTTTTCTGCCGGAATGCCTGTTTCAATGCCGCGCCGCCGTTCATGATCCGAAATGGCAATAAAATGCGCAGTCAGGTGCCCTAGAGTCCGCTCAACCAGCGCACAGATTTGCCGCAAAAGAGCTGGTTGTTCCCGATCCATGGCCCAGCCATGCGGACAATAAATGACCTTAGCCCCGAAAAGAGGCCCCAAAAGTCGCGTCACAACGCCAGCAAATGTTGAATGCGCGTGGACAATCGTAGGGCGAAAGCGAACGAGCGCCATAAAGACGGCACCAAACAGGTAAAAGACGCCGCACACGCGGCTTGGTCGTGAGAAAAACAAAAGAGAGGCGGGATCAATATCGGGTGTTTCCGAGGCCTGTTCACGCGGAAGCAAAAGGGTTAGTGAAACCGTCCCCAGTTTCGCCTGAAGGAGGGGAATAAGCTCATTAAGGTAGGTTGCGGTCCCCCCTTTAACGGTCTCACAAACATGAAGAATCTTCATCAAATGAACCTTGGCTCCGAAAGCTTGCCTAAATGACGCGTTTTAGATACCACTATTCGCGTAGCTAACACTTTTTGCCAACTGAAAGCAAGACGATGGAAAGAATGAAACAGGCTTTTTCTATTAAAACTGCGCTTTTAGGTAAGAAAACTATTCTGGCTTTATTTGTTTTGAATATTGCTCTGCTGAGCGCTTTGTTTTTTGAATCCTTAACGAGCCTCACCAAAGCTTGGCAAACAGACGAATACAACCATGGGCCACTTATTCCCCTCGTTGCAATTTTGATCGGTTGGCACCGACTTGTCGAAAGAAAACCTCGCCTTAAACCAGACTGGATGGGCGTGCTTCTTCTTGGCATTGGTATGCTTTTTCTGGCCATCTCGCGCCTTTCCGCTTTCGAGCCACCGGCACATTACGGCTTTCTGATTGCGCTTGTAGGCTTGTCCTTGGCCTTCTTCGGGCGCAGCTTCACGGCAGCCTTGGCCCCAGCCTTTATCTACCTTCTCTTTGCTATTCCGCTGCCGCGTCTGATTTATGTCGCTCTCTCTGCGGATATGCAGCTTTTTTCTTCAACGCTCGGCGTTACGTTGCTTCAGTTTTTTGGGATGTCCGTCTTTCAGGAGGGAAATGTCATTGATTTAGGCGGATACAAGCTTCAGGTCGTCGAGGCTTGCGGTGGGTTACGTTATCTCTTTCCGTTAATGAGCTTTAGTTTTCTCATGGCGTTTCTTTTCGATGACAGGATGTGGAAACGCGTCATCCTCTTTCTTTCGGCAACCCCAATAACAATTGGTATGAACGCCTTACGCATCGCCCTAATCGGCGTCACGGTCGATTCGTGGGGCATCAAAATGGCCGATGGCCTTTTACATGATCTTGAAGGGTGGGTTGTTTTCCTGTGTTGCGTCCTTCTTCTTTTTGCTGAAATGGAATTACTCAAACACATTGCGGTGCGTGGCGCGCCAAAGGGTCGTTTCCGTTATGAAGTTCTCGGCTTTGCCCATGGGGCGCTAACCAAAGGAGAAGCCGCTATACGCGGCCCCATTTGGGCAACAGTGGCCTTAAGTTCACTTGTCGCTTTCCTTTTCATATTTGGCGTCATTGGTGGCACGCCACAAGAAAACACGCCCCCTCATCCAGCTTTTGCCGCCTTCCCCACGCAGTTCGACGATTGGCACGGCAAACCAGAGACGCTTTCGCCAGAGATTCTAACAACGCTTCAACTCAGCGATTATTGGATGGCCGATTACAACCGCGCCTTAGACCAAGCTCCAGTAAGCTTCTATATGGCCTATTATGGAAGCCAACGCGTAGGTTCATCCATCCACTCCCCCTCCAACTGCCTTCCTGGCAGCGGCTGGCAGATTGAAACGCGCACAATCACCCCCATCGGCATTGGCACACAAACAATCCCCGTAACGCGCATGCTTATTCGCAAAGGCGAAGCGGCCATGCTCGTTTACTACTGGTTTGATGGCCGAGGACGTATCCTCAATGAACAATACGATGCCAAATGGTATCTTCTGATTGACTCGATGACCATACATCGCACAGATGGCGCGCTGGTTCGCGTAGCAACACCGATTCTCACAGGAGAGGCTCCGACCACAGCGGACCAAAGGCTGCAAGCGTTTCTCACGCACGCCTACCCTTTGGTCCAACTTTTTGTTCCGGGAAAATAAGACTAGGCCCACACGCCGAGCACAGGTGAGCCCTCCTCAATCTCACAAAGAGCTACACCTTCTGGTGGATCAATCGCCACGCCCGCGCGAAGGCAGGCATAGAATTTTTCTGGATCACCCACAGCTGGCTGCGCGGAAACAATCGTTCCATCTTCCAGCGTTTGCGCAGCAAGAGCCGCAACGCCTGAACGAGGGCCTATGACATTCGAATTGTCCGCGCAAAAAGCACTAAGTACCGCCAGCGTTGATGAACACAAATATGTATCAATAAACAAGGTTGCTCCTTATACGCTATAAAGACGTTTAATTATCGTTCGGTTCAAAATAGTCGGAATCGTATAAGCACCAGCGCTTACAGCAACGTCTTGCGTGCTGTTGTCATCGAAAGCACAGCGCAACGTTGAAACACCGTTGGGTATCGTAAAAGAAAGCTGATCCGCAGCACGCGTAACGACACTACCATCCGTTGGTATATATGAAGTCGCTTGTGCACCCGCCTCAATCTGCGCCCCCCAAATACTGAATGTTGAAGCTCCGACAACGGAATAAGCAAGGAAATTAACCGAAGTCTGGGCGGCCCCTGTCTTCACTTTATAACG
>Ga0066604_10001956_pt1 | contig 10872 bp, 8 predicted proteins | sample Higcelwee11metaG_FD_59501 | JGI IMG/M metagenome (GOLD analysis project Ga0066604, IMG submission 59501) | Freshwater pond sediment microbial communities from the University of Edinburgh, under environmental carbon perturbations - High... | ecosystem: Environmental > Aquatic > Freshwater > Pond... | reverse complement strand
TGGAGAGCAGCACAAAGGCCGTGAGCAGCGCCGTGACCGTGTCCGAGAGGTGCGGGGCCACGAAGTACACCGCGCCCAACCACATGGCCACGCCGAAGCCGTGTTTGACCGTCTCCATCCAGGCGCCAGGGCGCAACATCATGTCGGAGAAGGTGCCCGCGACGAGGAAGATCATCCCCATGCCCAAGCTGAACGCCAGCATGAGCCCGGCCCCCAAGGCCAGCTCCCCCTGCTGCCCGATGACCACCATCAACGAGGCGATGACGGGGCCGGAGCAGGGCCCGGCGACGATGGCGCCGACGGCGCCGATCAAGAACGCCCCGGTGTAGCCCGCGCCGCCGACGTTGTTCAGGCGCTCGGCGATAAACCCGGGCACCGCGACCTCAAAGGCCCCGAACATCGCCGCGCCCATGGCGAAGAAGAACAGCGCCACGGCGCCCACCACCCACGGGAGCTGCATCCAGGCGCCGAAGATCGAGCCGGTCATCGCCGCGCCCACGCCGAGCACGGTGTACACCGTCGCCAGACCGACCACATAGGCCAAAGACAAGCTGAACGCCTGCAAACGGCTGCCCGAGGAGCGCGCGCCGATGATGCCGACGGTGATCGGCACCATCGGCAGCACACAGGGCGTGAGCGACACCAAGAAGCCCGCGCCAAACACGAACAGCACCAGCCAGATCAGGCCCTTCTCCCGAGCGGCGGCGAAGCCGTCTACGGGCAGGCCGGCGTCGAAGTCCTCGGCCGGGGTGGCGGCGGCGTTGGAGTTGTCGGCGAGGGTGGTGGCCACGGGGGGCGCCGCAGCGACGGGCTCCGCCGGGGGCTCAACCGCGGGCTCTACGACCGCGGGGTCAACCGCAGGCTCAACAACCGCAGGCTCAACAACCGCAGGCGTCTCCGCCGGGGTCGCGGGCGCCGCCGGCGCCGCCGGAGCGGCGAAGGTCACCGTCTCGGTGAAGTCGAGGTACTGCGGCATCAGGCAAAGCTCAGCCTTACACGCCTGATACCCCACGGTGCCCTTCACGACGCGGCTGCCGGGGGCGGCCTTGAGCGCGGCGAGGGCGGTGAAGTTGCCGTCGTACTCGCCCCGGGTGGCGCCGGGGATGGCCGGATCGGGGCGCTGGTGGGCTTTGGGCCAGCCGACCTTGCCTAAGGTGACGGCCTGGCCTTCAGCGAGCTCCACGAAGGTGAAGCTCTGGGTGAGGTGCCAGCCGGGCGCCTGCTCAAAGCTCACTGCGAGGGCCTCGCCCTTCACCTTGACCGTGACGTTGACCGGGTTCTCATCGCTGAGTTTGCCCGCGTAGGCCGACGGCAAGAGCGCATCGAGCCAGCCCACGGCTTTGGGCTTGACCTCCACGGAGGCGCGCAGCGTCTCGGTGTGGGGCAAGAAGCAGATGTTGCCTTTGCAGCCGACGACCCGCAGCTCAAAGGCGACATCGTGGCGCCCGGCGGCCTGAGGGGCGTCCACAGGCACCCGCAGCGCCACGTCGTTCGACCACACCTCGATGGGCTCACCCGTGACCGGGTCGGGCTTCATCTCCCCGGGCGGGTACTCCGTGGGCCGCAGGGTGAGCGTGCCTTTGGAGAGCGGGGTGAGGGACGTCTCGGCGCTGTAGACGACCACCCCCGCGGGCACACGAAGCTCGACGGTCAGCGCGCCGGGTTTGCCGACCTCCAGAGGGCTCGCCGTGAGGAGCGCCTGCACCGGGGGGCCCGCGGCTTCAGCGCCCGAGCCCACGACACCCAAGAGCGTGAGCAGCCCCAGCGCGAAGGCGAAGAGCCGGAAGGAGAGCTTCTTGAAGGTGAAGATCATGGCGTCGCGCTCCAGGAGATGGGCTGGCGACGCGCGGGGCCGACACGCTCGCCACCTCGGTCTTGGGTAGCACGATGCCGCGCGGCTTGCAGGGCTTCAGGAGCGCCGCCGGGTTAAGCGCCGCCGATGCGTGTCGCCGTGCTCATCCCCGCGCTGAACGAAGAGGAGGCCTTGCCGTTGGTGCTCGCCGACCTCGCGCGGCGCGCCCCGGATCGGGTCGTCGTCGTCGACAACGGCAGCGCCGATCGCACCGCCGAGGTCGCGCGGGCCGCGGGGGCTGAGGTCGTCTCCGAGCCCAAACGGGGCTACGGCGCGGCCTGCCTCGCCGGGCTCAAACACCTCACGCACGACCCTCCCGACGTGCTCATCTTCTTAGACGGCGACCACAGCGACGACGTGAACGACCTGCCGCGCCTGCTCGCCCCCCTCCACGACGGCGCCGCGGACCTCGTCATCGGCGACCGCACCCGCCGGGCCGAGCGCGGCGCCTTGTTGCCCCAGCAGCGGGTGGGCAACGTCGTCGCCACCACCCTCATCCGCGCGCTCACGGGCCTACGCACCCGGGACATGGGCCCGTTTCGGGCGATCCGCTGGCCCGCGCTGATGGGCCTCAACATGTCTGATGTGGCCTTTGGCTGGATGGTCGAGATGCACATGAAGGCCGCCCGCGCCGGGCTTCGTGTGGTGGAGCTCCCCGTGAGTTACCGCCCCCGACGGGGCGAGAGCAAGATCAGCGGCACCGTGCGCGGCTCGATCAAGGCGGGGGTGGGCATGTTAGGCGCCTGCTGGACCTACCGATGATCATTGACCTCAAGACCGTGATGTTCTTTAAGGCGCCGATCCCCGGGCAGGTCAAGACCCGGCTGATCCCCGCGCTCGGCGCGGAGGGCGCGGCGGCCCTGGCCGAGGCGATGGCGCTCGACTGTTTACACACCGCGATGGCGGCGGGGCTCAACCCCGAGATCGCCGTCGCCGGGCCCATGGACCACCCCTTCGTGACGGGGCTCGTCAGCCGCGGCCTCAAGGTGAGCGCCCAGGTAGACGGCGACCTAGGCGCGCGAATGAGCGCGGCGATGGGCCCCGGCCCGGCGATGGCCCTTGGCGGCGACGCGCCGACGCTTCGGGTCAGCCAGCTCCAGGCCCTCGCCCGAGGCAGCGGCCACGTGAACATCGGCGCCACTGAAGACGGCGGCTATTGGGGCATCTCTTGGCCCACGCGCCAAGACGAGCTCCTGCGCGACATGCCGTGGTCTACGGCGAACCTGTGCTTAGAGACGCTCTTGCGGGCGAGCAGGTTAGGGTTGACCGTCGGCTTGGCCCCCAAAGGCCAAGACATCGACGAGCCCAAAGACCTCCTCCCCCTGCGAGAGGCCCTGCAACAAGGCGCCCCGGCGCCGCGCACCCGGGCCGCGCTGGTCCGCTTGTTACCCCCCTCCTGACCCACCGCGCCCGCTGGAGAGCCCCGAATGCCCCTCATCACCACCGGACTGCCCTCTCCGCTGCGCTCGATTCACATCATGGGCATCTGCGGCACGGCCATGGGCGCCGTCGCCGGGATGCTCAAAGACGCGGGCTATGAGGTCAGCGGCTCTGACGGCGCGGTCTACCCGCCGATGAGCGACTACTTGGCGGGCTTGGGCATCCCCGTGATGTCGGGCTACGTCGCCAAGAACCTCGACCACAAGCCCGACCTCGTCGTGGTCGGCAACGCGATCCGCGCGGTGTACGAGGAGGCCGAGGCCGTCGTGGCCCAAGACCTCAACTACTGCTCGTTCCCGCATCTTCTGGGCGAGCTCTTCCTCAACGATCAGAAGAGCGTGGTCGTCGCGGGCACCCACGGCAAGACGACGACCACCGCCGTCACCGCCTGGCTGCTGGACCAGGTCGGCATGGCGCCGGGCTACCTCATCGGCGGCGTGGTGCGGGGCTGGGAGCGCACGGCGCGGGCCGGAGACGGCGTGTACTTCGTCATCGAGGGCGATGAGTACGACACGGCCTTCTTCGACAAGCAGCCGAAGTTCCTGCATTACCGGGCCAACGTCACGATCCTCACCTCCGTCGAGTTTGACCACGCCGACATCTACCGCGACCTCGCCCATGTTCAGGAGAGCTTCAAGCGCCTCATCGCCGGGATGCCCGCGGACGGCCGCGTGATCGCCCGCTGGGACCACGCCACGGTGCGAGAGGTCTGTCAGAACGCGCCCTGCGCCATCGTGAAGTATGGGCCGGGCCAAGACTGGGACGGGCGCATTGATGGCGTGGACCACGACCGCGGCGTGATGAAGTTCTCCGTGCTCAACGACGGCGTGGTCGTCGGGCGGTTTGAGAGCGTGCTCGTGGGCGAGCACAACCTCTACAACCAGGTGGCCGTCATCGCCGCGCTTCTGGGTGAGGGCATCTCCGCAGACGCGCTGGCGAAGGCGCTCAAGACCTTTGAGGGCGTGAAGCGGCGCCAAGAGGTGCTCGGTGAGCCCGGCGGCGTCACCGTGCTCGACGACTTCGCCCACCATCCAACCGCCGTCAAGGTCACCACCGCCGCCCTGCGCTTGCGGTTTGGCGGTCGGCGCCTGTGGGTGGTGTTTGAGCCGCGGTCAAACACGTCCCGGCGGAAGGTCTTCCAGAAAGAGTACGGCGAGGCCTTCGACGACGCCGACCAGATCATCATCGCCGACACCGCCCCCGACACCCGCCTGAGCCCTGAAGAGCGCTTCTCCCCTGGGCAGCTCGCCGCGGATCTTCGCGCCCGGGGCTTAGAGGCCACCTGCCTCGCCGAGGTTGACGACATCGTGGCCACCTTGGCCGCGAACGTGAACGAGGCCGACGTGGTGGCCGTGTACTCCAACGGCGGCTTCGGGGGCCTCCACAAGAAGCTGCTCAAGGCCCTGGAGGACCGCTTCGCCGAGGCCGCGAAGGCCGACGCGAAGGCTGACGCGAAGGCCGAGAAGAAGTGATGGACGGCACGTCCGGCCCCCTGCTCAAGACCGAGATCCCCGGCCCCGCCTCCCGGGGCTGGATCGATCGCCTCGCCCTGCGGGAGTGCCCGGCGATCACCTCCCGGCGCGCTCGCCGCGCCGCCGCCCTGGGTGTGGCCGATGACGACCCCATCGTCTGGGACGAGGCCCTGGGCGCGAACGTACAAGACGTCGACGGCAACGTCTTCGTAGACCTCACCGCGGGCTTTGGTGTGGCGTCGGTGGGCCACCGAAACCCCGCCGTCGTGGCCGCGGCCCAGGCCCAGCTCAGCCGCCTGCCTCACGCCATGGGCGACGCCTTCCCCGACCCCCAGCGGGTGCGGCTCTTGGAGGCCCTCGCCGAGCGCACGGGCTTGGACCACGGCATCTTGGGCAGCTCAGGCAGCGACGCCGTAGAGGCCGCGCTCAAGACAGCGCGCCTGGCCTCGGGCCGCGACGGGGTGCTGGCCTTTGAGGGCGGCTACCACGGCCTCTCCTACGGGGCCTTGGCCGCAAGCCACTACAAACACCACGACTTCCGCACACCCTTCATCGGCCAGCTCGGAGATCATGTGCGCTGGGCGCCCTTCGGCGGGGAGATCCCGGCCCTAGACGGCGTCGGCGCGGTGCTCGTCGAGCCGATTCAAGGCCGCGGAGGTGTACGTTCACCGCCAGAGGGCTGGCTCCAGAAGCTCAGGGCCACCTGTGATCAGGCCGGGGCGGCGCTGATCTTCGATGAGATCTACACCGGCTTCGGGCGAACGGGCGTGATGTTCGCTCACCAGCGGGAGGGCGTGCGCCCAGACCTGCTCTGCGTCGGCAAGAGCCTCGCCGGGGGCTTCCCCATCTCGGCCTGTATGGGCAGCCGAGCGGTGATGGAGGCCTGGGGCGCGTCCAAAGGCGAGGCCCTGCACACCCAGACCTTCTTGGGCAACCCCGTCGGCGCGGCGATGGCCTTGGCCGCCCTCAAGTTTATCGACGATGAGCGGCTGGTGGAGCGCTCCGCGACGCTGGGCGCCTGGCTCAAAGATCGCCTGAGCGCCTTGGGCCGGGTGCGCGGTGAGGGTCTGATGCTGGGCTTAGAGGCGCCCGACCCCCTCGGGTTGAGCCGGGCCTTGCTCCAGCGCGGGTTCATCCTCTTGCCCGCCGGGCTGCGGGGTGAGGTGCTGGCGTTCACGCCGCCGCTCGTCATCACTGAAGGACAGCTCGACGGCGTCATCACCCAGCTCCAAGCGCTGCTGGGGCGGTCGTGAAGGCCGAGACGCTCAGTCTCCTGCGCAGAGGCGCCCCCGTGGCCGAGCGTTGGCCCCACGCCCGGCGCCTCTTTGAGCACCAGCGCGCCCTGTGCCCCGACTACGCGGCGTTTGTGGGCGACGCTGACCCCCAGACCTTCGCCGAGCTGCCCGCCGCGCCCGTCGGCCTGTTCCGCGATCTGCGGTTCTGCGTGAGCGCACACTCTGGCGCCATCTTCCGCACGAGCGGCACCACCTCGGGCCAGCGTGGGGCGCACCACCTCCCCGACACCGAGGCCGTCGAGCTCGCCGCGCGCCTCCACTTCGACTCCATGCTCCTCGGCTGCCCCACCGCCCACACAATCTCCTTGGTGACCGACGCCAACGAGCACCCCGACTCGTCTCTCGGCCACATGATCCGGCACCTCGCCCCCAGCGCGCGGAGCTTCTTTCGGCCCGGCGTGGGCGTTGACGCAGACGGCGCATGGGCCGCCCTTCGTGGGGCGAACACCCCGGTGTTTGTGCCCACCACCGCCTTCGCCTTGGCCGAGCTCCTGGAGCACCCCGGCGAGGCCCGGCTGCCCAGCGGATCCATCGTGATGGTGACCGGCGGGTTTAAGGGCCGCCGCACCCAGCTCGACGAGGCCGGGCTGTGGGCTGAAGCGCAGCGGCGTCTTGGGCCCGAGGCGCAGCTCGTCGGGGAGTACGGCATGACCGAGCTCAGCTCCCAGCTCTGGGACGTGGGCGAAGGGTACGTCCCGCCGCCTTGGCTCATCGTGCTCGTCGTCGACCCCGAGACCGGCGCGCCCCTGCCCGACGGGACTCCGGGCCTCCTACGTTTTGTCGATCTCGCGAGCTGGGGGAGCTGCGTCGCCATTGAGACCCAAGACCTCGGCGTGTTTGTAGACGGTCGCCTGCGCCTCCAGGGCCGGGTGACCGACGCCCCGGCCCGAGGCTGCTCCTTGACCGCTGAGGAGGCGAGGGCCAACCGATGAACCCCCGGCCCAAACCCAACCGTGAGGCCCACGCCCGCGCCGCCGTCGCCCGGTTTGGGGTGATGGACCCGTCGGAGTGGGGCACCGGGCTCTCGGCCCAAGGCGCCCGAGAGGCCCAACGGGTGAGCGTCGATCTGGTGCTCGACGGCCGTTTTGGCGAGGCCCCCAACACACCCCCGGCGAAGCTGCTGATCTGGTGCGCGGCGAACGTGTTCACCGCCCCGCTGGAGTGGACGGCCCGCTTCGCCGCCTGGGGGAGCCAGGTCACCCTCAAGGCCCCCTCGGCCTGCCCCGCCCCCGTCGAGGCCCTCGCCCAAGCCTTCGCGCCTCTGGGCGTCGTCGCCGTCAATCGCCCCCATGAGGCGTGCTGGGATCTTGTGAGCGAGGCCGACGCCGTGCTCGGCTTCGGCGGCGACGAGGCGATGGCGGAGCTCGCGGCGCACATCCCCGCCGAGACCCCACGCTCGCTCCACGGCCATCGGGTGAGCCTCGCCGTGGTCACCGAGGACGACGCCGCGACGGCCAAAGCCTTGGCCATGGATCTGTGCCTCTACGACGGCCAAGGCTGCATGTCCCCCGCCGCCATCTTCTGTTTGGGTGACCCGGCGCGCCTCGCCGAGCGCCTCAGCGACGAGCTCTTTGACATGACCACACGGATCCCGCGCGGAGCGCCCTCCCCGGGCCTAGGCGCCGAGCGCCGCCGCCGCCTGGGCCTCGCCAACGCCTTGGGCCGCGCCTGGGAGGGCGACGACTGGCTGGTCACCGTCACCCCCGCCCGCACGTTCAGCCCCGTGAGCTACGCCCGCCTCGCCGCGATTCACCCCATCGACAGCCTCGACGCCTTGAGCGCCCTGCCCCCGCTGCCCTGGTCGAGCCTCGGCACTGATCTGTATGCCGACGCGGCCGCCAAGGTCGCCGCCACCTTGGGCGTGCCCCGGGTGTGTCGGCCCGGCGAGCTGCAGCGCCCACGCTTCGGGCGCCTGCACGACGGCGTCAACGTCGAGGCCACGCTCTGCCGGAGCCCGACGTGGGCGCCCTAAACCCGATCCTCGCCGGGCGGGTCTCCGCCGAGGCCCAGGCCATCCACGAGGCGGCGCTCATCGTCGATCTCCACTGCGATCTCCTGTTGACCTCGGGCCTTCTGGGCTGGGACTGGGGCCGCCATCACGCCGAGAACCCCCTGCCCTACGCGCCGCTGTTCGGTCACTGCGACCTGCCCCGGCTGCGCGCGGGCAACGTCGGCGTCTTGGGTTTGGGCATCGTCACCAACCCCTTCGCCGGGCCTTGGCGTGAGGCCCACGGCGACCTCATCTTCCGCCGCCTCGGCGAGAAGCTCACGCGCCACGTTGACGAGCTGCGCCTGGCCACCACCGCCCAAGGCATCCGCAGCGCCCGGCGCGACGGCCGCATCGCCTGCTTCGCCGGTTTAGAGGGCGCCCACGCCTTGGCCGGGCGCCTAGACGCCTTGCCACGTTGGCAAGATCAGGGCCTCACCTACGTCGGTTTGGCACACTTCACCCAGAACGAGGCCGTGCGCCCCATGGTTGGGCTTGGCGCCTGCGCCACCTCACCGCTCACCGACTATGGCCGAGAGCTCGTGAGAGAGCTCGACCGCCGCCGCATCTTGGTGGACGTGGCCCACCTCAACCGGGCAGGCGTGGTGGAGGTCTGCCAAGGCGCCACCACCCCACGAATCTGCTCCCACACCGCCTGCACCGCGGTTCACCCCTCCCCTCGGGGCATCGACGACGAGCAGATCCGCCTGATCGCGGACACCGGCGGGGTCATCGGCGTGATCTTCGTCACCCCGTTCATCGGCCCCGGCGGCGCGGCCCAGGTGGCCCGGCACCTCGACCACATCAAGCGCCTCGTCGGCGTTCAACACTGCGCCTTGGGATCCGACTGGGAGGGCTTCGCGGTGTACCCCGACGACCTGCGCAGCGCCGACCGCCTCCCCCTGCTCACCCAGGCCCTCTTGGACCTGGGCTGGACCGCTGAAGACATCCACATGGCCTACGGGGAGAGCTTCTTGCGGGTCTTGGCCGAGGTGCGGGGCGGTTAAGGGTTTGTTTATGTGCAAGACCGATGCAAGCCTCGCTCACCCTTCGCCCTGACCCTGTACAAGCCCCGAGCAGTCGCTTCAGGCGTTCGTGGGCAGCTCCCGGCTGAGGCGGGCCCGGGCGCGGGCGAGGTCACGGCTGATCTGGGCGGGGTGCAGGCCAAACTCTTTGGCGATGTCCCGGCCCGTGCGGCCCTCGATGAACGCGCGCAGCACCTTCGCCGGGCGGTCGGCGTACTGGCTCAGGTACTGGTCGATGGCCTGGGTGACGCCGTTCTTGCGGGCGCCGACGCCGCCCATCGCCGCCTCGGGGCCATCGGCGTGCTCCAGTGACCAGGCCGACATACACCGCGACGCGCCGGGATCCTGGCCGAAGCTGGGCAGCTCGTTCGCCCGGCGGCGCGCCCGACGGCGGCGGCGCTTGGCTTCAGCGCTGCGCGCGGCCCAGGCGGCCTGCACGACGAGGTAGGTGCGTAGGCTACCGCGCTCGGGGTCCCAGCGCTCCAGAAGCTCAGGCAGCTTGGCCCAGAACTCTTGCAAGAACTCATCCACCTCGGAGCTGCAGAATCCGCCAAGGCTGCGGGTCATGCTGCGCCGGACGGGCTCGGCGTGAAGGTGGTAAATCACCTCAAAGCTCGGGCTCGTGCGCAGGGTGAGGTAGCTCTTGACCAGCTCGCGGTCGATGGTAGACATCTGTGACTCCCTGAACGGGGTGTGTACAGACTATACGCATCGTCCCGGCAAATGGCAAGCCCCCAATGTACAAACCTGTACATTGGGGGCCAAAGGGTGTACAGACGATCCATAGATCGCCCGACGATCCGCCTAAGCGATGGGCGGCGGGGCCTTGAGCAGGCCAGCGAGGTTGAAGTCGCGGATGCCGGAGTGATCCCGCAGGCGGATCAGGGCCTCACGCTCGATCTGCCGCACCCGCTCGCGGGACAGGCCCATCTCTTTGCCCACCTCAGACAAGGTGCGGAACTCGCCGTCATCCAGGCCGTACCGCCGGGTGAGCACGAAGCGCTGGCGATCGGAGAGCACTGAGGCGAAGGCCGTGTGCATCCGGTTGAGCTCTTGGCCTTGAATGGCGTCGCCGTCGGGCTGGGGCGCGTCCTCGTCGCTGAGGAAACGCTCTAGGGGCCGGGGGCGCGGGCCGTCATCGACGGGCTGCTCCAAGGAGATGGTGTTGCCTTGGCTCAGCAGGAGCTCCGCGCGCTCCTTGTCGATGCCCACCTCATCGGCGAGATCGTTGATGTTGTACTCGATCCCGCCGGCCTCGAAGCGCTTCATGGCCTTGCGCAGGTTGCGGGTCTGTTCAACCGCGCAGCCCGGCAGGCGCACGGGGCGACCGGTGTGGTCGATGGCGCGGGTCATCTGAGCGCGCACCCACCACCGGGCGTAGGTCGAGAAGCGGATGCCGCGGTCGGGGTCAAACCGTTTGGCGGCGCGCAAGAGGCCGATGTAGCCCTCTTGGACGAGGTCCTCCTCATCCATGAACGGCCCGGCGAGCTTACGCGCCTCGCCGTGGGCGATGCGGCGCCCCGACATCGCGAGGCGCCAGCGGAGGTTCTCCGCCTCTTGCCACGCCGCGGCGGCCGTGCGCGCGCGCAGCTTGAGCTCCGGCTGGAGCTTGGCCTCACGCACGACGGACATCACCGCCTCTTCAAGGCGGCTCACCGCGCCGGCGCGGGTGCGCTCGGCGCGCTCGGGGCGGCGACCGACGATGGCCTGAGCGGCTGGAACCTCGCGGATCGCCTCTCGGGCAGCCTCCTCTGCCCGACGAATGCGCCGGGCCATGTCCTTCTCTTCTTCAGCCGTGAGC
>Ga0066604_10001950_pt1 | contig 10890 bp, 10 predicted proteins | sample Higcelwee11metaG_FD_59501 | JGI IMG/M metagenome (GOLD analysis project Ga0066604, IMG submission 59501) | Freshwater pond sediment microbial communities from the University of Edinburgh, under environmental carbon perturbations - High... | ecosystem: Environmental > Aquatic > Freshwater > Pond... | reverse complement strand
CTTTGGGTCGTTCATGGCTCCCGCAGCACTCCTGTCAGCGCGGTCTTATAGAATATCGTGCGTTCTCCTCAAAGAGTTAGTCCAGGCCATGCAAACTCTGCGCGCCGACCTCCCAACCCCCCTCAACGCCTTGGATTGGGGCCCCGTTGCCGCCCTGGGGCAGGTGCCGCTCTTGCTTGTGCGCCATGGTCAGACCCTGGCCAACGTGGAGCGTCGTTTCGTCGGCCGCACGGATGTGCCCTTAGATGAAGAGGGCCGCCGCCAGGCCGCGCGCCTCGCCGCCCGCCTTCGGGGGGTGCCCCGCGCCGCGCTCTACGCGTCTCCCCTCGCCCGCGCCCGCCAGACCGCCGAGGCCTTGGGTGACCCGCTCACCCTCGATGATCAGCTCATGGAGCTTCACCAGGGCGAGCTTGAGGGCCTCGACGGACCCACGGCCTTCGCACGTTTCCCCGAGGTGTTCTCGGCCTGGATGAGCGACCCCGCGAGCGCGGTGATCCCCGGCGGCGAGGCGCTCTCCGCCTGCCAGTCCCGCGGCGTGGCCGCCTTGACCCGCATCGCCCAGGCCCACCCGCCCGGCCCGCCGGTGATCGTCGTGAGCCACCAGCTCCTCATCGTCACCACGCTCCTCGCCGCCTTGGGCCAGCCCCTCACGGGCCTACGCAAGCTCACCCAGAGCAACACCGCGGTGAACCTGCTGGGCTGGTCTGAGGCCGAGGGCCTGCGGGTGTGGGTGCAGAACGATCGGGCGCATCTGGAGGATCCCCCCGCGCCCGACGCGGCGCGCTGAGACAAGTCTCCCGCGGATCCACCCGCGGCCGCAACCCCGCCCAGCGCCGCGGCATCTTGTGGTGGAGCGCCCAGCCCCGCGCTCACCGAGGTGTCGCCATGACCCGCCGCTCATTTGTCGCCGCCGCTCTCGCCTTCGCAGGCTGCGCCCGCGCTGGAGGCGTCGCGCCCGCCCTCAAAGGCAACGCCGCCCCCGGCCTGGCCACCGAGGCCGCCTCCCCCGCCACGGTGACGCCGATCACCCTGACCGACGCCGAGTGGAAGAAGCTGTTGAACCCCACGGCCTACCACATCCTGCGAGAGGAGGGCACCGAGCGCGCCTACAGCGGGGCCCACTGGGACAACCACGCTGAAGGCGTCTACGTCTGCGCGGGCTGCGGCCTGCAGCTCTGGTCGAGCGCCGACAAGTTTGACTCCGGCACCGGCTGGCCGAGCTTCACGCGCCCGATTCGGGCCGAGCACGTCCGGGTGAACCTCGACTCCAGCTATGGCATGGTGCGTGAGGAGGCCGAGTGCGCCCGCTGCGGCGGCCACCAAGGCCACGTCTTTGACGACGGCCCCAAACCCACGGGCCGCCGCTGGTGCATCAACTCCGAGGCCACGGTGTTCGTGAAGCGCGCCTGAGCCGCGGCGCCATCGCTCGCTCAGCGCCCGCCTCGCGCGCCAAGCAGCTCAGGCAGCAGCCGACGCGCTGTGTCGGCCTCGGCGCTCTCCGGGGCCACCGCCGTCACCCGCAGGAGCTGCTGGGTGGCGGCGCCCTCGTCTCCGGCCTTGAGCAAGATCATGCCGCTCGTGAGGTGCAGCCGGGCGGCGTCCGCGTCGCTGCCGCCCCTAAGCAGCGCGAACCGCAGCGCGCCCAGGGCCCGGGCCGCCTCGCCTCGGCTGGCCAAGGCCGTCGCCAGCGGGGTGAGCGCCGAGACAGGCAACGCGCCCAAGGCCTCTGGTGAGACGACGCTCCCCTCCGCCGCGGCCACGTCGATCTCCCCGGCTTGCAGCGCCCGAATCACCCGCTCCATGGGTGTTTGTGCCTGCGCGCTCACCGCCTGGGCCTCTCCACGCCGCGCGACGAGCCACGCTACGCCCGCGCCGCTCACGAAGCCGCCGATGTGCGCGCCATAGGCCACGGGGCCTTCAGCGCCAAAGAGCACCGGCAGGAGGTTGTCGAGCACGAGGTACGCGCCGAGCACCCACCGCGCCGGGAGGTGAATCACCCGAAAGAAGAACGGGAACAGGCCCAAGGCCGCCCGCACCTGGTTGTGGGGGAAGAGCACGAAGTAGACGCCGAGGAGCCCCGAGACCGCCCCAGAGGCGCCGATCATCGGCAACGGGGAGCTTGGCGAGAGCGCCGCGTGCCCAGCGACGGCGGCGAGGCCCGTGCCCAGGTACACGACGACGGCGCCGAGGCGCCCCAGGCGGTGCTCGACGTTGTCGCCGTAGATCCACAAGAACAGCATGTTCCCGGCGAGGTGCCCCAGGCCGCCGTGCATAAACATCGACGTGAACGCGTCGGCCAACGACGGCGCGAAGGGCCGAAACCCCCGCTCCCAGACCAACACGTCCCAGGCGCTCACCGCGCCGAGGCCCACGGGCAGGTGGAGCTGCCAGAGCCGCGGGTCCATCGAGTCCACGGGGATCTGCCCCAGCGGCAAGGTGTAGAGCAGGTACACCGCGACGTTGAGCGTGAGCACGGCCCACATCACCCACGGCCGAAAGCCGCGCGGGTTGGGGGCGTCGCCGATGGGCAAGAAGAACATGCGGGCTCGTCGTGGCGGGTTGTTCTTCAAGCTGCGCGCCGCGTCGGGCGACGACAAGCGGCACGATCGTCCCCGCGCCGCGGCCCACCCCGCGCCACCGCAGATCGGGCTCTCCACGGCCACACTGGCGCACCGCCAAGATCCTCCGCTATACTTGGCGGTCCCCCAGCTTGAGGTGTCAATGCGCGCGCTCACCCTCGTGCTCGTCCTCTCTGCGTGTCGTGAGGACACGCTCCCGCCGCCCGTCGAGGGCCAGACCCCCGGCGACTGCAGCGATGGCGCCGACAACGACGTCGATGGCCTCTTCGACTGCGAAGACTCCGGCTGCAAAGGCGCGGCGGAGTGTGCGCCTGAGGACACCCAGCCCCCCGAGGACACCTCCCCGCCCCAAGACACCGCGCCCCAGACCTTCGGCGTGGCCCTGGAGTGGACGGACGAGGCCCTCCTTGTGAAGATCTACAACTCCGACGAGCCCGAGTGGCGCTTCGGCATGTACTCCCAAGACGGCCTGAGCCCCTACCCCACCGAGTCCTGTGTAGGCATCACCTTCTGCCACCTGCTCGGCCCCGACGGCGGCGAGATCCTCTACACCACCAACCTAGAGCAGGTCGGCCCCGGCTACACCCTCTTCCGCCGCTCCTGGGAGACCCACAGCGCGTTTATCCTCCGAGGCACCGGCGACCGCTGCTACGTCTGGGGCGTGAAGCGCGACTACTTCGACGCCGAGGGCTGCGAGGAGCTGACGGTGGATTGAGGGGGCGCGGAGACGAGCGGTTTCTTCGACCCAACAATGACGAGGACACCTCACCGCGTGTCCTCGGCCCGTCACTCCTTCTTCTTCTCGACGGGCGGCGCAGGTTCTACCACCGGCGCAGGCGCCGCGGGAGGCACGGGCTCAGGCACCGGCTCCACCTTCGGCGTCTCGGTGGGCTTCAGCGTCGGCAGCTCATCGGGCACCCAGTGGGCCTCGATGGTCCAGGTGTACGCCGAGCCCTCAAAACCTTTGGGCGGTGTTGGCGTGGTCGTCGTGCGGCTGGGGTACCCTTGGTAGAGGATGAGCTGGGGCATCGTGACGGGCACTCGTTTCTGGGAGCGGCCCTTGACCTGGTACACCCCGGCCTGCACGACGATGGTGTCGTGCTGGCCAACGGCCTCGATGGTGACGACGTGGGGCAAGCCTCCGAACGAGACGTCTAGCTCGGTGGTGTCTGTCGGCAGCACCCAGACGTCCTCCACCACGACGGTCTCGCCGGGGCCGACGAGCTTGAGCTGTAAACGACGGCCCTCATCGCCGGCGAAGGCTGCGCTGAGCGCGAACAAAAGCGGAATCATTGGCTAAGTCTCCGGATCGCCCGCAGGAGCGCGCGGTTGGCGCGCGCGCGGCCTGGGGGGATCCACTCTGGGTTTTGCGGAACAGCGCCAACAGGATGATCGTTGAGCTGGTACCAAGGCAGGCCGCCGCGCGACGCCGCCTGGATCATGCGCTCGGCGTGGCGTAGCTCGCCGGGCTGGGCGTGATCACGCGCGGACTGCACCCGAAGGTATCCGCAGCGCAAACGCCCGATATGACGGGTCGCCTCTCGGGGCGTCCAATAGAACTCGTCATCGAGTCCGTGGCCCATCGCGGGCACGAGGCGCGCGCCGCCCGCGGTGATGATCTCCCGGTCGCAGGGCCCCTCCCAGTCGATGAGCGCCGTCACCGCCGGGCCGTCCGCCCAGTCCGCCAAGGCGCCGCAGGCCATCGCCAGGCCCAAGGAGATGCTCACGACGAGGACTCGGGTGGGGTCGACCTGGGGGTGCGCGGCGAGGGCCCGCAGCGCGACCCGCACGTTGTCTTGGTGCTCGGGGCCGCCGTAGTCTTCTTCGCCCCAGCTTCGACCGCGCCCGGCGGGGTCAAAATGGGCGACGACGAAGCCCATCGCGGCGATCTCTCGCGCGTTCACCGGCTGGGTCCAGCCCTCAAACACCTCGCCCGCGTCGTTCGTGCCGGGGCAGAGCAGCACCGCGGGGTGTGGGCCCGCGCGCTCTGGGCGCCAGACGCGGCCGAACAGCCGGTAGCCCGCCGTGGACCGCAGCTCAAGGGACTCCTGGGTGAGAGTCGCCCCCAACGCACGCATGAGCGCCCGGCGAGGCAGAGACTGCGCGGTGGTCACGGCGGCGGCGCGAAGGGCGTTGGGGTCGGGCATACCCCACGAGGATAGCACCCGCGCGGGCTGACGCGAAGTCGCGGGGTGACCGGGGGCGCGGCGCAGGCGGGCTCACCACACGCCAGCGCGCCTTCTGCCCCTCACTCGACGGTGGCCCCGAGCCCCACCAAGGCCTCACCAAGCGCGCCCGCGACGGCTTCAGCGCGACCGGGCCACGACCGGGTGCCCCAGATGAGGATCAGGGTGTCTGTGGTGTCGTCGTCGGTCTTGGTGCGCTGGGCGTCCTTCACGGCGTTGGCGCAGGGGCCCTCGGCGTCGAACAGGCAGAGGAGGCCGCCGAGGCTGATCTCTTGGCCGCCGCGGTTGAAGATGTAGGACGCGCCGCTCTCGGCGACGCCGACGCGCAGAGCGCCTTGGAGCTTGGCGGCGTCTACGATGGAGATCGGCAGGCCGCCGACGAGCACGGCGGCGTTCACCACGTCTACCCCGGCGTTCACCCGGGGCAGCTCCCCGCGCTCGGCGGCGGCGCGCATGTACTCCGAGCAGGGTTTGCTGCGACCGGAAGGTTTGAAGCCCCCCGCGCGCAGCAGAGCGCGCACGAGCTCCTTCTCGGCGTCGCCCCAGGCGGGCAGCGCGCCTTGCAGGGAGACGTAGGGGTCGGGGCCGGTGAGCGTCGAGAGCGCCTGGGGGAAGCGGGCGCGGAGCGTCTTGAGATCGAGGAGCGGATGGGGATCAACGGCGATGGACATGGGCCCTCGGCGGCTCAGGGGGACGCTCCTTTATCCTCCGCCGCGGCGAGCGCCGCCTCGTTCGCGGGCGCCGTGTTGTAGTGCTGGCTGCGCGGCGCGCGGAGCTCCACCCAGGGGCGGTCATCGGTGTTGAGCTGGCCCCCGACGGACAGGCGCTTGAGGCCCGCGGGCCCAAGACGCGGCGGAATGGGCTCGATCGGCGGCGCCGGGCCATCGCCGAGCCGCCCGATCAACAAGGCGTCCGCGCCGGGCAAGGTCTCGTAGAGCCAAGCCTGGGGGAACACCGCGGTGAAGGTGCGCACCAAAGTGCGCAGCTCAGAGGGCGCCAAGCCGTAGAGCTGCACCCACTGGCAGAACACGCCGCCGTCGTTCAGCCGCGCCGCGCCCAGGCGCCAATACTCCAAGGTGAACAGGTTGGAGACCCCGGTGATCCAGGGGTTTGAGGGCTCGGAGATGATCACGTCAAACTTGGGCCCCGCCCGGCTGAGCACGGCGCGGGCGTCCTCGACGAGTAAGGTCACCCGCGGATCGTCCAGGGGCGCGCCGCTCACGGCGTCAAAAAAACGGCTGGCGGCGACGACCTCGGGCTCAAGCTCCACGACGGTGAGCGCCTCGACGCCAGGCTCGGCGAGCACCGCCCCCGCCGTCACCCCCGACGCAAGGCCGACGAGAAAGACGCTCTGGGGCCGCGCGCTGAGCCGGGCGGGGAGCTGGCCGCTGAGGAGCTGCGTGGGCATGTCGTCGCCCGTGGATGCGTCCACCTTGCCGTTGATCGACAGCCAGAGGTTGCCGCTGCGATCGGACTGGCCGACAGCGACGGCGGCGCTGAGGCCGTCTTGGTACGAGCGTAAGGTCCAGCCCTCTTCAGCGAAGCGCCGAACGGCCTCGGGGCGGTGATCGGCGAGGTCGGAGACGCGGCTGTACACGCCGACGGCGTAGAGCTTGCCGTCCCAGGCCGGCAAGAGGGCCCACAAGACCAGGGGCGCGGCGAGCCAGCCGGGCTTACGGCTCAACAGCGCCGCGCCCAAGCCCGCCAAGGCCGCCGCCGCGCCCGTCGCGCCCTGAACCCCGAGGGTCGGGATGAGCCAGAGCCCCGCCCCCGCCGATCCAACGACGCCCAGGAGCGTGTTCACGCCGTACAAGCCGCCCGTCGCCACGTCGTCGTCGCCGCCCGCCTCGTCCAGCGCCCGCGCGAACACGACCCCCGAGGCCACGGGCGCGCCGCCCATGGTCAACACCGCGAGCAAAAGCTCCACGAGGCCCATGCCGCCAGGGCCGACGACGGGGTACGCCGCCGCCAGCAGAACCGGCGCCTGCCCCCAGCTAAACGCGCCGAGCAGCGCGCTCACGCCCAACATGCCCAAGGCCGCGGGCAGCGCCGCCGGGTGGCGCAGACGACGCCCCAAGGCCGCGCCCCCGGCGACCCCCGCCAAGAACACCGCGAGCACCATGCTGAACGCGTAGATCGACGGGCCGACCAGGGCCGCGGCGAGGCGCATCCAGCACACCTCCAGGGCCATGCTGATCAAGCCCGCGAGGCCAGCGGCGAAGAGCGCGCGGCGGCTGGCCGGCGGAGAGGCCCCGGGGGCCGTGACGGAGGCCTCGATGGGCAGCCCCCAGGCGCCCCAGGCCACCACCAACGCGACGCCCGCGGCGAGGCGCTCGGCGCCGACCACCCCCAGGAGCGGCAACAGCACCCACGGCACCAGGAGCACCCCAACGACGGCGCCCAGGGTGTTCACCGTGTACACGTTGGTGATCGCCGCGCGGTCGGGCAGGCCCCGGGCTAGCGCGGGCAAGGTGGCGCCCAAAGCCAAGGCCGGGGGCAAGCTCAACACCGTGACCGCCAAGGCGCGGGGGGCGAGCCCGCCCGTGGCCAGCACCCACGGCTCAACCAGGGTGATGAGCCAGGGCATCGAGAGCGCCCACAGCGCGGCGAGGGCCTCCAAGACCGCCCACGCCCGCGCCGGCCGCGCGGCGCGGAGCCGCCCACCCACGAGCCCGCCGAGCCCGAGGCCACCAAACAACGCGGCGACGGTGAGCGCTGAGGCCAAGGCCCCGCCGCCGCAGAGGAGCGCGAAGCGGCGCATCCACAGGCCCTCGTAGATCAGCGCGGCGAGGCCGGAGCCGAAGGCCAAGAGGTAGAGGAGCGGCGGCGGCGCGGACCTCATCGGGAGGAGAGCTCGGGCATCGCCGCGGAGAACGGCGGGGTCCACCACGCCCAGACCAGCGCGATCCCGAAGACCCCCAACAGCACGAGGCGCTGGCGGGGGCTCGCCGGGCGCCAGTCGAGGCTCCAGCAGGCGATGGGCAGCCAGATCACGGCGACAAACACCGCCCAAGGCCCCAAACGGTCGGGCGCGAGGCCGTGGAACCTCAGCTCACGCCAGACGTCGCCGCTCGTGAGGTAGAGCGGTCCCGGCAGGGTCAACAGCGCCGTGAGCGCGGGGTGCCCCCCTCGGGCGGCGAGGCCGAGGCCCAAGGCGGCGAGGCCAAAGGGCAACGCCAGGAGCGGATCAAACCTCACCATCAAGCCCATGAGGCCCACACAGAGGAGCGCCCCCGCGGTCGCGCCGCCGCCCGCTGACGCAGGCCCAGCCCCACGACCACGGGTGAGCCAGAGGGAGGCGAGGGCCACGGCGGCGACGGCGCAGGGCTCGGCCAGCGCGCCGAGGGTTGGAGCGCCGAGCGCGCCAATCGCCAACGCCAAGCTCCAGAGGAGGCCGATGGCGATCCCGCGTGCCATCCCCCACAGCAGGCCCAGGCCCGTGGCCCAAAACCGGCCCACAACAGCGCCGAGCCCCACCACGGCGCCGAGCGCCAGCGCGCCAAACACAGAGACGCCCGGCGCGACGAGGCCCCCACCGCCCACAGAGAACGCGGGCTCGCCGCCGTCCTCCCCGGGCAGCTCCGCCCGCGCGAGGCGCACCACGGCGTCAAGCGTGCGCGCCATCGCCGCGGGCTCGACCTGATCCATCCCGTCCTGGGGGGTGTGGTAACGCCAGAAGATCCCGTCTGGGCCGCGCCCCATGAGGTGCAGCGCGCGCACACCGGCCTGGGTGAACGGCCGATGATCCGAGCGCTCCATCCCGGGAAAGGCCCGAGACATCGCCCGATACACAAACGGCGACGAGACCGTGGGCTCGCCAAGCGTGCGAAGAAGCCAGCGCAGGCTGTCATCGCCCCAGCGTGGGCCGAGGCCGTTCGCCGTGAGCGTGCCGTGGCCGACCAGATCCATGGACAAGACGAGGCCCGGCGTGAGGCCCTCCGTTGAGAGCGTGTGCTGGAGATCCCCGGCGCCCACGAGCCCCACCTCTTCACCCTCGGGGAAGGCAAAACAGGCGGGCTGGGGCAGACGTTCGCCGCGCAGCGCGGCCACAGCGGCGAGGTTCACGCCGACGGCGGCGGCGTTGTCGATGGCGCCAGGGGCCTGGGGCACGGCGTCGATGTGGCTGAGGCTCCAGAAGGCGCCCGCCGTGGGCTCGCCGACACAGACAAAACACGCGTCGAGGCCAGGCGCCAGCCCCATACAGCGCGGGGTGAAGCCAAGCTCATCGAGCCGCCCCAGCACATGCTCCCGCGCACGAAGCTGCCCCGAAGCGCTCGCCCGCTCGCCGAGGTTGACGAGCGCGGCGGCCTCGGAGATGGCCATCTCAGCGTCTTGGGCCCAAGCGGGGGTGAGCCCGAGGCCCAAGGTCAACAGCGTCGTGAACATCCGCGTAGGGTAACCCGCGCAGCGCCTCAGAAGATCGACGCCACGAACGTCACCATCGTCGTCTGGTCGAGCTTGGCGAAGCGCTCGTCATCGCTGGCGTCGTCGGGGGTGCCGCCGTCGCTGATCAGCACGGGCACGTTGTCGAAGGTGACGTTGTGGCTGAGCTTCAGGCTCATCTTGTCGCTGAGCTTCACGTTCATGGCGGCGCGGTTGTACAGGCGCAGGTCGTTCTCGGCGCCGGGCCCAGCGACGGTGAGCAGGTTCTCAAACACCTCGATCTCCTCCGTCACCTTCACGTTCTCGTTGAGCACCCACTCCGCGCCGACCATCACGCGGGCCGAGGGGAACACATAATCGAGGCCGTCCTGGCCCAGATCCGAGCCCGGGGCGTACTCCTCTTGGGCGAAGTCGACGCCGAGCTCGGTGAACAGCTTGAGATCGGCCTCGTTCACCAAGCCCCGGGACACGCCGAGCTGCTCGTGGCTGCGCAGGCGGAACCCGGCGAGCACGTTGGAGTCGGCGCCGGCCAAGGCGTACAGCGACGTCTTCTCGCCCAAGAAGCGGTCATACCGAAGCTGCGTGGTGAGGAGCTGGGCCGAGAGCGCCCAGTCGGAGACGGGCTGCTCCCGCTCGGCGCTGTCCAAGACGGCGTCGGCGTTTAGGTCCAAGGCCGCCCGGGTGATCGACAGCCCGGCGGCGCCAGAGAGGCGGTTGTCGGTCCACTTCCGGCCGGCCTTCACGCCGCCGCCGACGTTGTAGAAGCGGGCGTTGCCCGTGGTCAACACGCCGCCCAGCTCGGCGGAGAGATCCGCGTCAGGCTTCTCGACCTTGAGCTCCTCCTCCTTGGCGAAGTCCTCAAACTGAGGATCTTGGGCGAGCGCGAGGGGGCTGAGCGCGAGCAGAACGAGCAGCATAGGCACCTCATCAAGACGATTGGTCGTTGAGGGCGCCAGTGTAACGGAGCGGCGCGCAGAGATGCCTTACAGCGGGCCTTCATCGGGGCCACACGCGGCCAAGCGCCTCACTCGCCTAAGGTCAGCCACACCGGGGCGTGATCCGACGGCTTCTCTTTTTTGCGCTCCTCGATGTCAACGCCGGCGCCGGTCACCCGCGTCGCCACGTCCGCCGTCACCAGCAGGTGATCGATACGCATGCCGCGCTTGCGCCTGAACGACAGCTCGCGGTAGTCCCAGAACGTGAACGTGCGAGGCGCCAGCCGCGGCTTCACCACGTCGATGAGCCCCAGGCCCTCAAGCGCCCGAAACCGCTCGTGCTCAAGGGGGTGGTAGCTCACCTGGTCCTTCATCTCGACGTCGTCCCACACGTCATCGGGCAGAGGCGCGATGTTGATGTCCCCGGCGAGAATCAGGGGGCCGTTTGGCAGCCGGGCGGCGATGTGCGGGATGAGCGCGTCGAAGAAGCGGAGCTTGTAGGCGAACTTGGGGCTCTCGACCTCTGAGCCTTGGGGGCAGTACGCGCAGACGATCCGGACGCCGTCGATGACGCCGGAGATCACCCGTGCTTGGCCCTCGTCCCCCTCTGGCAAGCCGCGCTCAACGTCGGTGATGGGCCGCAGAGACGCGATGGCGACGCCGTTGTAGGTGGGCTGGCCCAAGGCCTCAAGCTGGTAACCCCGAGAGGTGAACAGCTCGACGGGCAGCTTCGCCTCGATGGACTTGAGCTCTTGCAGGCACACCACGTCTGGGCGGCGGCGGTCGAGCCAGGCCCCGAGGTGCTCG
>Ga0066604_10001946_pt1 | contig 10902 bp, 10 predicted proteins | sample Higcelwee11metaG_FD_59501 | JGI IMG/M metagenome (GOLD analysis project Ga0066604, IMG submission 59501) | Freshwater pond sediment microbial communities from the University of Edinburgh, under environmental carbon perturbations - High... | ecosystem: Environmental > Aquatic > Freshwater > Pond... | reverse complement strand
CTCCCCGCGACAGGTGCCCGTCATGATGGACGATTTTCATTCGACAGACATCGACACCGAGGCCGACTTCCTCAAGGCCGAGGCCTACATCAACCATCTGCGCAAACAAGCCGAGGAGTTAGGATGAGCCAGCCGCGTCGCATCGAAGGCGTCATTCCCGTTCTGTCCACGCCGTTCACCGCCACCGGGGAGGTGGACGAGCCCGGCCTGCGCCGCCTCGTGGACTTCCTCGCGGGCAAGGAGGTCGGCGGTCTGTGGGTGCTGGGCACAGGCAGCGAGGACATGAACCTCTCCTTCGAGAAGCGCCTCCAGGTCGCCCGCATCGTCACGGACCAGAACGCCGGACGTCTGCCCCTGGTGATGGGGGCCGGTTTCTTCGCCCTGGAGGACATCCTGCGCTTCGCCGAGGCGGTGAGGGATCTCGACTTCGAGTACTACCACGTCATGCCCTACCACACGCTGCTCTCCTTCGAGCGGCTGGAGTGGTTCTACAAGCACATCGCGGACAGGATCGCCAAGCCGTTGTGGATGTACACCAGCGCCAACTGGTCCAAGCCTTTCACGCCGGAGTTCGTGGCCCGCCTCAAGGGCTATCCGAACATCGCAGGGGTGAAGTACTCCACCAAGGACGCTGTGAACATCCTCAATGTGGCCGCGCTCCAGAACGACGAGTTCCAGGTCATCACCGCTGTGGCCAGCCAGTTCGCAGCCTGCCTGAGCATGGGCGTGAAGGGCCACACCTCCAGCCTGGGCTCCGCCGTGCCCGAGGCCATGATCGCGGTGTACAAGGCCTTCCGCGAACAGGGGCAGGAGGCCGCGCTCAAGGAGCAGCAGCGGTTGAGCGCGTTCCTCTCCGCATGGCCCAAGGGCGGAAAGTCCAACAACTTTCTCCAGGCCGCAGAGGAGAAGGCCATCCTGGAGCTGCGCGGCATCTGCGGCCGCCACACCAGCTCCTACTACTCGGAGATGGACGATGCGGGCGTGGCGGAACTGAAACGCGTTATGGAGAAGTTCGGCTATCCGCTGGGCTTCTGAGTCTAGGAGTCTGCCGGCGCGCGCCCTCTTTTCCGGCTTGGCGCGGATCGCCCGCGGGCCGTGGTCGGGCTTCTCGCCACTGGCCAGCCCCGCACGGGACGCCCGACGGCAGCCTTCCGCGGGCTTCACGGTTCTTCGCCGGGCGTCCCGCGCCCAGGCTTCAGCCGGCCCGAAGGGCCCGGCATTTCGCGTTGACTGGCAAGCTCCGAATGGATAGTGCTCGAATATTCTTCTCCGGATTCAGAAGATATACCCAGTGCCTAGGACGCGAACCAGATGCTCTTCAACTCCACGGTTTTCATTTTTCTCTTCATGCCGATTGTTTTGCTTGCCTACTACGGCAGCGCTCATATCGGAAAACTAGGACACGGAAGGCGTCTGCAGCTCGCAATACTACTTGCGTCAAGCATTTTTTTCTATGCGTACTGGCCTGGATCAATGCTCAGTCTGTTTGTTTCACTTGTTGTGAATCTCGCCTTTGGACATATACTTGTCCGGTATTGTAAAACAAGATTTTCAGTGTATATCTATGCATTGTCGATAATCACTAATCTTGGCCTCCTTGCGCACTACAAATACTACGCATTCATCTTGGACAACGTCGCATCACTTCTGCATGTGACGTTTTCTCCAGTGCATGTTGAGCTTCCGCTCGGGATATCATTCTTTACATTTACGCAGATTGCATTTTTGACGGACATATACCGGAGACGGATTGAGCAGTATAGCGCGCTGGAGTATTTGAACATCATCTGCCTGTTCCCACATCTCGTGGCAGGCCCGGTCCTGTACCACCACTCCATGCTCCCGCAGTTGCGCGACGACGCAACCTACAAGGCGGAGCCTTCGCGCTTCGCCATCGGGATCATCCTGTTCTGCATCGGGCTGTTCAAGAAGTCCGCGGTCGCCGACACCGTGGCCCCATACGCCAACGCCATCTTCGAGGCTGTCGCCAGCGGCGGGATTCCCGATGCGGGGCAGGCCTGGCGCGGAGCGCTGCTCTACAGCCTTCAGCTGTACTTCGACTTCTCGGGCTATTCCGACATGGCCCTTGGCCTCGGCAGCATGCTGGGGTTCCGGCTGCCGCTGAACTTCTACTCCCCGTATAAGGCCGAGAACATCAGTGACTTCTGGCGCAGATGGCACATGTCGCTGGGCTATTTCCTGAAGCATTATCTCTATATTCCGCTCGGCGGCAACGCGAAAGGCTTCACGAGGAAGCTCGTCAACCTCTTCGTGGTGATGGTGCTGTGCGGTTTGTGGCACGGGGCCGGGTGGACGTTTGTCGCTTGGGGCTTCCTGCATGGCGTGCTTTTGGTGCTCTATTCCCTCTATCGCGCCGGGTGCGGCGACGCCGTGGACCGCCTCACTGGGGCGGCCGCAGCGGCCACCGGCCTGCTTGGGCGGCTGTTGACGTTCACCTGCGTGGTCGCCGGCTGGGTCATCTTCCGCTCTCCTGATTTCGAAACCGCTCGGGTCATGCTGCTCAGCATGTGCGGCATGGCGAGCGGAAAGCTGCAGGGGCTGCATGTCGGCTATTCCGAGGTTCTGATCCTGGCGCTTCTGCCTGTGTGCTGGTTCTTGCCGAACAGCTTCCAGCTGCTGCAGGAGCACGTGCCCGCAGCCAATGTGCCGTCAAGTTTCCTGCGGAATCGCATCTCCGAGGCGTTGGCCTTCAGGCCGAACTGGGCTTGGGCCGCCGCCGCCTCCGTCTTGTTTCTCGTGGGCCTTTCCGCGATGCTCTGCACGGGAACAAGCCCCTACCTGTATTTTACCTTTTGAAGAACGTCTATGCATGCGCGCTTCATAATGAGATTCGTCACCCTGACGGCGCTCCTGGCGACCCCTCTGCTGCTTTCCGCTCTGGTGGTGTTCCGGAGCGGCGAGATGATGTCCTATGCGGAGACCGTCCGGGCGCAGGCCGCGCAGAAGGCGCTCTTCGGGCCGGCCTTCAACAATGATGGCTTTCTTTACAAGCTGGCTCTGTATCGATCGGTCATGCCCGAGGTCGCGGTCATCGGCTCCTCGCGCATGCTTCAATTCCGGAAGCAGTATTTCAGCCGCCCGTTTGCGGGATGCGGGATGGCGGTGGAAAGCCTGCGGGAACTGGAGCTGTTCTGTGAGGAAATGGTCCGGATACATCCGCCGCGCATCGTCCTCATCGGCCTGGACATCTGGTGGTTCCGCTACGATGCTGGATCGCGGACCGCGCGCCAGATCAAGGACAACGGGGGCACCTGGTCCCTGGCCAAGCTGACCCGCATCTACCAGATGCTCACGGCGAACAACGCCTCCGCGATGGGGTTGAGGACGGTGGCGGGCGTGCTCGCTCAAGGCATGCCGGAAGGCCGCATCGGCCTCCTGTCCTTGAAAGACCACGGCTTCCGCCCCGACGGATCCTATGACTACGGCCCAGGACGCAGGGGCATGTCGCTTTCCCCGGAGGCGCTTGAGCAGTCCATCGCAGAGACGCTGCGCAACGGCGGGGAGCGCTGGGCGCGTTCCGACAAGACCTACGATGCGAACTTCGTCCTCTTGAAGTCCGTGGTGGCCAGGCTGGAGAGGGCTGGCGTCCACGTGGTGCTGCTCTTCCCCCCAGTGCTGGGCGAGCTGCTCAAGGCAATGCGGGACAAGCCCGGCGACTATGGATATGTCGGCCAGATACCCGCCAAGATGCGGCAGCACGGGATCGATTGCTTTGACCTGTCCGACGCGGCTAGCCTGGGGTCAACCCCGGGCGAATTCATCGATCCCATCCACGGCGGCGATGCGACCTACGTCCGGCTCCTTCTGGCGCTCGCCGGAAAGGACCGCGTTCTGGGCGACGCCGTGAACGTCAGTCTGCTCGAGGAGTCCCTGCGGAACTTCGCAGGGGCAGCCCGCATACAGATGCCGGCGGCCTGCCTGCCGTAATCCTGTCCCTGACGGACGCCGACGGTTCACGCTGCCCAAGATGGTCGATGCGCCGGAACGTTAAATCTCGGGCGGCGGCTGCGGGACTGCGCGCCGCGGATTTCACGGTGGCGTTGACATCATGGCACCTTCGGACTACGAAACCATCGGTTCAGGGCGAGGCCGGCCGCAGGAAAAAATCCTGTGGCCAGCGCGATTGAGCGCGGCCCCGGAAGGCTTCTCGGGACGGCGATATTTTTTTCATGCCCTGCGGAGGGGGTGGCCTGCGTCTTCGGGGCCGGCAGGCTTTAGCGTGTGCCCGGTGAACCGCCTGAACCGCTCGGGCTTGGTGTGATGCATGTCGCAGTGCACGGCGCGCGCCCCGGGAAGCCTCGCCTGCTGCTGCCACCCTGCCCCCTTGTCACCGGGGAGAGTAAGGGCAGATTTTTCGCTCTTGCTCGACAAGCACAATTCATCACCAGGGGATGCCCTTGACCGCCACAAGTCCGTTTTTTTTCCATGTCGGAATGTATCGGACTGCGACGACCACGTTCCAACAGGCGTTCTTTCCGCGGCATCCGGGTATCGACTATTTCGGGAAGCCGTTTCCGCACCCGGAACTGGATCGACTGATCACCGCGATCTCCTGTCACGACAGCTCTCGCTACGACGCCGGCGTTATGCGCCGCATCGTGGCGGAGCACATCGAGGCGAAACGCACAGAGGGCCGCGTGCCCGTCGTCTCCCAGGAGCTGATGGCCTCCTACGGCTCCACCGACATGAGTATCCTGGCCCAGCGCCTGAAGGATCTGTTCGGGGAGTGCCGGATCTTCATCTCGCTGCGGCGGCAGGACTCGCTGTTGCTGTCCTACTACCTACAGACCGCGTTCAAGAAGTACAACGCCTACTATCCTCTGGACAAATGGCTGGAACGCGAGTGGCGGTTCCAGGACTATCACAGCAGCCTCTTCCACCTCCTGGACTATGACGGGCTGGTGCGGAGCTTCGAGGAGGTGCTCGGCGCGGGCAGTGTGAAGGCCCTGCCGTTCGAACTCTTCGTCCGCGACATGGAGCGGTATCTCACCGAGCTCTGCGCCTTTCTGGGCGTCTCCGCCGACGCGGGCGTCCGCCTGCTCGGGGCGGAGCGCGCCAACGCCTCCAAGGGCGAGGGCTACCAGCGGGCCATGCGCCTGCGCAAGGCCTTCCTGCCCTGGGAGCGCACCCCGCGCATCGACGACTGGCTGGTGCGCTGCTGCAGCCTGCTCTGGCGGGGGGAAAAGCCCGAGGTGAAGCTTTCGGAGAAGTGGAGCGACCTCATCCGCGGGCAGTACGCCGAGAGCAACAGGCGGCTCGCCGAGCGGCACGGCCTGGACCTGGAACCGTACGGATACTTCTGATGCAGGGCCGCTCGCGAAACACTCCCCGCGCCGAGGGGAGCGAATTCCCCCTGGTGTCGGCGGGGATGGCCATCTACAATAGCGCGGCCACACTGGAGCGGGCCCTGGATTCCCTTCTGGCCCAGGACTACCCGAACCTCGAGGTGGTCATTTGCGAGGACTGCTCCACCGACGGGAGCCGCGAACTGTGCGAGCGTCACGCCAGGAAGGACCAGCGGATCAGACTCCACCTGAACGAGCGCAACCTCGGCTTCGAGACCAACTACCTGCAGGTGGTCCAGAAGTCGCGGGGCGAATTCTTCTTCTGGGCCGACGGCGACGACATCCACCGGTCGGCGTTCGCCGCCACCCTCGTCCGGGCCCTGCAGCGCCATCCCGAGGCGGCGGTGGCACAGGGCTGCGTGGAATGCCGCTACGACGACGGGGAGCTGATCGACGTCATGTGCTTCACCGGCGGACATGATCCCACCGGAATGGGCCCCCTGGAGCGAACCCGCTATTTCGTCACCACCAGAACCAGCCTGCGCGACCTCAAACACAATTATTTCCAGATGGGGTTGTTCCGTCGCGCGCTGCTGCTGCCCGCCCTCGAGGGCTTCTCCTGGACCCTCGGGGAACGTGCGCTGCTGGCCTCGCTGTCCCTGGATCACGGCTTCGTGGCGGTGGACGAGACCCTCCTCGTGGCCCACAGGCACAGGGTCTCGGCCGTCGAGCGCTATCCGCAGGTCGCCTCGCTGCAAAAGCGGCAGGGACAGACGATCCTGCGGCACCGGCTCGATCTGCTGAAGCATCTCCGGACGCCCGGGCGCATTTCCTCCAGGGCGCGCCTCCTCTGGCTCCCTCTGCTGGCGTTGGCCTGGATGACGGAGCGCAAGGCCAGGAAGGAGATCTGCCAGGCCATCTCCAGGATGCTGCGCGAGAGATGCGCTCGACTGTGGTGTTTCTTCGCCGTTTGCTAGTACGCAAGGAGTGTGATGCAGTTATGTCGAAGTGTCTGATATGCGAATCGCCGATCACGGAGTTCATCAGTTTCGGCCGGATGCCCATCGCCAACGGCTTCCTGACCCCAGCGCAGTTTGCCGGGGAGTATACCTTCGAGCTGCGGGTCGGCTTCTGCCCCGCGTGCTCCATGGTGCAGCTTCTGGAGCAGCCTGACCGCGAGATGATGTTCCATGAGAACTACGCCTACTTCTCATCCATCTCCACCCGCATGGCCGCACACTTCAAGGAGTTCGCCCAGTCCGTGACGCGGGACTACCTGGGTGGGGCCAACCCCTTTGTCGTGGAGCTGGGCAGCAACGACGGCATCATGCTGCACAACTTCGCCGACGCGGGCGTCCGCCACCTGGGCATCGAGCCCTCGGCCAACGTGGCCGAGGCGGCGCGCAAGCGTGGCGTGAACACCATCTGCGAATTCTTCGACGAGAACCTGGCGCGAAGGATCCGCGAGGAGCACGGTCCGGCCGACGCGATCCTCGCGGCCAACGTGATGTGCCACATCCCCTATCTGCACTCCGTGGCCGCCGGCATGGCGATCCTCCTGTCCGACAAGGGCGTCGTCCAGTTCGAGGATCCTTACCTCGGTGACATCGTTGAGAAGACCTCCTACGACCAGATCTACGACGAGCACGCTTTCTACTTCTCCGTGGCCTCGGTGGAGCGTCTGTTCGCCGGGCACGGTCTGGAGGTGGTTGACGTCATCCCGCAGGACGTGCATGGCGGCTCCATGCGCTATGTCATCGCCCGCCGCGGCGCCCATCCGGTCTCCGCTGCCGTGGAGCGGCAGAAGGCCAAGGAGGACGCCCTGGGGCTCAAGGATCTGGAGACCTACCACCGCTTCCGGCGCAACGTGGAGGCCTCCCGCGACGCCCTCATGGCCGAGTTGAACCGGCTCAAGGCCGAGGGCCGGCGCGTGGTCGGCTACGGCGCGACCTCCAAGTCCACCACTGTGACCGTTTACTGCGGCATCACCCCGGAGCTTGTGGAGTTCATCTCCGACACCACGCCAACCAAACAGGGCAAGTGCTCCCCGGGCGCGCACATCCCGGTGAAGCCCTACGACGAATTCAAGAGGGCGTACCCCGACGTGGCGCTGCTCTTCGCCTGGAACCACGGCGAAGAGATCATGGCCAAGGAGACGGCCTTCCGCGAGGCCGGCGGCAAGTGGCTCGTCTACGTGCCCAAGGTGGAGATCGCGTAATGATCCTCTGCGCCGATCCCAAGGCCCAGTACCTGGCCCACCGCGAGGCCATCGACGCGGCCATTCGGCGGGTTCTGGACAGCGGCTGGTACATCCTGGGCCGCGAGGTCGAGGCCTTCGAGGCCGAATTCGCCGCCTGGCAGGGGGCGGCCCACTGCGTGGGCGTGGGCAACGGCACGGACGCCCTGGTCCTGGCCCTGCGCGCCCTGGGCGTGCGGCCCGGGGACGAGGTGGTCACCGTGTCCCACACCGCCGTGGCCACCGTGGCGGCGGTGGAGTTCGCCGGGGCCGTGCCGGTGTTGGTGGACATCGACCCGGGCACATGCACCATGTCTCCGGCGGCTCTGCGTGCAGCCATCACCCCCCGCACCAGGGCCGTGGTGCCTGTTCATCTGTACGGCCACCCGGCCGACATGCCGGCCATCCTGGCCATTGCCCGGGAGCACTCGCTCGCGGTGCTGGAGGACTGCGCCCAGGCCCACGGGGCGCTGCTGGACGGGAAAAAGGTCGGCGCCTTCGGACACGCGGCCAGCTTCAGCTTCTATCCCACCAAGAACCTCGGCGCACTGGGCGATGGCGGCGCCGTGACCACCGATGATCCGGACCTGGCCGAACGCATGCGGTGCCTGCGCCAGTACGGCTGGAAGGACCGCATCAGCGAGATTCCGGGCTGGAACAGCCGTCTGGACGAGATGCAGGCCGCCATCCTGCGGGCCAAACTGCCGGGCCTCGACGCGGACAACGCCCGTCGTCGGGCCATCGCGGCCCGGTACGACGCCGGGCTGGCCGGGCTGGGTCTGACCCTGCCCAAGGCCGCCCCGGGCTGCGAACACGTCCACCATCTGTACGTCCTGCGGACGCCCCGCCGCGACCGGCTCCTGGCCGAACTGCGGGAGCGCGGCGTGGGCGCTGCCGTCCACTACCCCCAGGCCGTCCACCAGCAGCCGGCCTACAAACGCCTGAAAGCGGTCCTGCCCGAGACGGAACGGGTCGTGACCGAGATTTTGAGCCTGCCCATGTTCCCCGAACTGACGGACGCGGAGGTTGAGACGGTGATCCGGGCGGCGAGGCAGGCCTTGCGCGCCGCCGAGGACGCAGGCGAAGCATGATCGAGCACATCTGGGAAGGCATCTACCCCCACTTCAGGGACGCCCCGAAGAAGGGCAGGGGGTTTGCGGGCGAAACCTGGGTCCGCCGCAGCCTGGAGGCCATGGCCGACGTCCGTGAGGAGGCGGCCTCGGCCTCTCCGTGCCTTGCCGCCTACAACCGGACCCTCCTGCCTGTGGTGGCCGCCATGGCGGCGGCGCCCGCCGGCCGCCTGACCCTGCTCGACTTCGGCGGCGGCCTGGGGGCCAACTATTACCACGTGCGCGATTCCCTGCCCCGGCAGACCATTCTGGAGCACCACATCGTGGAGGTGCCCCCGATCTGCGCGGCCGGCCGCGAATTCTTCGCCGCCGAGCCCGACATCCGCTTCCATGAAGCCTGGCCCCGGATCGACGGCAGGCCGGACCTCCTGCACATGGGCTCCTCGGTGCAGTACGTCGAGGACTGGCGCGAAACCCTTGCCATGGCCGCGGGCTACGCCCCGCGGTACCTGCTCTTCTCGGACCTGCTGGCGGGCGACATCCCCACCTACGCCAGCGTGCAGGTCTATTACGAGTCCTTCATACCCACTTGGTTCTTCAATCGCGGCGAATTCATTGGCGCCGTGGCCGACCTGGGCTACCGCCTGGCGTTTTCGTCGCGATTCTTCGGCAGATTTCTCGGCGTGGAGCGCGAAGTTCCCCAGGAGAACTTCCCCGAAAGCCACCGCCTGCGCCGCGCCTGTCACCTGCTCTTCATTCCCGAAGGGGGGGCGCAATGATTCAGGATATCGACTTCAAGACTCTGGCGACCCACGGCGACGACCGGGGCTTCTTCCGTGAGCTCATCCGGTCCAGCGACGGCATCTTCGCCGAGGGCTTCGGGCAGTGGAGCCATTCGCTCATGTTCAACAACGTGGTCAAGGCCTGGCACTACCATAACATCCAGACGGACTGGTGGTATGTGGTCTCCGGGGTGCTCCGCGTGGGCCTGTGCGATCTGCGCGAGCAGTCGCCGACCTACAAGGCCACCATGGACTTCCTCATGGGCGACCTGCAGCAGCCGAGGGTGCTGAAGATTCCTCCGGGCATCGCGCACGGGTGCAAGACCGTGCAGGGGCCGGTGAACCTCTTTTACGTCACCTCTCACGTCTACGACCCGTCCGACGAGATCCGCATCCCCCATGACGACCCGTCCATAGACTTCGACTGGCTCAAGGGACCGGAGATCAAGTAGATGGCCGGAGGGATGGAATCGGAACTCAGCTTGGATGCCTTGCGGGGCAAGACGATTCTCGTGACCGGGGCTTCCGGCTACATCGGCAGCAACCTGGTCGGTCGGCTCGCCGCCCTTGGCTGCTCCCTGGTCCGTTGGAGCCGGAGGGCCCTGCCGGACCTCGGGCCTGGCGTCGCCGTGCGTGACGTCCAGGGCGGCCTGGCCGACCCCGAGGCTTGGCGGCGGGCCCTGGATAGCCGCGGCCGTGGCATCGACGGAGTGGTCCACCTGGCGGCCCAGACCAGCACCTACGAGGCTGCGCGCGACCCCTTCGCGGATCATGCGCTCAACGCCCAGCCCGTGCTTGTGCTGCTCACCGTCTGCCGCGAGTTGGGCCTGCGCCCGGCCGTGGTCCTGGCCGGAACCTCGACGGCCTGCGGCATGCCGCAGTGCTGCCCGGTGGGCCCGGAGCACCCCGACGCCCCGGTGACCATCTACGACATCCACAAGCTCCTGGCGGAGCAGTACCTCAAGTTCTTCAGCCACGAGACAGGAGTCCGCGGCGTGAGCCTGCGTCTCGCCAACATCTACGGCCCTGGCTCGGCGAGCAGCCGTCCGGATCGCGGCATCCTGAACATGATGGTGGTCCGGGGACTTTCGAACCAGCCGCTGACGGTGTACGGAACCGGGAGTCAGGTGCGGGACTATCTGTTCATCGACGATCTTGTGGAGGCCTTTGTCAGGGCCTTGGCCGGGGCCGAGACCCTGGCCGGAAGGCATTTCGTCATTGGCAGCGGCGTCGGCTCCAGCATTCGTGAGGCGTTCGAGTTGATCGCCGCGAGGCTGGCGGCAACGGCGGGAGTCAGGGGCGAGGTCGTCTTCGTGCCCCCGCCGGTCGGCCTCTCGGTCATCGAGGATCGCAACTTCGTTGCCGACATCCGCCCATTCACCGCGCTTACCGGCTGGCGCCCAGAAGTCGGCCTGCGTCAGGGCATCGACAGAACCATCGCATTTTTCAGGCAACAGGAGCACACCCGGATATGAGCATTCCACGCCCAAGCCCTCAGTGGGACAAGA